>Ga0123357_10001985_pt1 | contig 22394 bp, 15 predicted proteins | sample TergutEmb28metaG_FD_89873 | JGI IMG/M metagenome (GOLD analysis project Ga0123357, IMG submission 89873) | Embiratermes neotenicus P4 segment gut microbial communities from Petit-Saut dam, French Guiana - Emb289 P4 | ecosystem: Host-associated > Arthropoda: Insects > Digestive system > Gut ... | reverse complement strand
TCCTGCGGATAGTCCGCGAACCACGCCATACAATCCTGGCCGTCTTTGCCCCACTCCCCGATTGTAAGGATGAGAGGGAACTTCTCGGCCCCTTTTTCAAATCCCGCAATGTCCGGATGGTATACGTCCACCGCCAAGCGGATCCCGTCGCGCATTGGGACCATGACGTCCTTGATCACTGTCCACTTGTATGTCGGCTGCGTCTCCGGCTCTTTCATGAGCATCGGGTATCCGTCATAATAGACGCCTGTCAGCTTTTTGCTGCCATACGGGATCCTGGTCGGAAACGGCCTGTATCCCGGCAATTGAAATGTCACGTCATCAGAGTGGTATACACTGACGCGCGGATTCTGGTTCTGTGTGTTACTCATAACAGTATTCCTTCTTCCTGTAAAACGATAATTGATAATCGGAACAATCCTTCTGATATATGCGCCCGCAGGTTGTCTGCGGGCGCATTTGGAACATTATTAGCAAGCGCTTTTTCTAAATACGTTTACCTGTAGTAGGCGCCTTCAAAGTAAATCAGGAAGCCGTTCATGCGAAGCCCTGTCAAGTCTTTTTGAATGGCGATGTAAGGCTGGGCGATGGCTACCGGGATCCAGTAGAGGCCGCTTTCAAAGAAATACTGGTTCAACTGTTGATACAGCTGAGCGCGCTGAGTGATATCTGTTGTCGCGTAGATTTGGTCATAGATCGCTTTGAGGCCGGCGCCGGAACCGTCAGCCGAAAGCTCCGGATGCGAAGCGCCGAACAGCATCGGGTTGTCGAGCGTCCCGATCGAGTCCGCGCAATCCTCAACGCTTCCGAGGAAGATGTCGTATCCCGACGTGTCCTGGTTGAATATGAGGGAGCTCACTGTCGCGTAGTCCGTAAGCGTGGGCTCAAGGGTGATCCCGATCTGGCTGAGCTGTGACGACAGTATTTCAACCATGAGCTGGAAGTTTGTCGTCGACTGGCCGAGGATGCGCAGCGTCAAGCCGTCTCCATAGCCGGCGTCAGCCAACAACTGCTTCGCCTTGTCAAGATCCTGGGCCGGATACAGGGAATTCGTCTCCCAGCCCTTGTCATAGCCGATCGATTCCGGGGTCAGAATGCTGCAAGACGGATAGGCGAACCCGTTGTACGCGCCGTTGATGATGTCGTCGCGGTTCACTGTAAGGAATATCGCCTCGCGGACGCGGAAATCAGCGAGCGCCGAGTTGCCGGAGTTCATGCCCATATAGATCGACCAGTTCTGGCCTACCGTGACGAGCTTCAAATTCGGGTTCGTGTACGTTGACTCAATCTGGTCGCCATTCAGGCTCCACATGAGATCGACATCCCCGTTTTGCAGCGCCATGAACGCGGAGGTCTCATCGCCGAACATTTTGCATACGATTGTCTTGATCGGGGGAGCGCCTTTGTAGTAATCCTGGAACGCGGTGAACGTGATATGGTCGCCTGGGACCCACTCCGACACGTCATAAGCCTGCGGCCCGAAAGGCGCCTGATAGAAGCTGTCGTCGCCGTTCACGGCGTCGTAGGCCTTGCCGCTGATGAGCGTGAGCATCTCAAACCGGCTCTCCCAAACACCGTTGACCATAGTGAAACGAACGTCTACCGTGTAAGGATCGATGATCTTCGTATTGTCAAGATCGACGAAGTCCATCTGCCAGCCAAGGCCGCTGTGGTTACGGAACGCCAATATTGAAGTGACGAGGTCTGAGGACTGGAATTCATTCCCGTCATTCATCATGACGCCGTGGGTAATGTTGAACGTGACGCCCATATTGTCAGAGTCAAGCGTGTATGAGTCGCATACAGGAGAGTAATACGACCCTTTTTGGAAATCCCAACGGATGAAATACTCAACGGCCGCGGTCGCCATCACCTTCTGCGAATCATCGAGCAGGTTGTCGAGGGATATCTTTCCCGGGTCGGCCATGCAAGCGAAAGTAAGCGTGTCTTTCGAGCTTACGGCGCCTGCCGAGATCTCAGACTGAACCTGCGCGGCGTATGCCAGCGCCGCCTGCGAGATTTCCTGAGCACTGGCGGCTGCGCCTGCCGAAGCGCCGCTATTGTCGGTTGCGGTACTGTCCGTTGTGCCCGAAGAGCCTGTATCGGTCGGCGCCGGCGGCGTACTGGAAGTACACGCCGACAACGCGAACGCGACTATCATCACCAATACTAAAACGACGGTTAAAGCTTTTTTGCTTTTCATGTTTTCCTCCTTAAAAAACTACAACAATTTTGCCTAAATTAACGAAAGCAGTGTAACATTATGTTGTCGGTCGCGTCAAGTTTTTTTGTAATTCTCTGGAATTGGCCCGGAACCGGGTTTATCGTTGATCTGACCGCCTTTCAGGCCGGCTATGTTTAAAACAGATAAGGTTATACATATATTTGATTATCCTGCTTTCAGTATAATGTAGTATAGTTCTTTTATATGTATCCCGTTCTTATTTTTTTACAAAGGAGGTTGTTTCATGTCAAAAACGTTTTCCTTCGGAAATGTTTCAAGCGGGCAGGTTTTTCAATTGGGCTACGCCGTACCGGACGCCCAGGCGTCGATGCGTTTCTGCGCGGAGGCGCTCAGGATAGGCCCCTTTACGTGTCAGTCCGGTTTTAAAGCGCCGGACGGCTGGTACAGAGGCAGTACGGACATGCCGGAGCTGACCATCGCGCACGCGTACAACGGCAGGCTGTTTGTAGAGTTCATTCAGCAGCATGACGATATCCCGTCCGTCTACAAAGAATATACAGAAAAATTTGGTTACGGCCTGCACCACTATGGGATAGCTATCGCGCCGGAAGATTACGACACGACGCTCGGGCATTTTTACAGCCTGGGGTTTGAGAATATATTTACGGACCAGTTGCCGAGCGGCGCCAGAATCCGCTATATCGGGCCCTCCGGCGAAGGCGCGACCGCAAAACTGCGCGACAAAATCGGCGTCGGCTTCCTGGAGTGCGTCGAAGTCGTGGAAGGTGAGGAATCATTTTTTACAGGCATGTACGAAGCGTCCCTGAACTGGGACGGCAAAGAGCTTCTCCGGTCGAGATGACTGTTTTTGAATATTGAATTGATGAAGGGAGTACGTTAAATGGCAAAATACAAAAGCGGCGAAGCGTTCATCGACATCCTGAACGCGCACGGCGTCGAAAAAGTGTATCTGAACCCGGGCTTTGAATATATCGACATCCTTACAAGCGTGGCTTCCGCGCGTACCGGCGGCAGGAAATCCCCGCAGCTGGTCCTGTGCCTGGACGAATCGGTGACCGCTTCCGCGGCCTACGGGAATTATATGGTCACGGGCAAGCCGCAGGTGATCATGGTACACTCCGAACTCGGCTCCCTGCAATTGGGAGGCAACCTGCAAAACCTGCAGTGGGGGCGTATACCGGCCGTGATCCTGGCCGCGTACCAGGAGATCGAGGTGCAGCGCACACTCTGGAACGGGCAGCCTTACGACCAGGGCGGCATCGTGCGCAACAGCGTGAAATATGACCGCCGTCTGAAGCTCGGCGACGACCTGCACGAGGCGCTGGCCGAAGCTTTCAATATTGCCTGTACCGAACCCGCGGGCCCGGTTTACCTGTGTTTCCCGATGGATTATCTGTATCAGGAGCTTGAGAAGCCGGAAACGCCGCTTGCGCCGAAGGCTACAGCCGCCCTGCCGCCCGTAGATATGGACGCGCTGGGAAAGATGGCTGACATATTGCTTGACGCGAAATACCCGATGCTCGTGAGCGGAAACGCGGGCCGTTACCATGAAAACGTCGGCGCGCTTGTCAGCCTCGCCGAAACCCTGGGCGCCCCGGCGCTTACGGGCTATAGCTGGATGAACTTTCCGAGCAACCACCCGCTATGCCTTGGCATCGAACAGATAGGCGGCAGCCGTAAAGAGGACGCGGGTTTTGATGAAGCGGATGTGATCCTGGCCATCGACTACGCCATGCCATACGTGGGCAGCAAACCGCCTGTGAGCCCCGAGACGAAAATCCTGCATATAGACGTCGACCCGCTGACGCAGGGACGGCTGCTATGGGGGCGCGGCGCGGATATCTTCATCAAGGCCGACGCGCGCGAAGCGATACCGGCGCTTGAAAAGCTGCTGAAGGAAAAGATGTCCGAGGGCAAGCGGGCCGAGCTGAAGGAGCGTTTTTCACGGGTCGCCGCGAAAAACGATGAGACCCGCCAGGGCTGGTACAAGTCGGCCGGAGGCAAAGCGGACGCGGTGCCGCTTTCGATGGACTACGTATGCTATTGCGTGAACCAGGCCATTGACGAAGACGCGATAGTAGTCAACCATACGCTGAGCCAGTGCGCATCCGTCACGGAACAAATAGTGCGCACAAAGCCGGGCACATGGTTTGGCTGCCCTTCGGGGGCGATAGGCTGGGCGACCGGAGCGGCGCTCGGAGCGGCGTCAGCCTCTCCCGGAAAGACGGTAGTGGCGTTTATGTCAGACGGCGGTTATGTCTGGGGCTGCCCCACGTCCACCTTTTGGACTTCGGCAAATTACAAATTCCCGTTCCTCGCGATCGTATGCGACAACAACGGCTATGGCGCGATCAGGGACGTCCAATACGAAATAATCGGAGACAGGAACCAAAGCGAGCAATTCATCGCGGAATCCGCTGTGGACTTTCAACTGGATTGCGCCCTTACCGCGGTAGCCGCCGGGGCTTATGGGCGCGTATTGACAAAGGCCGAAGAAGTGGCGCCCGCGATACAGGAAGCTTTGGCCGCCGTTAAAAGCGGCAAGCCCGCGGTATTGGATGTGCGGCTTCCGCGTGAAAAATAGAGACCGGATGATATACGGACAGGAGGTATAGAATTGATCAGTTCCATGAAAGACGCATTCTCCGCCAAGGGGAAAAATGTGCTCGTGACAGGCGGCCATTCAGGTATCGGGCTAGGTATTTCAAAAGCTTTTGCTGAAATGGGCGCAAATATCATCATCACGGGCCGCAGGAAAGAGGAAGGCGAGCGAGCCGCGGCGGAAATCGAAGCCGAATTCGGGACAAAAGCCAGATTCTACGCAGGCGACCTGACCACAAAGGGGGATCCGGCGCGCATCGTAGACGCGGCGTTCATGGAGTTCGGCGCCATAGACGTATTGGTCAACAATTCCGGCGTTGTCCGCTGGTTTGAATCGATAGAAGCGGACGGAAACGACTTCGCGGATTGGGATGACGTCATCGCGCTTGACATGACAGCGCCTTTCGTCATGTCCGTGCTAGTCGCGAAAAAGATGCGTGAAACCGGCGGCGGCGTCATCATCAACATCACGTCAAACGCGGGCGCGACCGTGAATACGCCGCAAACCACGGTCAGTTACAGCTCAGCGAAGGCCGGCGTCAATCACATGACCCGGATGCTCGCGCACGAATGGGCGCCTTACAATATCAGGGTCAACGCGATCGCGCCGGGATATACGGAGAGCAATCTCGCGGCCTCGCAGGACCAGGCGTCCGCCGCGAAACGGAACGCGGAATGGATGGACAAGACGCCGACCCACCGCCGCAACAAACCGATCGAGATCGGCGCCGCGGCAGTCTATCTGGCGTCGGAAGCGGCAGCGCAGGTGACCGGCGAAGTGCTGACAGTCGACGGCGGCTACACGCTCGCTAATTGAGGGTTTTTTATATAGTGACCTGAACCTTCATGACAGGACTGGACTTGGACTCTATCACGCGATAGGCTTCGTCAAACTGCTCGACAGGGAAGATGTTTGTCGCGAGTTGCGCCAGGCTGACGGCGCCATTCGTCTCAAAGTTGATCGCGTTGCGAAAATCCGAAAGCGTATACATCATCGAGCCGACGACGTGGAGTTCCTTGTCCTGCAGCGTGAAAAGGTCAATTAATTGATACTCGCCAAACACCCCCGTGACTACTACCGTCCCGCCTTTTTTGCATTGCCTGAACGCTTCATTTACCGAGTCCGCAACGCCTATAGCTTCAATGACGACATCCGCGCCATCCGCGCCAAAATGCTCAGCCACTGCCGCTGAAAGATCCTCATTGGCGGTATTGACGCAAAGCCCAATCCCGACCTGTTTTGCGAGACTGAGACGGTACTCCGTACGACCCGCTATCATTACATTCGCGCCTTTCACCGTCGCCGCCTGCGCTGTGAGATTGCCGATGACTCCCGCGCCTATCACCAGTACGTTTTTCCCGCTTATATCGCCGGCCATTGACGCGGCGTGTACCCCGACGGCAAGCGGCTCGATCATCGCGCCGATTTCAAACGGCATATCCTGCGGTATCGGCAAAACGATGCGCTCCGGCAGAGCCACGTATTCCTGAGCAAAGCCATTCATATGCACACCGATGATTTTCAATTCACGGCAACGGTTGTTGACGCCGCTTTTGCAACGGTCGCATTCGCCGCAAAACGTCTGCGGGATCGCGACGACCCGGTCGCCCTCTTTGAACAATGAAGAGCCATTCGCGTCCACGATGACCCCGCTCATCTCGTGCCCCTGTATGACAGGGTAATTGACATCCGGTTGCGTGCCCGCGTTCATATGGATGTCCGACCCGCAAATCCCGACATTCTTCACGCGAATCAGAACCTCGCCGTCCTTTGGGGCCGGGATCGGGGCTGTTTCCATCACGTGCAGGCCGGGCGCTTTCAGGTATGAAATTTTCATGGTTTCCATTTTTTTTGCTTCCTCTCTCTATACATTCTGTGGACGTGACTATTGTACACCTTTGGAAGCGCATATTATACAAGCGCTTCTACGAATCACGCGCGGAATTTGCGGCGGAATTTACAAGGTTTTTAAGTGGACAAACCGTGTATTGTTAGCATTGACAGAATCACTCTTCGGCGATATTATTCTAATATATTTGGCAGCCAGAGATACTGCCCGATATATGCCCTATATATCGCTGTATATATATAATAGAAGGAACATGAAGGAAGGAGATCAAATATGGCGCTAAAATACAAAGTTTTTCTGCACAGTTATTTAGGCTTCAACAGCAATTCCACCCTCTTCTACGGGGAAAATGACGCGGTGCTGGTTGACGCCTCACAACTACTGAGCGATTCTTACAAGATGGCCGCGGAGATCATCGCTATGCGGAAGAACCTCACTCATATCTACGTATCCCATTTCCATCCGGACCACCACTTTGGGCTGAAAGCTTTGAAAGCTGTTTTCCCAAAGGTAAAAATCGTGGGACTGCATCAATCGGTCCACGACATTGTCGACACTACAAACGACAAAATCGATATGTGGTCCATCGACCGTTTCGGGCATGATGATGTCCCCGACGCAACCACAATCCCGCTGATTTTGAGAGACCCCTATGTCGAGCTTGAGGGTGAAAGAATCGAATTTTACGGAGGGTACGAGGGCGACAGCGTCAACAATACCATCGCGTGGGCGCCGTCGCTGAGGGTGATCTGCGCCACAGACGTAGCTTTCCATGACTGCAACCTGTGGCCGATCGAAAGCAATGTGGAGCGCCGGATCAAATGGCGCAAGGATATCGCCAGGATGCTGGAGTTTGACCCCCGGATCGTCATCCCGGGCCATTGCGACGAGGCGAAGATCCCGATCCTTGAGGAAGCGCTGGAGGACGGCTCCAAAAGCTATACCGACTGCGTCGACTGGTCGATCAGGTATCTGGAATACTACGACGAAGTCTACAGCAAGGCAAAAACGGGCAAGGAGATGGTGGACATGATGGTCAGCCGGTATCCGCTCAAGGCCGAAGATTTCGCTATCCACTGGCAGGCGAAGCTGCTGTTTCCGAAAAGCAGCCCCGACTGGCTGATCCCGCTGCCCGGCAAGCCCGGAGAGATATTCCTGAATCCGCAAGGCGGTTTCGACGGAGACCCGCCAAAAGAAGAAGTATAAGTTATCGTATAGTTAGTATATAAGAGGAGTGTAGAGGAGATTAATATGTCTGACGAAAAAAAGAATACCGGAGTGTCAGTTGAACAATTCGGATACAAACAAGAGCTGAAACGAGTACTGACCATGAAAGACCTGATCGTCTATGGCCTGCTATTCATCATCGTGACGGCGCCCATGGGCGTGTTCGGTGAAGTGCATGTCCTGAGCCACGGTATGACGCCGATGGTTTACCTTGTCGGTTTGGTAGCGATGGTCTTTACGGCCTTGAGCTACAGGCAGATGAGCAACCGCTTTCCCATCGCGGGTTCTGTATATTCGTACGTTCAGCGTGGCATCAATCCTTATGTAGGGTTTTTGACTGGCTGGCTGATCATGATCGACTATATACTGATCCCGACGCTCAACTACGGGTTTGTCGGCGCCTGGTGCAGCGACCTTGTACCCGCCATTCCTACATGGTTATTCATCCTTGTTTTGCTCGCAATCAACACGTTCATCAATTATCGCGGGATTTCGCTTTTGAAAATCATCGACTGGATCGTATTCATCGTCCAGATAGTCATGGTGGTGGTCTTCATTTTCATCGGGATCAAATTCCTGCTGGCGGGCGGAGGCTATGGAGGGTTCACGACCAAGCCCCTATACAATCCCGAGTACTTCAACCTTTCATTTATCGCTACGGCCGCTACGGTAGCCTGCCTTTCCTTCCTGGGCTTTGACGCCATCAGCACGCTCGCCGAGGAAACCCATCGCCCGGAAAAAAGTATCGGCAAGGCCACGGTATTTACACTGTTGATTGTCGGGGCCATTTTCTTCGTGATCACCTATATCGCCGCTTCGGTCTGGGGCAACAACAGCCTTGATGACCTTGACCCGGTAACCGGCATCTTCCAGGTAGCCGCGCTTATGGGCGGAGACGTCCTGCGCGTATCACTTACCCTGGTAATGCTTTTGGGCGGGGCGGTCGGCTCGCTGGCGGCCCAGGCCGCGCTGACCAGGATACTGTACAGCATGTCGCGCGACCGGATGATGCCCGTGTTCATGGGCAAGATCCACCCCAAGCACAAAACCCCGTATATCACGGTATTGCTCGTCGCCGTGCTCATGTTCATCGTGTCGTTCGTACCGCCGATGCAGTTGGTCCGCTTCGTCAATTTCGGCGCGCTGAGCTCATTCATCGTGCTGAATTTCGCCGTCTTCTGGTTCTTTTACATCCGTGAAAAGAAGAGGCAGACCTTCAATGACTTCATCTCGTTCCTGCTGCTCCCTGCCATAGGCATATTCATACTGGGGTTTGTCTGGGGCGGCTTCGACGCGCCGACACTGATACTCGGCTTCTCCTGGCTTGCCGTAGGCTTTATTTTCGCGGCGGTCAAGACCAAGGGCTTCAAAGAAGTCCCTGAAGCTTTCAAGAATATGTCGCTTTAGGCCATAGCCGCAAAGAGAATTGCAGGGTATATATATGAAAAAAAGCAGAGCAAGAGAGCTTGGGATCCCCCTTAAGGGGGATCCCGGAAAGTACAACGCGATCACTGACGTTGCAGGCGTCGAAGTCGGGTTTTCTACGGTGGTCATCGGTGAGCCAAAGGATTATGCCGGCCCGGGATCAAATTTCGCCAGGACGGGCGTGACGGCTATACTTCCGCGAGGGCGGAAAAGGAGCGCTGTGTTCGCCGGACGGCACGATCTGAACGGCAACGGCGAAATGACCGGTACCCATTGGCTCGACGATTCCGGGTTTTTACACGGGCCGATACTGATCACGAATACAAACAGCGTAGGTATCGTAAGGGACACGGCTTCCAAGTGGATGATCGACAACAATTTCTATTATCCTATGGTGGTTGACGACAGGCCTATTGACGGCGTCGGCTACTTTTACCCTGTCGTAGGCGAAACATGGGACGGCATCATGAACGACACGAACGGATTTCACATCGCCGCGGAGCACGCGCTTGAAGCACTGGATTCGGCAAAACCCGGGCCCGTCGCGGAAGGGAATGTCGGCGGCGGCACGGGGATGCAATGCCATTCGTTTAAAGGCGGGACGGGCACGTCATCAAGGGTACTCTCGAAAGAGCAGGGAGGTTTTACCGTTGGCGTCTTGGTCCAGGCGAATCATGGCTTCAGGGAGCATTTTGAAATCCTCGGCATCCCCATGGCGGACAAAATCACGGGCTGCGACCCCATTTTGCATACCTTTGAACCAAAACCTGGGACAGGCTCGATCATCGTCATCGTCGCGACAGACGCGCCGGTCCTGCCGTGGCAGCTTTCCAAGATGTGCCGAAGGATACCCATAGGCATCGGCAAACTCGGATCGGGATATGAAAACGGGTCCGGGGATATCTTCCTCGCGTTTTCGACAGCCAATGAAAACGCGTACACCTTCACCCAGACAACGATCGATCTTTTGGGCGACGATATGATGGACCCCATCTACAAAGCGGTGGCCGAATGCGTTGAGGAGTCGATTCTAAACGCGCTTTGCGCGGCGGAAACCATGATCGGAAGGGAATTCAATCAATTCTTTGAAATGCCGCACGATCAAGTCGTGGACATATTGAAAAAGCACGGAAAGATAGTATAAGCCCTTTTTTGCAATCCGGCGGGATGGAAGACAGCCTTTCCCGCCGGATTCAGTTCGGGGGAATAGGGGGGAAACACGATGAATTTAAATATGGACCTGATAGTTGACACTCTGGGACAGGAATTCGAAATAGTCAAGAAAGATTCATATGACGCGAACCTGACGCTCGAACAGGTTCGCCTTTTCGCCGGGAGCGCCGAATTCCTGCCCGGCATCGTATACATCGCGTTGGGCGAATCGTTGCCGATCAAACCGTATTTTGAAGGCCGCTGCGGGATCGTCAGCATCGGCCCCGCGTACGATTGCTATATGGCGGCAGGCTGCGATTATATTGAAATATGCAAGGGCGCGGCTGTCGCGGACGTATTGAATTGCATACAGGAAGCGTATAAAAAATACAACAAATGGTACCTGGATTTGTACGACGCGCTGTCAAACGAATCCGGCATCCAGGCGCTGTTGGACCTGACGCTGCCGCTGCTCGGAAACCCTGTTTATTTTCATGACAAAAACTACCGGTTTGTCGCGCTCGCCGAAATCCCCGGCATGCCGGGCGGCAGCGATGTTTTCAATATCAGAAGGAACAATGGGACGCTCACCCTGGACGCGATCGCGGAATTGAAAAACACCCCCTATTTTGAAAAGACTTTCGAGACGATCAAACCTACATTCCATATCGACGCCGGCGAATGCAACTATATATACAACAATGTGAGGGTCCGCGGCGAGTATTGGGGCAGGCTGTTCGTCGACGAAAGGGTTCGCGCTTTCCGTAAGGGAGACTACGCCGTCATAGGCATACTTTGCGGGATGATCGAAAAAGCGCTGGTCAGCAGAAACCTCTTCCCCTGTTCGCGATACCGCTATCTGGAGCAAGAACTGATATCTCTGCTGGAGGGCAAAAGCATTGAAATGAATGAGCTCGTCAACGAATTGGATTCAAACGGATGGGAAATCGGAAACGACTGGTTCTGCTTTCAACTGCAGCTGAGCGACGTCGACGTGTTTCTGAATACAAAGATCAGTTTGTGCGAAGTGATCGAATCGAGATTGCCCGATAGCGTCACCTTCCCTTATGAAGACCGTATCGTTGGAATCGTGCGCGTCGATAGCCGTTCAAATACATTGAATCGGATCAGGGAAGCGCTGCAGGGTTTAGAGCTCTACGCGGGCGTAAGCCTCATTTTCAACGATTTCAACGAATTCCCCCTGTATTGCAGACAGGCGGGCATAGCTCTCAAGTACGGCGGGAAGGAAAGCACGCAGGAATGGGTGCACTATTTTGAGGATTATTGCTTTTCATATATGCTGGATCGCTGCGTTGACGAGCTATCGCCTGAAATGCTCTTCCCGTCGGCGCTGCACAAGCTGATAGACAGCGACCGGAAGAAATCCACGAACTATGTCGAGACGCTCCGGGCGTACCTCGAAAACGACCTCAAACCCGCGAAAGCCATGAAATCACTTTTCATACAAAGGAGCACATTTATCTACCGTCTTGAGCGGATCAACGAAATCACAGGCATAGACTTTGAAGACGAAAAGGTCAAAATACATTTTTTGATTGCGTTCCAATTGATGGACAGGATCAGAAAACCCGCGCAGGGATGAGCCGGCCTTTCATTTATCCTCGAGTTGCGCTTCCACCTTTTGCATTTTGTCTGTCACAACGTCCTCCGGGATAAACAGGTTCCCGCATTCGGGACAGACCAAAAATTCCTGCGTGATCCGGTGTCCCAGGTAATCCAGGTTGACCTTTGAGGGTACGAGTTCTTTATCGCATTTGACGCATATCATATTTACCTCTGTCATTCCCCTTCGATACGCATTCTGTGACTGTAGGCGTTGCTGACAATGTACGCGCCGCCCTCTTTCCGGTACTCTACCCAACAGGTGACGACGCCGACCCTAAGGTGCCCAAAATAGCGGCCGGTTTCGGGATCCAGCAGCGCAGCGCCGTTTTTCTCACAATAATCGATGGTTTCACGTATGTCGTCTTCCAGGAGCAGAAGCCTGTCCAGCTTCTCTTCAAGCCTGGCCGAAAATACTATTTCCATATTTGTTTTCATATTTATATCCTGCTCCGCGCCCTGCCCCCATACGTGCCTGAGCAGATTTTTTTTCAGCGTCTCACGGTTCTCCCTTTTCATGCTCAGGGACGGGACAGGACGGTCATAGCCGCCTGCGCAAAATACCAGGTCGAGGATATGCGAGCATTCCTTCCCGCTCTTTGAGAAAATATCACGGCAATTCACGCAGTAGGTCACAAACGGGCGCGGGCCCAGGCCGACTCTGTTCATCGCGATCTTTTCGGCCAGTTCCGTGTTGGCCGGATAGATATGCCCTCCGAACCCGCAGCAAACGGCCTCACGGCCCGCGGCCGGCAGCTCTTCGAGCGCACGCCCCGTCATTGACGCCAGTTCCCTGACGCTGTCCTGCATACGCGGGTCATAGCGGCTCGAACAAGGATCGAAAACAGAAACAGTCTCATTGCCGAGGTCGGCGTTTTCTGGCAGCCCATACCGGATGACCACTTCATAAAGCGAGACCTGCTTGATTTGAGGAAGCCGCTTGGCGAACATTTTTTCACATGAGGGACAGGCGAAAATGACTTCAGGCCTTCCCATCCCATCCCAGGCCTTTCGGATATCCCTGGTGATTTCCTCCATTGCCCCGGTATCCCCGGCCCATTCGGCGGGGGCCCCGCAGCAACCCACGAGCAGTCCGGTCGCCGGCAGCTTTTCAAGCAGGTACTCGTACGCTTTTTCGACGCAGGCCGGATTGGACGCGCCAAGCTGGCAGCCGGGGAAAAAGAGGTATTCGCTCTGCTCCAGCCCCGGGGCGCAGCTCGACAGGCAGGCTTTTTCGCTTTGCGCGTGATACATGTCCCTCATCCAGAAATCATGGAAGACAGGCGGAAGGGTCCCTTCCCGGTGCAACAAGCTGCGAGCCTCCAATAAAAACTCACCCATGTCTATGTTTTCGCTGCAAACGTCGGCGCAAAGGCCGCATGGATTGCAGGAGTTGATCATCCGGGTCCCCTTGCTGCCCTGGAGGCCCTCTACGGGATTGAGCCGTACGCGCACATTGTTCACGATATTTTTTGGCTGCTTGTTGTAATACGTCATGAAGTCGCAAGCGTTCACACAGTCGCTGCAATCGCAGGGCGGACAGGCGGCGGCTTCCAGCAGCGCCTGCTCCCGCGTATACACATCCGTATCAGGGCGCGCGGCCGGTTTGAAAATCGCCGGGTTTATTTGCAGCCGCGACGGCTTTTTGATGCTTATCCCCGTCATCTCGTGCATGCGGCCGATTTTCAGGTAAGACTCGATAGACTGTGAAGCCCTGACGCCGTTTTCGATCGATTCAACCGGGGATGAGCCGATGAGGCCGCCCGCGATGAAAATACCGGGCTCGGAACTCCCCAGCGATTCCCGGTTCATATCGCGAAGAAGCCCTAAATCATTGCCTCCGGGCCCGCAGGCCAGAAGTACCGCGTCAAATCCCCTTAGTTCGTCAAGGCCCGCAACGAACGCGCCTGGGCGGAACTCGTATTCTATATGCCGGGTTTGCAGCTCTATTTCTTCCATGAACTCCCCGCCCGGCATGAGCTCCCAAAGACGCCCTCCTTTGCGGACGGATTTTTCAAAAACCACTACGCCATATCCGCGCGACCCAAGCCTGATGGCGCAGCTGAGCCCGCAAAGCCCCGCTCCTACGATGGCAATATTTTGATTCTTCTTTGGCGCGTTATATTTTACAGGGGCTTGTGAATCGCTGAATTCGGCGGTCGCCTGCTCCAGCTTTTTCAGATTGACTGCCGCGTCGGCGGCCTTGCGCGCGCAGACGTTGAAACACGGCTCTCCGCATATCAAGCAGGATATCCTGGGGAATACCACGTAATCGCGCAACAAGTTGTACGCGCTTTTAAAATTGCCGCGCTTGATCTTTGCGATGAACTCAGGGATATCAAGATTCAAAGGGCAGGCCAACCTGCAAGGCGCGCTTTCGCCGCTGTAACAATCAGCGACGAAAGCGCCCATATCCATTGACAACATCCTGGCGCTGGCCGGGGCGTCCTGCTCCTTACTCATCCTTCAGGTACTCACGCGCGCTATCCAGGAATCGAGCTATGGCCACCTAAGGCTTCAGACCGGGTTCGCGGCGATCTCGTCGAGCGTATCATGCAGGTCTGAGCCCAGGAACCAGGGGGCTGGCGCCATGTCTTTGCCCTGCGCTTTCGCTTCCATCGCGGCCTTGATCTTTTCGGGCTTCGCCGGGTAGTCGTATATGCGTACGCCGGCCGCGTTGTAGATAGCGTTGATCACCGCGGCGTGGCCGGCGGCCTGGAATCCCTCGCAGCACCCTACCGAGCCAAACGGCGCTGACTTCCTGGCCGTGACGACGCTCTCCATATAAAGGTCATCCGGGATATCATCCGCGTAAAGGAAACCGCACTTGATGAGGCTGCCGTGATCCTTGTCGTCGATGTATTCCTCGGACAGCGCGTGGCCGATCGAGTGCACGAGACTGCCGTAGCCCTGTCCCTCAACGGCTTGCAGGCTTCCGATCTCGCCTATATCGTAGACCAGTTTCATTGCCAGCACTTTTGCTTTGCCTGTGGCCGCGTCCACTTCGACTTCGGAAAGGAAAAGGGAATAGTTGTATTCGGGCGTCGGGCTCCCTTCGCCGGTATTCGGGTCAAGGTCTTCTGTGATATCCGTGGTGTCGAATACGCCGATATATTTTGTCTCAATATTTTCAGCTTTCATCTCGTCATAGGTACGATAGGTCCCATCCGGCTTGCGCATGGCGCCCATCAATTTGTTCGCGGCGTCGATCGTGGCGTTGCCGGCCATATAATGTGAGCGGTTGGCGCCGGCGGGGCCGGTGATAGGCGTCTGCCCCGTGTCGTTCTGTACGAGTCTTATCTGTTCGTAGCTGATGCCCAAAGGCTGTAAGGCTTCATGCGTGAGCACCAATGTCCCGACGTCAGACCCCTGGCCCTGATCCTCCCAGGAGTTGAAGTTGGTGATCGTGCCGTCGGGGTTCAATTCGAGGGCGACCTCAGAATGGTCGTTGATTTCGCCGGTGATATTGTAGCCGCCCAAAGCCAATCCAACGCCGCGCAGCTTTTCGGGCGTGTTTTCATTTTTGGCCCTTGCCACGGCGTCGTCATAATACGGCTTCATATGAAGCATCAATTCCGTAAACGGGTATTCCTTGTACTCGCGGCTGTTGAGGTTCAAATCGCCGGGCTTCGCCAGATTCCTGAACCGGAACTCAAACGGGTCAATACCCGCTTTCGCGGCCAGCATGTCAACCATTGACTCCGACATCGCGTAGGTCTGCGAGTTCCCGAACGCGCGGTAAGCCGTACCGTAGGTCTGGTTCGAAAAACCGGCGCGCGCAAGCGCCCTGACGTTTGGGATATTGTAGCCAAACCCGGAAAAGCGGATCGACTTCGATATCAGATTGTCCGCCATTTCGGAATAGGCGCCATGGTCATACGCAAAGTCGAATTCAAAGCCAGTCAACTTGCCGTCCTTGTCGCAGCCGAGTTTCGCGTTTGAGTAGTGCGCCGAACGTTTGCCCTGGAACCAGTTGTGCTGATCGTATGTCATCGTCAGCGAGACGGACGCGTTGCAGGCCAGGGCGCAGGCCGCGGCCAAAGCTGAAACCGCGGGCGAAAGCGTCGATCCGAAACTCGCGCCGGTCGGGTTTTCTATCGTGCGGATTTTTCCGTCGGGCAAGCCGAGTCCCGGCGCCAGCGTGACAAGAGGCAATATCAAAGCCAGGGTTTTGCTGTGGATGCAGACGCTGCCGTCTTCATCAACATATGCCTGGACGGTCTCCGGCTCTATGACCAGGTGGGGCGCGCTCGTCGTATAGAAACTGCCCTCCACGACATATTCCGATTCGGCCAGGACTTCACGGGTGTCTTTGCCCTTGAAAAGCGGCTCGCGCAAAAATTCGTTCGGTATGCCTTCGTGTATTTCCATGGCGCCGGGGGCGACAGCTTCCGGATATGTCATATACGCGGGCAGCTCTTCGAGGTCAAGCTTGACCAATTTCGCGGCGGCCCTGGCTTCTTCCTGGCTCGTGGCGGCGACCACGGCGACCACGTCGCCATAGCGGTATACCTTCTCATCGGCGATGATGGGGCGCTCAAACCCGTCGGTCTTCGACCGCGGATGGGATATCGGCAGCATGATACGGTTCGTACCTTTGATATCTTTTGCCGTGACAACCTTGACGACGCCGGGCATCGTTTCGGCTTCGGAAAAATCAATGCTCTTTATCCTGGCGTGATTGAGTCCCGGCTGGACAACGGCCAGATAAAGGGTCCCCGGAGGCATCTTCATGGCTATATCGTCGCCAAAATCGCAAAGGCCGGTGACCTTTGAGAGCGCGGCCGGACGCGGCACGCTGGTCCCGTAAATACGCCCGTCCGCCGGCGTCTTGAATGTGATGTCTTCCATAGTCGCTTCGCCCCGCATCACCTTGGCCGCGGCCATGACCGAGTCCACGATGGGCTTCCATCCGGTGCAGCGGCACGCGTTCCGGTTTACCGTGAACCAATGGCGTACTTCCTCCCTTGTGGGATCCGGGTTTTGCTGAAGCAGCACGTACGCGGACACAATAAACCCGGGGGTGCAGAACCCGCATTGCACGCCGCCGTAAGTGATCCACGCCTGTTGCAGCGGATGCAGGTTTTGCGGCGTCCCAATGCCCTCAATGGTGATGATCTTGCTGAAATCGGGTACTGTCTTGATTTTTCTTACGCACGAACGGACAAGCTTGCCGTCAAGTATCACGTTGCACGCGCCGCACTGGCCCGTACCGCATCCTACCTTTGTCCCGGTAAGCCCAAGCCTGCGTATCACGTCGGCGAGCGTATCATTCTCGGGATTGCATACCATGATGCGATCCACTCCATTGATATTGAGCCATATCTTCCTAAGCGCCATTGATTGTTCCTCCTCTACTCCTGTTTTCAAAAATAATCATTGGCTGTATAGCATCAGCCAAAAACATTTCATATTTTTTGATGATATCCTTTGGACGCTATTATGTCAATTAAAGTAGACTACCAGCGTATGAAATAATCCGAGCGTTTGAAAACGGCGTCCCTTACCTCGTCAGATGCACAGGCCTCGGGATCTTTCGCTTTCAGCGACTCAAGCTCTTCGAGCGCCCGGTACAAGTATCCGCGGCAATTGTAGTCGAGCAGGACTGAGTCTTCCTGCATCTTCAGGCTACCGGCCAGGTGGTTCGGGATATTCAGTATATCCCTCGGAGCGGCCGTAAAAGAGTCCATCCCGTCGAGCTTTACCTCGACGGACCCGGAACAGACCACAAAGAGATTGACATGCGGGTTCCATTCGTTCCAGCGCATTGCCATCCCTTTGTCCGCGCGGATCTGCCAGACCTCCTTGTTGCCGTCCGTTTCGAGCCGCGACGCCTTTTGTAAAAATGATATACCGTCCAAATCGAACCTGTCCATAGCATAGCCATATGGCCGTATCTGCGGGATTTCGCTTTTGTCCACGTCCCGCAACGCGGGCTCCCAATCGAAAAATTCAGTGCCGTCCCGCTTGAAAACGCTTTCATTGAACTTCGGGTCTTTGGCCGTTTCGGGATGATATTCGCGCACGCGGTTGAGCTGCAAAATCCCCTCGTTCATCTGTATCTGCTGGAAGAGTTCGCGCCAGACGACGCCGTCTTCCAGGAAGCGGAACCCGTGTGAAACATACGGCGTTATGACGACTATGTCGCCCGCTGTCGCCACCGCGCGTTTGCCCCTGATCTGGCATTCAACCGAACCCTTGTCTATGAGAAATACCTCTACCCCGCGCTGATGTTCGTGGTATGGGATGAAATCCCCCTTGTTGTATATCGAGTCGCTCATCTCATTCGCCTCAAAAGGCCCCGAGGGTTCGATGTAGTCCAGGACATAGCAGGGGCTCGAATCGTCCCAGTCCATGAACTTCGCGAAATAATCCTCCGGCTTGATATGGATCTTTTTGTAATGGTATTTAACACTCATCTTGATTGTCTCCATCTTCGTAAACCACCCTGCCGTCTACAATCGTCATCACGACCGGGATACTGCCGATACGTTCTTTCGGCACTTTGAAAATATCCTCGCCGAGCACCTGGATATCGGCGACTTTGCCCGGTACGAGCGAGCCCCGCCAGGCTTCGGCCTTGTCCTGCCAGGCGGCGTTGATCGTAAACATGCGGATCCCGTCCTCCAATGTCATCCCAAGATCGCCGCGCATCACCCGGCTCTTTACGGTATCGCGCGCCATCGCGTGCTGCAGCCCTTCCAGCCAACTAACGGGACACCGGCAGAAATCAGTCCACGAGTCGGAAGAACTATAGTCGGAACCTCCCGCGACTATGATACCCCTGTCGGCGTACATTTGCCAGTTGAACGCTTCCTCGCCCATGGCGTCCGCGTGCAGCTCGGCCAGCACCGGAAAGCTGATCGGCTGGCACGACAGGCCTATACCGTGCTTCTTCATGTCGCGCATATTGCCCTCGTCAATGCCGTCGCCGTGGATGATGAAATGCCTCGGGTCTTCCCGGGGGTGCTCCTCCTGGGCCTTGACATACGCGCCTATGATGACGTCTACCATTTTCCCGCCGATCGCGTGCGTAAGTATCTGGCGCCCTCTTCTGTGAAGTTCTGAAACGGTGCGTTCGATTTCGGCGATCTGTTCGGCCTCTGTCGAGCCTGGGAACATCGAGCGTCCGACCCCTTCCTCTTCCCAAATGTCCATTTTGTCGCCAAAGAGCTTCACGCTTTTTGCCACGACCCATTTTTCATCACCAAAGGACGGGAGCCCGGCGTCCTCGATACCCCTGATGATTGAATCATATGTATGCACGCCTTCCTCCGCCGCGAAGTAATTGATGCTGACCCTCGCGGTCAGCTTTCCTTCGCGGCGCAGTTTTTCGTAAGCGTGAATCGACCTGTCGCCCCAGGAATCCCGTATGATGAAATTGCCGCCGGCGCCGAGGATATCGGTATGGCTCGTGACCCCTTGCGAATTCAGCAGGCGCTGCACTCTGATGATGCAATCCTCAAGCTCGGCGTCGGACAGGACAGGCATACGCCGCGATATCAGGTATTGCGCTCCGTACTCCTCGAAGCGCCCATTCAATCCGCCGTCATCAGCGCGCCCAATGAGGCCTTCCTCCGGCGCCAGCTCGCGAAATCCATCCTCGAAGCCTGTCATCTCAAGCGCTTTGCTGTTCACGATCAGGATATGCTGCGTACTGTCCATGATCGCGACAGGGTTTTCGGGCGAAACCGGGTCAAGATCGCTTTTCACAAGACCGCGCCCCTCAAAGGCCAGCTCCCGCACTGTGTATTCCTGTATGCCGGACCCGAATACCCACTCGCGCGGCGCCCTGTCCTTCACCGCCGCTTTAAGGATTTCACGCAGGTCTCCGAGGGTTTTTACGGATTTCAAATCCAATGTGTCCGGCCTCAAGACAAAGCCCGTTGAAACCGCGTGCATATGGGCGTCACAGGCGCCCGGCAGCGCCACCTTGCCTCCCAGGTCTATGACCTTTGTGCGCGGGCCTATCTTTTCCTTTACGCTTTCGTTTGTGTCAACGTCAGTTATCCGCCCATCTTTGACGGCCGCGGCTTCAACGATTGTGAACATGTCGTCAACCGTCGCGATTTTGCCGTTCAACAGAACCAAATCCGCAAACACTGTATATCCCTCCTCGTCAATACTATTTTATGCGTTCACGCCGGCGTTTACGCCGCCTCGATTTCAGCCTTCTCTTTTTTGTTGCTTGCAGTGATATAGATAGTAGCCACGACCAGCAGGACCACGTCGATGATCAGGATCACGGGCATGATCGGAACCAGCGTTTCAACGCCGATGGCCGATTTGAGCAGCGTCACCGTAAACGTGGACGCGAAGAACCCGAAGCCCATCGCGGCGGCGGCAATCCCTACCGCAAGCGAAGCGTTTTTCGCCGGGGCGATGATCCCCGCGCGCATCAGCGCCTGCGAGAAAGCGTTGGCGTTCGCGTAGCCAAACAATATACAGCCTATTATGACAGGCACAGCACTCGGAATGTAAAGCAATATGATGTAACCGATGATCAGAAGCAGCATTGAAAGCGCCATCGAATACCGTTTCAGTTTCGGATAGACAAACCCGAAGCAAAGGCTCGCGACCAACGCGCCGCCAAACAGAGCCGCCGTGAGCTGCCCCGCGAACGCGGGGCCGCCGAGCCCGGTCTCGTCCGTATAGACAGAAATGAAAAACGGTATGATCGCGTATGAGACCTGGAACACCCAGTAGCCGACGCACATCGTTACGAGCTTTGACTTCCAGCCTTTCAGCCCGGATTCCGGACCGTGCGACTCGTCTTCGGAAACATTGATGTCCGCCGGGATCCTCGGTATGAAGATCAGAATGAGTATGATCGAGATGATCCCAATGGCGTATATATTGAACATGGCTTTGAACCCGTACCGTTCGCATACCCAGCCGCTTATAGCCGTCAGCAGCATTGACGAGCAGAACATGCCGGCGTTGATGATGCCGACCATGCGGCTCCGCCTGTTGTCATTGATATACATCGTGGTCACGATGCTCATCGCGGTCACATTCGTGAATCCAAGCGCCAGTCCCACCAGGCAGCGCATGAACATCATATAGCCCTGATTGTCTATGGCGGTCCCGAGCGCGCCACCCACCACAAACAATGACATACCGAGCAGCAGCACTTTTTTCTTGTCCACATACCGCTGGATGACGCCCGCTATGACAGAGGCGAACATCGAGACAAGGTTCGGCCCCGAAAGCAGGAAGTTCACGAAAGGCTCGTTATCATAAAATTTAAACATCTGATCAGCTCCGGGTGCGATCAAGGCGTCGCCGCACATGCCAAGCGTGGCCCCGAGCAACGCGATCATCATGAGAACGGACTGAACCGGTGTCAGGTTCGCTATCACACCTCTTTTTTGTTCATCCGGTAGTTTAGTCATTTTCATTTCCTTTCTATATATAATTGCCGACGGTGTCCCTCCCCTTACGACGCTTCGCTTTGAACAAATCCTGACAGGCAGCTGCCATTCAAATCCAGAAGCTGCTTCAGCCACGCGGCTTCCTTTACCTTTTCGGGTTCGTCGCGCTGCGCCAGCTCGAGCATCTCAAGCATCCGGAACAGGCGCGCGGACACATTGAGGTCGTATATCGCGGTGTTGTCATCCATAGCCGTCAGGACAAACGGCGTATACGGCGGGACATGGATCAGATCGTCCGCCTCCGCGAAAAACACTTCGCCGCCCGCTTCAACCTTCACGTTCCCAGAGCAGACGCTGTAAAGCCTTTCATTCCTGTTCGGCTTGAAATACTGCAGCTGATAGCCGCGGTCAATCGAATACAGCCAGATCTCTTTGGCCCTCTTCAGGTTCCATCGCCCGACCTTCAACTCGCAAAAGACGCCTTTCCAACCGCCATATTCAAAGATTGACTGATCTTTCGCGGTGATCTGCGGCAGGGAGTCTTTTTCTACGGGCTCTGTATCGACCGGTTCCGTGAGCGCGAACCATCCGTGCTCAGGGTCAAACTCGCCGCGGATGAAATCCTCACTGCAGCGATAAGGGAGCGCCGTCCTGCTCATCAGTTCGAGGTCCCTGAATTTTGCCGACATATCGAGCCCGGTAAAAATCCCGCGTATTGCGCAGTCCGCTTCCAGCGTCCTGAGGCTGTATGGGCAGTGGGCGGGTATGTTGATGAAGTCGCCCGCTTCGCACTCGCACGTTTTCCCGTAAAGCGTCACTTCGAACTTCCCGTTCAGGATCAGAAGCGTTTCCGCGCCCTTGCCCATATAATGGTATGGCACGAGATAGTTTTTGTTGTAATACACGGTATCGATCACTTCGTTGAGCTGTTTGTCG
>Ga0123357_10001984_pt1 | contig 22397 bp, 10 predicted proteins | sample TergutEmb28metaG_FD_89873 | JGI IMG/M metagenome (GOLD analysis project Ga0123357, IMG submission 89873) | Embiratermes neotenicus P4 segment gut microbial communities from Petit-Saut dam, French Guiana - Emb289 P4 | ecosystem: Host-associated > Arthropoda: Insects > Digestive system > Gut ... | reverse complement strand
TTAGTGTGTGGTTGATTTTTGTTTGTTTTTTTGTTTGGTGGTGGGGTGTGGGGGGGGGGGGGGGGGGGGGGGGGGGGGGGGGGGGGGGTGGGGTTTCGACAAATACTAGAAACGTGATTATGATTGACTATTATTAGGTGACAGTTTACATTTTTAGAATGGCCCAGTTATTATCTGTGTAAGTTACAGCAGCAGATTCTTTTTGAGTTTGGACGTCGAGAAATAGATGGGAGATAATAGTGAAATGGGTTTGAGGATATAAATTGGATTCTTCTTGTCCTTGTAAGAGCGTGGTGCACTCTAGGCCTCTATAAACGGCCAAGAATTTTTGACTAGCAGAGCGACTGAGATATTCAAGATTCATGTCTTCTGAGAAGTTAGGTGTTTCGTTCGGTAAACAGTTTCTGGCGTTTCGAAGAACCTTAATGCATTATCTTCATGGTGAAGCAGTGCAAAAAGGGTGATTGACCCTAAACATGACAACACTAATATCCTTCGAAACTTCGGGAATTATTTACTGGTCGATTCGGCGTAACATCTCGGAAGCCTTGAATCGTCAGAAACATCGCTGACATAACCTCAAATTCCGACTACTCTCTTAAAAAAATTATGCTCCACAGAGTTTATAAGAAACGGTGTCGTAATTGTAAGAAAGAAAGATAAGATTGTACATTTTAATTCCCCTTTCCCTTAAAATACTAGCATTATACAGCAACAACATTGGTTAGGTGCTCTTTACTGTACTAGTCTACCAAGAACTTGTATATTTTTATACCTCCCGACTTAGCCGTTTTATGCAGTTATCAAATCTTAATGCATATTGCATGCTTCGCCCATCTTATCCTTCCTGGTTTGACCCGCCCCCCCTCCAATAATTTTTCTTAGAAGTATAAATTTTGAAGTTCGTAAGCATGTAATTTTCTCTAGCTTCTCGTAACTTACTTCAAAACAAGAAAGAGTGTTTTTCCACAGAACTAAACAAACAGACGTAAATAATCTCTGTTCGCGAAAGAAGAGTTAAATAAAGTGGTACATATAGTTACCAGAGACCATCTGTGAGATAAATACACTGTAGCGTGTGCGGTAAACCCAGAAGAGAACATTGCAAGTGACATTGAGGAACGAGCATCATTCCGTTTGTTAGACCATCCACTTTGCGGTCACAGGGCAAAGTAATTACTGAATTATTAATTTCTCATCCATGCCAGCCCAGGACGTGGTTGGCTGGAGGGTCCAGTCATTATTTCTCGGCAACCGTGCAATGGGCGAGAGACTGGAGTGGTGTGAGTGTGCAAGACGAGAAAATATTCTGCTTCAGCACGAAGCCAAGACGAACGTGTTATTTTTACCCATTATTGGGCTTGCAACCACACTCCAAACCTTTAATAACGACTGTAGCAATGCTGTAGAATATACAAGCACTTAAAGCAGTATTTGATTAATTTCAGTAAATGAAGTTATCAGACTTAATTCTCCTTCTGTTACTGCTGATGCTGTATCCAGTTAGACTCAAGCTTCTTCCGACTTCATCGTCACTGCTTACATGTTTTGTTTGTTTCTAGGTCCTTTGCGTCGTACCGAAGATTAAGAAATGGGAGTCTGTCACTGTCCATTCTTTCAGCCAGACTAACCAATCTTCCCTGTACTCTGTCATACTTCCGTTTACATTATTTAGTACGTCCCAACATACTTGATATTAGTGTTGTCAAATACGAGTATGTAGCATGACTTTTCGCTGCTTGAACTTTCCTAACATTGCAGTGTCTCTTTGCCTAACATTTTCGTAACTGGACCCGTTGTCCGAACAGCATGATGAGTCCTCAGAATGGTAGAGTAGATGGCTACCAGGTGTTGAAGGTAGCTGTGATTATGTGCAAAAGCAGTTCCGTACAGCCGACAAGGTCTAACGTATCCCTTTCTTATCCCAGCCAGTTTTACTCATACAGTAGAACCTATCGTATAGGAAACAGCCTCGTACTTGAAAGGATTCCTTAATAAGGACTGCTGTTAGCTACGGTGAACACGAAATGGACCATCGCGTTCAATAAAACCGGAAACTGCCTGAAGAGATGACCGATCATTAGCTTATTGAGAAGGACCCTGCTAAGAACTCGTTAATTAGCCAGCCTATGTTTAGTTTACGCCGGTCCTCGAGGACGCGCGGTCTAAGGCATAGGTCTGCGGCCTCTCGTCTCCTAAGATGGTGGGTTCGAATCCCACCGGAGGCATGTATGTTGTCAGGTAGAGGACTCTGCCACGAGCTGATCACTCGTACAGAGGATTTCTACCGGCTGTGGTGCGACGTTGTGTGTGATCTATAAACCTCAAGAACGAGGACGCGATGGCGGTGTTGGGCCGCAGCGCCACAACAAAAAAAGGAGTTTAGTTTACAATTACACTATTATCCTTAATAATATCACTCTAGTGAGTAATAATGAAGAGTACGAATTGGGACACCTTCAAGTATACAATTTTCGCTCGCCCCTGTTTGTTGTTGACTAGTACGTACCAACATTCTCCTCACAGCCAATCAAATATCAAATTAGGAAAACAACTTTTGTCATAAGTGTAAAACAACTCCCTGAACGGCGATGGTTAACTGAAGTGTTATGCTGATTACTGTGCTGCCCGGATATGCGGTCGTTATTGTCCAAGGATGCACAAATCCCGGGCGACTATATTTTATAGGATGGCGCCTAAGCGCCTAATATGTGTGGGCCCTCAGCATCGAACCTGCTTCATGTCAACATTCTGGCGCCTAGAATTTTGAAATAGTTCCTGGATTTTTTAACATTTGTGGGATCCTGCTATTGATTAGGGCATCGTCAATGATTTCTGTCAAATGATGATGGTTAAGTAGTATTGGCAATGAAGCGAGGCACATCGGTGATAATGATATTTCATTCCCATGTTCCGTGGAGTTAATTCCACTACAACTGGACCCTCTCTTGGTTCCTTCTCTACCCAGACAGCATTGCTGCGAGACACATCTTCTTTCCTTCCTGATGCACTTTCTCTCAATAAAGTTCTTTTCCTGCCTGACCCCCAATTAGATAACGAGCTGTCTCTGTGCACATGAGAGGTCAGGCTGGTGAGGAAAACAGAGAGGAAGAAAAGAAACAGAGGACTGAGTGGCCGGGGGAAATAAAAAGAGGATCGTGTGTCTACGCTTGCTCGTGTTCGCACACAGCGGACTTATAAGATATCGCGTTCGAATATCGACCAGCTTACCGACTATCCTCTCTCTCTCTCTCTCTCTCTCACACACACACACACACACACACACACATATCCACACACACACACACACACACCCACACCCACACATACCACACACACACACACACATACACACAACACACACACACACACACAATGCGCGGTTTCCTGAGTTTTCCCAGGCGAATGTCTGAGATAAGCCACGGACACTTCCTTTCACAAGAATTGCATTCCGATCTGCAACATATAACTCCCGTGTTAACTATGTATGAGGAAGAAAAGAGGAATCATAACAAACCATCAATCAAAACTACATTTATATCGGTTTATTGCTTGCTACATGTTTTGGCTTCTGTGTAAAGCCATCATCATAACAGCATGCCATTAGTAAAGGTATGTATACATGGTAAGTGTACCGATCAGTAGGCTTACACAGATGTAAGTGGCACAAGTACCTACGGTGTGTCAGTCGACGTGTGTTTGCGGGCAAGAAGTCTTAGAGCCTTTTTCAGCGTCCTCTCTCCCAGCGATGACAACGCTCCGAGCTAACTGCAAGAACGGGCGAGTAACCAGCTATTATATCACACGTGGTTATCTACAACATCGAACCATCGAAGCGTTGTCAACTTCCTTGTACCTCCCTGCTATCAAGCAGCTATCGGCTCCATATATACTGCATGGAATACAGGCCTATATCCAAGTAGGAGACAGACGTCACATGCACACCATCACATAATTTAATACCACCCCTAGTGTGCATTTAGCCTTTCTTCTCATCTTTCATAATGCGGATTGTAAAACTTGGTCCAGACAATACGATTTCACAGCATCCAACTAGTTTTACTCAGTGCAGTTAAAATGGGGCATTCCTTCATGCCCTAAGGCAGTCGAATTTTGCAACAGCTGAGGCACACTTTGGGACCCGAGAATTATTTAAACTTTATCGCAAACCTACAACTGCAGTGAATGTAGTTGTAACAGTTAGCCCTGTGGGTACGTCACAGTCTTGTGATCAAGAGGACTGAAGTTCAACGCGTTAGTTTTTTTGGACACGGACGTCCTTCTTGGGGTTATCACACTTCCCCAAGTAACCCGCTGTTCCCGCTCACCCAACCAGAACACTCCAGCCGACGGACCAACATACACCAAATACCTCTGCAAGGACAAAGTTGGAGCCAAAGGTAATCTGGATTCTCCCATCCAAGTGCGTGGTGATCCAGGCGAAGGTAACTACAAATTATGAGCGCATATTAACAGAAAGGCGTGGAATAAAAGGGACGTCGCGGGGCCCTGTCGTCGCCTGTCTTCACTAATCTCTGTTGAATGAAGACCGACGGGCACTATGAAGATTGTAGGCGGAGATTACTTTGTCCATTGCGTCACAAACAGGACAGAGAAGAAAGATAGTAAGTCAGAAGTAGTGGTGTGTGGGGGGAAGCGTTTTCTCCCGAGGGAACGAGGCGGGACACCTTGCGACACGCCCCTTTAGCATCAGCATCCCTCCTACAACCCCCTCGATTGCTTTCAGAACACGACTGACACCAGACTGGTCCCACAAGAGCCAGCTCCATCTCTCCAGAAAACATTCACTATACAATTCGTTTCCATCAAGACGTTGTGCAAAAGAAGAGGGCCAGGGATTGAGGAGGGGGTAGATAAGAAAGATAAAAAATAAAAAGAGGGAAAGAGATGGTTGTAAGATAGAAACACGAAAAATCTCGCGGAAAATAAATGACCGTCCTGTACAGAGCCTCTTTCTCGACTCGACGCCAAGACGCGCATATGAAATTCAATTCGCTGCCTGTGCGATTTCTCTTCAACTGGTAAAAGGGATGACCTGCCAGCCCAGTAGCCCGGTCGGGGGAGGGAAAGCAGTGGCGGTACGTCGGTCAGTCGTGTCAGACACACCGGGCCAAGGTTCTGTGTTTGTCACAAGGAATGTGTCTTTGATTTACATCTGCAGAGGTGTGTGTGTGTGTGTGTTTGTTTATACAGACACAGTATCGTATGCGAGCCTATCCATGTGCAGGGTGCTAAAATAAATATAAAAAAGGAAAGCAAGGAAAGGAAAGAAATGAAAATAAAAGAGATGGATGAACAACGAAAAATCAAAGAGAAAACAGAGGCACAAAAGAAACTTACAAGGACAGGACAATAACTAAGGGAATGCAACAGAGAAGGACACATGTAGCGATATGAAAAAGAAACTCAGTAAAGGAAAAAAAGAAAAAAAAAGGGAGAAAGTCACAGAGAGGAATATAAGTACAGGAAATAAACGACGGAAATAAAGAGGTACAGACACAAAAAATGGAAGACAGAGAAAAGTGGAAGCAAACGAGGGAGAAGAAGGAGGAAGGGTGAGGGGGAGATGAGAAGGGATTGAGCCTATGTCTACAGGATATTTAGCCTATGTCCACAGGATATCTAGCCTATGTCTACAGGATATCTAGCCTATGTCTACAGGATATCTAGCCTATGTCCACAGGATATCTAGCCTATGTCTACAGGATATCTAGGCCGAACGGCCTCATTATAGCAACTAGTCACGTGTCCGTCACAAAGGCTGTCACAGTATTCACGCGCTGCTCCACCGTCTCTCTTGTCTTCTTACAGCAAACTAAGCGTTAATTTCTCCTATCACAGTGCTGTCATTTCGTTTGTATATATTATTTTATGTGTTCAAGGATCAACTGTAAAAACAGTTGCTATGGAAACCATGGTGTAAGGGCGCGTACCTCACGGCGAATACACAACCCGGTAACAATGGTTACCATAACATCCAGACTGCGACTGGGTCACACAAGAATATTATATAAGGATAATTATTAGACCACGTCAGGTCACGGAGCGAGTGAATATGCAATGGAATGTGGTAACTACTGTTCGAGACATGTGAATGAGGCAGCGAGCTGAGCGGTTTGTATTTGGTCTGCTGAAAAGGAAACTGATACATTGCTCAGAATTCTGTCAACGTGTCAGATGTAAAGCTTTGAGTATCAGCAAACACTTCACTACGAATCAGTAGCCTAGCATTATTTATGTCCTTATGCTCAGAATTATACTCTTCGGCCCAGTGACGTAGTTATGACAGTGTTCTGGTTGTTGTTCTTAGTTTCTATAAGATAGATGGCGGTGCTTCTTTTCATATCTTTCGGAATTTATACTTCATCGGTACCGCCAAACTCTACAGTAGACACACACATAGGCCTAAGCTGTGCAGTTGGTAAGATGTCATGAAATGAATAGCACTAGCCTACGCATTTTGACACTAATTAATAATCACGTAAAGTTAGAGGCGCTTTGTGCCTAACTATTGTTGTGCTATGGAGGCATCAAGTGCGCGAACCGCAGTTCGTGTTTACACGTGTCTCCCCTAACGGTTACACGTGTAAATGATGCAGAGTTCCGCATTTCAGTACAATGTCTCTTATTGAATCTGAAAGTCATTAGAAAAAAATTTTCCTTGGACCCTCTCATCACACGGTTCAACCCATTGAAATACAAAATATTTCTCTTTACCCATTACATCATTAACAGTATATGCACCTAGCTACTTCCCCAAAGTAACTTCTGCCACGCGAATTTACAACAAAAGTTTGACACACTCTTGTTCCTAACAATGTTCCCTCGGAGTACAGTCCTTTACGGAAAGCTAAATTTGCCTCATTTCTCCCTCCTACCCCCGTCTCCGTGGAGCATAATCCTTTACGAAGGGCTACAATTTTATAATTTCTTGCTCCTACCACTGTATGCAAGGAGCAGAGTCCTTTACTTAGAGTTAACAGTCTCTGCTGCTCAGTTAGTCAATGGAACCCCAGAGTTTCTTTGCGGATTGTATGAGCTGGCCATGGCATTATGTCGTGAGTCAGACGAATGAAGTCCCCAATTTCACGTCAATATCTTTAACATCAGTCTCAATACTTGCCTCCCATCTGTGCCGATGTCTCCCAGGTGGCCTATTAACGTTCGGATTTTGCGACTGAAGTGTCTTATGTACTCCTCACTTCTGTCATGCTTGCTGCACGCTACATTCTCTCTGTTCTGCTCCCATTTAAGGTACCGAATAAGAATTAATATAATAACTCAATACTGCAGTAATTACAATAAACTGCTCTTTGATTAAAAATGAAACAGAAAACAAATAGATAAAATTCTGAGAGTGACAGTTGTGCCAGCGGTTCATTGAACACAAGGAGAGAGGCTATTACCAAACAGCGTCAATAGTTGTGATTTTTAGCCTACATCCCATTGTTAAGAAAGAGAAATAAGCAGGCTTGTGAGATCGCCATGGTGTCTATGTGTCTTCCATTTACAACGTCTCATCAAACTGACCGATTTTTACAAAGGTGGTACGGACATTACACAAATAGAGACCAAATGGAAACCTGTGTTCTCAGTAAATGCAATATGGCAGGCAAGTGAAATTGTAAACTGGAAAGAAAACACTGTGCGTTGTGTGCAGGAAGACCCGACATGGTCACCCTTGCTAGAGCACGGAGGACATCCAACAGCCAATTTTTATCTTTCGGGAAAACCAAACGCTCCAGTGCCGGTGTGTTATTTATCGACGCTCTCGCTTACCGAGTTTACTTACCGTCGGTGATGGATGAATGAATATGGGCGACTGGTGAAATGGTACTGAGAGAAGGAAGGCCGAAGTGCGCAGACAGAAACCTGTCTCAGCGCTACTTGGTTCACCACAAATCACATTGGGAGGCCGGGGATCAAACCCGGGTCTCTGCAGGGACAGGACTGCGACTAACCGCTTGAGCTAGCTAAAATTTATCACCATTGTTAGAATTCGGGGAAAACACAGAATTTTGAGTACATGCGTTCTTGCATGAGCACTCCAGTAACGAATAACATAAAATGTACGTGTGTAGTTACAATGGGGAAACCCAAAAACACTTCAATTCGACAGACCGGTGTCAGGGCGAGACTGGAACAGGGCACCTCAGTAATGCATGCTTAGGACACTGCCACTCCGCCGACCTGGTCGGTTTATAAATATTAATGAGAATAATACGATACAGACTGCATTATTGCAGAGGCAATGCTTCTTGACACAAGTAACACTAGTCTAGGTTAAGTACATTGCGATTTCCAGCTTCAAGTCGTCACATTTGTGTGGGTGGTTACTTGCACATTTCGCGCCAAGAAACGTACGAGATGACGTCACATTTCCTGGCATACAACGAATGGCATCACATTGTGTCACTATGCACACGGACACCTCAATTGTCCGATCAGTCTTCTGTTTTCTGTCCACAGTAAATCGTGGCATGGATTGAGTATTTAGTTGCCGTTTTTCGCAGTTACAATAATCAAATAATTTTACGACCTTACTTAGTGCCTCCAGGCAAACGCCGGGGCAGTTGGCCACAGCCATGTCCATGTTGAGATTTTAACAAGAGGCAGAACCGATACGAATTCTATTAACTGTATAACTAATTGTTACATACAAACTGAAGCTTCAACACCGGGGCTAGTTCCTGAGCACGGCCCTTACACAATTCGAGCCAATTATTGCCACCAAAACAGCTAATTCCTGAGCACGGCCCGTAACTAATTCTGTTCAGTTCTTTCCACAATAACCGCTAGTTCCTGAGCACGGCCTTCACCCAATTCTGTCCAATTCTTGCCACCAAAACCGCTAGTTCCTGAGCACGGCCCGTAAGAAATGCTGTCAAATTCTTGCCTCCAAAACCGATTGTTCCTAAGCACGGCCCGTAACAAATTCTGTCCAATTCTTGCCTCCAAAACGGCTAGTTCCTGAGCACGGCCCTTACACAATTCTGTCCAATTATTGCCACCAAAACAGCCAGTTCCTGAGCACGGCCCGTAACTAATTCTGTCCAATTCTTTCCACAATAACCGCTAATTCCTGAGCACGGCCTTCACCAAATTCTGCCCAATTCTTGCCACTAAACCGCTAGTTCCAGAGCACGGCCTTTACCCAATTCTGTCCATTTCTTGCCAACAAAACCGCTAGTTCCTGAGCACAGCACTTACCCAATTCTGTCCAATTCTTGCCACCAAAACCGCTAGATCCTGAGCACGGCCATTAACAATTCTATTCACTTCTTGCCACCAAAACCGCTAGTTCCTGAGCACGGGCCGTAACCAATTCTGTCCATTTCTTGCCACCACAACCGCTGGTTCCTGAGAACGGCCCTTACCCAATTCTGCCCGATTATTGCCACTAAAGCCGCTAGTTCCTGAGCACGGCCCTTACCAAATTCTGTTCACTTCTTGCCACCAAAACCGCTAGTTCCTGAGCACAGCCAATACACAAATCTGTACATATTTTGCTACCAAAATGTTTGGTTCCTGAGCACGGCCCGTACCCAATTCTGTACACTTCCTGCCACCAAAACCGCTAGTTCCTAAACACGGCCCTTACCTAATTCTGTCCACTTAATACCAACAAAACTGCTAGTTCCTGAGCACGGCCCTTACCCAATTCCGTCCAATTTTTGCTACCAAAATCGTTGGTTCCTGAGTATGGCCAGTAACCAATTCTGTCTATTTCTTTCCACCAAAACCGCTAGTTCCTGAGAACGGCCCAAACTCAATTCTGCCCAATTATTGCCACCAAAGCCGCTAGTTCCTGAGCACGGCCCTTAACCAATTCTGTACAATTCTTGCCACTAAAACCGCTAGTTCCTGAGCATGGCCCTTACCCAATTCTGTCCAAATTTTGCTACCAAACTCTTTGGTTCCTGAGGACGGCCCGTACCCAATTCTGTACAATTCCTGACACCAAAACCGCTAGTTCCTGAGAACGGCCCTTACCTAATTCTGTCCACTTATTACCACCAAAACTGCTAGTTCCTGAGCACGGCCCTTACTAAATTCTGTCCAATTTTTGCTACCAAAATCGTTGGTTCCTGAGCACCGACCGTACACAACTCTGTACAATTCCTGCCACCAAAAGCGCTAGTTCCTGAGAACGGCCCTCACCCAATTCTGTCCAATTATAGACACAATAACCGGTAGTTTCTGAGCACGGCCCTTGACCCAATTCTGTCCATTTATTGCCACCAAAACCGCTAGTTCCTGAGCATGGTCATTAACCAATTCTGTCCAATTATTGCCACCAAAAACGATAGTTCCTGAGCACGGCGCTTACCCAAATCTGTCCACTTATTGCCACCAAAACCGGTAGTTCCTGAGAACGGCCCTTACCCAAATCTGTCCAGTTATTGCCGCAAAAACCGCTAGTTCCTGAGTACGGCCTTTAACCAATTCTGTCCATTTCTTTCCACCAAAACCACTAGTCCCTGAGCACGGCCTTTAACCAATTCTGTCCACTTATTGCCACCAAAACCGCTAGTTCCTGAGCACGGCTTTTAACAAGTTCTGTCCAATTATTTCCACCAAAACCGCTAGATTCTGAGCACGGCCCTTATACAAATCTGTCCACTTATTGACACCAAAACCGCAAGTTCCTGAGCACGGTCCTTACCCAGAACTGTACACTTATTGCCAACAAAACCGCCAGTTCCTGAGCACGGCCTTTAACCAATTCCGTCCAATTTTTGCGACCAAAACCCCTAGTTCCTGAGCACGGCCATTATCCAAATCTGTCCAATTATTGCCACCAAAACCGCTAGTTCCTGAGCACGGCCCTTATCCAATTCTCTCCAATTCTTGCCATCAAAACCGCTAGTTCCTGAGCACGGTTCTCATCCATATCTGTCGAATTATTGCCACCAAAACCGCTAGTTACTGAGCACAGCCCTTACCCAATTCTCTCCACTTATTGCCACCCAAACCGCTAGTTCCTGAGCACGGCCCTTATCCATATCTCTCCATTTCTTGCCACCAAAACCGCTAGTTCCTGAGCACGGCCCTTATCCAAATCTGTCCACTTCTTGCCACCAAAACCGCTAGTTCCTGAGCATGGCCCTTACCCAAATCTGTCAAATTATTGCCACCAAAATCGCTAGTTCCTGAGCCCGGCCCTTATTCAAACTGTCCACTTCTTGCCACCAAAACCGCTAGTTCCTGAGCACGGCACTTACCCAAATCTCTCCACTTCTTAACACCAAAACCGCTAGTTCCTGTGCACGGCCCTTATTCAAACTGTCCACTTCTTGCCACCAAAACCGCTAGTTCCTGAGCACGGCCCCTATCCAAATCTGTCGAATTATTGCCACAAAAACCGCTAGTTTCTGAGCACGGCCCTTACCCAATTCTGTCCACTTATTGCTACCAAAACCGCTAAGTCCTGAGCACAGCCCTTATCGAATTCTGTCCACTTATTTCCACCAAAACCGCTAGTTCCTGAGCACGGCCCTTATCCAATTCTGTCCAATTCTTGCCACCAAAACCGCTAGTTCCTGAGCACGGCCTTTATCCAAATCTGTCCACTTCTTGGCACCAAAACCGCTAGTTTCTTAATACGGCCCTTACCGAAATCTCTCCACTTATTGCCACCAAAACCTCTACTTCCTGAGCACGGCCCTTACCCAAATCTCTCAACTTACTGCCACCAAAACCGCTAGTTCCTGAGAACAGCCCTTATCCAATTCTGTCCACTTATTGCCACCAAAACCGCTAGTTCCTGAGCACGGCCCTTATCCACTTCTGTCCACTTCTTGCCACCAAAACCGCTAGTTCCTTAGCACGGCCTTTATCCAAATCTGTCTACTTCTTGCCACCAAAACCGCTATTTCCTGAGCACGGCCATTACCGAAATCTCTCCATTTATTGCCACCAAAACCGCTAGTTCCTGAGCACGGCCCTTATCCAATTCTGCCCACTTCTTGCCACCAAAACCGCTAGTTCCTTAGCACGACCCTTTATCCAAGTGTGTCCACTTATTGCCACCAAAACCGCTAGTTCCTGAGCACGGCCCTTATCCAATTCTGTGCACTTCTTGCCACCAAAACCGTTAGTTCATGAACACGGCTCTTATCCAAATCTGTCCACCTGTTGCCACCAAAACCGCTAGTTCCTGAGCACGGCTCTTATCCAAATCTGTCCGCTTCTTGCCACCACAACCGCTACTTCCTGAGCATGGCCCTTACCCAATTCTGTCCACTTATTGCCACCAAAACCGCTAGTTACTGAGCACGGCCCTTATCCAATTCTCTCCACTTCTTGCTACCAAACCCGCTAGTTCCTGAGCACGGCCCTTATCCAATTCTGTCCACTTCTTGCCACCAAAACCGCTAGATCCTGAGCACGGTCCTTATCCAATTCTGTCCACTTCTTGCCACAAAAAACCGCTAGTTGCTGAGCATAGCCCTTTGTCCAAGTCTATCCACTTATTTCCACCAACACCGCTAGTTCCTGAGCACGGCCCTTATCCAATACTGTCAACTTCTTGCCACCAAAACCGCTAGTTCCTGAGCACGGCCTTTATCCAAATCTGTCCACTTCTTGCCACCTAAACCGCTAGTTCCTTAGCACGGCCCTTACCCAAATCTTTCCAATTTTTGCCACCAAAACCGCTAGTTCCTGAGCACGGCCCTTACCCAAATTTCTCCACTTATTGCCACCAAAACCGCTAGTTCCAGAGCACGGCTCTAATTCAAATCTCTCCACTTCTTGCCTCCAAAACCACTAGTTCCTGAGCACGGCCCGTACCTAATTCTGTCCACTTATTGCCACCAAAACCGCTAGTTACTGAGCACGGCCCTTATCCAATTCTCTCCACTTCTTGCCACCAAAACCGCTAGTTCCTAAGCACGGCCATTATCCAAATCTGTCCACTTCTTGCCACCAAAACCGCTTGTTTCTGAGCACGGCCCTTACCCAATTCTGTCCACTTATTGCCACCCAAACCGCTAGTTCCTGAGCACGGCCCTTATCCAAATCTGTCCACTTCTTGCCACCAAAACCGCTAGTTCCTCTGCATGGCCATTACCAATTCTGTCCAATTATTGCCACCAAAACCGCTAATTCCTGAGCACGGCCCTTACCCAGTTCTGTCCACTTCTTGCCATCAAAACCTGTTTCTTTAAGAATAATCTTACTTCTTGAACTCCTTAACCATGCACTCCCTTCGCCGGTTCTTCCTTCTAATATTCATGTAACATTGTGAAAGCACCTACAATCTTTGCTTGCTTTATTCCTAAGGCTGCCTTTGATGTACGTCACACAATGCACATTTTCTTTTGTGGAAGGCTCCGAGCCCCATAGTCACCTTAAATGCAGCAACATAACATTAGCAATAAGGACTTCAAGATGGAAAGGTCTGTAACACTTAGACTGCAATTTTGACGTGTTCTTAAATTTAAAGTGTACCAGATACCGGAAAATTACCGGTAATAAGTTCCATTCGTATCCCCAAAGTATTAGCAAGATGGTAGGCCTAACCCTTCCGACATTTTGGTCATCTTCAGGGACGATTTTACCCGTAACTTGTTTTTTCCATGGCGTAACAACCCCCGGTGGGCCAGGATCTCCTCGTTATCGAGGCTTTACGATCACACTCAGACACAATACACTCAATAGGACCCATCTGAACGATCGGCCCATCACACAGGCAACCTCCTGACAACAAACAACACTCACAGACACAGACATCCACGCCGCCGGCAGGATTCGAACTCACAATCCCAGGTAGCAAACAGGCGCAGACCCATGTCTTACATCGCGCGGCCAATAGGATCAGCGAAATGGAAAATTACGGGCGGATAAAGACACTGTTTTCATGCGTATATCAAACGAGTACCTGTTTGTTCGGAAGACACAAGTCGGAGGAGAGGGAAGGGGAAGATTAGTTCCCAGTACTCGCATAAACCGGGGCGTACAAAATTGTGCTCCATTGTAGAAAGTTGTAAAATTTAAATTTTATGAGGTAGGTAGACGAAGACTTTGGATGGTTGTATTATTGGTTTTTATAAGCAGTTAATGTGGTTGACTGTAAGGAAAAGGAGGGAGTCATTACAGGATTATTACATTATTTGATGCAGATAATTTCATCCTTGCAGGACAGATTTAACTACAGCTGTCAGTAGGCGGAAATATTATTTAGTCTTCATAGCTTTGTGCAGGTTTGAAGAGAGAAGTGTGAAATAGTTTATTGGACTTTGGAAGAATGCAGATAATTTATTTAAAGGATTAGATGAATCAGAATTTTTTGTTAGCAATATTAATTGAAACAGCATTCAAGAACAGAAATATAACAGTTAAAATTATAGAAAAGATAATAAGGAGGGCAAATGATTAAGTTAAAATATTTGAGATTATATTTGGTTTACAAGGTTTGGATGAATGTTTTTAATATTGTAAAACGGAAAGTAGACTGAGGAAAGGATATTCCCCCCCCCCGTGGCACTGCGAACCAACGCGGGACAGAGCTTCCACATTCTTGAAGTTTCTAGATCACACACAATGACACACCACACTCAGTAGGATTCCTTTGGATGGGACCTTTACCTGTTAACTCACAACACTCACAACAGACAAACATCCATGCCCCCGTGGGGATTCGAACTCATAATCTCAGCAGGCGAGCGGCCGCAGACCTATGCTTTAGACCGGGCGACCACTGGAACCGGTATATAAAGGATATATGAAAGAAATATGGTTTGCAGAACTAAAATTACATGCTGTGAACTGCGAAAAAAAAACCCTGTGTTAAGTAGTCGCAGCCTTCTGTACAATGTGACTCAATAAACTATTGATTTGATATCAACGGTGTCAGATATATATGAATATAACACAAAATATTATTACACACAGAAAAAAATCATTCTAAAGATAGGTATCCTAAAATACACGAATTAAGGAGACATACATATGATAAAATTTTGTAAAAACAAGAAAACAAAATTCCAGAACGATCCTTGTATGTAGGGCCTTTCATGGCAGACACCACAATAACAGTTAATTAAGCAAATACACAGCTTGTACACCATTCTTTGTCATGTGGACCTTTAAGAAATACTTGTATTTCGGAACTGTTGTAACATACTCTGTAAGTATCAGTGTACGTACCTACGTAATTATAGTTTGTTTCTTTGTTTTTGGCGCGATAGCCCCCAGTTGGCCATGACCTCCTCAATCACAAGGTTTCTAGATCACACACAACGACGCACCACAGTCGGCAGGATTCCTCTGGACGAGTGATCAGCTCGTCGCAGAGACCTCTACCTGACAACACACACAAAACTTACAACGGACAAACGTCCATGCCCTCGGTAGGATTCGAACCTACAATCTCAGCAGGCGAGCGGCCGCAGACCTACGCCTTAGACCGCGCGGCCATTGGGACCGGCTACATAATTACAGTAAAGCTTTCAACATGTAAGGTGATGCAGTCCTTATTTATGTGGTGAGATTTGAACACACGGATATTTGTAAGATCCAGCTCCATCTTTAATGCTAACACGGCCAAAACCGTGAGATTTATGTGCAGAAGAGTCTTCGGTTTTTTTCATCCTCATGCTAATCGTACAAAAACCTACCGACATAACCTTATTATAACGCACACAGAACACTCTATAATGTGAACCAAATGCTTAATGCGTATTCGTATTTACATGCCTATGAAATAGTACGTTACGTTGCTGTCTCACTACGAAATAACCAAAATGATGAAAGTCGGTCATATATCAATACAGAATTGTATTAATACAGAATCTGTGGGATATTTACGCATTATGTGGCGTCGTACAGGAATGCAACCACAACAATGATCGGGGAACCCGTGGTCTTGCCTCCAACTATACCACGAGCCACCACTGCAAGGCACAGATACATGAAACGACTGATAGGAAGCTCCATAAAGAGAGAAAGTCGTGATGAGATTAATTTTTACTCCTTGTGACGGAAAGAGATAGGGAGACATTTTCTCCGATCCTCGCCGTGTCGCGAAATTGCAAAGCGAGAAAGATTGAACCAGTTAAAATTTAGTATGGTCGTCGCGGAATGCATGGCAATAGCTGTCGTCGAATACTGAGGAATAGTCCTGATGTAGAGAGGGTTGGAGTGGGGCAAATCAAATGCCGACGGTGGAGCAGGCTGAGAGGCCATAAACATGAAAATTCCTACAAAGTGTAAACAGGTATCAGGATACTGAACAGTAGTGGCCTTCCTATACGGGGTCCTTACAGACACCCAGTGCGTGATTCGTTCAACCACACTCTTTACAATGTTTCATAATTTCCTGCATAACCTCCAAATCCTCCAGACCAACGATGGGGCCCATCTGGCCTCTTGTTCAATGGCACCGAGGGCTCCTTCCGCGAGGGTAAAGCGGTCGCGGTTTGAGGCTGACCACTCTACCCTATATAGTGTCAAGGTTTAGAACGAATGCAGCAGGTACACGTCCAGCGTGGTCCTATACCTACACTATGCCATACAGTTTAACAGTAAACACAGAGACAATTTCAGTTTTATCTCTTGTCTAAATGATTAAAACTTTAACATCCAGGAAATAACTGTCTCTTTCTGTGAAACTCTTCTCGCACCGAACGGGAAGAATATAGACTGTGTTGTCCGAAAACAGGTAACTGAGGAGGGTACTGCTATCAAGGAGGAAGAAAGGAGCAGGCTGCAATGAAACTGTGTCAACAGGAGCTTCATAAAATGCGATCTGCACCAAATATTGGTGGCGTGATTAAATCGAGGGAGAAAAGGTGGGCAGACCGTTTGGCATACACAGGCTGATGTGAAATGAGTAACTACTCGCAGCTTCACTTGAAAACACCCCAAGAAAAGAGACCATCAGATGGGAAACCTATGCACAAACAGGAGCAATATCACAGCGGACCTCAAATACGTCAGATGTGGACTGGATTTAGGTAATGTCGGATAGGAAATAGTGAGGAGCTCTTGTCAACAAGGTAAGGAAGTTCGGGTTTTATATTTCGCAGACTAATTCAGAAATTGTAATCACGTGAGAAGAACTCCGCTCATGTCAGCTGGCCAGGCAAATACTGCTCAAAGTATAATTAAGTCACAACAGAATAAATTTCGTTAATAGTATTTCTCGAATTTGGATTACTAGGTTAGGAATACCTAAAAGATAATACGTTGCATGAAAATCTGTTCAGGCACGATTTACTGAAACATTTGGAACAAAAACGTAGCCTCTTCAACACACGATCAACGTATTTTCTTTTAAAAAAGACTGACTTTTTTCCATCAATTCGTACAAGCAAAATAAAAAAGCGTTGCGTCCAACTGTGTATTAATGAACGGTCCTTTAGAACAAATGATGAAGTATTTTACAAAGAACTTCAAAGGATTCATAAGACCTTATTTCCTATTACGGATTTCGAGACCTGACAATATTGTTTTGTTTATGTCGCAATAGTACTGACAATTTAAAATCCAAAATGCAATTCAGCTCACGAGCTAGCATGCTGATATTGTGCACAGATGACCATAATGTCGAATCTTAGCCATGTCATTCTTACACCCATTATGCTTTCTTATGGAAAGGCAGTAGGCATATGGGATCACCATACTGTCTGTGTAAGTATGTTTCTGTTTGTATGTCGCTATTTCAACTTTTGAATAAGTTGACCAATTTTTACGAAATTCCGTACGCACCTTACGATAAGGCCACCCAGTTATACTTTTCAGTTCCTATTCACAGTATTAATTGTGCGGCGAAGGCATAACGTGCGACAGCGGACAGCCACTACTCTCGTTTGCTTAATATAGGGCACTGAAATTATGAACGTCAATAGATCTCAGAAAAATACGCAGATTTTGAAGGTGTCTTCTATCTGCAGAGTGTAGGACACAAAGACGGCGGTTGCATGAAATATGTAGGCTACTTAGAAATATGTGTGATAACAAATGAAACACCGTAGACATGTGTAATTTGGTAAGGAGATGGTCAGAATGCACCGTTTACGACATTCTGAATGAACTCTTGATTGGAAGTCAACAGTTATAAATACGATTATGTACAACATTTTCGGAAAGCATTACAAATAATTATTTTATAACAGTAATTTGTAAAATATTCAAAAAGAAATTTTACTCGAACAGGATTCTGTGCACAATCCAGAATTCTAGCCTGGAAACTAAATCGAATTTATGATTTTTTTTTGGCTTGTAATTTTACATTAGCTAACTTGTAACCTATCAATAAATTTCAAATATCTTGGTCCAGGATTTCACCTTTTATATTCATAAAACAAACGGCTATAACTAGAGCTAACGGCGGTAGAAAACTTCGTAAGGGGAAACTTTACAATATGAATGACACCAAATATTTTTAGGATAAACAAAAGCTGAAGCAGGTGCAGGCGTGTCATCAGTCGTTGGGTGGAAAACCTATAAGGAAGGTTGCATTTGTGATACTAAGTAGAGATGACAGGATAATATTAAAATAATTTATATCTAGGAGAAAGGAAGTACGGGGTTGTGAATTTAAGGTGGTTAAGGACAGAGTTCAGTGGAGGGAGTTTAGAAAATCTGCAACAAACTTCTGAGTGCCAAACATGCGGTTAATTTCTTGACAATGACAACAATTATCGAGTTTTAAAGAACAACTGTAAATTGTGGACTTGGTTACCTAAAGTTGGAAAGGATGTGACACGAAACGGTTGTATCGTGTTTCAGACTTAGGCGGAATCCTGTTCTGTAAAAAATGAGGTTCGGACGGGATTAATCGTAATTCAACTGTGGCACAAATACGAAGGATGCACTGGATGATTTCAAGAAATTTCGAAAGGTAGGTTACACCCTTACACAAGATTAAATTTGAAGATTCTACACAGCGAGTAAGCTGGAGCGTTTGTTTGTCATCTTCTTATTTTCTCGCCTTTTTAATCACATCACGGGTATATTGAAGTTCCTTTTCAGTCAGGAAGCTGCATTGTGTTCCATGTTTACCTTCGCGAGATGTATGGGCAGACAGACAGACCACTGTCCATGCGGCCGGCGGGGGCGACTGAGAGCCTGTAGTAATTGATTCCTTTGTGCGTATGACGCAAGCAAAGACGTCTTCCCTGTAAATACAGCGGCACGACTGAGAGAGTAACATGGCAGCAGCGTATGGGATGACCAATAACAAACAGAGACGCTGTCTTTAATGGAGTTTTTACCTACAAAAAAATCCCATTTCTTTTTCGGTTTCCTGACAGTGGACTCAACGCCATCTCAATCCTCCTGCTTCTTCCGCAGAAAAATCCTACCATTTTGCCAGTGCATTTGCGACTAATTTTTGAACTAAGAGAAAATTGAAGTTAAAATTGGAAAGGGTGTGTACGGCCTACAGTTGAAGCAAAAACGTTCAACAACTGAAGGTAATGAACGTTCAAGAAGGGCAGGTATACTTAAGGCGAAGTCAACTAATTGTGTGACAAAGATAAGACTTTTAAATTTATCTTACAGCTAATCAAAGCACGTGCAATGCGCCGGTCTTTCTTCTGCAAACTTAACATAAGTTAGCATAAAGCATATTTAATATACACCTGTATCAAGTTTAGAGAGATGGCTCAGTTATCGGTACAAGTTGAATGGCTATCATTATACAAAAATTTATTATTTTAAAGCTAACAGATCAATGGCGGCAGTGAGGATGGAACCCGGGACCTTCTTGAATACTAGTATAATCAGATATTATGCTAACCACCGAAATATGTGTTCGAAAATTCTGCTTATACTGAACCGAACAAAGTCCGACACAATCATATCTGTTGCCCGGGCTGTACAAAGACGCTGGAGACTGCTCTTCGGTCGCTTTTCGATATGCTGATTAACGTAGCCTTTAAAGCTGAATTCAGCGCAGAGACACGCCGATTTAAATCCTTAAATGCACACCTACGGGTTGAAAAATAAGCCCTTCAGTCTCTATTTCAGTGGTTTGGGGAAAGGATTCCGTTGCTACAGCACAGCATTCTCGAAACCGAAAATTTCCATCAGATTTCTCTCTATGAAAGCGTGTGTTTCTGAGACCAGAATTTCACTTCATCTCTAAGTCGGGTCGGGCGAGTCCCCGTGGGACAGAAGCACTCGCGCACTGGCCGGATTTAGTTAATGCGATCAACTGCGCGGTCATCTGGAAGAGGTAAAAAGTTGTGATTGCTTCGTGGAAAGTGAGGGGGGTGGAGGAGATGGTCCAGTTGCTATGGTCTCCACAGAGAACGGATTTACGAGGTAAAGAGTAGGAGGACAATCTCCATCTCGCCATAGGCCCTAAGTGTGAACTTATATGTAGGTCTCCGTGCTGACGAGGAAATTGGAATCCACATGTTTCTACACGCCGTACAGAAATCCCACGACCTCTCGTCTTCCTCCTAAGCTTTGTAACTTCAAACTCCCATTCAAAATTAAAGCTCATCAGGCTTAATTACCTACCGTGACCTGTGCATTACGAACAACTTATGCATTAAAATATCCGTACATTCAACTGTCTTTGTGTTCTCAGCAAGTCACCATTTCTGCATCGTTTCCGAAGTAATGGTCAACGGAAAATATTGTATATTAAGGAAATCAAGTCTTATTGCACTTAGTGTTTTTTTTCTGGTGCCACAGCCCAACTCTCGCCTAAGCCACCTTAATGTGCAGATTTCTAGATTACACACAATTAGACACGCACGCATGCAACACACAAACACACTCGGTAGGGGTCCTCTGAAGGAGTGTTCTTCTCGTCGCAGAGACCGTACCTACACAAAAACAACAAAACGACGACGACGACGACAACAACAAGAACAACAACAAACGTAACAGAAGAACACCCATGCCCTCAACGGAATTCGAAACCGGATCCCAGCAATCGAGCGGCCAGACCTGCTACGCCACCGGAATTTGCACGTGGCGGTGTTAGACTAGCCAGACCAAGAATGTTCGCTGACTGCAGCGACATTAGACGGTGGTAATCACGAAGGTTCAGGTCGCAGCAGGGAAAGGGACTATTTTCTCATACTATATTAATATTTGATTATAAATATGTATAGTTTTCTGGTTGTTTACTGATAAAAATTTCCTTTGTTGTTTGTGTTTTGTGTACTGCGCTTGTATTCGTTATATTATTTTGCATTGATCGACAAAGTGTTCCCTATGCACGATCAGTCAGTCATCTGAAGCGTAGTTCCTAGCGGAATAAAACGACTTCCGTCCACACTTTAGTCCGGTAGCCTGCAGACTGTTCTTCGCTTACCAGATTCGAATTGCAGGCTCATTGCTGTCTCAAACGGTTCTTAATTTTCCTAATAAGGGAAGAAATAAATTCAATTTGAGAGATGATTTTCCCAGGCACTTCCTAGAATAATCAACCAAATTCCGATATGCCATTACTTTAAGGTAGTACGGGAAACCAACAGGGTGACTCACAAAAGTTTTATGTCAATTTACGTAGAGTGACTCTGCGTGCAGTCATAAATAAAAATGATATAAACAATAAACAATTTACTCTTTTTTGTTCTACGCCACGCAGTTCCTGTGGAATGCTGTCAGTGGTTTCTGCGGACAAAATGTTCTGTGGACTTGATGCTATTGAATCTGACATACTGACAGCGTAGTCAGTAACAGCTGACAAGCATTAAATAAATAACTAAAGAACGAAATGGAAACGCACATGAAGAGATGGAAAATTTATGTGGACACCGGAGAGTTTTCGACGTTAGTAATACGGTATATTAGCGCCCAGTTCTACAATGACCGGGTTATAAGCTCGTACATTTAGATATAATGTGGTTTTCCTCACCCTCGCGACTCGATAAGGACTGGACTGTCCGGAGATCGAATCCCGATGGGAGCGCACCTGTCCAGACGAGCTTTGGTGGTCACCCAGCCTCCCATACAATGGGTACCGGGTCTATTTCCTGGGATAAAGCGGCCGCAGCGTGGCATTGGCCACCCCTCCCATCTAACACCGAGGTTAAAGGAAGAGTGTAGGTATAACTACTTTCCCTCTGGGCTTTCATGGCCTGTTCTGGGGTGAACTTTCCTCACCCTCTACATTCGAATTTCTGGGAGGCAATTCAAACGTGGAACTTTCTCTACACTTTTCTGCCGGTACTTCAGCACCACTCTCGGCCTCTATCGACAATGTAGAACCTCTGTGCCTGCAAGACTATTGTTAACCAGTGATATGTTGAGAGAACGTTTGTGCTTGTTACAGTAATTTGAGACTTTTCAAGAAGTGCAAATATTTTATTGGTGTTACTTGGGGGGGGGGGGGGGACAAAAAAAAAACAACAACAACAACCTGTTTTTATTCTTCACCCCCCATGGGAATTTTATTCCGCCCC
>Ga0123357_10001982_pt1 | contig 22400 bp, 14 predicted proteins | sample TergutEmb28metaG_FD_89873 | JGI IMG/M metagenome (GOLD analysis project Ga0123357, IMG submission 89873) | Embiratermes neotenicus P4 segment gut microbial communities from Petit-Saut dam, French Guiana - Emb289 P4 | ecosystem: Host-associated > Arthropoda: Insects > Digestive system > Gut ... | reverse complement strand
GGTGATTCTATTGGAAGACAATTATAAACAAAAATATGAAGGATATGATCCAAATTCGGCAGAATCGTCTATTATTTTTGAATTTATGAGAAATCTCTATGACGAACAAAGTCTCAATTTTGCCTCGATGGTTCAGAAAGAACTGGTCAGAACGGCAAAACGGGATGATCGGGGCGTTAAACAAGCCGGTTATTTGGTTCTCAGAAAATCGTCCATGCCTCGCATCTTAATTGAATTGGATTATATCAGTAATTCGGAATCGGAAAACTACCTGCTGAGCTCGTCGGGACAAAAAAATCTGGCTCGTGCAATCAGCAATGCTTTCACAGAATATAAAAAAGGATTCGACAATAAGGATAAAAATTCAACGAAAGAAAACCCTGTTGAACAACCGCAAAAAGTTCTTCCGGACACAAACCGGCAACCGGTTCCAAAAACACAGGCGCCGTTAGATACGGTAAAAACGGCAAAAACAGTTGCTTCCGGCAGGATTTATAAAATACAAATTCTCGCTTCCATCAAAAAATTGCCGGATAAATCCCCTGAATTTAAAGGATATAAAGCCGATTATTATGTTGAAGGAAAGTATTATAAATACACTTATGGAGAATCTTCCGATTGGAATGAAATTAATAACTTACGGCAAAAAATAGCCAAAGATTTTAAGTCGGCATTTATTATCGCTTTTGAAAATGGAGTAAAAATACCTATAAATAAATAACAGATGAAAAAGTATTTTAGTAAAGAAATTATAATCGGTTTAATTACCATTATCAGTTTAGGTCTTCTTTATTTTGGACTGAATTACTTGAAAGGAGCCAATATTTTCAAACCGGCAAACCTCTACTACGTGCGAATGCCGGACGTCAGCGAACTTCAAAATTCCTCCCCTGTTTATGTGGAAGGATTCAAAGTCGGCATTGTCAGAGAAATAGACTATGATTTTCAAGCAAAAAAGAATATCATTGTTCAAATCAGTTTAGACAAGAAAATGAAAATAGAAACCGGATCGCATGTAGAAATCAAATCGGGATTAACTTCGGGTGCCTACCTGAATTTAGTGCCTAACAAGTACGTTGGCTCCTATTATCATGTGGGCGATACAATCGACGGTATTTCTGAAAAAGGAATTATGGACAAGGTTTCTGAAAATCTATTGCCGCAATTTGAAGCAATATTGCCGCGCTTGGATTCCATTTTGCAGGGTATTCAATTTTTGATAAAGCATCCGGCGCTTACCCAATCGCTCGAACATATTTCGGCGGCAACTGCGAATCTGGAGCTATCGACACGTCAATTGAATGCGCTTTTATTGGATAGCATTCCTCCTATTACTTCCAATTTGCATCAAATTTCTTCCGACTTTACCGTTGTCAGCGCCCAACTCAAGCAGATGGATTTGGACGCCACTATGCGCCATGTGGACAAAACCTTTCAAAATCTTGAGAATGCGACTATGCAGCTCAACAATAAAGACAATTCCTTGGGTCTGCTTCTCAATGACCGTTCCGTTTACGATCGATTGGACACAACGCTTATCAATGCTTCTAATTTATTGCTTGACTTGAAATTAAATCCCAAACGCTACGTTCATTTTTCTGTCTTTGGAAAGAAGTAATTTTTTTTCATGCATAAAATATGATTATTTAGATTTAATATAAACAACGAACAAGGTTAAATAAAAATTGTTGATATATCAAAAGAACTTGTATTAAGAAATAATTGATTTGAAAGAATCATTCATAACAAGCGTTATCATTTTAATGGTGTTTTTTTATTATACTGAAAATGAATGAATTACATTTTTCATTCTAATGTTTTGTAAAACAAGCATTAATAAAAAATTAGAAAAAGCAAGTAAAAATGCGTTTTTTTATTTAATTTTTTTTCATAAAATTTGCACTTGAAATTATAATAATCCATTCGGCAAATTTAAATACTATATTATCGTGGAATCAGAGAGTTTATGGAGTAAATGTTTGGAAATTATCAAAGATAATGTTAATGATAAAGCATACAGTACATGGTTTCGCCCGATTGTTCCCATTAAATATGAAGGGAATGATTTTACAATTCAAGTTCCCAGCCATTTTTTCTATGAATACATAGAAGAACAGTATGCTCATTTAATTCATTCTACGCTAACACGATTAACGGGGAAAAATGTGATTATTTACTATCGTGTATTCGTTGATAATTCCGATGAGAAAAAAGGGCATACAACGATTCAAAGCGATCGGCGGATAAACAATGAAAAGCCTGCCGGTCATCAATTAAACAAATCGCCGGATCCGCTTACGCCTACCCAAGGATGGAATTCGCATTTGAATGAGCGTTTAGGGTTTCACAACTTTTTTGAAGGACCAAGCAACATATTAGCCCGTGGCGTCGGCGAATCGGTTGCCGGACAGCCGGGGAAAACCTTCAACCCGTTGTATGTTTATGGTAGTGTCGGAGTGGGAAAAACACACTTATGCCACGCTATCGGCAACCGGATTCGAGAATTTTATCCCGAGAAAAAAGTGATTTATATCTCATCCCATTTGTTTCAGGTGCAATTCACAGATGCTTCCAGAAATAATACTTTCAACGATTTTGTTAATTTCTATCAAAATGTTGATGTTTTAATTATTGATGATATTCAAGAATTTGCAGGAAAAGAAAAAACCCAGAATGCTTATTTCCATATCTTTAATCACTTGCATTTGTTGGGTAAGCAATTGATTTTAACGTCCGACAAAGCCCCTAATGAAATGCAAGGGCTTGAAGAACGTATGATTACCCGTATGAAATGGGGAATGACCGCCGAGTTGCACAAACCGGATTTGGAGCTCAGAAAGCAAATCCTTCGCTATAAAATAAAACAAGACGGTTTGAATCTTTCGGAAGGAATAATCAATTATATTGCTGAAAATGTTACCGAGCATGTCCGCGATCTGGAAGGAATCGTAACCTCGTTGATGGCTCATGCTTTAGTCTTTAATAAGGAAATCGATTGGGAATTGACTCGGCAGGTGGTAAATAAATTCGTTTCAATAGATAATAAAATCATTACGCCGGAAAAAATACAAAATACGGTTAGCAGCTATTTTAATATCGACCTCAAAGATATTCATTCCAAATCCCGCAAGCAGGAAATAGCTAAAGCGCGTCAGATTGCCATGTTTTTGTGTAAAAAATATACAAACTATTCTTTCGCCCATATTGGAAGCATTGTGGGAAAAAGGGATCATGCAACAGTGCTGCATGCCTGCCGCACCGTTCAAGACCTCATCGACATTGATAAATCGTTTCGCACGACAATGAATGACATTGAAAACCTGCTCAAGAAATAAAACGGTTGAAATCCGGAATTTATCGATCGGTTACAAAACAAAGAACGGTCATACACCGCTCATAGAGAATCTTTGCGCCGACCTGTTTGAGGGTCAATTAACCTGTTTGTTGGGAGCAAACGGAGTAGGAAAATCCACTCTATTGCGAACGCTTTCCGGTTTTCAACCCCACTTAGCGGGAGAAATCCGCATATTTGGAAAAGCAATCGCCGCTTATTCCGATAAAGAATTAGCCCGAACGGTAGGCGTCGTATTGACGGAGCGTCCGAATGTAGGCGACTTGTCGGTCACCGAATTGATTGGCTTGGGGCGAAGTCCTTACACCGGCTTTTGGGGACGGTTAAATTCAATTGATGAATCTGTTGTCAAAGAAGTTATCGCTTGGATGCGGATTGAAGAATTAGTCGGCCGTCCCGTTTTGACGCTGAGCGATGGAGAATGGCAAAAAATGATGATTGCTAAAGCCTTAGCCCAAGAAACGCCTCTTGTCTATTTGGATGAGCCAACGGCTTTTCTCGATTTTCCGAGCAAAGTGGAAATCATGCACTTACTGCTCGATTTGACTCGCCGAAGAAACAAAACTGTTTTTCTTTCTACTCACGATTTGGAATTTGCTTTGCAAATCGCCGATACGCTTTGGCTGATGGATAAGAAAACGGGGATGACGGTCGGAACGCCTGACGAATTACGATTGAACGGAAGTATTGAAAACTTTTTCAGGTGCGATGGAGCTACGTTTGACAGGGAAACAGGATTTTTCAAGATAAAAAACTAACCAAAATATGTCTTAAATCTTTATTTTGTTCTTATTTCATATTCCTTTTAAAAACTACGCACAAATACATGTAAACAGTTTTTAAATCTCAAAATTTTTACAAGAAATTAATATTTATGTGTGAAGCGCTTAGTTTTGTCGACTATGAATATTCAGGACTCCTCCTCAGCACCGTAATCCGTCAACATCTTGAAAAGTTCCAGCTCAGAATCTGAAACATAGGGAAAAGTTAAGGTGGAACAAGCTTATTTAGTTAAAAATTTACAGTTCGCTTTATTTTTTTTTGTTTTTATTTGGATTATTTAAGGAAATAACATATCTTTGCAATTCCATTTTTTATTTTTAATGGTAAATATTTCATTTTGATAAAGATATTGATTTTAAATGTAATTGTAAGTTTGTAAAAAAAAAATTAAAATTAAGTATAATTTAAAGAAAAGTTTATGAAAAGATTAACTTTATTGTTTACATGCTTCTTAATAAGCATGGGATTAGCTTTCGCACAAGACAAGCAAGTATCCGGAACAGTCACTGATGAATCGGGCGAGCCTATCATTGGAGCATCGGTGATTGTAAAGGGAAAAGCTACGATTGGTGCGGTAACGGATTTCAATGGTAAATTCTCCATGGACGTTCCTGTTGCTACAACTACATTGGTGGTCAAATATTTAGGGATGCAGGAACAGGAGGTTGCGGCTTCTTCAAATATGGTGATAAAAATGCATACGGCAACCAGCAATTTGGATGAAGTAGTTGTTGTTGCGTATGGAACCGTTAAAAGAGAAGGACGCACAGGGGCAGTAGGAAGTGTAAGCGGAGATAAAATTAACGAAGCGCCTGTAGTATCCGTGGACAAAGCGCTGGGTGGAAAAATGGCCGGCGTATCCGTTACATCAAATACAGGTCAGCCGGGCGCAGGTTCGGATATCCGTATTCGTGGTACTTCTTCTATAAACGCAGGCAATGATCCTTTGTGGGTGGTTGACGGAATTCCTGTAATGACAGGTAATTACAATGACTTTCTTAATACGGGGAATGCGCTTGCATCAATGAATATTAATGATGTTGAAAGCATCACAGTATTAAAAGATGCTGCCGCAGCCTCTATTTATGGTAGCCGTGCTGCTAATGGCGTCATCTTGGTTACGACTAAAAGCGGGAAAGAAGGCAAAACAAGTTTTACCGCGCGCGCTAAGTATGGTACTTCCTGGTTGGCAAACGACAATGGATTTGGCATTATGAATGCACAACAACTTCTCAGTTATCAAAGAGATGCTGTTATTAATGGAGGTGGAAACCCCGATAATCCGACAGATCCTTATTATCGTCCAAAAGAATTATTGAGTCGTCCGCTTACCAATTGGATGAACGAACTTACTCGTTTGGGGACGATACAGGAGTACGAAATTAACGCTTCGGGCAGCAATGCTAAAAGCAAGTATTATTCTTCGATAAATTACAATAAGACAGACGGCGTATTTTATGGCATTGGTTTGGATAAGATAACCGGACGTATCAATTCCGATTATAACTTGACCAATACGCTGTCGACAGGCACACGTGTTAACATTGCTTATGTGCAAGGAAATGATGTGCCTATGCAGTCGCTCTATTATTCAAACCCAGCGTTTGCCGGCATGATGATTTTACCATGGACGCCGGCTTTAGACGCCGAAGGCAAATACAATGTTAACATTGTTGAAAACAGTAATACAAACCCCCGGGCAACTGCTGAATATGATGACCAATGGGGTAAAAATTATCAGTTGTCGGGAAATATGTATTTGCAATGGAAACCGATCAAACAACTTACGTTGAAAACAATAAATGCCATTGAAACAATCAATGGCGAGGGGCGCAGATACTGGTCGCCGGAAACAAATAGCGGATCTGCAACGCTGCAAGTAACTTATAATAAATATGTGCAACTTACCACCTCAAATACCGCTACGTATGACGACAATATAGGCAACCATAATCTAAGGGTATTATTAGGAGAGGAAACGATGAAATCAACGGGCGCTTATTTGTTTACTTATGCACCGGGCGTAAATCCCGATATACCTTATGTACAAACGGCGCCGTCTGACGTTTCGAGCGAGCAAGATTATACTGCACAAACATTACTGTCGTATTTCGGAATGTTGGATTACAATTATGCCGAAAAATATTACTTGCAAGCTTCATTGCGTTTTGACGGCAGTTCTTTGTTTGGCGAAAATAATCAGTGGGGAACATTTTATTCGGTGGGCGCTTCCTGGAACATTCATAAGGAAAATTTCATGAAAGACCTCAAGTTTATCAACCTGCTCAAACTACGGGCAAGCTACGGGCTGAACGGGAACAACAACATTCGTGCTTATCGCGCTTACGGCGTGTATGCAAGCGCTATTTATAACGGATCTTCCGGCATGCTTCCATCCAGTCCTGCAAACCCAAATCTCTCATGGGAAAAGAACGGGACTTGGAATGTGGGACTCGACTTTACGCTGTTCGATAAGTTAGACGGTAATGTTGACGTTTACAGACGCTTAACTACTAATATGCTTTTGGATAAAGCCGTTCCGCAAACAACAGGATTTTCTTCCAACTTTGTCAATATAGGTTCGCTTCAAAATAAAGGCGTGGAACTTCAGTTAAATTATAATATTCTGAACCACAACGACCTGAAATGGAGTGTCGGTGGAAACATTGCCTTTAACAGAACTAAAGTATTAAAACTTGCAGATACAAAAGACCTTACGTATGTATTACCTGATGGTACTACTGATAGTCGTTTGAGGATTATTGAAGGAAAATCGCTTTATACTTTCCGACTGTTTGATTATGCCGGCGTAGATCCGACCAACGGGGATGCCTTGTGGTATGATAATAACGGAAAACTTACGAACGATTATAATAAAGCGCGTTATAATTACAATTACTCTCCGGAGCCTAAGTTTACAGGCGGTTTCAATACCAATCTTTCTTGGAAAGGTTTCAATTTAGGCGCATTTTTTGAATTCAAAGGAGGAAATTATGTATTGCTCATCGAAAAACGCTATTTGGAATCGGACGGAAATCAAATGACTAACAATCAGGCGAATACAGCTTTAAATTATTGGAAAAATCCTGGAGATACGGGCGTGAATCCCAAACCCATAGCAGGAAACGGCACCAATAGCAACAGCTTTTCCTCTACACGTTTCTTGCAAAAAGGTGATTATTTGCGTATAAAAGACGTTACCTTGTCATATAATTTTCCAAAAAAAATAATGGATAAAGCTAAAATCGGCAACTTGAAACTATACGCAAGCGCTCAGAATATATTTACTTTCCACGATGTGGACTGGTGGGACCCCGAACGCGGCATTGATGGTATCGGATACGGTATTTATCCTATGACAAAAGCGCTGGTAGGCGGAATTGAAATATCATTTTAAAGTTTAATTACTACTAATTCTGTAAAAATAAAAAATATGAAAAAAATATTTATATTAGGTTTTGTAGCAGTGATGTTGTTATTCGCAGGCTGTAAAGATTTTCTTATTGAGAAGCCTGTTATGTCGCAAAGTACGGAACTTTCAGTTGCTACTTATGACGGATTAGACAAAGCTACATTTGGCGCTTACGCTCCATTGGTTTCCGCGAACTGGTACGGCGCTGCATTTGTACTTGATGCAGAAATGCGCAGTGGTAACGGATATCGTGATGTGGATAAAAATTCCGGTCGTTATTCTATACCCTACGATTTAAATTATCTACCTACTCAAACATCGGCAGTGTGGGGTTATGCCTATTTTGTAATTTCAGCGGTAAACAACGTAATGGATAATTTGGAAGGTAAAGCCGGTAATGACGGCGTTACGCAGCAACAGGTGGACAATCTCAATGCCGAATGTCTGTTTTTGCGGGCTTTGGCTCACTTCGACCTGGTGCGCACTTACGGCAAACAATACACAATAGACAAAACAGCACTTGGAGTGCCATACGTTTTCCATACCGACCCTGCAGGAAAGCCGGCTCGCGACAATGTGGAAACGGTATATAACAATATTGTTACCGACCTCACGACAGCGGAAGGACTTATGGACGCAAATTATACGCGCGCAGGAGTTGCCGACGCTACATCAGTGGCAAGTAAACTCGCCATCCAGGCTTTGCTTTCTCGAGTGTACCTCTATATGGGCGAGTGGCAAAAAGCAGCCGATTACGCCACTACGGTAATCAATAGCGGTAAATATTCTATGTGGAACAAAGACCAGTATGCAGCCGCATTCAAAGCGGATGTACCTGCCAAAGGAGAAGTGATATTTGAAGTATATGGATTAAAAACAAATACTTATGATGGCTATTGGGATGCTACCACATGGGAAACCAATCCTGATGGATATTCCGATTGCGCTGCAAGCACCGACCTTGTTTCGTTGTATGCTGATGGCGATGTAAGAGGAACAATGTTTGTGAACAATCTTGATAAAGCTCCCTCCGGAACGCTTTGGACAACCAAATATGCAGGAAAAGATAAAGGCACGCCCGATGTAAGCAATACCATTGTACTTCGCTTGAGCGAAATGTATCTCAATCGTGCGGAAGCAATTACACGCGGAGCTATCATATCTGGAATTACCGCTGTGAACGACATCAATACCATACGCACAAATCGCGGCGCTGATGCAGTTACAAGCGTTGGAATAAATGATGTATTACTGGAGCGTAGATTGGAACTGGCATGGGAAGGGCATTTTTGGTATGATCTTGCCCGCACGGGAGGTAGCGTTACCCGCACTCAATTCAGCGGTGCAGCAGCAAACAAAAATGTACCTGCCGACAGTAAATACTGGGCATTACCTATTCCCAAAAGTGAATTGGATGCAAACGAAAATCTCGTACAAAATCCGGGATACTAATTGACAGAATGTAAAATATAATTTGTAAAAAGAAATATATGAAAAAAATAGCATTATATTTAAGTTGTTTGGTAGTCGTGGCGTATTTCGTTGCGTGTAACCTGAATGAATCTCCCAAGTTTGATGATGCCGATGCTTTTGTGGCATTTGGTTCTGCAAGTTATTCGGTAAGTGAAGATTCAAGCAGTTTCAAAATTCCTGTCCGCCTAACTTCGCTGGGGAAAAAAACTTCAGCAGTTACTTTTCAAGTATTCGATGTTTCTGCCGTTGCAGGTAAGGATTATCAACTGAGCGGCGGAGCTTCCGTGATTAATTTTGATGGTTCCGATCCTGTGCAATATATCAATCTTGATATTATTGGACACCCTGGAGTATTTACCGGCGACCTCAAATTCGGCATTGCTCTTTCAGGCGCCAGCAATGGCATAAACTTAGGCAGCAACGATACTACTTATGTGACTATTCTGGACCTTGACCACCCGCTGGCAGCTATTCTGGGAGATTATACGGCAGTTGGTACAAGTTATTTCAATGGAACTCAGTCATGGGCGGTTACTTTAGCAAAAGATCCCGGTAATGATGTTACCAAAGTTTGGATAACCAATCTTGTAGCAGGAGGTTCAAGCGCTTCTACTCCTCTTTATGGCATAGTTAATGCAGATAAAACCGAAATTAAGATTCCTGTAGGTCAAACAGTAGCAACCTCAACAAGTTATCCTTCTATTATATTTGAAGGATTCTATGGTCCGGATGGCGATGAGGATATTCCTACCGGTGGTAGCGTTACTTGTATAATCGGTAAAGGTACAATTGCCATTCAAGACGAGTTTGGTAGTGATGTTTACGATGCAGCAGGCGTCTCTCAAGGATGGTATAATATATTCCATGCAGATGTTGTATTGACTAAAAAATAAATTAGATAAAACAGAAATTTAATTTTATAGAAATATGAAAAAGTTATTAATATATTTTGCAGTCTGTGCGGCAATAGTTGTTACCGGCTGTACTGATTTTGGAAAAGAAAACCAATTGACATTACCTGCTGCGCCGGCAATCGGAATTTCAAACATTGTTGCCGAAGCGGGGGGTGATAGCATAACGTTTACAGTAGCTCCTTCCGGAACAGCAGGAGCCTATTCATGGGTAGTTATCCAATCGGATGTTGCCGACCCGAACATGCAAGCCGACAAAGTGCTTAAAAAACAGGTGTCCGGCGTAGCAAGCGGTGTAGTCCTCTATTCCGATGCTACAAAAAGTAAAACCGTTGGAGTAGGTAACCTGACGCCTTATACGGTATATCAGATATATGCGGTGGCTTCAAGTCCCGATGGTATCGTTGGAGTAGTGCAAAATGCAAATATACGCACCGCTGACGATGGTTCCTTACCCCGTCCGAGTACTGTGGCAATAGCAGGGGGGACTGTGACGCTTACTTTTAGCGAACCGTTGCAACTTGGAACAGGAAAGGTTTATGTATCGTATTTTGCTAAAAATACTCTTTCAGGACCTAAGTTAACAATAAATTCGGGTTTTGAAAGTTTCAATCCTCAGGATATTGCAATACCTTCCGATAGTCTGACTATAAACGGCAGCGCTCTGATTATTAACCTTCCTGATCCTCCTGCCGGGGCATACGCAAGTATAACTTACGAAGGAGGCGCTTTACGCGACCTCATAGGTAACGGATGCAACGCATATACCGCTAAAGCCGACACCCTTGTAAGCGGCGCGCCTTCACGGGGTATTACCGTACACGTTGCCAACAAGTCATGGGCATTATACAGCGAATTTGAAGACCCTGATGAAGTGAAAACCTTTGCAGTCTGGGACGAATTGGTAATTCCAGCTTTACCCGATGAAGGTATTACCGTAAGTAAAAAAGTTGCAACCATAATCCCTACAGTGGTTTATAACGAACCGGGAAAAACGACTAAAATAGAGGTTACAACTTGGGGCACAATATCAGGTACTCCTGCATTTATGTTGCCCGAAGAACCTGCTCGCGGCGCTACTGTTGATCTTAATGTTCCGGCAGGCGCATACGAAGATGTGTATGGCAATACCAGTTTGTCTTTATCCATTGTAGGGCAATACCTTTACAGTTATGGATATACTTTGGCTGATGTTGTCGGAACATATAATATAGCTATGACAAGTTATTGGGATGGTCCTGCGACCGAAACAAGTATTGTAATAGAGGCTGCATCTGCCAATGATGATAATGCTTTGTTAATAAAGAACTTATTCGACACAGATACGAAAATTGAAGGTACGCTTGATCCCGTATCCGGTACTATTACATTGGACGACGAGCAACTGTTAGAGTCTGGTGTTGATTTTGGCGATGGAGAATTATACAGTGTTCTATTCGTAAATGCTGATGATTCAGCTCCGGTTGTGTTTAATGTGCCTTCTCCGGGAAAAATTACTTCTCCCGCTCAGTGGTGGGGATATTACGTCATCAATGATAACGATGATAGCGATCAAGGCTGGTATGATGTGTTTACCGAATCTACATGGACGCGTACTTCAACGAGTAATTCCATCCCTGCAGTATTGAAGGCGTCGGCAGTAAAAAAGACTATAAAACACTCGATAGTAAAACACGGAGAGCGCATACTTCATAAGTAAGAAAAGCGGGTTTTATTGAATAATATGAAAGGGTATTCCACGTAAAAGAATACCCTTTCAATTATTTATGATATATATGTTAAAACAGAAAATGGCTAATATTTTTAATTTTTAATATTATGACACGGAAAATTATTTTTAGTTTTATTATTTTGTGCATTGCGTTTGTCGGATCAGCGCAGGATGTTACTACCATGTGGCCCTACAAATATTCCGATTTCCAAAATGGTACGGTATATTTCAAGGATCAGAAAACATTGTCGGCGCAATTAAATGTACATCTGCTCAAAAGTACGTTACACTATTTAAATGGTGACAAAATAATGGAGGCAACATCGACCGATATTGCCTATGTGTTAATCGATAACACAATTCAGAATGTCATTGTTCCTGACAAATATTATGTATGCAACAATCAGTTGATGCGCGTACTTAGCGGAGACAGTACTGCTTTTGTCGCCGAACTTCTCTTAGCTGATTTTGACGCTATAAAGGAAAGCGGGGGCGCTTACGGTTCATCGTCAAACGTGCAGTCAACAAGGAAATTGTCGTCTTTGGATGTTGGCGGTATTACTATAACCAACCACATGGAATTAAAAAGTAAGAAAGATGACGGTTCATTACTTCCCCTTACTATAAAATATTATATGGTAGTTGCAGACAAAGTATACCCGGCTACTCCCAAAGATATTGAATCACAATTGCCTGATAACAAAAAAGAAGCGTTTAAACAATTTGTTAAAAATCATAAAATTAAATGGAAAGACCCGGATTCGCTTGCAACCTTGTTGGAGTTTATTAAAAACTGACAAAATTTTGGATAAAATGATGATCAAAAAAATTTTGTGTTTATTACCTCTTTTTCTTTTGCTTGCAGCTTGTGGAAAAGATAATTTTTTAGATGACAAAAGTGTAATTGAAAATGTTTCAAATGATACAGATGTTATCGGAAAGACGGAGTATGAAAAAGGATATGTCCGCGTTCTATTGTCGGAGGAACTTTCAGACAAGTTAGAAGCGGCAGTCAGCAGCGGCGAACGCCAAACAAAAGCGCTGGCAGCCGAAGATGTTGTGTCGAAAATCAAAATACGTTCAATACAGCGTACATTCCCTTATGCCGGACGTTTTGAAGCGCGTACCCGTAAAGCGGGATTGCACTTGTGGTATGATGTGGAATTTGATAGCCAGATTCCTCTTGACGAAGCCGGCAATAATATGTTGAGCATTAAAGGGGTACGGAAAGTGGAATATCGACCTGTAGTTGCCAGGTATTGGGACGATCGCGTGGTAAAATATGTCAACGAAACGACTCGAAGTATAGCCCAACCTGCCGCCACAATGCCTTTCAACGATCCGCGTCTTCCCGATCAGTGGAATTATCACAACGATGGCTCCATTGGCGATAACTTCCGCGCAGGCGCCGACATAAACCTGTTTGATGCATGGAATTATACAACTGGAACGCCTGATGTAGTCGTTGCCGTAATTGACGGCGGGATAGATTATACGCATGAAGATATTGCCGCCAATATGTGGGTAAATCAGGCAGAACTGAATGGTACGGCGGGAGTAGATGACGACAAGAATGGTTACAAAGACGATATTTACGGATATAACTTTGTTGCTGACATTGGAAAATTAGTTCCGGTTGATCATGGCACTCATGTTGCCGGCACCATAGCGGCAGTAAACAATAACGGCAAAGGGGTTTGCGGGATTGCAGGCGGTAATGGACAAAGCAACAGCGGCGTGCGCCTTATGTCGTGCCAGATTTTCGTGAATGATGACGATCCTTATGCCGGTAATGGCGGACGTAAAGGCGCTACGGCAATAAAATATGCTGCTGATAATGGCGCAGTAATCTGCCAAAACAGTTGGGGTTATCCTGATCTTACCGAAACCCCTGCTTCCGACAAGGCTGCTATTGATTATTTTATCGAATATGCAGGTATTGACGAAAATGGAAAACAAACCGGACCCATGCGCGGAGGAATAGTGATATTTGCCGCAGGTAACGAGAATAGAGAAGCTGCCGCTCCGGCAAATTATGAAAAAGTAGTGGCGGTATCTTCCATTGGACCCGATTTTCGGAAGGCATATTATTCCAATTTCGGTGACTGGGTTGATCTTGCCGCTCCGGGTGGCGATTCCCAGAGCTTTGGTAGCAGAGGCACTGTACTTAGCACAGTCGTGGGCGGCTATGGTTATATGCAAGGCACCTCTATGGCATGTCCACACGTTTCGGGAGTGGCGGCTTTGGTATTATCGCAATTCAAGCGTAGCGGCTACAATAGCGAAATGCTACGGGCAAGACTGAAAAGCGACGCTACCAACATTGATAGCTATAATTCAAATTATAATGGAAAACTCGGAGGATTGGTTAATGCGCTTGCCTCGCTCTCAGGAGGCAGTACAGTACCGCCTAACAGCGTAGGAATAGTAAGCGGTAGCGTCCGGTCGAATATAGTTACACTTCAATGGACTGTACCTACCGACCCTGACGATGGTAAAGCGTCGGGCTTTAATGTATATTATCGCAAAACATCATTGAATGGAATCAATGTAAATAATCCTCCTTCGGATGTGATGATTAGCAGTTTCTCTACCGGAAATTTGAACGCGGGAGATCCATTTGAAGCTGAAATTGACGGACTTGACTTTAATTCAACCTATTATTTTGTTGTAAACGCTTTCGATTTTTCGGGGAATTTTTCCCCGCTTTCATCGCAAATATCATTAACGACTTTGTCTAATAATCCACCGGTAATTACTGTATTAGATAGTGTAAACGTGACAATGAAAGCATCTCAAACTGTCGTTCTGCGATTTTCAGGAAGCGATCCTGATGGACACAGCCTGTTTTGGAGCTTACAACCGATTACGGATGGCATTACCTTGGTGGAATTAAGCGAAAGCAATGTTCAACTGACTATTACAGGTCCTTTATGCGAACAGGGAGCACACAGCCTGACGCTTATTCTTGAAGATGAATATGGTGCGTCCGTTCAACAAATAATTAACTATGATATCCTTGAAAATCAACCTCCTGAACTTGTAAATCCTATTCCGAATCTTTATATCGGCTCTTTGAACAAGGAAACGACTTTATCTATTGCCGATCATTTCCGCGACCCTGATGATGAGCTCCTAAGGTACACGGTAAACAATACAGCACCAAATATAGTAAACGTGAATGAAAATAAAGGTACGCTTTATGTCGTATCTCTCGCATACGGATTAGCACAAATTACCGTTACAGCGACAGATGCTATGGGTAAGTCGGTATCGCAACAGTTTAGCGTTTTGGTAAGGGATGAGAACCAACCGATAGATATTTATCCCAATCCGGTAAAAGACTATATGTGGCTACGTACTGGAGAAAATAAGCATTGCCTTGTTACCATTTTCAACGCTGCTGGAGCAAAAGTATTTGAAAACGAAATGGATATATCACCGTTTGATCCTGCAAAAATCGATATGTCAAAATTTAGCGGAGGCACATACAACGTGAATGTAAAAGATGGAAATAATGAAGTTAAAAAACAAGTAGTTAAATTATGAAAAAACTGTATTTTGCAAGCATAGTGAGTTTGATATTTTGTATAACAACCGCTAATGCACAGAGTGTTTCATTTTTAAATTATTTTTCCGACGCCCGTACGGCAGCAATGGGAAATGCAGGCTATGTATTGTCTTCGCCTTTTGCCGTACAACGCAATATGGCGGCAATTATGTTCGATTCGCCAACAACAGAAGTAGCTGCTTCGTATCTTTCCTGGCAACCTGAAGCCGCAAACAGCGCCCTCATCAATGTAGCCGGTTACACTAAACAAAGTAAAGTCGGATTAGCAGCAGGGATTCGCTATCACACTTTGGATGTTGTAGAGCAAACCGATGAAAATGGAAATGTAATTAAGACATTTACCCCTTCGGAGTATGCCATTGAAATTGGCTGTGGATACAAATTCAATGCAAATACCGCAGCAGGAATTAATTTGCATTACATTAGCTCTGATATTGGCGGCGAAAAAAAGGCTTCAGCAATTGCAGCCGATATTTCTATGCTTTTCAACCATGACAATTTTACTGCAGGGTTAGGTTGTTCCTATTTAGGTTCAAAAATTAATTATGGATATTCCAATTATGCTTTACCGACACGTATTCAGTCAGGTATAGCCTACCGTTTTTTGGATAAAGATAAACATTGCATAACAGGAGCAGTAGATGCAGCTTATCAGTTAACATCCTATTATAATGGAATATTAAGTGGTATCGGCGCCGAATATACTTACAATAAACTGATTTCTTTGAGAACCGGTTACCATTTTGAAAGTGAAACTATAGGAGCATCTTATGCTTCCGTAGGTTGTGGCGTACATCTACATGACTTTTCCATAGATTTTGCATATATGCTTGCTCAAAATAATAATCCTATGCGTCAAACAATGATTGTTTCTTTGAAGTGGGGTATAAGTAAAAATTAAATTGCAACTTTGAAAACTCGAATTTTCCATACACATTCGTAAAAAATTTCAATAAAAAATGAAAACATTAAAAATAATTTCAGTTATACTGCTTTTTTTTAGCTGTTTAACTGTTCAATCCCAAGGCCTGAAAGCCTTCAAACTCCCCAACGGCTTAAGTGTTTTTATCTGGGAGGACGCTTCCGTTCCTGATGTTTTCGGAATGGTCACGGTGAAAGTCGGAGCGAAGGAAGATCCTGAACAATATACGGGATTGGCCCATTATTTGGAACACATGATGTTCAAAGGCACGGATAAAATCGGCGCTTTGGACTGGGAGAAAGAAAAACCCATTTATGAGCAAATCATCGCTAAATATGATGAAAACGCTGCAACCGTCGATCCGGCAAAACGCGATGAAATATTAAAAGAAATCAACCGCTTGACAAACGAAGCGGCAAAATATGACTTGTCGAATGATTTCTCCAACCTGTCGCAAAGCATGGGTGGAGAAAATCTCAACGCCGGCACAAGCTACGATTATACCCAATTTTTCAGTTCATTTCCGCCGGGAGAAATTTATAAATGGCTGGAATTAAATTCGGAACGGTTGCTCAATCCTGTTTTCCGCAGTTTCCAGCCGGAATTGGAGACAGTGTATGAAGAATATAATCGAAAACAAGACCAGTTAGACAGTAGAATACTTAATTTCATTTTAAGCTCTGTTTTCCCGGGACATCCTTATTCCCGTGCCATTATCGGATTACCGGAACATCTGAAAAACCCGCAATTGAGCAAGTTAATTAAATTTTATCACGATTGGTATGTAGCTGGAAATATGGCTTTAATTCTTGTTGGGAACGTGAATACCAATCAAATTTTGCCAATGATAAAGGAAAAATTCGGACGATCGAAAACCGCCCTACTCCGGAGCGAAAGCAATATCCCGAAAATCCGGTTAGCGGCAGGCAGGAAGTCAACACTAAAATAGGCTTCTATCCACAAACAGTATTGGCTTTTCCGGGTATCACTACCACCAGCGAAGACGATATTGCTATGGATATATGTACCTCGCTCCTCTCAAACCCCAACCGAACCGGATCGATTGATAAATTGGTGATTGGCGGAGATTTATTGCGTGGTAACATCTCTTCTTTTTCTCTTCTGGAAAGAGGAAAAATCATTATTTCTGCCGTGCCGTATTATGATGCTAATCAACAGCGTTTTGAGTCGTTGAAAACAACGGAAAAAACGTTGCTCAATGAAATAAAGAAGTTACAGGATGGCAAGTTTGACGATGGCTTGGTTCAATCCATTAAAAGCGATATGATACGGAATTATGATTTAGAAATGGAGACGCCAATAAATGTTGCTTCCCGTATCTCCGACTATTTTATCGCCGGTAAAAACATGGAAGATTTATTGAACTATAAAGATAAAGTGGCTGCCGTCACTACCGATGAAATCAAAAATATTGCCAAAAAGTATTTTGGTTCCGATTATTATGCGTTGCTTATCGACGAAGGGAAACCGACAAAAGGCGTTGAATTGGCGAAACCCAAGTACGATCCCATACAGCCGGTGCGCGGTGAAGAAACGGATTATGCGAAAACATTCCATAACTTGCCATTCAAATACCCTACCGACGCCTTTGCCAAAATGGATGAAGTTGCCGTTCATCCCATCAACGACCGTTCTAAATTATTCTATACTCAGAATCCTGAGAATGATATTTTTACATTAACTCTGAAATTCGGTATCGGAACGGAAAAAATGCCAAAGTTGGCATTGGCAGCTACTTTGATGAATAGCGCAGGCATCATGGGACAAATGAGCGCTCAGAAAGTAAAACAGGAATTTAGTAACTTGGGCGCATCATGCGACTATTCCGTCAGCGGAAGCTATCTTTATGTTACGCTGAAAGGATTCGAATCCAATCTCGAAGCATCCTGCAATCTGCTTACTCGCCAAATCTTATTACCACAATTGGACGATAAGCAGTTAAACAGCATGAAAGGCTCTTATTTTCAACAACGGAAAATGGAAAAAACAGACAATGAGACCTTGGGCAACGCCATGCGGGAATACATGTTCTATAAAGATAAATCTTTTTACATTAATCGGCTGTCGCTGGATGAAATTAGTAATTTAACAGTTAGTAATCTTACCGGAGAAATTCAACGCGCAACCAATTTTGAAGCGGACATTCATTATGTAGGTTCTCTTCCCTTGGAGCAGGTGTACGATATCTTGAGTAAAAATCTGCCACTCAAGCAAGGAGAACTGTCTTCTACTTCTCCGGAAATAAAAGACAGGACGCCTTATACGGAAAATACCGTATTTTTCTTGCCCAACAGCGACGCCAAGCAAAGCACGATTTGGTTCTATATTGAAGGTAATGCATTCAAAAAAGAAAACGAACCATACATCAATGCTTTCAATCAATATTTTAGTGGCGGCGCTTCTAATGCTAACAGTTTCAATGGTCTTGTAACTCAAGAAATCAGGGAATACCGATCTATGGCATACGCAGCAGGCGGCATTTTTCAAATTCCACTGCTTGAAAATAAAAATTTGCCTTTTTTAGGTTATGTTGGAACGCAAACCGACAAAACAATGGACGCTATTGAAGTTTTTATGGACTTGCTAACCAATATGCCACAATATCCCGACCGAATATCCAACATTAAGAACTATTTGATAGAAACGGCGACTGTCGAAAAACCCAATTTCAGAGATGCCAGTCAGGTCTATCAAGACTGGAGATTGAGAGGATATTCCAAATCGCCTGCCGAAACGAATATGCCGGCATATAATAATCTCACTTTCAACGATATTGTGAAATTCTATAACGAAAACATAAAAGGACGTCCTGTTGTTATTGGCGTTGTAGGCGATCCTAAAATGATTGATGAACAGGCGCTGGCAAAATATGGCAAAGTGATTAGGCTGTCGACTTCTAAAGTGTTTAGTGAAAAATAAATTTTCAAAACAGCTTCAGTTCCAACTGCGTATATTTTACCGGCGGTTCCTCCTCGGCATGACTGATGCCAAAACCTAACAGGCGGACTGGTTTTTGGGAAAAATCAATTTGCTTCATTACTTCGCGGGCAAGATACCAGAATTGCTGAAAATCAGTTATTTTTTGCGGTAAAGTTTTGCTTCGGGTGATTTGTTGAAAATCGGCGTACTTCACTTTAATGGTAAATGTTCTGCCGTAAAAATTTTCTTCTTTCATCCGTTCCATTACTTCTTTGGCTAAATGATACAATTCAACGGTTAACAGCGTTCGGTCGCTTTTGTCCTGCAAAAAAGTAGTTTCCGAGCTGATGGATTTTGTGATACGGCTTGGCTCCACTTCACGCCGGTCAATGCCGCGTGCGTTAAGGTAAAGAATGTGTCCCATTTTACCGAACAGACGGACAAGTTCCGCTTCCGAACGCTGTTTCAGGTCGGATCCTGTATAAATATGATTCTCATACATTTTTTGTACGGTGACCTTCCCTACCCCATAGAATTGCCCGATAGCTAAGCCTTCGACAAATTTTTCGGCTTCTTCCGGCAGGATAACAAAAAAACCATTGGGCTTTTTATAATCGGAAGCGATTTTTGCAAGAAACTTATTAATAGATACTCCTGCAGAGGCAGTTAATCCGGTTCTGTCATAAATTCTCCGCTGTATTTCTTTGGCAATCAAGCTCGCAGAAGGATTATTCTTATGATTGACTGTAACATCCAAAAACGCTTCGTCTAACGAGAGCGGCTCCACTAAATCCGTATATTCCATAAATATTTCCCTGATTTGTTCGGAAACGGCATGATACACTTCAAAACGAGGCAGAACAAAAATCAAATCCGGACATTTGTTTTTAGCAGTCAATGAAGGCATTGCCGAACGAATGCCGAACTTACGGGCTTCGTAACTCGCCGTAGCGACAACGCCTCTTGCTTCAGGATAACCAACAGCAACCGGTTTTCCACGTAACGCTTCATTATCGCGCTGTTCGACAGAAGCATAAAAAGCGTCCATATCTATGTGTATGATTTTTCGCATGTACGAAAGTAATATTTAATTTGGAAATTTGAAAATATTGGCGAGATTCATAATTCATAATTCATAATTTTTTTCTAATTTTGCCGTATGAAACGGATTTTATTCCTTCTATTATTCACCGGTATTGCTTTTTCTTGTCAAAAAGAATACTATACGACCATTCCGGATTATCCGGTCAATCTGGAATTAAGTCTGAACGGCGCTGATTATAGTTTAAACGCGAATTTAGCTTATAAAGTTTTCCCATTCGACCAGCCTCGATTAGCCAAAGACAGGTTAGGATTCGGAGGTGTTTTAGTGATTAACGGATTTAGTACGAATGGAAATCCTGTTAATCTTTATGCCTACGACTTGTCTTGTCCGGTAGAGATGCAGCGCAACATCCAAGTTGTTCCCGATAAATCGGGAGGAACCGCTACTTGCCCTAAATGCGGCGCCGTTTATACGATTGCAACCGGAACCGGCGCCCCACAGTCAGGCTCCAAATATTATCTAAAATCGTATAGAGTTATAAATAACGGAAATGGAATATATACGGTAATTAATTAGTTGGCAGCAATACTGCGAAGGTCTTTTCTTCTCTTACTTATTTTCTATTCTCTAATTTTTTCTCCCTGAAGCGCCGGTTCCTATCTGCCCATTTGGTAGTTAATTTAATAAGCTGTATATTTGTGATTCAATTTTAAAGTAAAAAATAAATTCCTGATGAAAACAAATACTCTCAAACGGATTCGTGTCATTCTGGCAGCTTTGATTTTCACCCCGATCTTTTTGTTTTTCTGCGATTTTGCCAATCTGTTGCCATGGCAACTGCACGGACTCATGCACATTCAGGTAGTGCCTGCTATTTTAACGGGAAGTATCGCTATTTTGGTTGGATTATTCTTACTGACTATTCTGTTTGGACGAATCTATTGTTCGGTCATTTGCCCGTTAGGCATTTTTCAGGATATAATCGCTTGGTTTACAAAGAGAGGAAAGAAAAAAAACAAACGGAGACGTTGGTACAGATATGCTCGACCGTTTACGATTTTACGGTATTCCATTTTGGGAATATGCGCCCTGTTTCTGGTTTTCGGAATAACAACTCCGCTACTTTACTTAGACCCATATAGTAATTTCGGACGCATGGCGGTTAATCTTTTCCGTCCTGTTGCGATGGAAGGAAATAATCTGCTCAATTGGATTGTGTTAAAGTTTCATGTTTACCGGTTTTATTACGTTACCATTAATACGATTACGGGATGGTCAATCGCCATTGCCGCAGCTATTTTATTGATTGTAGGAATAATGGCGCTTTTGCGCGGCAGGCTGTTTTGCAATACCATTTGTCCGATTGGCTCTTTATTGGGATTGTTCTCGAAATTTTCCCTTTTCAGAATAGAATTAGACGATTCCAAATGCAACAGTTGCGGTTTATGCGCTTATGCCTGTAAATCGCAATGTATCGACAACAAAGAGAAACAGGTCGATCATTCCCGTTGCGTCGCCTGTTTCAATTGCTTGGACAGGTGCAAATCGGATGGCGTAGTTTACCGGTTTGCTTTCAGCCGTCCGCTTAAGCCTTTAGTGGCAAGAGAAAAAATTGCGCCTGAAGTAACTGCCCAGACGAATGAAATCGGAATATCACGCCGCTCATTTATAGTCACTTCTACGGCATTAGCCGTTACCCTTCCACTCGTCCCGGCTTGGGCGAAACCTGAAAAGGAAATCGACACGACCAAACTGACGCCGATTACGCCTCCGGGTTCCCGGAATTTGGAACATTTCCAGAAACACTGTACGGCTTGCCATTTGTGTATCACGCATTGTCCTCAACAAACGCTTAAACCGGCGGGATTTAACTTCGGATTCAATTATGCGTTTATGCCTCACATGGTGTATTATGAATTGGGATATTGTAATTATGAATGTACGGTCTGTACCGATATTTGCCCGACCGGAGCGCTTCATAAATTAACAAAAGAAGAAAAGAAGGTGACGCAAATAGGTATTGCCCAATTCGTTAAAGATCGTTGTATTGTAGCTACCGAAGGAACTTCCTGCGGCGCCTGCTCGGAACATTGTCCTACGCAAGCGGTGAGAATGGAGCCTTATACCGGCAACTTGACGCTACCGCATGTACATGAGGAATTGTGCATCGGTTGCGGCGGCTGCGAATCGATTTGTCCGGCGCGACCAATCAAAGCGATCAACGTTCTGGCGAATAAAGTTCATCAAACGGCGCAAAAACCGCCGGAAGACAAGGCGAAT
>Ga0123357_10001980_pt1 | contig 22414 bp, 28 predicted proteins | sample TergutEmb28metaG_FD_89873 | JGI IMG/M metagenome (GOLD analysis project Ga0123357, IMG submission 89873) | Embiratermes neotenicus P4 segment gut microbial communities from Petit-Saut dam, French Guiana - Emb289 P4 | ecosystem: Host-associated > Arthropoda: Insects > Digestive system > Gut ... | reverse complement strand
CGGTATGGAAAGGTCAACATCTTTGAGATTGATGGCCAACTCAACCGTTTCAACAAAATTGCGCTTCTTTGCACTTTCCAGTGCTTTCTGCACAGCAATTACGGTTGGTTTTTCTGCCAATTCAATTCCTCCTCGTAGTGCATGCGAGCCCTAAGGCTCTCCTACAAGCAGGTCTGCTATTCTATTGATATATATAAGGTTAAGGGTAAATACGAGGGCTGGAATGGTTGCTTCGACAAGCATCTCTTAATATATTGCGGGGGTGTGCTCAATCTATATGAGCCGTGAAAACGTACATTTATATGCACATAATGAAATGTCGATTCATGAATACAATCAATGTCACACAGGCCCGCAATGATTTGTTCAGTGTTATGGACTCAGTCCTTGAGGGCAGGAGGACCACGATTACATCGAAAAAGGGCAACGCCGTCCTCTTGAGCGAGGAGGAATGGAATGAGCTTGTGGAGACATTGTATGTTTTATCCGATCCAGATACTCTCCCCGCAGTCATAGAAGCACGTGCGACCCCCACATCTGAACTGGAGACGATCGATTGGAGAAATATCTTCTGACGTTTTCAAAACAGGCACAGAAGGACGCGAATCTCCTCTCGAATGATAAGCTCCTCGGGAAAGCTAAAGAGATACTGGAGATACTGGAGATGAATCCTCTGCAAACTCCTCCGCCTTACGAGAGACTCCACGGAGAGATGGAAGGCATGTACTCCAGACGCATTAACCAAAAACACAGGATTATCTATGAGATAAGGGAATATAATGGTCATGAGTATAGAGGTGTGGTGCACATCATCAGGATGAGAACGCATTACAAAGGGATGCTATCTTTACTGTTCCTATGAACTCATAATTCTTTCCTTGTCAATGAAGCCATCAGGCATAGAGCACCTATGCGAACCGCCAATCTGGGAATAGGTAATCCCACATTAATTATAGCGATTCGCGACAGAGGAGGGGATGAGTCATGTGGCCTTGGTTCATTTGCCGCATTTCACTTTGCATATAGCTTGATAAAATTGTAAAAGTTAAAATGTTTTCAAAAAGGGTGTTTATCCGGCGAGGACCTGATCGTAAACGCCAGCCTTAATATCTTTCTGGAAGACCTTCGGGTCCTTTCCATCGATGGTGACACCGACGGAGACACAGTTGCCTGCCACCTCGGATACACGGGCCTTGACTGTTGCTCCGAGAAGGTCGTCCTTCTTCATGTCAGCTATCTTCTTTGCCTGGTCGATGGTCATGTTCGCAACCTTCGTGGTCTTTGCGTTGCTTGAACCGCTTGCAAGACCCAGCTCTGATTTTATCAGGGCGGACATGGGCGGCGTTCCGACCTTTATGTCAAAGGTCTTGTCGTCGTTCACTATCACTTTTATCGGGACCTTCATCCCGGCGAACGCTTTTGTTTTCTCATTGATCTTGGCTATGACCTGACCGGTGTTCACTCCGGTGGGGCCGAGCGCCGGACCAAGCGGCGGGCCTGCGGTGGCCTTGCCTCCTTCTACTAATGCCTCAACAGTGGTTGCCATTGTTTATTTCTCCTTCTCGATAACTCTAACACTGTCACCCTTAACGGTGACTGGGATGGGCACCATGGCCTCTATGAGTTCCACGGTTATCTCTTCTTTGCCCTGATCTATCTGCTGTACTCTCGCTATCTCGCCCTTGAACGGGCCGTTGACCAACTCGACCAGGTCTCCCTCCACGATACCTATGACCGCGGATACGGGGACCAGATAGTGGCTTATCTCTTCGATGTTCGTCTCTCCGTCCACAAAAGAGCGTGCTTTCTTTATGTCCCGGGTCTTCTCTCTGAGACGGTCCGTGTTCATGCCCTCTACGAACACATATCCTCTGAGTCCTGGGGGGCTGAATATAGCGTATATGTCCTTTTCTCCCAGTTGGGCTTTGGACATGAGGCTGTCAGCCACACTTTTCTCCTGATCCATCTGCGTCTTGAGGACCATTATGGACTGCATTGCCATTGCGTTGAAATTCAGCGATGCTGTTCCGTCCTTTGTGACGGCTGTGATGTCGATGTTCACTTCGTCGCCGTACCTTGCACCTTTTGGACAGATGACCTCAAGTTTGAACTCCTTGGGCTTCTTGTCCGGAAGGTCCATCTCAAGTTCGGCCTTTGAACGATAATTGCTCCAGAGCTCGTTACCTGTAGCATCATAGAGCGTGACATTCCATTCCGGGGCGTTATCCTCATCCGGCCCTGTGGATACATTGAATCTAATTACTGCCGATGATGAGTTGGAAGTGAGTTTGAACCCCCAAACTGCAACCGATCCCGCGCGGACATCTTTTTTGCCCCCTTCTCCCGTCATGCGGGTGCCCCCTATTCCAAGATCAGACATCTTCACACCTCGTTTTTCTTAAAAATAACCGGGAAGATAGGTCATTATCCACATAATGGCAAACCCTACAGCGCCAACTATGATCATTCCGAGAGCCGCGATATAACACGTCTTTTTGTACTCCTCTCGGGTAGGTGTGTGGGCCATCTTGAGGATCCTGCCGTACTTGCCTCTGCCCAGATTCTTTGTCTTGGCCTCGAAACTGTCTTGGATCCCTTCTGCCTTTGCCGCTATTGTCATTTTCTTACTTCCCTGACATACCCAGAATGAGTTCCGGATAGTATAGTCACTCTTTCGTTACCACTGAAGATAACAATCGAATAGGTCTCCCATATAAAACACCTGTTTTAAAGCTTTTGGTGCATGGCATCGTATCCGATAATTAACTCACTCTCATCGGATCCGCTCTTGGCCTTTGTGAAAGTTGTGACCTTGATCCTCCAGAACACTTCGCATGCCGTCATGCCCGGGCCTCTCGCTGTCTGCATGAACTCCGAGGCGTTCGGATCGGAGAGTGTGCGCCTCGTATTCCGTCTCATTCCATATCAGACCTCCCCTGAACAGGCACGATACCTTCTGACAAAGCCTTTAAATATTGTCCTATACTGGCAGATATAAAGAACGGGAGTATCTGGTACAAAGATGTCGGATCTTCGAGACGCCCTCGGTGTTTTCAGTGTTTGATGGAGCATATCTGTCATTGATGCTCTTTCCGGCAGTCGCGGGAGCGGTGGCAGGAATGGTGCCCACAAGGTATTCCAGACGGGTCGCCGCCTTCTTGTGCGGTGTGTCTGCGTTCTTCGGGATATTGGCATATCCCTTGTACCTTTACGGCGGGGACATAACTTTCACATTCCCTCTGCCATCCGCATGGGGACCTTATATCGTCCTCATCGACGAACTTTCATCCATGATGATCTCCCTTTCATCAATAGTATTTCTGGCCGTCATCGCTCACATGATGCGTTCTGCTTCCGCTCCGCTCGGTGGGAAATATCTCGCGCTGGTCTGCACACTGTTCATTTCCTGCATGATCGCAATGTGCGCCGACACTGTGCTGCTTCTCATTATTGCGTGGGAAGCGGTGACGCTGTCCACTTTCCTAATGGCATCAGGCAGGAACAGCGCCGCCGCGTGGAAGTTCTTTGTGATAGCGCATATTGGAGGGATCATGGTCATCTGCTCATTTTTGGTGATGATGTCCTGCGCCGAAAGCCAAATTCTTTCATCATGGTCTGATCTTGGAGGTGCGATGGGGATTTACGGGTCCTGCGGCGCAATAGTCCTTCTGTTCTTGGGGTTCGGCACTAAACTTGGGATCATTCCTTTCCACGCATGGATGCCAGATCTTTATGCGTCCGCACCCACCCATACGACCGCTCTGATATCGACGGTGTCGTCAAATGTCGCGATCCTCATTCTCTTCAGAAGCGTGTTCGGTTACATCGGCGTGTCTGAAGATATGTACGTCCTCGCCGTCATCCTGATGGCAGTATCTTCTTTCACCGCGATATGGAGCGCGCTCGAATCACTGATCCAAACTGAACCAAAAAGGATCATGGCGTATTCAAGCATGGAGAATATGGCACTTGTCCTTCTGTGCTTCTCCCTCGGGATACTTTTCGCGAACGGAGGAGCGCCTTGGCTGATAACGGTGGTGCTCATCGCCGGATTGTTCCATGCTATGAACCATTCTGTCTTCAAGTCGCTCATGATACTGACCATCGGGAGCGTGGAAGACTGCACAGGGGAGACCGCAATGGAAAGGATGGGCGGTCTGGCGAAGATCATGCCCCTATTCTCAATAGTGGCCCTTGTGGCCGTATTGTCTATGGCCGCCATACCTCCATTCAACGGGTTTGCCAGCGAATGGTTGATGATCCAATCCATGATAGGCAGAGAAGGCGTTCGTATGACCGAGATATTGCTCCCCTTCGGCGTTGCGGTGCTGGGAGTAAGCGGAATGATGGCCGCGGTATCCTACGCGCGCCTTTATGGATTCGTGTTCCTGGGAAGATCCAGGTCCGAGAACGCTTTGCCCTCGAAGGTCGGCGCCTCGGCGCTGGCCCCGATGACCGTGCTTGCACTTTTGTGCCTGGCGATGGGTGTATTCTCTTCTCAGTTGATGAGGGGGCTGGCCGACGGGATCGCCGCCGCCACGCCGATACCGTATGATGACTTCTTAATGAACCATCTTTCCGGAACTTTGAACACGCCGATATTAGCGGGGATCCTTCTGGTCTCCGTCTTCGCGGTATATGCTCTCAGCCGTATTTTCAGAAAAAAATCCGCAAGGTCTCCGACATGGAGCTGCGGCACCCCCTTGGATAAGGACGTGCAGTACTCTCCGCTCGGGTTCTCGCAGCCTCTGGTCAAGGTATTCCATCCGCTTTACGGAGATGTTGTTGAGATCACGGATGATGAATCGTCCGAAAATCGCAAAAGATACACCGTAAAGTTCGCGGAACCTTTCATTGAACATTTGTACATCCCGCTTGGGAACCTGATCATGCGAGGGGCCAAATTTGTGGGAAGAATGCAGAACGGAAACATACAGACTTATTTCGGATATATCCTCGCGGTGCTGGTATTCCTGCTTGTGGTGGTGAGGTTCGTTTGATCGATCTTTTGCTCTCCGCAGCGCAGGCGGTCTTGATGATCGTTCTGTCGCCTCTCTTTGCCGGCATACTGAGAAAAGCAAAAGCCAGGATGCAGCGCAGGACAGGGAGCAGCATACTTCAGCCGTACCGCGACATCGCAAAGCTCCTTAGGAAAAGCGAGACCGTATCCGACAGTTCGTCATGGTTGTTCCGCTTCGTACCTTATGTCTGCTTCGGATCAATGGTACTTCTGGGGCTTATGACGCCATTCTTCTTTGTGAGTGTGGCGGCGCCGTACGGCGACCTGATCGCTATGGTCTACATTTTCACACTCTACCGATTCATGATGGTCTTGGGGGGGCTTGAAGGCGGAAGCCTCTTCGGAGGAATGGGCAGCAGCAGAGAGATGATGATGTCTGTTCTGATAGAACCGTCCCTTCTGATCTCGCTCATTGCATTGGGGGGTATCACCGGAGGGAGCACGATGATGAACAACATTCCAGGCGAGCTCATAGGGATGGGTTTGATCATCCTCACCCCCACCCTGATACTCGCCGCATCCTCTTTCTTCATCACACTTCTGGCGGAGAATTCCAGGATCCCGTTCGACAACCCCGCCACGCATCTCGAGCTCACCATGGTGCACGAAGGCATGATGATAGAATACTCGGGACGAGGGCTGGGTCTTATGGAGCTTTCCTCGATGATGCGCCTGATGATATTCTCATCTATGCTCTGCACCCTGTTCTTCCCGTGGGGCATAGCGCTTACTGCGGCGCCTCTCGCGATCCTCATCGGCCTCATAACGATACTCGCAAAGATCCTTTGCGTGACCCTTGCGATAGCCCTGTTGGAATCATACCTGGCAAAATACCGTCTGTTCCGTCTGCCCAATCTCCTGACCGCCTCTTTCGCCCTGTCTCTGCTGGCGATGATCTCTTTGTATATTCTGTGAGGTAAGAAGATGGACGCTGCGATATCTGGAAATCTGATCGACCTGTGCGCCGTGGCCATGCTTCTCCTTTCTATGCTGGCAATGACGACCACGAGGATGGCTCAGCTTCTAAACGCCTTCGCTGTACAGTCTCTGTTCCTCGCGATTCTCGCATTCGTGGTCGCAGGTTCTACCAGGCACAATGAACTATTCATAACAGGAGCCATCACGCTCGTGGTCAAGGTCATCTGGATCCCATGGGCCATGAGGAAAACGACCGTCCGCATGCATTCCGGAAGAGAAGTGGACTCCACTATGGGAATACCGGGGTCTTTGCTGATATCCGCGATACTGATAATCATCGCATATCTGGTGTCGGAACCTCTCATAGGTACTGTAGGGACCATTACCAGCAACTGCTTCGTGATGTCGATGTCAGTCATACTGATCGGCTTGCTCATGATGGTCACGCGCAGGAAGGCCATGACGGAGGCGGTCGGCCTTCTGATGATGGAGAACGGCCTGTTCCTTGGCGTTATATCGATCTCATACAGTATGCCGCTCGTTGTTGAGATAGGAGTATTCTTCGACGTCCTCATGATCGCTGTTATCATAGGTCTCTTCGCGCTGCGCATAAGCAAGGCGTTCGACTCAATAGACACGTCCGTGCTGAGGAGGCTGAAAGAATGACGTTTGGTGTCGAGTTCTTGCTTCTGATACCTCTGATCGCGGCCGTTCTGTCTGTTATTTCCCCAAGCGGCAGGGTCGCTGCGGGCATATCGATACTGGGGTCGGCGGCAGTGCTGATCCTGTCGCTGCCCATGTGCATATCGGCATTCGAGGGAACCGCGACAGAATACAGCCTCTGGTATGTGGACGGGCTGTCTTCCCTCTTCATAGTAATAACCAGCATAGTCTGCCTGATGTCCGCGATGTACTCATACGGATATTTGAAACACGACGAAGAAGCGAAGGAGATCGGGTCCAAAGACATCCGCCAATATCATTTCATGTCCAATCTCTTCCTCGCCACGATGCTTTCGGTGTTCGCCGTGAGCTCTGTGGGCATCATGTGGATCACCATAGAATTGACCACGCTGGTATCCGCTTTTCTGGTCGGATTCTATCGCAGAAACAGTGCTCTGGAGGCGGCGTGGAAATATCTGATGATATGCTCGGTGGGGATAACTCTCGGGCTCATCGGAATAACTCTGATGTATGCCTCGTCGATCAACATATTGGGGGGAGACTCCGGGGCACTCAACTGGCCGGTCCTTTTCGGAGCGGCCTCCGGCCTTGACCCCATATTGATAAAAATGGCCTTCATCTTTATCATCATAGGTTTCGGGACCAAGATGGGGCTGGTCCCCATGCATACATGGCTGCCGGACGCGCACGGCCAATCCCCCACGCCCGTGAGCGCGATGCTTTCCGCGGCATTGCTCAACTGCGCCCTCTACGCAATATTAAGGTTCCAAATGATTGCCGATATCACGGTTCCGGGGTTCGCGTCGACCCTGATGATCGGCTTCGGCCTTCTGTCGCTGGGAGTGGCGGCCGCATTCATACTTATCTCCAAGGACATAAAGCGTATGCTGGCATATTCCAGCATCGAGCATATGGGGCTGATAGCGATAGGATTTGGGATAGGTACGCCGCTTGCGGTATTCGGTGCACTATTCCATATCGTCGCACACTCGGTCACAAAGCCCCTGGTATTCTTCTCCGCCGGAAATGTGATACAGGGATATGGCACGCAGGAAATGACCGATGTGCGCGGCCTGGTCAAAAATATGCCTCTGACGGCGTTCATGCTTGGCGCAGGAACGCTGGCGATCGTCGGTCTGCCGCCTTTCTCTGTCTTTGTCGGAGAGGTGACCATACTCGGCGGTGCAGTGGACGCCGGAATGTATCCGATAGCGCTGCTGACCGCCGCATTCATCATAATAGTGTTCGCCGGATTCACCAAGAACATATTCTCTATGATGCGCGGAGATCCGAAAGCAGAAGTCAAAGAACCCAAGGGGGCGCTTAGACTTCTTCCGATGATCATCTTGCTTATCATCACCCTTTTCCTTGGCCTCTTCATGCCCGACCGCGTGAGCGATACCCTGTGGTCGATAGCGCACTGGTTCACGGGGGTGTTGTGACGAACAGCACCGACGATATGTCTCAGATGATCAAAGAGTGTCTGAAGGACGGGCTTGAGCTGGGATGCATGTACGCGCGCGACGTACCCGGAGGGCATCTGCTGGAGGCCGTCATGGTCGGCGGGAGAGTTGAGCACATCACCGGCAGGGTGGAAGGTCTGACTTACCGCTCGCTTACGTATGATGCGCCATGCGCATCGCTTTACGAGAGGGAGATCTACGAAACATACGGCTTATCTCCCATTGGGAATCGCGATATGCGCCCGCTGAGATACAGAACACCCTGGTATCATGCGCCTGAAGTGAACGCGATACCCCATAACGACATGATCGGCAACGGCATATTCGAGATACCGGTGGGGCCGATACATGCGGGCATAATCGGTTCCGGCCACTTCAGATTCAGCGTTGCGGGGGAGCCCATACTGATGATGAGGACATATCTCGGCTATACTCGCAGGGGTGCAGAGAAACTGATGGAGACCTCGGCCTCGGTCGACAATACGATCCTTACCGAAAGGATCTCCGGCGACAATGCCGTCGCTCACTCTCTGGCATATCTGCAGACGGTTGAACAGGATGCTTATATCCCCGAGAGGGCAAGGTACATACGAACGATCCTATCTGAGTTAGAACGCATATACAACCATCTGGGAACTATAAGTGGCGTTGTCACGGATGCCGCTCTTCCTGTGGCGGCCGCGCGGGGAAATGTCCTCAGGGAGAACATGCTCCGCCTTAATGAGAGGATGTGCGGTCACAGACAATTATGGGGTATGCTCAAGATCGGCGGACTCTCAAAGGATGTGTCCGATGCTGTGCTTGAAGATATAGAAAAAGAGGCCATGAAGGTAAGATTCGATACGGAGGAGCTTGTCGATCTGGTCATCCGATCCCCATCCTTCATGGACCGCGTTGAAACCACTGGGCGGCTGTCGTATGATGATGCCGTACGGCTCCGCACGGTAGGTCCGGTCGCGAGGGCGAGCGGAGTGAACCGTGATGTTAGAAAAACACGCCCCTATGCCGCATACGACACGGTTGCGATGGATGTGCCCATATGTCAAAGCGGAGATGTATACGCACGCCTCGTGGTCAGAAAAAGAGAGATAATTGAATCCATCAGCATTATACTTCAATGCATAAATCAGATTAAGGACGGTCAGATCTGCACTGAAGTAAGAACGAAGGACGGGTTCTCTGTCGGAATAACGGAATCTCCGCGCGGAGAGACCATCCACTGTGCGCATATTGAGGGCGGAAAGATAGTCAGATATAAGATCCGAGATGCCTCTTTCCCCAACTGGCCTGCGCTGGAGTGCGCCGTGCTGGGAAACATCGTACCAGATTTTCCCCTTGTGAACAAAAGTTTTGACCTTTCATACAGCGGGAACGATCTGTGAGGGATTCAAATGAATGACGGAATGATAACGACCGCACTGAAAAACCTCCTCTTCATGAAGCGCCAGACGGAGGACGTTCCTATCTTCTATGAAAAGAAGGTGCTCATGCCCTTACCAGACGGAACGTGTACTTTCTGCCGCTCATGTGCGAGCGCCTGCCGTACGGAAGCGATATCCGTATCGGATGCGGCCTGGATGATCGATCTCGGCAGATGCATATTCTGCCGCAGATGCTCGGAGGTATGTGAGAACGGTTCGCTCAAACTGGTGACCGCGCCCGATTACGTTCTGAACAGAGAGGATCTGATCTTCCGTTCCGGAGAGAGCGCGGAACGTGAGAAAAGAATGATCGGTGAAGACAAACGCGCGGTGTTTGGAAAATCGATAGATGTGAGGGTAGTTGACACCGGATCATGCAACGCGTGTGAAATAGAATTGAGCTCGCTTTTCAACCCCCTCTATGACATAGAAAGATTCGGCCTCAAACTGGTCGCCTCGCCAAGGCACGCGGATGTTCTTCTGGTCACGGGCCCGCTTACCGACAATATGAAAGAAGCATTCGACAGCGTGATCGAAACGACTCCGAATCCGAAGGTCATCATAGCCTCTGGTACATGCGCTATTTCCGGTGGGCTGTTCTCCGGCGGCGAGACTTCCGGCGGAATCGCCGGTTCAGCTGACGTCGATATATTCATCCCCGGGTGCCCGCCTGCGCCGGATACGGTCATAAGGGCTCTGCTCAGTGCATTGGGGCTCACTGGACAACGATGACCGTACAGTGAGCATTGCGGATTACTTTCTCAGAAACGCTTCCGATCATCATCCTGTCCAATGCGGTCTTATCAAAACGCCCCACGATTATTGTGTCGGCCTCGACCCTGTGCGCGGCGGCTATGATCGCCTCCGCCGGAGGGCCGAGCTCGATCAGTGAGCGAGCGTCCACACCGGCGTCTGCCGCCCTTTGCCTCGCGGCCTCGACGTACTCTTTTACGCTGCGCACATCGTTGTCTCTGTCAACAGAATCTTTAGTGATCACAGAGGACACGATATAAAGTGCGGTATTGTGGGCAATCGCATGTTTTATAGAATACTCAAGTGCTTTTTCGGTATTGGATTTTCCGTCATAACCGAGAACCACAGGCATAATCGGTAATCGCATAGCGCGGTTATAAATGATTATGCAATGATTGTCAAAACAGTGCGGCGGGTAGAAAGCTAGTTATGCATGGGCAGAAGATCGGATATATTGCCGTCCGCAACCCTTTTCTGATAATTGGCTTTAACAAAATTATCAAGAGACTCGTCGCCATGGTCCATAAAAATGGATCGCTTCATCTGTAAATATGGTCTTTGTCTAAAAACGATTTTAGATTTTATCCAAAAACATGTGAGTGAACTTGCAGCTGCCGGCCTGGTATACCACAATGTCGATAACTCAGGTGTCTTCGCCGGAAGACTGCCCGCGCCACGGCCTTTTCTTCACACTCTCCACAGATACTTTGATGACATATGCAAAAAGGATCAGCATCACAATATCCCTTGCCAGAATTATGATCATGCCCGCATCGGTTATTCCTGCGCCCCCTCCGCTTATGCCGATGTTCACGGCAAAATTGAGCTGCGTGAGGGCGATAGAGACCCCGGAAAGGATCATTATATGCAATTTCGAAGTGTGATCGATGGAGGTCATCATCATGAATGCTATGAAAGGAATGATCCATATCAGGTATTGAGATGAAAAGACCTTCCCGAATATTATGAATGCCAGGATAGAGAGCAGTGCCGCTCCGCCTAAGAGTATCATTCTGTTGTTCTCGTTGTCCTGTCCTTCTTTTCTCAATCTTAACAACAAGTATGCATACATAACATATATCGCAATTATTGCCAGCAGCATCAGATACGTCATATACGGCGTGACCGCGTCCGGCCACGAACCGACCAGATTATCGGAGCCGTAACCGTATCCTATGGATGTGTTCGTCAGACCCAGGATCGAACCGACGGAGATGATGGCTGACGGAGTGGATTCTATCTGCAGCGGGCGATCCATATGATAGGTCAGGAAATGGAACGCCGAACCGGAATCCAAGATATAGAACGGCAGAATGATCAGGATCGCCACTACAACGAATACTCCCGCGCTCTTCAGAGCGTTCGACCAATCCCTGTTGATTATGAAAGGGAACAGATAGATCGGGAACAATACTGCCGGATACAATTTGGTCATCGTCGCTATCGAAAGCAGCAGGAACGCCCATGCGTATTTCTTCGTGACGAAACAATACAGCGAGGTCAGCGTCAGCACCGCCGGGAAGATGTCGTATCTGTCTACGACGAACTCGAACATCAGCAACATCAGGATCGTGTAGATCAGCATGATCTTGCGCTGACTCTGATAATATCTTTTTGCGAGTTTTCCCGTCACGATAAGGCCTATCATGAAGAAAACGAACACCTCTGCTACGAACGCGATGTTGTAGCCGAACGGAGTTGAGGCGAACACCCTGGGTATGGCCATGAACACAAGCGCGAATTGCGGATATTCCATCTCCGGAACGCTGCCGTGTGCCAGCGTGTCCGCGTACGGGAAGTATACATTGACCACTTCAGTATCTATCCCTGTAAAGTGGACCGTCAAAAGGTAAATTGCGGAGGCTACGGCGAACAGGATCCCGAGAATGATCTGGTATCTTCTGATGCCACTGTCCTCTTTGCCCATACGGACCTATGGCTGTCATGTTAATTAAAATGTGTACTTCCGCTCCGTAGGAGCGTTCTTCATACTCTGTGCATCAGTCCTCATATCGATTGAAACTGACAAAGTCCTCCACTTCTCGGCGTACGCGGAGCCTCTTGGTATCCGCCGGCGAATAGCCGATGCGACAGCCGACCACAATATCAAGTCCTGATGGTATACCAAGTCTCTCTTTGACCTTGCCTGATAAGGGCTCATTTCCGAATGCGCTTATGATGTGGAAACTGACATCCTGTGCGGTCGCCATAAGCCACATGTTCTCGATCATGAATCCCAGACTCATCACGCCGAGGAAATCCCCCTCAGAAGCGGGAGCGCGGCGGTTTGGATCGTAAAGTATGAGCAGAAGGGCGGATGCCTTGCTGACCATACCTCCCAATCCGGACGAGGAATCCCCCAACTTGCCCTGCTGCGCCTCCGGGGTGAGCCAGATCGGAGGGAATTGGCTTGCCAGAATGCCGGTCTTCTTTCTTTTCAGTTCGTCTTCGGAGAAGGAAAGCTGCCGATAATTCTCCTGTACAAAAACGGATGAGACGGTAGACTCGATCTCGCTCAGTTCCAGCAAAAGAGATCTGTCGTCCACGACGACGACCTCAAAATTCTGCATATTATGTGCGGTCGGCGCCCATGTCGCCGCCTCTAGAATATTTTTCAATACAGCCTGGTCCACCGAACGGTTCTCATCGAAGCGCCCCCTCGACGACCTCCTCTCCTTCATCAATTGCAGAACATCTTTCTCATTCATTTCTTAGCCTCCGTGTTTCTTTCGAGTCTGATCTCATCCATTCCCTGTTCCATCTTTGCCAACGCCTTTTCCACGAATTCGTCGGACGACATCATGAACGGCGATCTCAGCATGTTCCTCTTCCTGCGGCCTTCTGTGTTGAGTTCAGATTCCACCATAGGGGGTATTACCTCCACAACCCTGATTCCGAGCGGTGCGAGCTGTATGCGCTGAGCTATCGAGAACGCATGAAGGCCGGCTTTCGTAGCGCAGTATATGGGCATCCCCGCAGCGCGCTCCACCATGAATGCCAAGCCGGAAGACACGTTCACAATGACCGCATTATCCTTGCCGGAGAGCAGCGGCGTGAACAGCGCAGAAAGGCATATCGGCGCCTCGAGGTTGATCCTTACCTCATCGCTGTCGGCGTCCGGTATTCTCTTTGTAAGATCTATGTCGCGCTGGATCCCGGCATTGTTGATCAGTATGTTCACTTCCGGAAACCTTTCGCTTATCTGCCGGAACAGCTCTTTACGATCTTCCGGATCTGAAATATCGCATCGCATGGTGTGAATTCCGCGCAATTCTCCCGCGGCCTGCGCCAGCCTGTCTTCCCTGCGGCCGCATATTATTACTTTGCTGCCGCGTTCGCGGAAGAACTTCGCCATTGAGAAACCTATTCCTGTTGCCCCGCCTGTGATCAACACTGTGTTGCCGTCCATTCTCATCGGGTCGCCTCCCTCTTTCATGAGATTCTCATCATCTGATGTAGTTCACTCTGTTCGGAAGGCGTCCGGGTACCTCCGGCTTCATGTCCGCGTAACCGAAGCATACTGCGTACAGAGGCCTGTAGCCGTCCGGTACTCCGAGTTCTTTTGCGTACGCCTCTGCGTCCGATGCGGTGAACAGAAGGCGGGCCATGCCGATAATGATGGATGCTACCCCTACGGACTGCGCGGCCAGGCACATGTTCTGTACCGCATAGCCGCAGTTGGCTTCCGTCCATGTGTCCTTCGCGTCGCCGCTGATCAGGATGATCGTAGGCGCATCGTAGAACATGCTGAAGTCCTCCCTGCCGCCCTGCCTGTTCTTGTACCTGGAAACAGATTCCGCCGGCAGGTTCTCTTTGATCCTGCTGTTCATCTGAGAGATGAGACCGGCGTTCTGTATGACGGAAAAATGCCAATTCTGCGAGTTCATGGCGCTCGGCGCGTTCAGACCGCAGTCGAGTATCAGGTCCAGCTCTTTTTCGGTTATCTGCTGCGGCTTGTATTTGCGCACGCTTCTGCGCTCCATTATGGATTTGATGGTATCGTTCTGATAGGATGTCATATCGATCGCTTTCCTTCACCCTACATCTCCAATTGAATATTTATAAGATATAAGGTGGGCTTCCAGAACATTTTTTGAAGGATAACATGTGAATGTTCGGAGAATAGATTCAATGCGTGAACGATCCGAAAACACCGTCCGGGGCACGTAATCCGTATCATCGCATCAATATAGTCTATAAAGCGCAGTAAATGACTGCGGGAACGGAAAATCCCTCTGCTAACACTTATATACAGCCTATATGTTGGTTCCTCAATTCTTGCACAGGTGATGCAAAATGGAAGAAATTCTATGCAACGTAGAGTTGGTTAAGGACAACAACGATTTCATAGCTAGGATACAAAGTGACCTCGGCGGAATGAGAGAGTACAAATCATCAAGTTTCGAAGAAGTACTGGAACAGCTTATGATAGATCTGCAGGAAGAATTCGAATCAATCTGACCAGGGAGGACACTATGGCAGACCGTATTAAACAAGTAATAGACACTCTAGACAATCTCGCCGAAGATACATCGGTACCGCGAAACATCAGAAAAGGCGCAACGGATGCAAAAACCAGGCTTATGGACACAAAGAACGCGATGGATGTACGCGCTACGAGTGCCATAATAATACTTGATGATCTTGCAAATGACCCGAACATCCCGCTTCACGGAAGGACGCTCATCTGGAACATTATAAGCCAGCTTGAAGTCCTCAGTGCTCAGTCTGGATAAACACCTTAATCGGACCAATATTCCGAGACAATATCTAAAAAGTTCTGGAATATTCTTGGACCATTCTCTGTATTCTCTACTTCCGGATGGAATTGTACCCCGTAGATGGGTCTTGTAAGCGAACGTACCGCTTCGACAGGGCATGTCGGGGACCTTGCTGTGACCTCAAACCCGTTGGGGACCTTCTTCACCTCATCATTATGTGAGGCCCATACATTGAATTCCGATGGAAGGCCTCTGAAAAGATCCTCGTGAGATATCACTTTCAATTCGACCTTTCCGAACTCCGGCACCGTACCCGGCCCCAAAGTGCCGCCGAAGTGCTCCGAAAGGAACTGCATCCCCGCGCAGATCCCCAGGATCGGGAACTCCGCCTTATCGAGATATTCTCCGTTGTTCCCCATGAGCGCAGCATCCGTCGCGACACTGGGGGCTCCGCCGGAAAGAACGATCGCATCGGCATCGCTGATCTTGTCAAAAGGCGTGGTATTAGGCACTATCTTGGTATCGACGCCGATGTCCCTCAGAACTCTCCATTCGCGGTGCGTCCACTGTCCGCCGTTGTCGATCACGTAGACCTTCATTGTGGGGCAATGAGACGTCCCCAATATAAGATTATCACCTGAGGTTGATTTTATGTTCTGGGGGTTTGTTTGGTGCGCCGGCATTCTTTCTTTGCGAACTCCGTTATTCTCCGAACGAAGGACCCTTTCGCCTCTGTGTATCCATCTCGGTCATGCTCATATTCATGAAAGATCCTTTGTTTAAGGTCAGCGTATTCGGCAGCTGTTTCCGGATGTGCGATCAAATAATCCCTAAAATAGAGTTCATCCGGGTCGCCGGCATACTGCACGTGGATGTGATACACTTTTTCGCAAAACCGGCGGGGGTGTATCCCTTGAATATCGTCAGATGCGGAGCCGGAGTTGGCATGGTCAAAGCGCAGCCATACAGACAGACATATTCATTTTGCGGCATAGCGGCAATCAATCTGTTCAGATCAGTATCTTCATGGATTTCCAGAAGAATGTCCACAATCGGTTTTGCCAGAAGCCCGGGTACAGATGTGCTCCCATAGTGTGAAATCTTAGCAATATTCTCCGTGCCGATCAAATGCTCTAAATTCGTCTTTTCCTCGGCAAACCACTCTGCCCACGCAGCATTATATTCGCTCAAAATGATTGGAAATAATACAGCGCGTTCTTCGGCGGTAATGTGGTCAAGGTTTTTATTATGTCTGCGGCACATGATCGTTCATCAACCCCCAGTTATGTTTCAAACTATTCTGCGCCGCCGACACTTTGCAGACCTTGTCTTACTCCCACTCTATTGTCGCCGGGGGCTTGTTCGTTATGTCGTAGACGACACGATTGACCTGATTCTTCATTGTGTTTGTTATCCTTGACGAGATCGCATCGAGAACTTCCTGCGGTATCTTCGAGTATGTTGCGGTCATGGCATCGGTTGAATTTATCGCTCTTACCACGATAGTTCTGCCGTATGCCCTTCTGTCCCCTTGAACCCCGACCGATCTTGTTGGCAGGAGGGCCGCGAAATACTGCCACGGAAGTTCCATCTTTCCCTGTTCCGCAGCCTTTTTTATCTCATCCTCTACGATGAAACATGCCTCTCTTACGATCCCTATGTTCTCCGGCGTGACCTCATCGAGGCACCTCACGGAAAGGCCGGGTCCCGGGAACGGCTGTCTTTCGGACGACCTCACTCCCAGCGCCCTCGCCACCTGCCGGACCTCATCCTTGTAGAGGTCCCAAAGCGGTTCGACAAGTGTCATCCCCATCTCTTTGGGAAGGCCGCCGACATTGTGGTGGGATTTTATCGTGTCTCTTACTCCATCCCCGGACTCGATCCAGTCTGGCGCAATGGTTCCCTGTACCAGATACTCTGCGCCGAATCCTTTCGCTTCCCTCTCGAAGACCCTGATGAACAGTTCGCCGATGATCTTTCTCTTCTTTTCCGGGTCGGTCACGCCTTTCAGGGACGCGAAGAACTCTTCGGATGCGTCAATGATCTTGAAATTGATCTTCATCTCCTTGAGCATGCTGCGTACCTCTTCTGTCTCCCCCTTCCTCATAAGACCGGTATCGACATAGACTGCAAGCAGCCTGTCCCCTACAGCCTTGCTCGCCAGTGCAGCAGAGACCATGCTGTCGACCCCTCCGGAGCATGCTATTATCGCTTTGCCGGGGATCTTTGTATTGATATCCTCTACTGCATTTTTTATGAAATCATCTGTTCTCAGCATCGGAGACCACCTGTTTTGAATCCGCCTCGATCTTCTCTGCCATTTCTTTCCTGTACTCTCTCATCTTGTCTGAAAGCTTAGGATGCGCTATGCTCATGATCTCTATCGCAAGCAGCGCTGCGTTGTCGCCTCTGTCCAGTCCGACCGCCGCCACAGGGATCCCGGGAGGCATCTGTACGACCGACAGCAGGGCATCAAGGTTGATGCCGCCGCTGACTGGAACGCCTATGACCGGTTTGCATGTGTGCGCGGCGACCACTCCGGGCAGAGCGGCGGACAGCCCGGCTATCGCGATGAACACATCCGCATCCGACGATGTTACGATCTCCTTTACCCTTTCCGGCGTCCTGTGAGCGGATGCCACGGCGATATCGTAACCTACATCGAATTTCTTGAGCAGAGTTTTTGCCTTTTCGGCCACAGGCAGGTCGCTCTTGCTGCCCATTATAATGAAGACCTTTTGCATTGAGGTGTCCACTCAATTAAAGAATAAAAACCCACCGAAAGAATATCGGGGTAAGGGGTTTAGATAGGACTTTTTCTGTCGTCTCAGCTCTTGAGCACTACCACCAGGAAAATACCGATGGCTATGAGGGCTCCGATCAGAACAGCTATCAGATAGATGAGCGCATTGTACATGACATCCCATGCTGGGACGCTGTAGAACGGGTCTATATTGCTGAACCCTACAAGATACGCCCATATTACGCAGACTATCAATCCGACAGCGAATATTATCCCGCCGTAGGCCCTGTTCTTTCCGGCTCCGAAATACGCCGAGAAAATCCCTGCTATCATCATGACCAATGCGAATACAAAGATGATGATCGTCAGGAAACTCCAGATATCAAGATCCATTTTTTCCAAACCTCCATTTCAGTTCGTTACCACGACTATGACTGGCAGTGATACACGGTTGTTATTATTAAGCTTTTTACATTATTGCGTTCGAAAATAGAAAGTGGCTCCGCGACATTCTCGCTGAGAAAGCAGATTTCAGGTCTGTTTTCAAGTGAAAAATGCAATCTCTTGAGGATTCATTAAAATATAGAGCCGGAATTGCTTCTTTATATGGTTGGATGATTTGTCCTATAATGCGGGTTTTTGCCGTCTGAAAAGGTAGCATGTTTATATAAAGAAAGTTATTGTAATTAAAATAAACCCTAATATTTAAATATAAGATGTGTTTACCATTCTATATTAAGACAGAACCTTATGATGAGGAACAGCGACATGGAGTTTTTAGGAATCGTGGATGGGACCGCAGATAACGGCATTATCGTTGTCATCGGGACAGGAGATATCCCCGATATCGGAAATCATGTTTTTGATTCCAAGAATAATAAGATAGGGACTGTGAAACGCATATTCGGGCCTGTAAAAGAGCCATTCATTACGGTGGCAGCCGACAACACCGCAATGTTGGGGGGGCTTAAAGGCAAAGAACTTTACATTAAAAGGAGAGCTCAAAATGGCAAAGACAAGAGAAGGAACAGAGGAGATTGAGGTCTGCCCCGAGTGCGGAAGCCACCATTTGGTGCGCGACTACGAACGGGGGGAACTCCTGTGCGAAGATTGCGGACTGGTTCTTGACGATCAGTTCATAGATCAGGGGCCGGAATGGAGGGCCTTCGATGTCGAACAAGGAGAGAAGAGAGCGCGTACCGGCGCCCCCATGACATATACGATCCACGACAAAGGGCTGTCGACCGAGATATCATGGAAGAACAAGGACAGTTACGGAAAGAGCATCCCCACCAGGAACAGAGCCCAGCTTTACAGACTGAGGAAATGGCAGAGAAGGATCCGTGTCTCCAACGCTACGGAAAGGAACCTCGCGTTCGCGCTTTCGGAGCTTGACAGGATGGCATCCGCAATGGGGCTTCCCAGGAATGTCAGGGAGACGGCGGCGATGATCTACAGGAAGGCCGTCAACAAGAATCTGATCAGAGGAAGGTCCATCGAGGGCGTCGTTGCAGCCTCTCTGTACGCAGCATGCAGGCAGTGCGGTGTCCCGAGGACGCTTGACGAGGTCGCAAGCTCGAGCCGCGTCGGAAGGAAAGAGATCGGCCGTACCTACAGGTTCATGACCCGCGAGCTGAAACTGAAGCTCATGCCCACCAAGCCCCAGGACTATGTCCAGAGATTCTGCTCGGAGCTGAAGCTCAGCGGCGAGGTCCAAAGCAAAGCGGCGGAGGTCCTGAAGGACGCTTCAGAGAAAGAGCTCACTTCAGGAAGAGGGCCCACCGGGGTCGCAGCCGCGGCGATATACATATCGTCGATCATATGCAACGAACGCAGGACCCAGAGGGAGGTCGCCGATGTTGCAGGTGTCACCGAGGTAACCATCCGTAACAGATACAAAGAACTGACGGAGAAGCTCGGTATCGATATCGTGCTGTGATCAAACCGCTTCCAAAAAACATCTTTATTTTTCACTTTTCAAGGTCTGAACCATTTGAATTCCAGATATTCCATCGGCTCTCCCGCGCGGCAGAACAGGATCTCCTTCTTCACGCCGCCCGATAATCTGACTGTTCTGGATATCTCCGGCCACGGCATGACCTTGTCCATGGGCACAGAGTGCACAAGATATTTCGCATGGCCCTCGTCGGGCGATCCGTTGTACACTCTGAAATGCGCGCCGTACTTGAATCCGGTCTTCACGACCATCCCTCTCTTCCTGAGGTCCCTGAACGTGCCATATCTCAGATCAAATTCTTCCTGAGTTCTCATCCCTAGGTCCATCATCTCTTCGGCGGACATCTTCTCCCCCGTTCTGGAGATCACTTCGAGGTCGCCCATCTCAATAAGGAAACAGCATTCTATGAGCGATAACTGAAGTGCGTTGCCCATGAGCTTCCCGTAGAATCCGCTTTCTCTGAGATTCTCTATCTGGCTCTCCTCGAACACCAGCACCCTTTCGCCGATAAGGTCTCCCTTTGCGATGTGTTTGAACGACGTGTGAAAAGAATTGCCGCTCGGTTCCTTCGCGGACATGTGGTAATATGTCAGGTCGCCCTCTTCGTCAACGACCCCGTAAAGCAGTTTCTTTCCCCTGCTCTCGGTGTGCGATACCTCTTTCGAGAACACATCCAGATCGAGTATGTCCCTTTCGGAAACGGCCCTCACCAGATACTGCGGGCGGGAGTCGCTCATAGTGGAACCCCTAGGGAAAACGGAAAGATCGAAATGCCCGCTCTCGGCTTTCACAACGAATCCGCGGCTTCTCATGTCGCGGTAAACAAGATAAGAGGTGTCGAATTTATCATATTGTTTAGAGGAATGACAGAACATCTCTCTGAATGATATGAGGTTTCCATCCTTCGTTATCTGGAGCCTTTCGCACTCAAGGAGGAATGTAGCTTCGATCAGGTCAAGCTCCAATCCGCCGCCCCTCATCGGATAACCGAAGTTCCCCTTGTTGTAGATTTGGGTACCTTCTTTTTGGTCTCTAACGACCACTGTGTCCTCAAACAGTTCTCCGGGCATTTGTGTCAACAGAAGAGTGTTCGTATTTTATTGTTCTGTATGATGCACAGTGACCCCAATAAGGTTTTAATGATGAAAACTCCATCTAAATATATATGGTCCATTCGGATTGGAATAAACGAAATCGGATTGCGGTAATATTTTTTCTAATAGCAATAGCTATTTTTGCAGTGCTTATGATTTGTTGGTTGGGGCATTTAGACCTCTCGCCGTATTGCTCCGGATTTATAATCGGCATGGCGGTGTTAATTGTGCTCTGGACCATCATAGTAAATTTTACCAATACTGGTGCTACTTGGAAGTGGGTGTCTCCATCAATTACTGATAAACAAAAGCGCCTTGCCAAGATGAATGTGGTAATTATCACATCCTTGATGATGACGCAGATAGCAAACTTGATTATAGGAGATTTTGACTTAGAATCTTTCATCGCCGGGCTTATTGTGGGCATTATGCTTGTGATAATTCTTCTGATTGTTTCTTTTAGATTCGGCCTCCGTTATACTGCAGCTGGGGCGTGACTAAGATGCTGTCGCTGTTCCGCAATAATCCCAACAATCCTTTGGCAATATTTCTCGGCATATGCACAATAATCGCTGTGGTACTCGTGATACTTGTGTTTGGGCAATGGCCACAATCGGTCTTGTTGCTATTCATTGCGGCCGTTCCATCAGCGAGCATGATATTGCGTAGAAGAATTTCCAATATTGGCGGGCAGACCTAAGAACCTCCTGTGTGATGTTGGTCGGATCGAAGGTTGCCATTCGGTGGCCTACAGTACAAAAAAATTAAGTCAGTCTGCGGGTAAGTTTGAACTCTACATGGGGAGAGTTAGAATTTAATTATAAAAAACTCCATATCCAACAGGGGTCGTGCATGAAATACAATAATCTGAACAATCTGTCGGTCATATCTCGGATTATTGTTTTCCTTTTGTGTATGATTTTCCTTGTGACACTGTTTTGGTGGTTATTTAGAACAGATTCATCTGCTCTATCCAGCTGTTTAGGAATGGGATTAGGTATGCCAATGGGATTGGGTATTCTAATAAAATTGGGCCACAAATACAAAATGAAAGTAACAGACATTTGGGGGAATATTTCAGGCCAAAGTACAACGATGTTTCTCCAAATATACATTGTAGTTGTTTTAGTGGTTACAGTTGTTGCATATTTCGATTTAAAGTTTGTATCCTACATTGGTGGGATAATTGGCGGTATTGTTCTTTGGCCTCTGCTCATGGTAATTACATTCAGACACCTTCATGCTCGAAACACAAAAAATGCACACATCTGACATATCGCTACATTGCCGCCAACAATTGTAATCTTGTATCTCTCATTTCATCTGGCACAGTGGCATCACAATATGGAAATACCTTCAATGCATATGCAAAACCATGGCTTCAGGAGTGTGCAGTAATGTCCATAGAGTATAGGCCACAATTTAACATTACGGGCAGAACTGCCTCCAGGATGGTCTCGATATCCACAAAAATCGCTTCATTGAGCCAACCATTCTCAGTTCCTCCGAGCCCAAGGCTCCGCCGTGTCAATCGAATCAAATCAATCAAGTCATCGCTTGCCATAGAAGCAAACTCGCTGACGTTGAGACAAGTAACAGACGTGGTCAACGGAAAGCGTGTTCTCGGTCCGGGAAAGGAT
>Ga0123357_10001979_pt1 | contig 22414 bp, 13 predicted proteins | sample TergutEmb28metaG_FD_89873 | JGI IMG/M metagenome (GOLD analysis project Ga0123357, IMG submission 89873) | Embiratermes neotenicus P4 segment gut microbial communities from Petit-Saut dam, French Guiana - Emb289 P4 | ecosystem: Host-associated > Arthropoda: Insects > Digestive system > Gut ... | reverse complement strand
TTCGGGCTGAGCCTGTCGAAGCCGGGGCGCAAGGCTTCGACAAGCTCAGCCCGAACGGCCCAAGAATGTTTATGCCGAAAAGAATGAAAGAACCAGCTCGTTAGAGAGGTTCTTGGGTAGGGGCTGGGGGAGAGGGGGCGCAGCGCCCAAATCAGTGTGACGCCTCGACCCATCGCCGTAGCTCTCTCTCCCCAGCCCTCCCCCACCAGGGGGAAGGGAGAAATACAAGCTTTTGCGACAGTCTCCCACGAGGGGAGAGGGGGGGAGGTCGGTCCGAACGCTTCTTCACCAAATGAACGCGGATTGGAGCAATTCATCCCGCCAGCCCCACAACAGCGCGAATCTGCTCCAGCCGCTGCGTCCAGGTGTGATGCTCGTGCACGTACTCGGCACCGGCCGCCATCATTTCCCGGTCGGCGGCCGACAGGCCATCGCGCCGCAGGCGCGCGAACAAGGTCCGTGCCTCCTCCTCACAGCGCACCACATGGCAATAGGGCGCGAACAACTGATCCACCGACAGCGCCGGCGTCGTCGCCGCCAATCCGCCGCTGCCCAGAATCTCCACCAGCCGCCGTGAGAACATCGTTGGCGAATCCTGAATCGTGTTCACGTTCAGTGAAACCAGGTAGTCGCGATAGATGTCGGCCGTGGCCGCATGGGGGACGGCTGGCTTCACTTCCATCGAAATAGTGGTGGCTGGATAGCGGTAGTTGGCCGATTTGCGGCCGGAATTGCGATCGAATACTGTCAGCCCCAACTCACCCGCCGCCGCCTCAAACAGCATGTGCTGTAACCGACGGCGGCTGTCATGCATATGCAGACTGTAACTGCCGACGAAGTTGGCGCGCATGATTTTAGGCGCGGCAACGTCCGGCGCGTGCAGCGCGGGCTGCACCGCGAACATCATCGTGCCCACCGTGGTGCGGGCGTCGACCACGGCGTGATAGCGCGGTACGGCGTTGCTGTCCACGGTAAGTATGTGATCGAACAGCTTGGCGCTGGCAATGAAGCGGTCAAAATGAACGCTGTCCTCCTTGTTCCAGAAAACCGAAGGAATGCCCAGATCACGCGCCAGTTGGACCACTTTGGCCAGGCTGCGGTTGGTGCGTTCAGGGTAATCTGGATAGGATGCAATGCAGTACTTCCAGCGGTTGCGCACCCCGCTCCAGGCAGATTCCACCAGTAAAAGATCAGGCTTCCAGAAGCGCAGCACCCAACTGAAATTCAGCGGTGTGATGTGGGCAATGTTGCATTCGGCGGGCAGGCAACTGCGTGTCAGTTCATCAGCAATCAATGCAATGCGCAAATACTGCCCGTTTGCATGGGGGGTGGTTTTCGCTTCATTCATCAATGCATTATTTTATATGAGAACCAGTTTGGAGGTTTTGTTGGTAAATAACTGCGATTTAGAAAATCACAATGAATGTTTAATATTGAATTATCTGAAAATAAAGTTGATATGTTTACTTATATATTGTGCGGCTATTCTTATGCGTCGCGTACGACTGCAGAGTCCACTTTAGCATTGCTCGTGCGCGATGTCGCAGTTTCAATCGCAACCGGTGGAGAATCGCTTGGCCAACTGAAATGCTCTGCGGGGGTGATCAGGCCATTGAGGCCAGTATCCAAAGACTGTGCCACGGTCGAGACTGTGTCGCCCCGTGCAAGTCTTGCCAGTACCTCCTGCAACATCGCTTTAGGTGGCACCGCGTGACCGTCACCCCAGTCGCCGAAGTAAGCTGCTATTTGCGCTTTACTTGCTTCAACGAAAATTGCTTCACCAGCGCGCCGCCAAGAATGTGTCAAGAGATAAGGAAGCGCGTGGCGACGCACATGCCAGTCACTGCGATTCTGTAGATACAGCAGATGAATTTTCTCGCCGATTTGCCTTGCACGCAAGTCATTGCGAATGCCAGCGTCGCGTAACAATGCACGCAACTGCTGCGCACGTGCGCCTGGTGGGGCGCTTAAGATACCTAATGCTTTTGCAGCCAGAGAAGGAAATCCGACGCGGATATAATGCACGACAGATTCTGCAACGTAATCAGAAATATCGGTCTGCGGATTCCACACTAATGTCGTGGCGGTACAGGAAAGCAGAGTTGAAAGTAACAAGGCAGCGTAACCGCCGCCAGAGCCGCCGAACATTAATAATTCCGAATTATGAATGCGTGAAACGCCATCCAGAATCGAGGCAATGGCTGCAGGAAATTGTGGATCTCGCTGGTTGCCAGCGTACCAAGACAAACCAAGATCACCGTCCATATTGAGGGTCGGATCGGAGATTGACACAATCGGCAGCTTCAAAGCGCGAGCGATTTCTAAACCAGAGAAGAATGGTGCTTTCTTGCTGCTACGGTTTGTAATGGCCCCACTTAAGCCAATGAGTATAACTTTATGGTGCAGATCCTGCAGTCTGGCGATATCCTGTACGACGAAATCAAGCGTGACTCCCGTATCAAGAGAAATTTGATAAATGCCGTCCATGACTAAGCCTCGGGCGTTGGCTTCAGTGGTCCCCGCATAATGGTACACGGGCAGGCGCCAAGAGGTTAAGTCATGCGTCAAGGTTTGGCCAGATAGTTCAGTTAACATTAGCTTTAATTTATCTCTTGATAAATGAGAATTAATTCTTCCGTTAAATAATTACAATTTGGGTATCGCTATTTAATAAGCGAGAGCACTTCGAACTCTATACGGCAATCATATGCAAGATGATTGTTGATAGTTAATTCTCAGTCGTTGCTGACATGAAACTGATGTGCGCTCGGCGAGTTACAGTTCATGGCATATGAGTGCTATAGGCAACTAATTTTTTCGGCTTACGCTACCGAATACGTTCGGTAGCGAAATCTGACGCGGCACACCAGCTTCTTGGCTCCCGATTACCAATGATGTTTACGAGCTTGGAATTTGCTGAATTATTTAATTTGTTATTGAGAAGATGGGTTCCTGTTGACGGGCACTCGCCTAAGCGTTTAGTACAGTCTTGGCGGGCTGACTTGTCGCAGAACCATTCTTCGACGGCAGGAACGCTTTGAAGTCGATTAAATAGGTTATTTTCTATTGTATTGAAATTTGAGCGGTCACGTAGCTTGATGGCGGAGCCGCATAGATTGGAAAAACGATTATTCCGGATGACGTTATTCGAGGAAAAATGCGCCGCATAGATGGCATGCAGCACTGAGCAATCTTCAGCATTGCGGATATCTTCGAATTGATTATTGGCGATGAGGTTGCTTTTCGAATTGACTAGGCGAATAGCGGCTGTCGAAATATTTTTTCCGGCATCAGGTCCAGAACCAATATCTTTAAAGAAATTATTCTGGATTGTATTTTTTGAATTTGATGCTCTCGCATTGTTCCGATCGCCTTCTAACGAGATAGCCATCGCATAGCCGCGGATAAGTAGCCCGGAGATCGTGAGCCGGGTCGGTTGCCCGCTTGCCGACTTTAGGTGCAACCAAGTGAGCTTTCGCGCCGGATCTCCGACGAATTCTGGCCGGTTTTTTGATGCGCTGGTGATCTTGATGCTGACACCATCAGGCCGAGCCAGGGTTACTGCCGATTGGCCGATATATCGGCCCGGCTGGATTTGCACGACAATTTCGGAGCCTTCAGACGCTTGCTCAGTCGCTTGATCAAGCGCTCGCTGCAGAGTTGCAAAGGGGCGGCTGATAGCCCGACCGTCATTTGTGTCCTTGCCGGAAGGCGAAAGGAAGATGGTGTGGGCCGATATAGCGGACGTCCAAAAAGCAACTAATAGGCTGAGTATAAGCTTTGCTTTCATTCAAATCTTCTTCTGGCTATTGTGGCTCTTATTGAAGTCGCAATTTATGAGCTGGAAAATTTAGTCATTAATCTAATCGATAATCGCAAGCGCAAGAATTCTAATGTAAAATTCTGTTGGAGATTGATTTTATTTCTGCGCTATATTGCGGATTAATCTGCGCCAGCTAGGGTTGCGGGTGCTATATTTTGATTATTTTTGAGTATAGACGAAAAGTTAGAAATACTCATTCGTGGCGATATATTTAGTCTGCGAATTAAGTGAATTTCATTATTGGGGTCTGGTGTTGCAAATCCTTTTTCTGTTGTATAGAAATATTTGAAACCAATTTTTGCCAGTGTGTCAATGATTGTTTGGTTGTATTGTCCAAATGGAAAACAAAAGTGCTTCGTGCCGTTTAGTAATTCGCGATTTTGAATGGCGTCGCTAATCATGTCCTGCGTGCCTATGCTGATAAGACGTGAAATCTTATCTTTATCGCGAAAATGAAGTTTGTGTGTATGCGCGCCCCATTCAAATACATCGCTCAAATTTTTCATTTCTTCTCTGGAAATATATTGGAGCTTATTGGGATTGAATTGGTTTTCTTTGAAGATTGGTTGATAGCCGGTGATCAAAAAAACGACAGCCGTAAAATTAAATTGCTTCAAAATTGGATAACAAAATCTAGCAAGGCTGAGATGCCCATCGTCAAATGTGATGAGTATTTTCTTTTGCTGTTCGAGTGGATAAAATCCATCTAGGTAACTTTCAAATTCACTGAGGGTTAGCGTCGAATATCCATTTTCATGAAGCCACGAAATCTGATCGGCGAAACTTTCCAGGGTGTTGGTGACAGACCCTCTTTGAAATATACTGGACTCTTTTAGGTTGCTTGGGAGGTGATGGTGGTATGTTATAATTGGCAAGTGACTGCTTGAGTTCGCGAGTGATTTTCTTGCCTTGAATGAAAATTGTCCGTAGGGCTTAATTTTCTCAAAAGCTATTATTTTTTCCGGTGATTTTTTTTCGTCATGGATGGTGTTGACGATATCATTTGATGGTGACTCTGTCCTGAAATGTTTAGATAGCCACTTGGGGCGTCCAAAAATGGCGCGCGCAATCAGCGTAATTCCATCAATGCCTGGGCGAAGTCGCATTAATTTCAGTCCTGAATAATTTGTTAATAATTTGAGGTCGGGGGGCTTAAAATTTGAATTAAATTAATCTCTGCACGTGTAATCGATCTCTAACTGCGCTGAAGGTGAATTGTGATACCGCAATTTCTAAATTCGCTGCTGCGACTTCACGCAATGACGGTTCGCGAGTCAATCGAAGCAGTAAGAAGTTCGCTTCGCTGGCTGATGTCGCAAACAACGGGTAATTAACGCCCAACACTTCTTCAAGTACTTTACTGCGTGCCAAAATCATCGGAACACCAAGAGCAGCGTATTCCAATACTTTAGTAGACAGTTCAAGGGTCTCGCGCTCGAAAGCGGGATCTCGGAAAGCCCAGCAAACATGCATGGACGGGAGCCATTTCATTAATTCGTCTCTATTGACGGCACCGTGCCATATCAGGCCGCGCCCTGATTGGAGGCGTGCTTTAACTGTTGTGGAAAACTCCGGGTCATCGGCAGGGTTATGCACTTTATCGCCAAATACATGCAATTCAGATGTCGGATCGACTGCGTATAAGTCGCGTTGTGCGCTGAACAGCTCACGGATTCCCCAGCGAGGGGCAAACTTTCCGGCATAGGCGATGCGAAATGGTTTGTCAATAGAAGAGAATTTTTGCCGCAGTCCGGACATAGGCGGAATCATTGGTGGCAACATGCGCGTGCGACCAACCGATGTCGGAAATAGTTTGTGCAGGTAAGACTCTATCTGCGGAGTTTGACATAGGACATACGCGCTGTGATTGATGATTCGGGAAATGCGTTCCCGGGATGAATCGTTCATTTCGTCGGCGCGTTGCGGGATGTCGGTCAGGTAGGCCCAAATCTTGCCGCGCAGCGATTCTTCTCGTGTCGCTTCTTCACATACCTGGAAGCCCCGCAAGACTACGGCGTGTACCGGATAGTGCGCAACGAGGGCAGAAATTTCTGCCACGGCCTGTGCTGGGCTGAGGGTTTCATTTTCGCGGACAGAGGGTTCGACCAGTTGCACGGCGGGGGTCATGTCCAGCAGGCGCGAGAGCACGAACGTCCGCTTGATATGAGCTTTGAGCAGTACGATCACGCGCACGTCCTGTCCGCCAGCCAGTGTTTCGGCCAGGGAGGCTGCCCAGATCGCTGAACCATCAAGGATGTTCATGTTCACGTCGCCGTAGATGACGATATGCCTTTGGGTAGCTTCCTCTTGCACAAGTTGCGCGGCAACGCTTTCCTTGGGGCCTTCTTTCAATAGCCGCAATTCATGAGCTATCGTTCGGGAATAGTCGCTTTGATTCCGTACACGGGAGGCTGCTGCTTGGGACATTTTTTGAAAGCGCAAAGGGTCTTTGTAGAGCGTTGCTATCGCCTGCGCCAGACCTTCAACGTCCTCCGGCTCTGCAAGGAAGCCACAGTCCGCGTCAACAAATTCCGGAATTGCCGCGACTCGGTTGGTTACCGGTACCAAGCCAGAAGCCATCGCCTCATCGCGCGAAACGCCTTGGCTGTCCATGCGCGATGGGACAAGGAATACACCGTATTCACGGTGCAAGGCGGCAATCTGCCCCTGAGTAAGAAAGCCTTTGGTAATTTCTACATTTGGAAAGTCGCGTACCGGTGCAACGGTCGCATCGAACAGTTTCCCATCACCGACTAGGCGGAAATGCAGATCGCTAAAAAATGGTTCACTCGAAAGGCGGAGGATTGCTTGGATCGCCAAGTCGTTTCCGTACACGTGTGAAGCGTAAGGTCGGATAGATAGCACACGTTTGCGTAATTCCACTGGCTTCGGCTGGTACCGAAAGCGCTCAGTATCGATGAAGTTGTGAATTACCTCTACCTGCCCGAGTTCAGCAGGGCGGATGCACAAATCAGCCAAGACTTCGCGCAACTGCTGTCGCGAGATGAACACAACGGTCAGGTTTGGGTGGCGCAGGCGTAAAATTTCCTGCCACATCGTTTTGCGATCAGCATTGTAGTTTCGTGCCGATTCATTGCTTGCATCTGGATTTCCAAACACACGTCGCCACCATTGCTGTATCTCCGAGCCGTGTGCCCAAATTGTGACTCGAACATGATCGAGGTGCCTGGAAACGATTTCCCAGATATTGGGGTCAACGATATGAACCAAAACATTGCGATAGGTATTTTTGGTTAAGTACTGGTCCAGGGTAACGGCATCAGCTTCGGTGATATCGATGCCTTCAAATTCGCGAAAATTGGCATCACAATTTGAGGTTAGTCGAAATATTTCTGCGCGCTCTCCGGCGTATTTGTAGGCGCGTATCCGTGCATGCACAAACGCGTAGCGGTATAAATCGTCGTACGCGGGATAATTGCGCGCTACTACGAGATGATCCGCCGACGAAATTGACTGGATGGGGTTGGGTGCTACAGGCGTAACGCATAGCTGCCTGATGGTTGCTTGGCCAAGGCCTTGCAGTCGCAAGCCGATGCGTACATGATCAGTATTTGCTGGGACTTTAAATGTGTTGGGAACGCCAGCCTTTTGTATTAAGTGCGAGATTTTTTGTTCTGAGGCATCGCGAAATAGCAAAACCGTGTTTAGGTTAAGTGTCGCCTCAGAAGTGGTATCTATCTCAAGCTTAAGTCGCATTTCAGAGGATGCTGTCGATGCCAACTCATCGGGTCTAAAGCGTCGGCCTAAGTAGAGATACTTGAACTGATCCGCGCTGAGCGTGCTATCGAGCATGATGTGCTCTTGGCCGGGATGCGTGATTTTGATAGAGGGGTCGACCTTTTTAGGTAACTGCTTAGCAAGTTCGTTAGGAGTCAGGACGAAGAAAGGTTCTGAATCGTTGATGCCGGTGGACGGCACCTTAATTGCTTCAGCGATATGCTGGATTGTCGCCTTATAGTCAGCCGGTGATCGACCGGGTGAAATGGCTTCGACTGCGGCAGAATTAAACGCAATTGGACCAGTATGCGCGTGTTCGCAGTAGCTGAATTCGTCAATAGACAGGAAAGAACCACTGGCAAGCTTGGAGGCGGCGAGTTGTGATGCGGAATTCCCCAGTGTTTGTTTGAAAACTTCCGTTGTAATTAAACTTCGGCGCAGGCATGCCGAGACGGTGGGATGGTACTGCGCGCTTTCGGCGTGTAGCACGGCAGTTCCGGTACCATCGGCCCGGTAGAATGCTGCTTTGGTCAAGCCATCGCCTTTGAAGTACCTAGTGGCTAGTGCGAGGTCAGTGAGGTAATTTGGGCCATAGTGATCATCGGGATGGAAAACGGCAACGTAATCGAAGTCGTTTAGGGCTCCAGCGATTTCGGTGCGTAGCTCGACCCATCGGATGCGCGGATGCTCGGGGACGGGAGTGGAAATTTTACCCACCAGCAGTAGTGACGTATCATTCCAATTCTGCGCAAGAGCTGCATCAACAACACGTCTAGTTTGGTCAGCAGTAATCGGCTCAGCAATGATGCAAACACGAGTGCTAGGAATTTTTATTTGTTCACCTGATACATGACTGACGACATAGGCTAAACGGTGCGCGTAGGTATGCTGGCTCAGTACATTGCGCAGTCCGAGCAGGCGCAGTGCCCGGTACCGAATTTCGCTGGCACAGATCGGTTGAAGCTGTTGTTCAAGTTCGCGGGCGTTGCTTGACGCGATGGCGAGATCGCCGAAGAACAAGCGCAAACCACGGGAGAAATTGCTGACGACAATTGTGTTACATGCCATTAACTCGAAAGCTCGGCGTGCAAACATGGTTTGCGATTGTTGGATCGTGTTTACCGTGATTCCAAAACGGAATCCCTTGTAGGCGCGATCCATTTCAGTGTAGTCCAATGCCTCGCGGAGTTCAACACGATATTCATCGGGATAGCTGAAGTCGTTTGGTTGCGGACGCTTGGAATTGCGGTCATAGATGACGACGGAGCGCAGTTTGCGCCCGACAGTCACGAGTTCGTGAAAGTCGGCTTGCCGCTTAGGGTACTTGCTGTAGTATGAACCCGCGAAGCAGAAGGCGTCCTCCCGTGGCAAGGTCTCAACAGGGTTGTGCAGGGCGGGTTGTGCCGCGAATGGCAGCAGGTGTACGCGATCATGCTGTAGTGCGGCCATGTAGCGTGGGATGCAGTCGATGTCCGTCGTGAATACGTGGTCGACAAGCTTGGCGACAGGCAGAAAGCGGGTGAAATGGACAGGGTCTTCCTTACTCCAGAAGGCAGTGGCGACGTTGTTTTTTTCAGCCCAGTCGATCAGTTCCAGTAGTTCGAGAGAAATGTCGCTTATTTTTTTGTACCAAGAGTCGTTGGCTCCGCGCCAAGCTGACTCGATGAACAGCAGGTCCGGCTTGAATTCGGTGATTTGCTGCTTCCAGCTGTCGGACCGAAGTTGCAGCAATTGGCAATCCGGTGCAAACGAATGATACGTAAATTCGTCGAAAATGCCAGCTAGCCGCAGCGACTTGAGGTTTTTTTCCGAGATTGGCATACGCACGGGCGAAGGTGCTGATGCCTTGGGTGTTTCCTTAGGTTCCGCATTGGCTGGGGCTTGCACGCGCACTGGCGGGGGGAGGGAGGCAGTCACCTTTGAGTTTGAGGCAGCTACCGGTTGGAGTTTGGTTGAAACGGGGACGCGCACCGAAGGAGTCGTGACGCTGGACGTCTTTTGTTTTTTGCCTTGCTTGCGGCGCTTTGCTTCTTGGCGCAGAGCCAACAGTTGCCCGGGAAAGCGCTTGAACGCTTCCCAGGACTTGAAACCGTGCAGCAACAAGTAGCCGAGTTGAAAGGAGAGCGTCTCGCGGGTTCTGGCGATTTGTGCCTCCGCTACGGTGCGGGCTATCAGAGCGCGATTTAATTCGCGCTCCAACTTCGCCAGCTCTTTTTTGGTTTCCTGCTGGCTGCGCTGCTTGATGCTCTCCAGTTCCTGTGCATGCTCGCTCTGGGCTTTGGCGAGGAGGGCCGCGGTGGATGCTGTTTCTGCTTTGATGGCGTCGTACTGCTCGGTGGCGGCGCTGTACTTGCGGTTGGCGTCTTGCAGCTTGGCGTCGAGCGCCTGTGCCTTGGCGAGGGCGGCTGCCGTTTCCTGGCGCAAGGTATCCGCTGCTTTTTTGGATCGTGCCTGTTCTGCCGCAAGCTGCTCCACGGCAGCTTGGTGGTTGCCGGCGGTCGCGTTGAGTTGCTTGCGCAAAGCTTCGGCGGCGACGCGCTCGTTCGTGACTTGTTGCCGCAGCGCGGAGACATGCTCGGTGGCGGCTTGGCAATTCTGGGTAACCGATTCCAGATGCGTGCGCAAAGTCGCCGTGGCGGTTTGTTCCTGCTTGAGGTTGGCACCAGTATCTTGCAGTTCGATGCGGAGTTGCGTGACCAGCGCCGTCGCAGTTTGGTACGCCTGCTTTTCTTCGGCAATCTTTTGCTTCAGCGTTGCGACTTGCTCTGCGGCGCTGTGGTACTTCTGGCTCGCGGTCTTGAGCTGACTGCGGACGTTCTCGAGCGTGGTTTCAACTCGCACACGTTGCAGTTCAATGGTGCGTTTTTTGTCGGCATGCGACTGAATCTGGTCGCGCAAGCGCGTCAGTTCCGGTTCGGACTTGGCTTTCTCGGCGCGCTGATTCGCGACCGTGGTATCGAACTGCTGCTGCAACTGTGCGAGCTGCTTGGTGAGTGCATCCCGCTTGGCTTCTTCGCTCGCGGTCTTTTGCTCCAGGGTCGAGATTTGCTTCGTCGCGGCTTGGTACTTCTGGCTGGCGGCTGCCAACTGCGAACGCAGGCTCTCAGCTACAGCCTGTGTGTGGATCAGGTCTTTTTCCGCGGCGTGCTTTTCGCCGGTCCGCGCCAGGATCTGCTCGCGCAAGCGCGCCAGTTCTTGCCCAGATGTGGCGTTCTCGGCCTGCTGATGCGCCAGCGCGTTGTCAAACTGCTGTTGCAACTGTGCGAGTTGGCCTGCCAATGCTCTCCGTTCCGCTTCTTCCCCTGCGGAATTTTGTTTCAGGGCCAGAATTTGCTCTGCTGCGGCTTGGTGCTTCTGGGTGGCGCTCTCAAGTTGCGAACGCAAGCTATCCGCCTCGGCATGCACACGGATCAAGTCTTGTTCTGCGGCGCGCGCAACTGTTGCCTGCTGCCGAACTTCGGCGCTCAGGTTCGACAACCTTGCTTCGAACTTGGCGGCTTCCGCACCGGCATGCTGGGACAATCGCTCTTCCTCCGAGAGCTTCTGCTGCAGGTCCGTGATCTGCTCGGTGGCGGCGCGGTACTTGGCGTTGGCATCGTCCAGCTTTTGTTTTGCCGTGGTCCACTGCGTGCGCAACTCGCGTTCGATCTGATGAAAACCGGCTTCGGTTTTCTCCAGCAGGTCGCGGGTAAAGGTGACGGCGCTTGGGTCGCAGCTTGGCCGTGCCATCTTCTTGCCCACTAGGCCGATCCACTGGCCGAAGACGCGCACTTCCCCAACGTCGAAGTGGGATGCCAGTAGCGCATAGATGTCGCACAGGTAGTAGGTTCGCTTGTGGTCGATGAAGTCGTTGATGCCGAAGGGCACGGTCACGACCAAGTGGCCGTCGTTGGTCAGCAAGCTGGCCGCGGCGGCCACAAAGTCCTGCGGGCTGATTACGTGCTCCAGCAGCTCTGACATCACGATGGTGTCGAAGCGCTCGCCTGCGAATTCCTGCTTGAGGAAGTTACCTTGAATGAAGCGCACTTGGGCCTGAACGTGCGTGGGTTCGGTGGCAAGGTGCGCGTTGGCCTGCTCCACTGCTTGTCCATCGCTGTCCACGCCCACTACCGCTTTACCTTCGCGGCCCAGCAGGATGGGCACGATGCCTTGGCTGCAACCCACGTCCAGAATGCGGTTGCCCTGGACGCTGGCGCACACCCAATGGATGCGTTCCTGCGTCTTGCGCATGAACTCCTGGCCCATCTTGCCGTAGTACGCATCGGTGATGCGGTCGTGCAAATTGGCGATCGGTTCAGTGGGCAAGGACCGGTCGGTGCCTTGCGCGCTGGTTTTCTGGCTGAGTGTGAGCGTCTCCATCTTCTTTCCCCTCGGACGAACTATTTTCTGCGAAATGCTGCTTGATTGACCGAGATGAGCCCCCCGTTCCCGGTCACGTCTGGCTGACATGTCAGTTCCAGACCCCCTTGGTGTCAATGAGGCGCTGGTGCTTGCCCAGCGCTGGCACGGCTTCCTTGAACTGGCGGTGATCAACCAGCAGAACCAGGACATGGGCCTCGGCGACGGCCTGCTCCAACGTGCGCAGGACAACACCGGCGCTCTGGAGCGCCTTCGGAGCACTGTCCACGTTGGGCTCGACGGCGATGACGCGCTCAGGGTACTTCCTTGCCAACGCGCTGGTAATTTCCACCGCCGGGCTTTCCCGCAGATCATCGATATCGGGCTTGAAGGCCAGTCCGAAGCAGGCGATGCGCACATCACCGCGAGCCAGTTGGCGGTTGCCGCCGCACAGCTCTTCGACGGCTGCCTTGACCTTTTGTTCCACCCAATGCGGCTTGCCGTCGTTGACTTCCCGCGCCACGCGAATGAGGCGTGCTTGCTCGGGCGTGGCATCCACAATGAACCACGGGTCCACCGCAATGCAGTGGCCGCCAACGCCGGGGCCGGGCTGGAGGATTTTCACGCGCGGGTGGTGGTTGGACAGTTTGATCAACTCCCAGACATTGATGTCCAGCTTGTCGCAGATCAGGGACAGCTCGTTGGCGAATGCGATGTTCACATCGCGGTACGCGTTCTCGGTGAGCTTGCACATTTCCGCCGTGCGGGCGTTCGTGACCAGCAGCTCGCCTTGCACAAAGGTGCGGTACAAGGCGCTCGCGCGCCGTGCGCATTCCGGCGTCAGCCCGCCGATGATGCGGTCGTTGTCCACCAACTCGCGCACCACTTGGCCGGGCAGCACCCGTTCTGGGCAGTAGGCGACGTTGACGTCCACGCGGCCAGCGCCGTCCGTGGGAAAGCTCAGGTCGGGCCGGGCCGCGGCCAGCCACTGGACGAGTTGCTCGGTGGTGCCCACGGGCGAGGTCGATTCCAGAATCACCAGATTGCCGGCCCGCAGCACCGGCGCGATCGATTCGGCGGCAGCCTGAACATACGACACGTCGGGCACGTGGCCATCCTTGAAGGGTGTCGGCACCGCGATCAGGAACGCATCTGCGGGTTCAGGCTGCGTGGTGGCGCGAAGAAAGCCTTCGTGTACCGCGCTTTGGACGATTCCGTCCAGTTCGGGTTCGATGATGTGAATGCGGCCTGCGTTGATGGTTTCGACCGCATGGCGGTTGATGTCCACGCCGATCACTTTCTTGCGGCGCGAGGCGAACATGGCGGCTGTCGGAAGCCCGATGTAGCCCAGGCCGATCATGGAGATGGTGTCGAAGGAGTCACTCATAGGGATAGTTTTGGATAGTTTTGGGAGATGGTTTTGAGTCAGGAAAAAGACGCCACCAAGGCATCGACGATGCGCGCGCAGGCGCGGCCATCGCCATACGGGTTGTGGGCAAAGCTCATGCGCTCGTAGGCGGCGCGGTTGGTGAGCAGCTCATGCACGTTGTCGACGATGGAGGCGGCATTCGTGCCCACCAGGCGCACCGTGCCGGCTTCAACCGCCTCGGGCCGCTCGGTGGTATCGCGCATCACCAGTACGGGTTTGCCGAGCGAGGGTGCTTCTTCTTGAATGCCGCCGGAGTCCGTGAGGATCACGTACGAACGCATCATCAAATAGACGAAAGGCAGGTAGTCCAGCGGCTCGATCAGGTGAATGTTGGGCGTGTTCGAGAGCAGTCGCATGACCGGCTCGCGCACGTTGGGATTGAGGTGAACGGGGTAGACGAAATCCACCTCCGGATGACGTTGCGCCAGGGTGTGGATGGCTTGGCAGATGCGTTCGAACCCGTCGCCGAAATTCTCGCGGCGGTGCCCGGTGATCAGCACCATGCGCGCGCCGTCGCGCAAAAACGGGAAGCGCTGCGCCATGTGGCCGGCAAGTTCTTGCGATTGTTCGAACTTGGCCTTCACGGCCAGCAAGGCGTCGATGACGGTGTTGCCGGTCACATGGATGCGGGTCGCGTCCACGTTTTCAACCAGAAGGTTCTGGCGGGAAATCGGGGTCGGAGTGAAATGCAGGTGCGCCAGCACGGAGGTGAGTTGACGGTTGGCTTCTTCCGGCCAGGGCGAATACAGGTTGTGCGTGCGCAAACCGGCTTCAACGTGCCCAACCGGGATGCGCTGGTAAAACGCGGCCAGTGATGCCGCGAAAGTGGTGGTGGTATCGCCATGCACCAGAACTACGTCCGGCCGGCAGGCTTGGTAAACCTCGCCTATGCGTTGCAGGATGTTGGAGGTGATGGTGTACAGGTCCTGTCCTGGGCACATGATGTCCAGGTCGTAGTCGGGCTGAATTTCAAACAGCTCAAGCACTTGGTCCAGCATTTGCCGGTGCTGCGCGGTGACGCACACGAGACTTTCAATGGAGGCTTGTTCGCCCAAGGCCTTGACCAGCGGCGCCATTTTGATGGCTTCCGGGCGGGTTCCGAATACAGTGAGAACTTTCATGGATATTGTATTAATTTGTAACTTAATTGGCCTGAAGTGCCCTGATTGCTAGCGTTGCGCGCACAGGCACATGTAATACACCAGCGCAACGGCAGCGTTATGTTTTTCGTTCTTTGTGCTGTTAGAGTGTTTTCGGTCCAGTCATGCAGGTTTTTGCGCTGCTGGACCCTCCCTGTTTCCCAAAAGGGAGGGGTTTCCTAAGGGGATAAGTCTTGCTCCTTCCCCCTTTGTGGAAAGGCTGGGATGGGGCCAACCACCGTTTGAGTTGGGAGCCTGCGGCGGTGAATAACCAAAGCATGAGTCGCACCTGAAAAATGTCAAGAATTGACTCAGAACTGCTTTACAGCCCGAGCGCCACTTTCGCCGCCACGGCAATCTGGTAGATGATTTGCGTGATGCCGCGCGTGACTTCCACTCGCTTGGAGGTGATCTTCGGTAGCACCATGATCTCATCGCCGGCTTGCAGCGACAGGCGCCGGGTATTGGTGGCCACGCTGCCGTCCTGGTGCAGCACGATGATCTTGGCTTCGTCGGCGCTCTGCGTGAAGCCGCCCGCCTGCGCCACGTAGTCCTGGACAGAAGCGTGTGCGTCAAACACCAGCGAGTTCGGGAACGTCACCTCGCCGCTGACCAGCACCAGGTTGCTGCGTTGCGGCACATGCAGCACGTCGCCGTCTTCCAGCAGGGTCTGCCCAGCCGTCGATTTGTTGGCCAGGATTACCTGTCCGCGCGGCTCTACCTTGCGCGCCCGCTCCACGAATTGCAGGATCGACTCCGCCTCGCGCGTGCGCAAAGTAGCCTCCTCGCTGGTGGACGAGCGCGCCGTCAGAGCGTAAGTCTCCAGATTGTGCAGTGAAACGTCCAGCATCTCCTTCTGCCGCGTAGCGACCGATTTGCGGAACAACTGCAAGGCCGCCATGTTGGCTTGGGGCGCCGGTTTGATGCGCGCTATGGCGTCGCTCAGGCGCGAACCGTAGGGCAGCACCAAGGTGCGTTCGCTCAGGTTGGCGCCTTCCACGCGGACCAGCACCGTGCCGGGGTACTTGTCGGCGGTCAGCGTCACTTGGTCGCCATCTTCGATCATCGTGTCGCCTGCCTGCGTCAGCGGGTAATACTCGCTGCGCTTCTGGGTGCCCACGCTGCGCACGATGCTGATGTGCGTGGCCGCCGGGGTGGGGCGGGCCATGGTCAGCAGGTCGCTGGCGCTGATGGTCGGGTTCGAAAACTCGAACACGTAGGGGTTCAATACCTCACCGCCAACCTGCACCGTGTGCTGGCGCGGGCGCACCACGATGGAATCGCCATCGTGCAGTTGGGTCTGTTCGATCTGCCCCTTCAGCAGAAAGTCGTAGAGATTGATGGTGCTGCGCTTTTGGTTGCCGCGCAGCACCTCTACGTCCAGAAAACTGCCGCGATCCGGGTCGATGCCGCCAGCCTTGTCCAGGTAGTACAGCACCGAATTGGACGACAGTCCGCCATACAGGCCCGGCGCGCGCACAAAGCCGGTCACGAACACCTTCACCGGCTGCGCCGCCTCCAGGCTGGCGTAAGCGCCGACGTTGCTGCGGAACACCCGCTTGATCTGGGCTTCGACCTGCTTGTTGAGGTCGCCATTGCGCACGCCGCGCACGCGGATCGGGCCGACATTGGGGATGAAGATGTTGCCCTGGGCATCCACCGCCTGGGAGCTTTCCAGGTTGAAGGCGCCCCACAGCCGGACGCTGACGCGATCACCTTCGGCCAGTTGGTAGTCGGGGTTGAAGCCGCTGAATGACTCGAAGCTGAAGCGCCCGGTGAACATCTGCGAGCCGAAAACGATCGGCATGCCGGCAGTGGCCGGGTTGGGCGGCAGCGGAAGTTGCAGCATGGCTTCTGCTGGCGCGGCGGGGTTGGCTTTGATGTACGTTGTTGTTCCGGCAGGCATGCCCGCGCCCATCCCCGCCAGCCCGCTGGCGGTGGCCCCGGCCAGCGCATTTGTGGCGGTGCCAGCAGGCGTGCTCGCGGTATTTGCCGGCACGTTCAGCGGTGTGCTCTGGGTGAGGCCCCGCGGGTTGGTGGTCAGCAGGTCGATGCCGGTTTGGGCCCATGCCGCAGTAGGCGCCAGAAAAATACAGGCGCAGCCAAGACCCAAGCGAAAGGCACGGCGGAGAGAATTCAAGTAGTGCATGGCAGCATCAATCCTGGTGTTCACGAACGGTAGCCACCACCAGACGCACGATGCCGTAGAGCAGGGAGCACACGATGAGCAGCGTGATGAGGTTGTAGAAGGTGCGCGGGTAGATCGCTTTTTCGGGGTGCGAAGGCGGCTCGATCACCACCAGGCTTTTGACCTTGCGGGTGGAATCGATCCGGGCGCTTTCCAGCGCGGTCAGCGAGAGCTTATAGGTGTCTTCGGCGAAACCGAGTGCCGTTTTCAGGTTCTGAAATTCGGCGGCCAGTGCATTCAGCGCGGTGTCCCGCTCGCCGGAAATCGAGCGGGTTTGTTCGACTTTCAACTGGCTGCGCGTGGCTTCGAGTTGCTTGCTCAGTGCCTGGACTTGATAAGAGTTCTCGGTGAGATAGCTGCGCGCGGCGCGTAAATCCGCTTCCTGCCGCGCCAGCGTGGCCTGCAATTCGGCGGTGAGCACGTTCGACGCCTGCGCTTGCGTCGCGGGGTCCAGCAAGCGATGCTCGCGCTGGAAAGCCAGCATTTTTTGCTGCGCGTCTTTCAGCCGATCCTGAGCCAGTTGTAACTGGCCCTCGGCAAACTTCATCTGCTCGGTTGAGATACGCTGCGAGAAGTCGTTGACGAATTGTTCGCTTTCCTGCAGGATGGCCTTGTTCAATTCTTGAGCAAAAGCCGGATCGAAGCCTTCCACCTGAATGGTCAGCAGCGATGCTGCATCTTCATATATTACCTTGACGCGTTGGCGGTAGTATTCCAGGAACCATTCCTGGCTGGTGCCTCCCCACAAGCGCAGGAAGGGGTCTGTTTTTTGTGCCTCATAATGCTGGCGCAGGTGCAGTCGCTGATCGAGTTTATTCAGCAAACCCAGGGAGTGGACGTATTGCTGCACATACAGTGTGTCGTTCAGAGTCGGTGTGCTCAGGCCGGGAATAGCGAGCAGCAAACCGGAGGCATTGCCTTCGTTGTTGGATTGGCGTACTGTCACCACCGATACCGATACATAGCGATCGGCGGAAAAGAATGGGTAATAGATGCAGGCCAGCGCCAGCGGCACGGCAATGACCAACAGCTTGAGCCTGAGTGGCGTGAGTATATCTGTGATTTTCATGCGGCCAGCGCTCCAGTGCTCGCAGCCACCCTTGTTGTGACGGCTGCCGGTTTTTGTTGGTAGACAGCAATACCCGCTTCAATGTCCTCGTACAGAGTCGCGCTGCCATTTTGCACGAGGACGACAGCCTGGCAAAGTCTTTTGATGTCTTGCATGTTGTGTGAAACCAAAATAAGGTTGGCTGAGGCAAATTTTTCGCGGAAAGCGGCTTCGCTTTTGCTGCGGAACTGTGCATCACCCACCGCCATGACTTCGTCGATCAGGTAATAGTCGAAGTCGAATGCCATGCTTAAGCCAAACGCCAAACGCGAACGCATGCCCGATGAATAAGTCTTGACTGGTAAATCAAAGTAATCTCCAATTTCGGCGAAGTCGCGAACGAAAGCCACGACCTGACGCATCGCTGCGCCATGAGCACCGTAGAGACGGCAGACGAATTCAGTGTTGTCTCGCCCTGTGAGCGACCCTTGCATGCCGCCGCTTAATCCCACTGGCCAGGAAATGCGTTTGTCAGTAATGACTTGGCCGCTGTCGGGCGTATCGATTTTTCCGATCAACCGCATCAGGGTGGACTTGCCCGCACCGTTGGGGCCGATCAGACCAATGCTAATTCCAGGAGGAAAAGTGAAGTTCAAGTCCCGAAAAACATAGCGCCGCCCATGCGGCGTACGGTAGGACTTGGTTAGCTGACGCAATTCAATCATGTTGACCTCATTGCACTGCCAACAAGCGATCGCGGCGCACGCGATACAAACTCAATCCTAGAACCACCGACAGAAGGCTGAATAAAGCCACATAGCCAAAGCTCACCTCTGGGAGCTGGTTATAGCCGTTGAAATAAAAGCCACGCGAAAGCTCCAGCGCTTGTAGTATTGGGTTGAGTGTTAACCAGTCCAGGAAGCTGCGAGGGAAAGAATGTACCGGAAAAATTACCCCCGACATGAAATAGAGAGGCCAAAACGCAATGCGGATTATTCCACGTGCTTCCGGAAGGTCATTGGTCAACACAGCGAGCGTTAGCCCCAAGCCGAAACCACCGGCCAGCAAAGCGACGCTGACAGCGATTAACTCCAGTGGGTTGTCGGGAACAATGTCCAATCCCAGCCAACCCAGCAAGGCCAGCGCGATCATGTAGATGAAGCTGTAGATCCCAACTTCCAGAATGGCACGCGATATCAGGGTGTCGATGGGTTTGACCTGCCTGTAACCAAACAACGCCCGATTAGCATCGATACCTTCCATTAAGCGCAAGGCCAAATTTCTGAACATGAAGAACGGCAACAGACCGGTGATAAGGTACACCACATAGTCCACGCCAGCCACCTTGCGTTGGCGCAGGTAGCCGTACAGCAGCATCATCAGAAAGGTATGCAGCAGCGGTTCGCTCAGCGCCCAGAACGCCCCCAGCCAGCGTCCGCCGAAGCGCGTCTTCAACTCGCGCAGCAACAGGGCGAACAGGACGGCGCGCTGGATCTGCCAGGGACTCCTTGGCTGTGGGGCCGCAGCCGGGTCGGAGGCACTCGGAGCCAACGCCGGCTCTTTATGCAATGAGATGATGTTGTGTAGATCCATGGCGCCAGAGCTTAAGCGCATCGGACAGTTCGTGTCTTTGGCGCGGCTAAATGAACTTGCCCACGCTGGGCGATGGCGGTGGCTCGGGGCTGCTGGCAGTTCAGTCGAGCGGCCTCATCTGGGACCGCCTCGCCTGCGCGCACGGTCGCCCAGTGAAAGGATCTGTCTGTCATCATCATCGCTCCCTGAACACAAACAATGCAAAGTAGTAAACGCGTGCAAACGTATCCGGAATGTTACCAATCTGCAAGCGTCCGTCGCTTAACAAATGAGTCGCGCATGCGAATTTTTTCTCGCTTGCAGCAAATTTTTTTGAAGCAAAGCAGCATCTGGGCGTGATCCGCGCAAGTGCCGATGCCTCATGGCGAGTGACTGGCCTGCTTCAGTCACTGGCGGGACAATGCCGTCGCGGCCCAGGCGACAGCGCCGTGATGGCTTCGGGCAGCTTGCTCATGAGGAGCGTCAGCGGGGCTTGCTAAAGCGCGGGGGAAGGGGCGCTGGCCGTGGACGGCTGTTTGATCGAGGATGAGTAAACGGGTTATCACGTCTGCGACCTTTTGTCTCGAGTGCGCAATTCAGATTGCGCTTTAATGGATCGGATGAATGCACAATTGTAGCAAATTCATACAATTTTATATTATGAAATTTATTGACGTTTTAACTCAGTCTGTCGCGTAAGGGGGCTGGGTGTTTTGCTCCTGCTCCCTCGGGGCAAGGTCAGTCACGCTGCTCCCTGTGGGGGCACTGTTGGCCCCTACCCCAACCCTCCCCCAGCGAGGGAAGGAGTGACTGATGTGGCTTTTTTGCGACAGTTTTCTTGAGGGTGCCCGAAGGGCGGGGTGGTTGCGCGGCTTCCTCATCACTTCCCGTTTTTCCGGTGGCGCCGTGACCACCTCGGCGCTCGCTGTCATTCCCGCGAAGGTTCTATGGGCGCTGTCGCCGCTGGCTGATACGGCGCGCTACGACGCGCTGCGCGCCATTGCGACGGTGCGGCAGGGGCAGAAGGACATCGAGGAGGCCAGCGGCGCCGTAACGCCACAGTGCCGTCCGGCGGGCTTCCAAGGGGTATCCACGCCCCATCAGAAGGCCGCCGCGCGGGGCAAGCTGCTACGGGCTACGCCCTTCGCAGCTTGCCCCGCGCGACTTCTGGCGTCATGAAAAACATCGTGGCGTCGATCAAAGACCTACACTTATCCACAGTCGGCACGAAGACTGCCGGCTTCCAGCCCCGGGTCAATGTTCGGTCGGCAGGGTGGGTCAGATTTGAATCGGCGCCGACAATCTGACGGCGCAGCGCCGGCTCGCCACGCTTGGACAAACGGCGGCGACCTCTGCTGCGCCCAGAGTCATGTGCCCGGGGATCCAGGCCACTGTAGGCCACCAAGGCATCAGAATTGGCAAAGGGCTGGCCCCCACCCCAACCCTCCCCCTGTATAGACCGGGGACATAGTGAACACATGTGCGGAGACATCGTGAACACTTTTGCTTCATGGATTGTCCTCGCGAACGTTGATGGTTTTGATGTACTGAGCACGAAAAAACGCATCGAACACGCCGTCTTCGTTGCGCGCTCGCAAAGCAATGGCTTTGCCGGCAAATGCCTGGGGCAGCCTGACGGCTTGACCGAGCACACTGACATGACCGCCTTGCTGAACGCGGCGCACCAGATCTGTGGGCCCATACTCGAAGGGCGCAATGGTTGCGGCGTATTCACGCGTGCTGGGCCGGTAGCGGCTGGCCGGCACCGCCAGATCAAGACTCTCGTGTGGACGTTGGGTGTTGTAGACCTCGCGCCAGCACTCCAAAGCACGGGCGGCGCTGGCCAGGTCGGCAAAGGGCGGGCCGGCCAGCACCTCGGCCTTGAGCGTGCGATGAAACCGCTCGTCCTTGCCCATGGTTTGCGGGTGATAAGGGCGCGAATGGCTGATCTTGATGCCGTGCTCGATCAGCCACACGCCCAGCGGCGTGAATGCACTGCCTGGGCCATTGCCCCAAGGCGAGCCGTTATCCATGATGATCGTCTCGGGCTGGCCGTAGCGGCCAAAAGCCTCGATCAGGCGCGCCTGCACGGTGGCGGTGCGCTGGTTGGCGCAAGCGGCCAGCACGACAGAAAAGCGCGAATGATCGTCAAGCACGGTCAGCGGATGCAAACGGCCTTGCAACAGCGCGACATGGCCCTTGAAATCCATCTGCCACAACTCGTTGGGCCGCGAACGCTCAAAGCGCACGAAGGGCGCGCAGCCGCCGCCGAACAGGCCCAAAGCGATGTGATTGCGCCGCAGGATATCGGTGACCGTCGAAGCGGCCAGCGCCTCGTGGCCGAGATCGTGCAGACGCCGGGCGATCTTGCGCCCGCCCCAGGCCGGATGCGCCACGCGCATGGACACAACCGCTTGCTCGAGCGCCGCGCTGCTGCGCCCAGGCGAATGCAGAGGCCGGCGCGAGAGCTCTTGCAAGCCGTCCACCCCGCTGGCGCGCCAGCGCGCCAGCCACTTATAGCCGGTGGCTGCGCTGATGCCAAAGCGTCGGCACAACTGACGCATGTTGGCTTCTGGAGAGCTGGCCAGCATGACAAATTCCAAGCGGTTTTGCATTCGAGACACCTCGTGAAATGGCATTCGACAGCCTCCTTGCGTTGCTGTCGAAAGTGTTCACGATGTCTCCGTACACCTGTCTACTATGTCCCCGGTCTATACACCCCAGCGGGGGAGGGAGTAACTGCCGTGCCCCTTTCGCGACAACCTCGCAGGAGGGAAATTTTTACAGCACGTCGCTGGCGAAGTCGGCCAGTCGCGAGCGTTCGCCGCGCGCCAGGGTGATGTGGCCGCCGTGGGGCCAGCCTTTGAAGCGGCCCACCGCGTAGGTCAGGCCGCTGGAGCCTTCGGTGAGGTAGGGGGTGTCGATCTGCGCTAGGTTGCCGGTGCAGATGATCTTGGTGCCGGGGCCGGCGCGGGTGATGAGGGTTTTCATCTGCTTGGGCGTCAGGTTCTGCGCCTCGTCGATGATGACCCACTTGTTCATGAAGGTGCGCCCGCGCATGAAGTTCATGCTCTTGATCTTGATGCGGCTGCGGATGAGTTCGGTGGTGGCGGCGCGGCCCCATTCGCCGGCGCCGGTG
>Ga0123357_10001978_pt1 | contig 22420 bp, 10 predicted proteins | sample TergutEmb28metaG_FD_89873 | JGI IMG/M metagenome (GOLD analysis project Ga0123357, IMG submission 89873) | Embiratermes neotenicus P4 segment gut microbial communities from Petit-Saut dam, French Guiana - Emb289 P4 | ecosystem: Host-associated > Arthropoda: Insects > Digestive system > Gut ... | reverse complement strand
ACCCCCCCCCCCCCCCTGTTCAAAGGACTGGCACAAGGATGGAATAGAACATGTAGTAAGACTGCCTTTGTACATTACCATATACCAAGATATAATCAACAAGTTTCAACATAGAAAAATAAGCCTAAATAAGCTACTGGGTTCATACACTATGAACAGACTATATCACTGTCTTCTCTAATTCATGACTTGGTGCATGAATAGGTCTGGAAATGAATCTAATATCCTTCATCTCTCTAATTTCCAATCTAATCATGTTAAAGTGGAGATTAAAAAATTAGGTTGGGAGGATGTGGGCAGCTTGCGTGTGGCTGGCAACAGGGACTAGTGTTATGCTCGATAATGAACTTGTGGGCTCCACACAGGGTGAGAAATTTTGTAATGAACCTGAGTGAGTTCTAATGAGGGATTTTACCGAATGGAGTAGGTTAGGATGTACAAGATTTATTTGAAACACTTTTTGCCATGGTAACTATTTAATTCACAGCAGTGAAAAATGGCATATGTACCTGCATATAAGATAGAATTTGTTCTGATTCATCATCTGAATAATTGGAGTCACAATATAGTCACACAAGGTTAAACACGTTCAATGTAGGTATTTTCCCAAAAGCTGAAGATTGTTTTTATTTGGGTAAATGCAGTAGTTACTACCTTTATGTATTGTGATTAGCTTTGCAACTTGATACACACACACACACACAGTAAATGAACAGAAGGCCTGAAGCCATGTGTTAGTGGTTTGCATGTTTCAGTGCTTCATTGATAGATTCCTGTCCTCCTCAAACAGAAATCAGTATTGATAAGAACAGTCATGGTGTATCACAGTGCAGGAGGCCAAGTCCAGGATATCTCTCAGAAATTCTAAAATGCCCATTTCATTGTGTGTGATTCATGACAAACTGTTTCTAGGGCAATCGAAAGAAAATTTACCAAGTAGCACGTAAGGAACGTATCACCGAACAGACTTACCAGATGTCTCGCTGGACTCCAGTCATAAAGGACATCATGGAAGAATGTATTGAGGACAAACTTGATCTGAAGCATTTCCCCTTCCTGGCTGGTCGTGCTGCATCATCTGGGTACCATGCACCTACAAGGTACACAAAAATAAAAATGTCCATGTAAAACAACCAGTATTTCAGTTTCTTTTCTTTATAAACAGGAACAAAAATATCGTAGATGTCATGTATTTGGGGCATTTAAAAAAATTATGAAGTCTGGTCTGTCAGAAATCATAATTATTTGAAATATTTCCATCTGTTTCTCTCTTGACTGTTGTCATTTTTTTTTTCTGTGACAGACATTTTGTTTATTTAATGGCATACTTCACTTTCAACAGTAGAATTTTCATCATAAGATTAGAATATTGTCATTTTTCTGTACCCTTGAATTTAAAATTTTCATTCTGGGATGCTGGTTGTGGTCTGTGTTAGTGAACGCAAGACCCTAATTAATTATTTTTCTACATACAGTGCACGGTATGGCCACTGGCATAAGGATAAAGGACAACAAACTGTGAAGAATGTTCCTCGCTTGATTGTGTTTGTGGTTGGGGGAGTGTGTTTTTCGGAGATACGCTGCGCTTATGAGGTGACCCAAGCTGCCAAGAACTGGGAAGTTATTTGTGGTGAGTTTTGTCTTGTACATACTTAAGGTTGCTTTTGGATTTATATTGTTAACATTCTCTGACAGACTGTGAGATGAAGTCAAAAGGCATTGTTGCAGATAAACACTGAAGTCTGTTAGAAAGTTGACAGATTTAACTTGTCCAAAGTCTCACCATACTTTAGATATATACAGTGAGAAAAGAAGTAATAGTTTCTGTATCTTACACTCAGTAATATGGCTATTGTCTAAGCTGGGGAATTTTGTCATGGTTGGTTGCGGCACAGTACATGAATTTGGACAACTTCAGTTGGCATTGAAATATTCCAACACCTCACTCAAACTTATCAGGCCTTAAATTGAATAACTGTCCAACAAGATGTGACTGTATTCAGTTTATTACATATCTGTTGACAGCTCTACATGTTTCGGGTGTTGACACCCATCATCAGGAGCTCGCACAACTTTAATTACAGCTTCTGCCACTGGTCAACCAGGTTGACCATTTGACCAGTTGACCTGGTTGACCAGTGCCAGAAGCTGTAATTACAGTTGTACGAGCTCCTGATGGTGGGTGTCAACACCCGAAACATGTAGAGCTGTCTATGTGTATGTAATAACCTGAATACACTCGCATCTTGTTGGACAATTATTCAATTTGATTCACGATGCATGGACCCATGATTATAAAATTATTAGGCCTCATAAGCCTTGTTGCAGAAAGTTTAAGGAAACAAGTTATAACTGGAGCAGGAATTTAATCTAGATTACATTGAAGTGGGTTTGCATTTTATTTCTTTCTGGGATTGTTAAACAATTTTTTGTTTAATTAAGCATTCAAGAATACTTTATCCAAGGTACAGTAGCATAACAGTCACTTAAAATAAGCAACCTGCAGGAAACAACATTTCAAATAAGAGTGCATTTTGTAGGAATGCATTAATTCTGCTGTGAACTGTGCATAGTTTATATATAGCTATAGCAGGTTTGTCTGAAATCCTGTCTGCACCTTTCTTAAGGAGTTATGAGGTACAGTAACAACTGAAGCATATCAACACACAGTAATACTTGGAGAATGTAGGCATAGGTGTGAAGTTGATATTAAAATGGACCTTGGGAACATGGTGTGAGGGTGTGTATGCAGAATGTGACGTAGGATGGAATCTTAGTGATGATGGGCTCTTGTGTACCAAGATATGGATCTTTGGTTTCCATAAAGTGCAGGGAATTTACTGTCTTTTTTCCTGCTCAAGAAAGACCCAGCTCAGTGAACTTTTTTTGTTGTTGTTGTTGATGTTGCAGGTTCGTCACATATTCTTACACCAGAAGATTTCCTAAGTAATCTACAAAAGCTAAGCAACCAGTAAGTATAATGTCTTAGTAAGCAGACTGGCCTAACATTGTCCCACCGTGGGACACTTGACATATGAATGAAGAGAAAAACGCATATGGTCGAATGGAAAGTGCCGAAAGTAGAAAGTGAGCATTTCTGTTCCCACCTAAAGGATGGAAATGGTTAATCCTAGTAATGTCATCCATTATGTTGGGCATTCTTGAAACATAACTGTAAATAATCACTTAACCTCAACATTCTGTTGTACTGCAGTGATACACTTATTTTGGTTTGTGTGTAAGTTAACACTGGTGAATATTAACCATATTACAGTTTTTGGAAGTTTGATGAGGCTTGCATTTGGGGTTCATTTCTTTTGCTTTTGTGCAGTTCTGATTGAAAATGTTTCTGTAGTGGAAATTATTTTGCTTCAATAAAGCATAATATAATGATAAACTGTTCCTGACCTGCCATATTTTGGTAGGATTAAACCTGCATCTTTTTGCATTTGTTGTATCCTTGAACATACATATTTTATTTTGTTAAAATCCACTGGGAAGTTAATTTTACAGAAATGAGTACACATTAAAGTTCAAATAAAGATTAAATCTTATTTCAGTTTTATAATCCAATCAGTCAACATAAGCTGTTTATTAATTAATGTATTGAGCCACAAATAATATAAATTTTAAGCTGTTACTTGAACTTTGTGAACGCCACCACATTCTGAAGCATTTGTGATGTGTATATGGTGAAGCAGACACCAAATTATTGTTTCATAGTGCTTGTAACTACATTGGATTTTCTGGAGCCACAATAATGTAGTTGGTATAGTCACTAGGCTGGAGGTTGGACATCTAAAGGATTATGGTTTGGTGTTCATAGGGCCGTGCATCATAATATGTTTCTATACTAAAACCAACCAGATGCACCAATGTCTCAAATCTTATTTTATTTAGGAGCATCACTCTACATATTTCGTCTTTCCATCCGAAACATGTAGATTGATACTCCTAAATAAAATAAAATTTGAGACATTGGTGCATCTGATTGGTTTTAGTATAGAAAAAAGAAAATGGATTATGGTTTGTTTTCTGGCAGGGGTAGGAGCACCTAGACTGGCTGTGAGGCCAACCCAGCCTCCTAGTCAGTGAGTACTGGGTGCTCTTCCTTGGTTTAAAGTGGTCAGCGCTTGAAGCTGACCACTCACCCCCATCTAATGCCAAGGTTAAGAATGGTCGGAACAATATCTCCACTCATATGCCTTCATGGTGCGCACAGAGACAACTTTACCTTTTGTGACTTGTATTTGTGTTATATGTGTGGAAATAAATTTAAAACCAGTTTAACATTTTGCAATAAATTCTGTCATGTAACATGTTGTTTTATACTGTAAGGCTGCCTGATTTTAAGTGCCCTCATTCTGAACCACTGTGCTGGCTTGTATTATAAAAATAAAAATTTTGTTAGGAATGATGTACAGTATTTTGTGTCATTTTTATAAAGAATTTTCTCTGTGGGTGGACGATAGGAAATGACCACTTGCTCTTTCAACCGTAGACATCACATTTATTTTTTACTGTTACATTATACAGTGTAGTTGTATATTGTGACCTGAGTCTAAGCCATAGATTGAGGAGAACTGTAGTCCAGACTTTAGCTTTTGGTATGGTCCAAATATAACAAGTTAAAGATGTAGACTATCTCATTATGTGTGGGTGAGCCAGAAAATTTCTGGAAGATCATGTTCCAAAACGATACAGTATTATTTGATTCTTGTCAGTAGCATCATTTTTCCACATAATCGCCCTTATTTCAATGCCTTTAGTGCACTGGGCCACAAGTACCAGTATGCACAGTAAGCAGTATAGCCAACACAAGAATATATAAAGGTATCATTCCAGATACTTCCTGACCCATCCACAGAATATGGTGTAGACTTTGTTATTATAGCAGAAGACCTGACAGTTCAGACTATGCTTTGGACGTAACAGCACAACACTCAGTAGTCCAGATGTTTGATCAAGTCATTCAGTTTGAGACACAGATTATTTTAGAGTGTTCAAAGATTTCCAGTTCAGAACACCAGAACAGCAGACTTGGTTGCTTTTAATGGGTTTGCTGGATGATATTCAAACGTGAAAATTTACCAGGATAACATTCCACATGTAAGATTTGTTATAAATGAGTGTTATGTTTGATATGGATGAGTTATATTGTTAATATATAATTGTGAGCTGTCATATTGGTTTCCAAATTCTGTGAACTCTTACCTGTTTTAGAACTGAAAATGCCGGCAGTAATTATAGACATTTTTAGGTGTACTGAGGAGGGGCATATCTGCCCATGAAAAGAGGCCTTGGAAGTTTGGTACTTCTGTAAATGGAATATTTGTATTGTACTTTGACTTTGTTGGTACTGTTAGGAAGAGTATAGTAATACTGGTGTTAAAAGTATGGTTCTATTTTGCTTAAGGAGATAAAAAAAATGAAGCTGTGTCAATTGTTACTTTTCATGTAAGTCAAAAAAAGGCTTATGTTGTGATGTCATTTAGGGGGGGAGGGATGCTATATTTATTTACATACAACTTTTTTATGGCTGGATATTAAGATTGTAGTATGTAATTTTACATGTGAGTATTCATAGACCTGGTATGTTGGACAGTCCTTAATTTCCCAGTGTTTAGTGTTGCTGCATTTTTTTCTGTTGAGTGTTTTTAGTGTAATTTGCACAGCAAGATCATAATATTAGAATCAAAAAATTCTGTTAAACAGTGACATCAGTGATAACAATTACTACTATTAATAACAAGTTAAAAAAAATAAAAAATTGGATGTATTTAGCTGATATTGCCTATGTTGACAACATTACAAATCCTGTCTCTGTTGCCTGAGTTTGAACTACTACAAACTGCTGTGTAGTGGGTCTTTGTTAGTGTTCTCCATCATGTAGGGTTTCACTCTGGTTATCCACATTCCTCTGTTACTCAGTTAATCCCCTTTGACCCAAAGAAACTGTGGCATAATGGTGTTGTAGGTTTTTTGTCCACCAGATCAAAAGTTATGTCCTTATGTTGATAAAGAAAAATAATTATTAAAGAATTCTTTTTATGTGTTAATAAATGCGGTATTATAGAGTATATCAGGAAATTCCTCATTCCTTGTGAGGACACTTTACTGGTACGATGCAAAGACTTCTCTGGGGGTACAGTTAGAGACAGACAAACTGATTAGGAGGTAGAAAATTGAATAAATAAATATCTCAGTTTAGTAATACTTCAAATTATGCATTAAACTTGGGCATTTTCGGTGAAATCTGGATTGAAGTTATCTCGTAACGTTCTCATTTCATGCGAGATTTTCCTACTACGTTAGCTTACTATTGTTGCTGTTAAATGTCCTTTGCTTAGGGTTATATTAAGTTCTGATGTCACTGAATACATCCAAAAGAATACTTGAAGAATTATATAATTTTTAGTGAGGTATGTAAATAACAGTCTGAGACAGAAGTGTGTAGAATATTATTAAAAACTGATTTAAAATGTAACATTAGTACTGTAATCAATTATACACTTAGTGTGGCAAATTATACCACTTAAAAATAATGATTATTTGTATATCTTAAGTTATATTTTGACTGTTGAGGCACCAGGACCATTAAATTTTTCTTTTTAGACAAATGTGGAGGTGGGGCAAACAATATTCATAGTTATTAAATATATCCTGGAATTAATAAACAAGTGACCACAGATTTCTCTGCATCGGTGTTTGGTTAACATAAACCGAAATCATTTTCTGGTTGTTTGCTTTGTTGGTCACTGTACTGCAATAACTAATTGCTGCATGTTTGTGTGAGAGTACTTTTTCAGATTTCATGCTGTAATTAGGGAACCTGTACTTGATGTGCTGATGTTTAAGTCCACGCTATAACTTAATCACATGGTTTCACACGGTCTTGTGGAAATTGTGTAAACAATTAAAAATCTTGCATTGTGAGGTAGTTAGTGACAGAAATGTAATATATGTTACATAAGTTATTGTGATATAAAGGATTCTACCCTGTCTTGACATATGCTGGTAATTTTGGTTTTTGTTATTCATGGGTTTGTATTTGTTACAATCAGACTTACAGTTTTATTCATGTGTTTCATTGTGTGATTATTTCCTGAAAACAATTTAATTGTTTGTATATAAGTTAATAGATTATTAAGCACTTTATAAACTTTGGGTGTATGAATCTGTATAATAAACAAATTTGGTAAGGCAGAATTAAAAATGTCGTTGGTTTGTGGTGGTCAGAAAGCAAGAAAAGTTACTGTATATTTTGTATTGTGATTATTGGTTAATTTAAGACTATATCTAGTCATTCCATTTGTAAGTTGGTATGCAGTTTTATTGAGAACAGACTATTGTGTAATCTTGGAAAATCTATGTGTGTTTTCTATTTGAAAATTTCAGTAGAAAGTACAAAGAATATAAAATCACATATAAAAAAAAGTATTAGTGGGTTTCTAAAAATACTGTTTTAGACAGAGCCATTGTTGACATAAATATTAATTCTTGATGTGTTCGATAGGGCTGCATTCTGGAATTGATGTATTTTTTAAATAACTTCTTACGATACTGTTGGATTCACCTCTGATTCCAGGGGTTCTTGCAGTGTTCCAGTACATTGTACTGCTGAAATGTTGTACATATTAGTAGCTACCCCATCTTATTATGTTTGAGTATTCCACAATTTTTTGTTTGTTGTCATAAATAGGGATTTTTTGTTGAGATTTCTGTGCTTTTAGGCCATTCAGTGCCTGTGTTCTGAGTGTTGCTTTAAGTTACTTTATTTCTGCAGTTCGGGGAAACAGAGGGTAAAAATACAAGGAGTAGCACTGTGTCATGAAGGTGTTTAATCTCACTTCACATTCAAGAGTCACGTTATGATGCTATGAAGACTTAAGAGGGGATTTGCCTCGAATTCCAAGTACGCTATTCACTGGGGATGCTGCACATTAAAATTAAGTAATTTCTCTTTAAATCAAATTAGTGTGCCTATGGGGTGGGGCAGAAAAAACTGGCCTTAACAATTTTTATCAGTTTTCCATACCTGCTGTATAGCCTATCTAGTATTCTATCCTGTGCTGTAAAGTGGCCACAACATGAAGCTGATATCTTAGTTTTTCCTAGCGCCAGGGCCCATAATGCATGGGGATTCACCTGTGCTTTCCCTGTACACCTTCTTGGCAGGTTGCTTAGTTTTGGACAACTTTAAATTTTTTGCCCAGACAGTACAACAGTATATTTACTAAATTAGCGACAGATAAAAATATCCTGACGATTCGTACATTGACAGAAAGAAATCTGAAAGCGGTGTGTTTCGTTTCTGACATTCAGTGCAGTTTTTGTTAAACCTTCCACCTGTAATTAATTTCCTAATATTCTCATGTGTTGTCATACATTTCTATACATGCATGTAGTGTCACTTGGATTCTGTACAGAATATGCCTGTTGTTTTCTTCATGGACGTGCCTGATGGTGGCCTGAGAAAGGACCAAAACATGTAGCATGCGTGTGAAGGCGTAACTCGATTTGAAATAAATTTATGTTGTGTTCGACGGAATAAGTGTAGTTTATATGCCTGTTGTTATTCAGCTATAACAGTATAGTTTATTTTGTATTTTGCTGATAGTTTGGATTTGTCAGTTTCTGGAAAGGCATTTAAACAAGTTTTATTCCAGAGGGGTACATTTCCAGATATAATTATAAACTATGACAGTAATAAATTACGGTTTCATTAAAAAGAAGAGAAAATGCTTTCTCGAATTTGCAATAATATATGTGTCTTGGTCTTAACTACTGTAAAGTAAAATCACTTCACTGAATGTGTGTTTTAGATTACAGTAATAACAACATAATATTCAGGACCCTGTGTCACCATCATTAGACTTGTAATATTACAGTGTACTATTACTTGCTTTCAGAAGTTGAAACTGGTACCAGTAGACTGAAGTTACATTACAGCATTTGGCTGTCACACAGCAGGATTGTGGCAGATGGTGACTAGTGATGTGTGTTTTGTAGTGAATCAATAATTGATGACTTTTTTTAGTATCCGCATATAATGAACCGATATATTGAACTGTAATGTGATTGTACATGGTAACAGGTATCTTATCACATGTACATTTTGTAAACCATATGCATAGTCTTATCTTTACTTGTTAGAATATACTGTAATTTATTTAATGGAAACAAAATATTGTTACCTAGTATTCATCTAATAAAGCAGGATACTTATATTACTAGTACTGCATTTCATAATACTCCGTGAAACATATCCCTCACTTGAAGCCAAACATCACACTTCAGATGTGGCCATCCTGCCTTGTTTTCAGGAGATGTATGTATAAATCGGTTTTGAAACGTCATTCTACGTTGACCGAAACCTAGACTCCATTGTTTCCTCTCTCCCCACTGGCCTTCATTTAGGTTTCTTTCGTTCATGGCCTTCCTTATATCTTTCATCCAGTTTTTCTTCGGTCTTCCTCGTGCTCTCTTTTGTTTCGGTGTCCACTTCAGTGCTATTTTGGGTAATCTTCCTTCTGCCATTCTTTGAACATGGCCGTACCATGTAAGCTGATTCTGTTCAGTTTCTTTTATAATTGGTTCCTCTAATCCAATTTGTTGTCTTATAGTTACATTTTGAATTCTTTCTTTTCTTGATATTCTAGAGGATCTCCTCAGGACAGCTTTGACCCGACTTTTTTTATTTTTCAGGAGATACTGGGTCCAAATCATGGCCCATAGATTGGATATCCTGACAGTAAGTCTGCACTGGCAAGTGTTACCTTTTAACAAAACATTTCCACTTTCATATTCTTTCCAATTAATCATTTACCTATTCTGCAGGTCAGTGAGTAGGTAACATGTAGTTGAAAAAAAAAATTAAATAACAGAAGTATAACTAATGAATAAATCCATGAATATTCTCTTGAATAAGAAGTTAACATTTATTCTGTCTTTTGTGTGGTAAATTTCAGTTGCGTGTAACTATCTGTAAAGCGACAGTGGGCACTACCCCGCTGATAATGCTTACCATCAAATATAATTCTGAACCATTTCAGTCCAGTTCATACCCACATATTTTGTTAAATATCAATTTTTTTGGTCTACTTAGGATATAATTTTGTGACTGTTTTTCTCCTACCACGTAAGTATAACTAATCTTTCCTGGTTCCTACTGCAGGCATCACTGAACATACCCAGACAGATATAAGGAATTTACTGCATCCTGTTGTCAATATTTATGACACACACATGCTATAGAAAATTATGTAGGGTTGTGAGCTGGGTCGTGCTTTGTTTTGTAGGTAGAATTCAGTTTCTGTCTGCATGTCCCAGGAATTACGACCAATACACTATTTTCTGTAGAACATTATACTTCATCAGTTAAACCTGTCATTAAATATGTTGTTGTTATTATCACCATCATCATCATCTGTAAACCTGGTGGCTTAAAAGTAGTTGACTTTCCTGCCCACAACGAGCAGCAGTTCATGCATTAATGTCAGTTGTGTAAATCTGCACAGATTATGTGAATGGTAATAAGATGTCATGAGAGTCCCATTCTGCTGATAAGACAGCTTTGAAGCAATAATAGTAATAATAATAATAATGATGTTGGAAAAGCTCCAGCTGTGCTGACCTCTTGACCTTGATCAAAGTAACAGCTATCAAATGCAGACAGCCTTATTTATAACCTACGCTGGTTGAGGGCAGCAGATATAACGCATGGTTAGTATGTGATTCTTTTCACAAAGTTTTTTGTTAACATTGTGTGCTTCAGTAAAATATATTCTCAATACTCTATGCAGAATTTTGCTTGGTCAGTAGTTGTAAAAATGCTTGGCAAACTTTCAAAATGGGTAAAAAGTAAATCATAAAAATTAATTAATGGTCTTTCATGCTAATGATGGTAAATCAACTACTAAAATTTTCTTGAAAAATTTTACATTTGCGTGAGATGTTTCCGTTCATGGGTGTGATTTGATAGACACCAGTGTCTGGTGGAACCTACTGTTTTCATCGTAAGCATACGAGTATATGGTATTAACTTGAGAGTGCCATGAAAACCACTTTTTTTTTTTTTTAAGGAGCTTTTGAAAAATTATGAAAAGTGACTATTAGCTTTGTAATGTCTGTCCGTCCACCCACATGGAACTCAGCTCCCACTGGATGGATTTTCATGATACGTCACATTTGAGGATTTTTAAAAATCTGATAGGAACACTCAAGTTTCATCAAAATCTGACAAGAGGAACAGGTAGAAGACAAATAGACATTTATGATCATATCTCGCTCTGTTCTTCTTAAAGTGAGAAATGCTGCAGACAAAAGTTGCACAGGAAATCAAAACGCACATTTTATGTTTAATGTTTTTTGAAAATTGTTCTGTTTATGAGATAATACAGACAAATAGGGTGGAGCTGGACAGGCCACAGGTGACAATATAATATGGTGCATGCACTTTGCATCCTGGATAACTAAGGCTACAAACATACACCCAGAATATGTAATACTTGTTGCTTTTCCACTGTAAGAATGGTTTAGTGAATGTGCCTCAATGTTACATTATACATACATTGCCTGTGTTAATTCTTACCTCTTCGCTGTTTGCAGTATCTATCAATCACATTCAATGTTACCTAATTTGTGCTGTGAAACTGTTTTACTATACAGTCTAATAATATTAATAGTTTCTGTTTTTAATAATAGATCTATTTTGTATTGCTTCTCTGATCTACTTAATTTGTGTCCATATGTAGGCAATGAGCACATCAAAGGAAACTGTGGTGCTGGCATATAGTGGTGGACTGGACACATCCTGTATACTGCTGTGGCTCATAGAGCAAGGTTATAATGTCATTGCTTGCATGGTGAGCTCACTATTCAATTGCACATATTTACAAACATCTAGTTCTGAAAATTAACTGGGAACATTTGTTTTTAGCTGTAGTTCTGTATATAGCACAAAGTGAACTAACAATGGAGGAGCTGGGCGAATTTAGGTTCTGACAGTGATGTTGTTTAAGATTCTATTCTTCTGGGATTTGTCAATGTGTTGTTGGCTGAGTAGTTCCAGAAGAATTATACTGCCTTCATACTGCATTAGATTGGAATCCTTAGGGATATAGAAGGAGAGGTAGGCTGAAGGGAACGTGGTGAAGGACAATAGAGGATGAGATAAAAAGCAAAAGAAGATCATGGAACAAGGTCAAGGGGATAGCTGGAGACCGCAATGCCTGGAAACTCTTCATGGATGCTCTATGCTCCACTAGGAGTAAAAGGATTTGATGATGATTGCCTTCAACCTCAAGGTCGAGTCCTACAGGAATAGCCATGTGGCCACAAAAAGTGTGTCTTGCCATTAATGTTGCAGTACCTGTCCAGTGACTGTGGCAAGCCAATAGAGGTAGTAAAGGAACAGGCCTTGGTGTATTGGCTGTGAGGTTGGGAGTGAGGTTAAGGCATTGAAAGAAATTAATATTTCTATTTTGGTTTTATTATTTTGATCTAATTAATTTTATCATAGGCTTTCATTTATTCAGAATTTCATAACTAATTTTATTTTTACATTTTCACTTTCTCTATTTTGATTTCTTTCTATGTCTTACTCTAATTCTCAACCTGCCAGCCAGTACACCAGGGCCTCTCCTACTACCACTCCTATTGGCTGGTGACTATCACTGCCCATCTCCTACCAGAATCAGCTGTATTTATAAAACACACAATGTTTTCCTGATGTGGCTGTTCTTCCTGGAATGCTTGACCCTAAAGATGAAGGCACTATGATATTTCAAAACACTGGGTACCATTCATCCAATGATACAGAGTGACATCCCAAAAGATGGTATCTTCAAAAGGGGCAGTTACATTTATTTACCTGTTCTTATATTTGCACATGTTCTACTTCTTGAATGACATGGTGGGAATTAGGAACGTTATGTACCGATATCACTACCAGGAACATAACTATGAGTTCTCATAACAAGTTTAGTTCAATATCAAGTTCAGTGAAGATGTCTGGATGTCTGCTTTACTTGAAGTGAGGAGGCTATTTCATTCATTCCATTGGCATATGCAGAATGCAATGATTCCTTGCAGTTCTCAGGAGCTTCTTCCATTCCTCTCTGTTATGTACCATATTACTTCATTCATTCCATTGGCATGTGCAGAATGCAACGATTCCTTGCCGTTCTCAGGAGCTTCTTCCATTCCTCTCTGTTACATACTCCTAGGAGAAGGACACTCCAAAATCAGACCAAGGGCAGATGATGCTCCGGAAGCTGTGGCGAAAGCAAGTCGTATAAGGGAGTAAACCCTGATCAAAAATCCTGGCCCATCCGGTTGAGGGTTTTACAACGGGCTAACCCCCAAGCTAAGTAAACATATATGGTTATGGATTTCTCAAAGGATGAGGCTATGAAGAAACATAAATTAATAATGAAGTTGCGTATTCATCATTTTTTATTGCTTTACAGCATCAACACTTAACTGATAGCAGACATCCAACAGTTCTGCACAGAACTTCACGTCGAGTTAGACTTTTTTTATGAAGGACTAAACAGTGTATTATTTTCCAGGCAAATATCGGCCAAGAGGAAGACTTTGAAGCAGCAAGAATAAAGGCATTGAAAATAGGCGCTTCTAAGGTAAGGTAATCTGTTTACATTGCAACTTTAACTCAGAAGTGGCTTGTCATGTTACTCAAGGGCTTATAGAGCCTTGGCTTCCCCCCTCCTCAAACAAACACAAACTTAAGTTAAAACCTACTTCAATTTGTGATCAATTATTGGCCCTACAAATATTACAAATAATTACTTTGGACTTAATATCCTATTTTGAATGGTATTAATGTTAGTTCACTTGAATTTTGCAGGTGGTGATCGATGACGTGAGGAACAAATTCGTGAAAGATTTCATCTGGCCTGCTGTGAGTGCTGGCCTGATCTATGAATCGCGTTATCTCTTAGGAACATCTCTGGCCCGGCCCTGTATTTCTCAGGGATTAATCCATGTGGCACAAGAAGAAAAGGCACAATTTATTTCCCATGGTGCAACGGGCAAGGGCAATGATCAAGTTCGTTTTGAGCTGAGTTGCTACGCACTGTGGCCGCATGTGAAGGTAAGGGTCATGTATTCTGAAGCAATAATCTCATGGGCGGATCATGGGCCGGGACTACCAACTCTAGTACAAGTTTGTGTTGCTTCCATTGCATGACATTCAAATTTCAGTTTTCCGCATTCCATTCAATGCCTACCAGGTTTCTTCACTGGGGAAGAGTGGTCAGTGTAAGAAGTTCCACTCACCTCCATCTAGTGCTGATGTTAAGAATGAGTGGAGATATATCTCTACTCACCATGTATGCCAGCATGGCTCGGACATGGGAAAACTTATTTTACATTCCCTTTAACATTTCCTATTAAATTTTAGATACTCTATCATTGCTGTGGGATGTCTATTGAAAATACTTTTCATTTGCTTGTATGCATGTAGCAGCTAGAGAACTGCTAAATGTATATTCATAAAAACTGTCACTGGACAATTTTATGAAGAACTGGTGCACTGCATGAATATTTATTTTGATCCAACAGTTTTAATGACCACTTTACATGAAGGTCTAAACGCTTGTACCGGCAACTCCAAACACAATCTGTGAAAGCTCATTCTGTACAGAAATGCAAATTAGAGCCTTACTATGATATGGGGAAGACCTGTCCATACAATTACTACCACATTTGATTGTAGTTCTGTTGCTATGATATGAGAAAAGCACACACTACCTGGAGCACTGTATTTCCTCTGTTGGTACAGGGACGGTTAGACAGTGCTATGAGATTATAGTAAAGATCACAGGTGTTGATATGCCATTCATTATATATACTGCTGAATATACCTGTTAAGTGTATGCACTGTGCCTTTACATTAATGGCTTACTCATCACAGTGCAGACCGGTGATGCCCAAAGCCTGTAACTTCACTGCTCTTCTGCTCCTCATGTCCACAGTGTGACAAATGATATTATGGTGCTAGGCACAACTGGTACCAAGACAGATGTTTAATGTTCCAAGAGTACAGGTGGAAGATCTCCTGTGCTGATCTTCTGTGTGTAATATTCACCTTTCTTATTTCTGTCTCTCAGTATACAGTATTCTACTCAGAACTTTTTACGTTATTCACTGTACCAGAGTAACAGACCAAATTGTACAAACATTTCATAATGTTTCTGACATGACATACAGGTGCTAGCTCCTTGGAGAATTGAAAGTTTCGTAAAAAGGTTCCAGGGTCGTCAGGATCTGATCCAATATGCAGCAAGTCACGGTATTCCTGTGCCAGTAACAAAAAAGGAGCCTTGGAGTATGGACGCCAACCTTATGCATATCAGGTCAGGTAGTACCTTCAGCTATACACTGAAAGCAATATTTATCTTGTCCAATATTTACTCCACATTAATCATTTGTACTTGTGTGTTCCTCACAGTGTTTGGCATTTGTATAAACAAGATTTAAATCCAATACTGTAGAGGCCATGACACCACAGTATTCATTTTGCAGCAAGAATGCATTTCATCGCATATATATTATATATATATGTACACTGGGGACCGCGGTTAAGGTGCTGTGCTACAAATTGGAAGGTCGCTGGTTCGATCCCAGCTGGTGTCCTTGGAATTTTTCATTGACATAAAATCTTTCTGATCGCACTATGGTCCTGGCTTCGACTCAGCTTCTAACAGAAATGAGTACCAGGAGTATTTCCTGGGGGTAAAGGCAGCTGGTGCGTAAGGCTGACAACCTTACCACCATTCTGTGCCATTGTCATGAAATCTGGGAACCTTAACTTCCTGGAAACCTCTGGGCCTGTCCAGGCCTGAAATGGGACTGTTTTTATATGTACTGTACACTACATAAATTTTCTTTTCAAATAAAGGGAAGTTACTGTACAATAAACATTTTGTAAAATGGGCCACTGTGAAGCAAACTTTTAAATTCAAGTTGAGCTTCATGCCAAGTAGAGAGTTTTACTGGACTGATACAAACCAAAATTATGTTTATCTGACAACAGTGAATGTAGACAGAAATACAAAATTTCAGTAACATCTGTTGAACAGTTTTGGAGATGAAACATGTGGATGGATAGACAACCATTCTGTTATTTGTTAATTTTATGAATTGTGAAGTTAACGTAAACATGATATGAACTATAGTACTTAGGGTATAAAATTCAACTGACAGATTGAAAATGACGTGTTTCTACAGACAAACAGCAGCATCCTGTGCAAAATTATACAAAAATATGACACCTGATGCATTCAGAGTAGTCCATATTCATTGTAATCTTTCTGATGTAACAAAATGCCAAACTTATTAAAATTATATACATACGTTTACAGAGGAATTTGATGCTGCCTTCTTTGCGGTAGATTGTAAGGAATTTGCAGTCTCCTTCTTCATGAAGACAGTCAGTTACTCAGACATTTTTTTTTAACCATTTGGACATGCTCAAATGACCAAAATACTCTACAGTGAATGAACAATTTAAACTCAGGAAGAATCTGAGTAACTCAGTCAAAACTACAAGTAGTTACATCAGTCTATGTGCTGGAAGCTGTTCTGTGTTTACTCAGTCTATCCCATTGCATTATATGTCTATAGTTATGAATCTGGTGTGCTGGAGGATCCAGCTGAACCAGCCCCTGCTGAAATATTTCAGATGACTCTCCATCCTCAACGTGCTCCAGAAACACCTTGCAAGCTGCAGATCAACTTTGAACACGGTATCATTGAATATACTGTAGAGTTTAAAGTTTGCAGTTTTCTTAAAATGTGTCATTTAATTATAGTACACTTAGCAGGCCTGTCAATATATCAGCACAGCACAGGTTGGTAGGAAAATTAGTAATTAACCCTTTAAACACCGAGTTAAATCCCATCTGCCATCTACTGGCATTATTAGGAGCTCACCATATTTTCCATGTTAGCGGGTTAAGGGTTAATGTACTTAAACTATGTGGAAGGATGCAGGTACTGCATTATTGAAGAACTATCCTGGAATTTGCTTGGAGATCATTTTTAGAAACCATGACTGACCCCATTCAGAATAGTTTATGCCAGACCAGGATATGTCCTTGGTACCTCTTTAACATAACAAGAAGTGCTAACTTGAGCCCATTTGCTTTGTTTTACAGTTATGTTGCAGAACATATCTGGATGAAACACAGAGGTATTAGCAAGGAAAATGGACAGTAATTTTTCGTGTATTCTTTGTTTTGCTGAACAGCTGTTCTGTGTTCCCAGGCACACCAATCAGCATACAGAATTTGACAGAGGGTGGACCAGCAGTAACAGATCCTCTGCAGATGATGACTGTTCTAAACCAGCTTGGAGGACAGCATGGTGTTGGTCGGATCGACATTGTTGAGAACCGGTTCATTGGGCTGAAAGTAGGTGTCTGAGTGACTTTGTGATTTTAGAGATGAAGGAGGTTTATTTGGTATCTATAAATTATGAAATCTATGAACAGAAATAGTAAGAACATTAGAAACGAATTAATAAAAGTGGAATTCCGAAGCTGCTGTAGCAATATGAGCTACATAACAGAAGAAACACAAGGCTGTCCTACAGAAGGTGAAGGAAACACCTTTAGTTCATGTGAGTGGAACATGCAAAGAGCTTGATCTGTTATGATGATGATAATGACAATGAGGATGACCATATTCGTAAGTGTGAAATGTCTAGGATTTTGTTAAAGAAACTTGACTCATTAGCTATGTCATAGTAATCTGTCAAGAACATGGTTTAGAAATATGAAATAAAATATACAATAATTAAGAATTATGAATCCAGAGACGTGGGAGAATACTGTCATGGCCTACTGCAAATACTATATTAGAACTTGCTTGAAGGGACTGAGAAAACCCATGGGCAACTTGGAACATTCTACCTTTAGCAAGGATTCAAACCAGGGACCTCCTGAATCCTTGTGGGAGATTTCTTAACTCCCCCATTTATAGACTAAACAATTATTGTTTCAGCAAGTTTTCATGTTCCAGTGTTTTTCATTAATAGAAACTTTCCTCAACAAACCCTGTCGCTGAGCATAAATTGATGTATTTTAACCATACTTAAACTGTAGTTTTTGCTCTCTGATTTTCTTTAAACCCCTCCCACAAAACGAAGCTGTCTATGCAATATTACAGCAACTGTAACATATTTATAATTTATGTGTCCATAACTCTATATCTCATTTGACCTAGTCACATATACAAACGCTTCACCGTGCAACCTTTCACTAAATATAGTCAACTGTACAATGTTGTTTCCCTGTTCATGTTGTTGACAGTCACGCGGTGTGTATGAGACGCCTGGTGGTACTATCCTATATGCCGCGCACACGGATCTGGAGACTTTCTGCCTCGACCGAGAGGTGCTGCGTGTGAAGACCTTCCTCCGTGACAAGATGGCGGACTACGTATACAACGGTAATGATGCGAGTTCAAACATGGTAACTTCTGTGGTCCAAACGAAACATGAGAACGTTTCCTGACAAAATACTCTTTGGTTATTTGTCACATAGACCAGAGACTGATACTCCTCAATCCACGCGAATTTACAATTAAAACAAAACATTTTTTATAAAGTTATCAAGAAATGTTGTAATTTATAAAGCTTGCTCATTGTCTTTAAAATCGACGCCGTTGTCATGGGCTGGATGAACATCTTGTCTGCAGTAAAACAAGAAATATGTACTGAATTTTAATAAGGAGATTTCTTGTGATATAACCATTTGAAATGAGAGAATTAGACTGGAAGGGAATATCGGTTACCTTTATATTAACAGACACGTTATTACTTTTAATTTAAACATTCAAGAAATAATTTACTGCTATTACGAAATTATTGGTCTGGGATAACATACTCGGTACAATGTCTAAGCTCCGGACTGGACGACTAATGAAACATAGTTCGATTCCTGGCAGGGGTAAGACATTTTTCTTTTTTCCAAAGTGTCCCGAATTACGTATCTTCATAATTAATGAATACAGGGGCTTGGACATGGAGCTGACCACTCACCTCTATCCCGTGCCTAGTTGAACAAGACAGTTACTGTACATATAAGTTAACATTGAGGAGCGTTCGTGCAACCGTTGTTGCAATGGAAAACAATGACTATGACACTACCTGAGTGTGTGTAATTGTCAGCCTTAGGTATCCAGCTTGTAAAGCGCATACGCCATATTGTCATCTGTAGTCTGCTCCGCTCTAAAATATTTTTCCACATTATCCCATAAACGGCACGATTTTCGAAAAGAAAAACGCTACCGAGCGTAAAATGTGTGTTTTGATTTTCTCTACAAATTTCGTCTGAAACATTTCTCATTCTATGAAGAAATGAGCGAGATATGATAAAAATACACATTGGGCTTCATGTAAAGTACCCGTCATTCTTGTCCGATTTTAGTGAAACTTGCATTTTGTCAACAGATTTTCGAAAAATCCTAAAATATGAAACTTAATGAAAATCCGTCCAGTGGGAGCCGAGTTGTTCCATGCGGAAGGACGGACATGACGAAGCTAGTATTCACTTTTCGCAATTTTTCCAAAGCGCCTGAAAGTGAATTGAGCTGTAACTCCAAGCATTTGTATGTTTTATGGTGTTCATAGGGATAACTTCACACTTTTGGTACGAAATTACATTTTCTTCAAGTAGTTGTGTTAGACGGTTGCAATTGTGCTTTGTAGATTAGATTATACTGTTACATTAAAACAATTTGGATTAGACAATAAGGTAAAGGTAAAGCTAGACCCAGAGGGTTTCAGGAAGTTAAGTTTCCTAGATTTCATGACAACGGCACAGGATGGTGGTAAGGTTGTTAGCCTTAGGGAGCGGCCGCCTTTACTCCCAGGAAATACTCCTGGTACTCATTTCTTTTAGAGGCTGAGTCGACCCCAGGACCATAGTGCGATCGGAAGGATTTTATGTCAATGAAAAATACACTGACACCAGCTGGGATCGAACCAGCGACCTTCCGATTTGTAGCACAGCACCTTAACCACTGTGCTACCGCGGTTGGATTAGGCAATACTTGTTAAATTTCATAACACTACTGTTGTAGTTCACTCAATTCTTGTAACATTACTACTGATTTTTGTGTTTCTATAGGCTTTTGGTTCAGCCCAGAGTGTGAATTTGTTCGGGAGTGCATTGCTGTCTCACAGCGCTATGTAACAGGTTGGGTCCAAGTGGAGTTATACAAGGGGTCAGGTGAGTTATCGCCAGTTATCTGAATTGTCTCCAACGTCTTTAAAAATTACAGACTACAGTTAATTCCCCCAGAAAAATGTATTATGTTTTAAGTTCTCTTTGCTGATTATTAATGTGGCTTAATTCCTTAACTGTGATACAGAACAACGGTTCCAGTTCCCTGTTTTCATTCCTATAGACTGTATACACAGACTACAGATAACGCAGATTCTTCATGACCAACTATAAAATGATGGGTTAGAAGGGATTTAAAACATTTCATCTTCTTCATGGTTAAAACGTGCATCAATGATATCAAATACTTTATTGTCCAACTAATGCACTCACATATATAAAAACCCGTTAAATTGTAAAAAAAACTAATTAAAATTATAAAAGCCGCTCCAACATGTTTCGGTTCACGCAGGAACCATCATCAGGGGGCTGCAACCAGAGCTTAGCTTAAATTAAAAGTCTTGTTCAACTGTGCGTGTCGGTGCAGACGTTGTCAGTGTTATGGCGGCATATTCTGACCTGACGTGCGTGTGCATGTACTCTAGTATTTCTTTGCATAGTGTACAATACACACGCACACCAGGTCAGAATATGCCGCCATAACCCTGACAACGTCTGCACCGACACGCACTTTTGAACAAGACTTGCAATTTTAAGTAAGCTCTGGTTGTAGCTCCCTGATGATGGTTCTTGCGTGAACCGAAACATGTTGGGGCGGCTTTTATAATTTTAATTGGTTTTTAACAATTTAACGGTTTTGTATATTTGAGCGCATTAGTTGGACAATAAAATATTTGATTTTTCATCTTGTTCTAGTTCGAGCAGTGGCCCGAAATTCTCGCGTGGCTCTCTACAACCAGAACCTTGTGTCTATGGATCAGCACGGTGAGTTTCAGCCTCAAGATGCCACAGGATTCATCAATACCCACGCCGTGCGCTTGCGGGAGTTTCAACGATTTAAGTCGCAACTTGCAGACGGTCACATCTGATAAATATTAGCTCCAGTAATTCCTCACAGACCGCGCGCTCAGTGTTTGAGTAATTTTTAAAAAATAAACTTTTTTTTTTGGGGGGGGGGTGTCAAAGCTGTGTATATTCATGGACTTCCCCAGGGCGCCTACCCAAAATTCTTCTCTAAGGGGCTGACCCTGAGGCTACATATATATAAGATATATATATATATATATACATACATAACACACACAGAGTCGAACCCGGTTATAATATGATGGTTTTACACGACACCTCATTTATAACGTCAGATATCGTGTGGTACCAATGAATTCCTCAATGTTAACCGTAACAGTATACTGCTCGGTTATAACGACACCTCGTTTATAACGTCAGATACTCTGTGGCACCAATTAATTCCTCACTGTTAACCGTAACAATATACTGCTCGGTTATAACGACACCTTCTTTATAACGTCAGATACTCTGTTGTAACAATTAATTCCTCATAGTTAACCGTAACAGTGTACTGATCGGTTATAACGACACCTCCATTATAACGTCAGATACTCTGTTTTAACAATTAATTCCTCTTAGTTAACCGTAACAGTATACTGCTCGGTTATAACGACACCTCGTTTCTAACGACACAAAATTTTCAGTCACTTTCACGGCGTTATAACCGAGTTCGACTGTGGTTTATTCTTGATTTTAAAAAATTATGTTATAAAAATTATGTCATAAGTGTAACTGAAACATAACGCAGTTTGCAACTGCATTTATATAAATACATACATAACTACGTGTTCCATGACTCACTCACCTAATTTAAATCTTTCTTGGTTTACTTAATTTCGTCTAAGACATACCAAGTTTTTAAATTTTTTTTTCTTCAAAATTCCAATGTACCAGTCATCAGCCGATTTCAGTGTGGCCGATTTCGACTGAAGGGTAAATCACGTAGAGCGTTTTACATCATCGTGTCTACAAAGTCTGTGTTCTTTAAATTTCCACATGGGGGTGGGGATGGGGGCTGCAGTCCGGCAGTCCCCCCGCCCTTGTGTGCGTCATTGACTTCATCAAATACGTTTGAACGTTGCGTAAAGAGAAAAAACCAACTTGATGCCACTTATTTTATTATTTAATATTCATTCATTACTCAACATGTTTCGGCCGTTAATACGACCATCTTCAGGAGTCTGCGACTAACTGGTT
>Ga0123357_10001977_pt1 | contig 22421 bp, 13 predicted proteins | sample TergutEmb28metaG_FD_89873 | JGI IMG/M metagenome (GOLD analysis project Ga0123357, IMG submission 89873) | Embiratermes neotenicus P4 segment gut microbial communities from Petit-Saut dam, French Guiana - Emb289 P4 | ecosystem: Host-associated > Arthropoda: Insects > Digestive system > Gut ... | reverse complement strand
GGCTCAGGATAGGGACAGATGGTGGACACTTGTGAATACGGTGATGAACCTTCGGGTTCCATAAAGTGCGGGGAATTTCTTGACTAGCTGCAGAACCAGTTAGCTTCTCAAGAAGGACTCTGCCCCATGGAGTAAGTAAGTAAGTTGTACTTATATACCAGTCCACACAGCACAACTTCCCACAAGACTGGCATCTTCTGACATACAACAGTGCCCTATGTGGTGACACATAAGGCATCCAGCTTCACCTATTCAGCAGTAAAAATCAATTCATGAGTCAAAGTAATGGCCTTCAATATAAACATATGCAACCAAAAACAAAGATCCTTTGAAACAGCAAATCATCGGAATACAATTTCATTATAAACACTTTGTACCATACCAAGCTGTTAACAACAGGCAAGATGGATAATTAAAACTACCACAAACTGTCACAACATTTAGTATCTACTGCCATATAAATACACATTGACAAATATGATATTTTATTTTCTGCAAGAAGAACCCTCACTATTCTTTCCATCACAGCAAGATACAATTTCTTAACTCTATGTACTAGGGTTTTTGGCACAATCATTTCAAGAGAATGTAGAATTGTTTGTAAGCTTACATGTGGTTTGTCAGACATGATGACTTGGGCACTGAACATGGGACTAACTAACACAGGTCCTATACATACAGCTTTATAGATCTGGTTATGACACCATTAGGAATATTTGCTCAGATCCTGAAACATTTTTACTACGTCAGAAAGATGCAACACAAACGGTATGCTGAATAGGTTTGGCAAATCATGATGAGAACTCACAGGAAGTATGATTTATGACAAGTGACGATTATTTTATTTAACAGTACTATCAACTGCTGCAATTATGTTGTGTTGATGGTACATCAAGAGAAGTATAGGGCTTTGGTGGTGTCTATGCATGGGAAACTACTTAGCAAGACATAATTCAGTAAGTATGGAGTGACAAAAAGAATGAATAACCCTGTAATCTCACTGACTATATATATGGCCCTTTCATTCTGAAATTCCAAACAACACATCGCATAATAAACACAATGCAATACACATCTATTTGATAACAATTATCCAGTTATTGAAGAGTATAGTAGATGATGAGATTGAAGAGTGAAGATTGAAGTGGTTACCACTTCAAAAACTCAATCATTGATTTTTCGTATCTTTTATTAGCCTAATTTTCAGAATAGGAGTGGAGGCAAACACTGCACTTGTGTTGTAACATCTCATTAGCCCAGGCTTGCTTCCAGGACATTTTATAAGACATGAATTTTATGGAATCAGTCCCAAATTCATATGACAATAGTTACCTAATTCTGGTAAGCTCAGAATAGTGTTTCCCACACCTCGTGAGTTTCCTGATTCCCTTCAGTTTTAATAAAATGCAGACAGAACCCTGAACAAAACTAAAAGAACAGGAGAGAAGCAGTAGTTTACTCCCAAATGCTTGTAAACATATACAAGACTGCACAGTGCCATCACACAGAACGACGATATAAAAGCTGCAGCTCTAAAAATGGCAATTTTTCTGCAGCAATATATGTTAATTAAAGCTACAGTAGTTGCATTACTGAAAAACATCTCATATTGCAAAGCATCCAAAATCATCGCTTTCCACATTCTTCAGCCTCAAATGAAGATTACTGGATTTTCTTTGGGTAGAATCAAATCACTCCGGCATCCAAGCTTCATCTGTAATGTTACATGTTTATGCGCAAAATTGTTAGAACACAGTGTGCACATCACTGGCTGGAAGAAGAATAATAGGCTGGATAGATGCCTCCTCAAAGATTATTATCACATAATCACATACAAGCTTACCAATAACATGTAACAGTTTCATTCGCAGTGTTCATAAACCATGGTTCACTTCACTTTCCACCGGCAGGTGACTTGATGTGCCATCACAAACCTTGTCAGTATTTTTTTTTTTTTAATAATCGAGGTGTGAGTAAGGAACTACACTAACCCCACCCCATGTCCAAAAGCTTTGTCTATTTTGTTTAATGTAAGGACATAACTAATTGCATCTCAAATATTTCCCATTTACAAAGTCCTTTCTTAATATCAGAACATGTGCACAGTACCATTGATCATGAATACCTACTGAATTCATGTCTTACTCACCGACTTAACATAAACCATTCTAACACACATATTTTATACTCCTGACCTCAAAAGGAAATAATGCACAGTTCAGTGTTCACGATTCAATCTTTAAAATCAGATTTTAATCTGTATTACATGTTTTGGCCATATTTCCGGCCACCATCAAGTAATACATTAAAAGATCTTGAGGAAGAACACTACTGCACAATCAGTAGATTATTCGGTCATACCGATTGCAGATGGATTGAGTGTGTGAATTCAGTAAGTTGCCATAAATATTTGTTTTAATTAGTATTGACATTTTATATTACACTGTATTTTAATGTTTTAATGCTGAGGTATTGTGAGCTGAGTCTTTGTGATATATAACTTGTAAATGCACTTTGTGCCTGTGTGCATTAGTAAATACTGTGATAAAAATAATGGAGCTGGTACTAATATCTGGATTCCAGTAAAGAACAGTCATTCCCACAACATTAGGCGTAAAAACACCCAGCCATTAAACTATCAAATTACACTATCCAATAGGTTTGCGGTTTTAGATAACCTGTAAGATTACCTGACTAGGCTATCACCAACATCCCGAAGGTACAAAAAGCCCTGCATGCACAAATAGTCCAAAAACTCCAAAGAAACATCCTGTTTTGTTAGTGGGAGACAGCTATATAAGAGATGTTGCTGAAATACTGGCCATCAGGCTACAGTCTTCCTTCAGCACAATAGGTTATGTTAAACCAAATGCAGATTATTACATCGACAGTGAAATCAGAGATCAAGAACTTAAGTAAAAATTACGTGGTAATACTACGTGGCGCTACACTGGATGTTGCAAGGAATAATACATTGATAGGGCTTTCTTTAATTTTGCAGTTTGTTAAAAACAATGAGCATACCAATGTGAATATCATAGACTTGATTTGGAAGCCTATTCATGTGTTAATAAGGAAATAAATGCTTTCAGTAGGAAACTGAATTAAATAATAAAACCCTATGAGCATACAAGTCAATTATACTTAAATATGCAAAGCGAGGAAAACCTTATAGGGCTGGCCACCAAAGTTCTCAGGATGGTACCTTTTGTTTGCTGTCCTCAGTTACACATTTTATTGTTCCTTCAAAATAAACCACCAATACCAATCAACCAATTGACTGCCATAATTGAAAGCCTTTGAGCTTCACTGACTTTAATGGCCACCTGTCTTAATTGATTAGCTATTAAACCAAAGCCTACACGTGACTTCACAATATATGGAGGCACTACCAACAACTTTGCAATATTTGCAGTTAGGATGCTCCAGATACTCTTGTGTGTTGCCTTTCAGAGTCTTCCATCATATATGGTACTGCTATCTAACTTTGTACATTGACAATCCTTCATCTTTCATCAATTGTAATACTTCCTCCATACTATCAACTGTGTATGTACTCTTATATGTTGTACACTTTAGTACCATCTTGTAGTACAGAACAGTCAGTACACCACAACCTTTAAAAAAAACCAAGAAAATTCCCTGTATGGAGAACTACTAGTCCTGTAGGCATGTGATGCACGATGTACAAAACCCTATCTTCAGCTAGCACACAAATGAAACTTATGCAAATAATAAAATAACTCAAATAAAATAGAAGGCAATGACATGTGTTCAGAGATCTGCCCAGTAACATGACACAATCTGACTGCACAGTTCCATATATATGCCACAGTGGACTCTGTGTAGAACAATTATAAAAGCACAGATGTGTACACAAATACCTTTACAATCCACTGCTCTATAAATCACTGCTTAGAAGTTTGTAGATGGTAACATTTCTATTTTCTGGTCTTTGAGAGCATTGAGATCTTTGTAAAATGTATACAAGGACTTATAAGGTAATATTTATAAAAATCCAATGGTTCTAAAGTTACAAAATGACGTAACAAACAGTTTGTCTAATTATAAGAAACAAATATTCATTACACAGAAGGTAGGCCTATGTTAGGCATCAAATGTGTCTCATTTTTCAGTACAATGTTTTCTGGAAACATTTTTTGCTTTGATAGATATTTAGTCAGTGACAGTTCAGAAGCAAGGAGAAATGCACATATAAAAAAATACTTTGAGTAAAATTTGTCAACCATAACTATAGCTATATCATATGTACAGATTTGTTTTTATATGAACTGGTTTTGAGAAACTAATGCATTTTCACGTGACATTCTCCCAGAGTGCTTATATCTGCTTAATACAAACAAAATTAGTTGTGAATGACAACAGGCCTACTAAATTTCATCAGTCATTCAGCAGTTTTGGAAATGAAACACAAAAATTGGTGGACTTTACATGCCCATTATACTTTCTTTTCATGGACTTCAAGAGCACATAATTCTGAAATCATATATATAATAGAGGTCATACAACATTAATTCTTTGACATCTGTTGCAAACAACAATACTATGGCACGAACTATTTGAGATGTATTAAATTGATAATGAAAATAACAGCACGATAAAATGTATTAAATCTCATGGAGGGATTAGTAAGACCACAAATATTCCCTCTCACACAAGTGAAATTCTGTTTCCAAAGTTGGATTTCAAGTATCTGCAGCTTCTGTACTGTCCGGTTTTGCCATCAGCAGTATTGTGAATCTGCCATTTTCTTTTATGTACACATGGTACAAACTGAAGGCTTCCAAACCAAGGAAGTAATTCTTAATATTGATCAATGACTGTTGAGTTTCATCACCAATTACTTTAGAAATTTCTGTTCTCAGGTTCCCAAACATGTCAGTAGGAAAAAAAATGTTACTGCTTCAGTGTAATAGGATTTAATCCACCAATGCAGTCCTTACTGATAAAACAGTTAAATGTAACTGGTAAAATTTAACTTAATTCTGAAGGGTTCTAAAATGATATATTACCATTAGAATTTATCCACCATCTAGTAGTAAAAACACACAAAATCATGGAAACTGGATCTGTTCCTGTCCTCAGGTGGAAGTGGATGCATTTACACAGACTGGTCTGTTGAAAGAAGCTTTTCTCAATCACCAGACAATACGCGTCAGTTAACTACCTCTGTATACAACTAAAATGCCTTCTATCAGCAACAGGTAATCAAAAATGGTATACGATAATTTCAATGTGTCAGATTTGTACTGACACTGAGTGTAGTCATAATAAACATCTAAATCCAGCAATAAAAATTTAAATGCGCACTTATTTGCTTTCTCTTATTTATTTATTTACTATTCAGGTAATGCAGGTGCATAATTCTTGAATATTGGCCTTCTGTTTTTAAGACATTCTGGCTTGGGCATGAACTGGAGAATAACCTTGTGAATTTAAGAAATTATGTCGTGAATAAGCTAATATGTATTCTCTGAATACTTAAAGAAACTATACTGAATTGAGCCATTCACATCTACGGATTCTCGTATGATTAGCCTGACACTATTATACTCTTTACTTTGTACATAGTCTGCATTTATATAAACCATTATTTCACCTCCGATATAAATTCAAACCCAACAGAATTCAAGAACGAGGATTGAGATCGGCGTACTACTCCAGCTACTTATATGCATCAAAACATATCATCTTACAGAATTTTTGACCCTCTATGGACGTGCTTTACCTACACAATACGAAATAAATTTAAAAATTATTCCTGCCACCATTTGCGTTATGAAATTGCCTGAATGATGAAGTGGACTGTCCAGAAGATATGTCGCCGGCCGCCGTATCGATTGTGGGACAACTTTTAATGAAGAATCCAGCACAGCGACTAGGATCCAATGGCTCAGTTGACGCTGTCTGGCAGCATCCCTTCTTTAAAGGGATTGATTGGCAGGCCCTACAAGAGAAGCAAGTGAATCCACCGGAAAAGGAGAAGGTTGTAAAAAGTCCCGAAGAGGATAACAAGAGATTCAGCAAGTTGATGACACACCAGGCTTTATCGACCAAAACTTATTCCAAGGATTTTCCTTCATAAATTACGGAGTGAAGCCAGGATATATTTGCCAGCACACAGGAACAGATGAGTGAATAATAATGAGATGGGTGCCTACACGATGCGAGACTGATGTGTCAAATTATTATAGTATATTATAAATTAGTATAGTATAGTGTAGTATAATATAGTAGAGTATGGTATAGTATATAGTATTTTTTTTAACGATTTGACTGCCTGACTGACATAACGGGCCCTTTTCAGGGCCACAAGCATGAAAGGAGAAAGTTTGTCAAGGACATTGAAGATATGTTAGCATTCGATTTATATTCAGTGTACGTATATCTGTCCCCCTTCGGCAATTGGAATGAGCAGTTTTGGAGGAAGGAGAGCCCCTGCCCAAGCGTTATGCTGAAGCAGGACGAATTAGCCTTTAACAACGAATTTCCCTAGCCGTTTAACGCGCCATCCTCTCATACAGTAAATACTCAGTCTTTATATAGATGATCTGTGGTCTTTAACCACCAATAGATTTCTCAAGCGCAGTTAATCTACTTCACCATGGATGAGTCCGTTACTGTTACTCTGATCCATGACTGTTACTCACATGGGTTAGACCATATATATAATCTGTGGGTTAGACGTATTAATCTTCAGTCACAGAAGTCGCATTAGCAGTGGGTGGTACAGTTGGTACAAGTAGTAACTGTGGTACAGAAGTTCTGTGGATGATCGGAGTTCGGTGTGTTGGTAGCGATCCGTGGTAGCAATGGCCAAGAATACGTTTAGCTCTGCCTTCAGGAAAATTGATGTTGATCAGTATAATGAAGACAACTACAGAGAAGAGGAGCAAGCAGAATTACAGTCAACAACTGTTGGACCGGATGAAGCAGAAATTATGGCCCTGATGAATCAGTATCCTTATAGTAATTATAAGAGGAATTTGTGTGTAGGAAGGATGGATTTTGGATTTTTTGTGCTTTCTTTTTTCAGACCAAAAAGTGTGTGATAGAGTGTAGTGTATTCTTTATATTTCAAGCAGGAAAAGTTCGGATAACATTGGAAGACTGTAACCTTGTTTTTCGATTGTAAGCAAAAGAGTAAATTTGATTTTTATTTTGTTGTTATACACGTTTTGTCGCATGTATGGGCAACCTAGGTAGCTACTAACTCATTATCATGAATATGAAGGATGTAAAAGTTACTAAAGGACACCTTGTGCCGCTTGTGCATGTAATGTACCTTCAAGTTCTTAAATTATTTAGGCATGAACACAAACTCTTGCACATGTGATTATTTCAGTGGGTTGAAGTAGTTTTTGATGTATGTCAAAAAATCTGTCAATGTTCAGCTGTTATTAGCTGTTACATATACTATCGTTATGTTAAATGATTTCAGTTGCTAGCCACTTCTGTTACTGATAACTTAAACTACAAATAAAGCCCACCCATTAGTTTATTTTCATTTTGGTTTTCAGAGAAGTTGAGAGGTCCCTGTGAGTCATCCATAGTCACTCTGCAAGGCTGCTTTATACAGCCTACATGCTAAATAGTATTGTAACATGTGGTTTTACCATTAAGTTACATGAAGTTTTCCTAATGTGCCAGTATTACACATGAAAAAAATTTACAAATAAGTTTAAAGGTTTGATGCAGCAGGTTTCCATTCAGGCAGTAACAGAGCATGCTAACTGAGGAAAAGCTAGATGAAGTTGGTGCTGTAGCAGAGATTCTCCAAAAGAAAGCTTTGGCTTGACATGCACATTAAATAGGCATGTCTTCATTATCAGCTTAAAATGCAATAAAACTGCTGCATTCATATTCACATATGACAGCTGTGGTTCACAGACCCTAAAGCAAAATTGAATTTGGTAAGTGGAACCTTCAGGGAGTGCATGGTTCAGAAGTTGGCACTACACTTATTTTGTTTAGCAATAAAACTTGGGTTCATCTCAGTGGCTATATGAGCTCTGAGAATAATGGTTATTGGGCTGCATAAAATTCAATGTTAATTCATGAAGTACCATTACATGATGTTAAGGTGGTTTTTTGGTGGGCTGCAAGTGTAACTTTAATTATTGGCACTCCTCCCCTCCCTCTCCATCCTACTAACCCCTAAGACCACAGTATGTAATCCATCTTGACTTCATTTTTATGCAACTGTTTGATTAGGGAAGAGTGTGCCCCCTTTTTCAGCAAGATGATGTGACCGATCACATCACAAATCATTTCCAGCACCATCTTTTAATATGGTAAATAAAACTCTGTTACAGTGCTTTAAACTAAAGAAGCATGAATTCCCATTCATGGTACATTGGAATGCTGGTAGGCACGAATGTGATTGCATTCAAGCAAGACTAAGTGATGTGTGAGGTCATTTAAAAAGTCCTCATATGTTGTTATCATCATCATCACCACCACCACCATTATCATCATCATCATCATCAGTGTGTTAAAAAGTGTTCATTTGTTACACTTACCACACATTATATCAGTAAACTGGCCTTGGCAAAGTTTAAGACAGAGGTCCTTTGTCCTTGAACATTTAATGCTTGATGAATGTATAAATTATTAGAACTTTCTTTAAAATTAAGTCAAACAACTACAAAACAAATGTTTCCTTAACTGGATACAGGGGACGACATATTGATGCTTTGAAGACTGTGCTGCGGAATGCTCCATTAGGATCAAAGAACCAACAGATCAAGGTGCTTCAAATACATGTTTAATTATTACTAAGCACCCTTAGTGCTTGAGAAGGCTATGTAAATTTTTACGCATGGCATTGGCATGTGAAGGTGTTTGTTTGCTTTGAGCCTCCCAGTGACAGATATTACAACCTTAATAGTTTGTTCCTTTATATACCATATTGTCACATGGAGGTAGTAAACTCTTGAAGCACAGGCTATGACTAGGTTGGGGAGAATTAATTTTTGAGTATATCAGTAAACACTGTCCTAATAGCCCCATTGTTGGAGTGAGGTTATGCTTTAACATCCCTTTGCACAGTATTGTATGTTTGGCACAGTTTATTTTTTTTTGTACCATTTAGGTTTTTATATTTCATTTACTACCCATTACTCATACCGTTTTATCTTTAACCCTTTAAATGCCAAATTAAATCCCATCTGCCATCTGCTGGCATTATTAGGAGATCACCATATTCTCTATGTTAGCAGAGTACAGGTTAATGAAGGTATTATTGTTAAGTGAATATGAAAATATAATCATAATAGATGCCTTCATGTCTGCATTCGTGTCTTGCTACTTGTAATACAATTCTTGGCATATTGGGTGATGGTCACAGAAGCCCAAGTCACTGTTGCCAGAGAAAATAATCCGCAAAGGTGTTTCCCTGTAGTTTCTAGGCAGGCTTACAATAAAGGTGTGTGCATGTGTGTGTGTGTGTGTGTGTGTTTATTAAAATGGTTGGCTGGCACACAAATGATCTTGTCACGTGTCTTAATCCAGGAACAATGTACAAGGCTTTGGGTTTGCATGTTTAAGTTGGCAGCAGTCAGTGCATGAAATACAGTGCTGTGGTCCATCAGTGGTCTAGATCCCCTGGTGGTCTGGACAATTTTAGGCCAACTGTGGCTCAGTTTTTCCCACTGAAATTATTATTCATACATTATATTATAATAATAATAATGTTGTTGTAGTTATGGCCCTTGTCAAAGGCTTTTTCTTCCTGGTACTTCCCTTGAACCAACGGTGATCCCTACTGCTCAGGCTTCTTCAAGTTTCAGACTGCAGTACTTTCAGTACTATAAGACATGTTCCATGTATTGATATCTTTTGTAGCTAATCTGTTGAATGTTTTCCTGGTATGGTTTCCAGGTTTTTCTTTAAATCTTTTGTTTCTAATGCAATGACCATAATTATTTCCTGTATAATCATATATTTCATATTCCACATTCATTGTTTCTTATTTTATAATAATAATAATAATAATAATAAATTTAGGTAGGTCTGCATTATTTCCCCCTTTAGGAGTTTAGTTTAGCAACAAGTAGTGATTTTCTGTATATTACCTATACCATGGAGTTTCTCCTCAGTAGCCTGGATTTCTTCCCATGATATAGTCCAGATCACCATTGCACTACTATACTTCACAGATTGTTTCCTTACAAGACTCACTGATAGCAAGGCACAAATTCCAGTACATAAGTATCATCCTATTTGCATGTTCAGTGTTAAGTATATCTTCCATTACATATACAGCTATCCTTTGAGGTGTTGGTGAGTAAAGTATTCTAAAAAGGTCAGTAATAATAACAAACTCACATGCTAAAGTATTACATATTAGTTCCCTGCTTTATATGGTCATTTTTGAGGTCACTGTGTGAAGTATGAATGGTGGTGTGCACAGTGATTTGCTTTTTACATTGCTTGAAATAAGTTCTATGATGAAAGGAATGTGGAATTGTTAAAGGTTATGGTACTGTTTAATGTCTGCAGGACAATGCCTTGAACCTAACATTGAGAGTGTTACTGGCAATCAAGGCCTCCCAGATTGAAGAAGCTGTAGGTGCCCTGGACCGAGACCTAGTGGATGTGCTTATGAAGTATGTTTACCGAGGCTTTGAGTCGCCTTCAGAAGGAAGCAGTGGTCATCTTCTGTTATGGCATGAAAAGGCTTATGTGGTCGGTGGTGTGGGAAGTATTATGCGAGTACTTTCTGATACAAAGCGAGCATGAATGATTTGGAAACATACACAAGCTTTAAAAATTTTCTTCTAATAATCTGTCATGAATTTTTCAAATACCATTCCACAAGAATGTTTAATTCATAGTGCAAGAAAGAGTATGAAAACGTTGATGAAATTTATTAACATTATAAAATTTTAAAATATAATTGTTATGCCTGATAGGACCTAGGAGACATGCTAATGAAGAATGTGCAACAAGACTTCACCATCTGAAGGGAGCAGTGATTATCTTTTCATTGGCATGAAATGGTATACATTGGTGGTGTGGGCCACATTATGTGAGTTCTTTCAGATATCAGCCGAGCACAAATTACTTTCTGAACATACACAGGATATGAAATCACTTTGTAATAATCTGTCATTAAATTGTCACATATATGCAATTCCAAAAGGATGTACTTAAGAGTACAAGAAAAGACAGCATTAATGTATGAAAATATTGATAAAATGTATTATTACTGTAAAATGTTTAAGACATACAAGTTGTATGTGATAACAACAATGTGTAAGCATAGCAGACATTGATAATGTTTCAGATTACAGTGTACCATTTTGTTTTAAGATGAGGCATACCTGTTGGTGTTAAAAAACACAAGTATATGTATCAAATCAGTCACACGCAACACAGTTTTTATCAGTTTATTCACAGGTAATTGTTTTGGCTCTAATAGCAAGACATCATCAGGCCTGATGATGGAAATTCAGCTGCATCCCTTTACTTATAACCAGATGTCGATTTGTAAGTTCTCGATTATGAAATTCATTGGTATGTTCTAATCCTATCAAACTATCTGGTATTTGAATGATGCGGTTTGGCTGCAGGATCATTACGTTTTAAAACCATAAATGTTGTGTACATGAGTCACCTGAGTCACAAATGGAACATGTTCGTGGTCCTTACGTTCAGTCCTTGTTAACACATTTCACTTTATCAGCATGATCGTTGATAAAACACAAGCAGTATGTAAACATGTAGTACTCTTACAGGGCTCTACATTGAGCCTAATTTTACAGTAAACTGAGAGTCTTGTAGTTTCCCTCATTTCATTTGTATCACTTCATAACTTCAAGTTAGTTTTCAGAGTTATAACTTTTCTCTTATATTTTGCACATGTAAAAGTACTATTAGACCTTCCATAACTGATTTTAGAGCACTTACTGAACTGTAGGCTGGGCCAGGTAGCTCAGTCAGTATAGCGACTAACTACAGGCTGGACGGTCCGGGATCGAATCCCGGTGTGGACGAGATTTTCCGTCCATCCAGACCAGCCCTGGGGCCCACCCAGCCTCCTGTACAATGCGCACCGGGTCCTTCCTGGGGGTAAAGTGCGGCAGGGACGTGCTGCTGACCACTCACCCCCTTCTAGTGCCGCGGTCGTGGAAGAGTAGAGCTATATCTCTACCCACCCTCTGGGCCACACCGGGCCTACAGCGGGAAAACTTTACCTTTTACTGAATAGTAGGACTTAATACACTTAATGGGAATGTTGTGTTCCTGAGACTAAGGGAGAATCTAGGAACCTGCTAGAGAGCACAAACTTTGTGTAACTGCTGTCAACTTGATGTGCACATCTTGGTTGCCATGTATAGGTGGCTGACTTGCTTTTGGATTTTTTAAATTGTTATTTAGCAACAGTGTCATTTGCTGAGCTTATGTAGCATCAGGTTCTTCTGGAATGTTCTGTTAATGTATATAAAGTTATGTTAATATGAGATGTGCAAGTAGACTACATCCAAGAAACTATATGGTATGTTAATGTAAGGTATGCATCAAAACGAGGATCTGCTGTACAACTTCTGAGTATGTTATGCTTTATACAGTAGAATCCCCCTCCAAGTAATGTGCCATAATGTAACCACCTGTCATTTAAAGCTATTAGCACCTGAGTTGGGATGTCAATTTGGTTGCATGGTGGCAAGGCTTCTCCTGTAGCTGCCACAAGATCTACATCCCTCTGGTGTGTATCACAAATTTAGGTGTTATGGGCAGTGAAATCTGAATGACCAGTAACTGTATTGTAATTCTGACAATGGAGGACTGCAAAGAAAGCATGACCTCCCAAAACAAGGCGCAGAAATGGTTTTCAAGGTACATGCTTACTTTAAACAGGAATCAGACATTGCTGGCTCACATAACAATGTTGCAAGGTGTGAAGAGTGGCTGGCAGAGGCATGCTGCATGGGACTAAGAACAGTGCAGAGTATCCTTAATGTTCACTGGGAGTGCTAGTTTAGTTACCAGGTAAAATTCTGTAAAAGAAGAAAAGTGAGCAGCATGGTCAAATTTAGCAAAAATGTGTTGGGATTTCAAGGACTTCAGTTATAGAATGGGAGAATTTTTCACAGGAAGAAGAAAAATGCAAATATACGTGTTGTGGGACACTGCTATACCCAGCATTGTGTGTGTATTTCATCATTCTGTACCCTTTGTTTCTTCTTCTTCTTTTGATAAATATTTAGCAAGTTGTGCTAAAGATGGAAGATGTGTTTAGGCCTTCATGTTAAATGGAAACTGAAATGGGTCAACAAATTCTTATAACATTCTGCAATATGAGATTGCATGAACGTCTGTGCAGCATTTTCTTTATGTATGACATCCAGTTGTGATTTACAGATAAAGAGAGTGACCGAGATCTCAGCCTTACAATATTGTATTTTATTAGTCTATTTTTGGCTTTTACAACACACACAGTATTGTAAGATTGAAACCTCAGTTACTTGAAGTTTTATAGTGTTGTAAGTAAATTATCTCCCATAGGTATATTTATAAGGCCAGATGATGGCACTTAGTTAAAGCCAAAACATTTTGTATAATCTGTATGAAAATCACTGCAAAGTATAGTTGAAAATGACTGCTTCCATTCTTATCTTCATCTGTTCAGCATTTCTCAAGTTGTTTTATGCTAACACATGGGCAGACAAAGTAGTTGTAACAGGAACTCTGCAGGGTTGCAGACACACCTGAAAATTACTCACTGAAGTGAATGAAGCAGCAGGGTTTAATAGCAGTGAAATGCCAATGATAAGGATTCCATTTGGGTTAATCTTGACATCTGTGAATGCAAAAAAACGTCATTAGTTCTGTGATGTTAGGTACTCTTCCTGTCTACTTGCATATGTGAGGAATTCACCTTTAATGACTGGGAAGACATCCAGATGGAACATTAATATAAGCTTCTTTTCAAGTACAATCAGTATAAGAGTATGTTTTGGTGTAAGCACACAGGCCGATGCTGTACAATTTGAAATTACTGCCACCCACCAGCTTATGTGCTGGTTACTGATGTTCAGTTTTCACAATGTGTTGAATTTCCTGTAGTTCAGATTTTCCTTAATTTGTGTTAAATCCACTGCTCCCAAACAAACATATTCACTGTATTAAACGAATATATATGAGTTCTTTTTTTTTTCTTTTTTACTGTTTTGTTTTATAGTGTTTAAATTGTATTTAAATGGTTTGTACAATAAATTACCTTCCAGAATACCAGCTTTCTTTTTTCTTATTACAAAATCCTGTGTATGTTGTTAAAAGACCTGACAAGATCATACAAGAGCTACTGTCAAACCAAAGTTCATGGTCACAACCTTAGGTTGGAGAAAACTGCATAATTACAAGTTTCACAATTTTTACTCCTGACTAGATGAAATCAAGTGGTGAAACGAGACCACTTGGAAGAACCTAGGTGTAAATGGGAAGATAATATTAAAGTAGATCTTATAATAAATAATTAGGTTTGAAATATATTTATCAGACTTAGAAAAGGGACAAGTGGCAGGCTCTTGTGAGCACATTACTGAGCCTTTGAGTTCCACACCATGCAGGTTATTGTTTGACTTGCTGAGGAACTATTAGCTTAAGGACAGTGCTCCATGTAGCTGGTTCTCCGGGACTCATGAACTGTGTAGTTGCATGAGTATTACGAAGGCATATGCTTCCAACATACAAAATTGTTACTCCAAGTGAGGATGTTTTATAAGTAAATTTATGTAACAGTATTTTATTTACACATTGCAAATTCTTCCTACAAAATGTGATCCAGTCTGAGTGCTTCGGTTTTTGTGCCCAATACTGTATCAAAATGACTTTGAAGAGAATGTGTCTCATACATAACAATAAAATTAATTTCTTCATGAAAGTGACTGAATGGATTCTGATTAAATTTGTATTGCAGGTTTGGAAGTCTTAAAATAACCCAGAAGGTGAATTCATCTCTGACTTGTATTAGTGTAATACAGCCCCTGCATGCAGCTGATATTTGTGAAATTTAATGAAAGATGGCTCACAATACAAGAAACTAATACAGGGAACCCTTGCCGTTCACAGGGGTACATTCATGAATAGTTCTGGGAAAAGCAAAACTGCAATGTTTGTAGTTAAAACCTTATGGGAAAAACAAGGCTAGAGGAATCCAAAACATGAAATGTCATAATATGTAAATTAATTATTAATCAACACAAAAACATTTGTATTGGCATGTATCAGAATGGTGTTGATGTTCCTGCCTGGAAGTTGTTATGGTGATCAAATAACACAGACTGCATGGTGGGAGTCCAAAACTTGGGTGGTATTTGATTGCTTTTCCTTCTCCTGCATGTCTTCACACATGCTGTATGGTGCTATGACAGCCTCCCATCATTTTTTTAATGTTTAGGAAACTGATTTGAAACTTACATTTCTACCAAGTACACAAACAGTGACCGGCATATGTTACGTTAGGCCATTCACCACCAAATATTAAAGACCAGCATATGGTCTTGTAAGATGATAAATGTTAAATTACATGCACCTGTCAATGCAATGATAGGCCTCAAAGACGTGACTGACTGAGCTATCTGCAATGGAGGCCTCCATAATGGGCTTCAGAATATTACCTTCTGGCTCACTGGGTGCATGGCAGCACCACTGATTGACAACCACTTCTGTGCCTCATATTTCAGCTGTACACACAAGATTCTTTCCATTTTTTCAAGGAAGGGGTTATGACAATTTGTACAATAAATATTTGCATTTGATGGAGGGCTGGCTGTAAAGCTTCCCCTGATCTTGTCTTTTTTTGTTCAAACAAATCACTGGTTAGTCTATTCCATTTTAACCACAATTCTAATCCCCTGTCAAATCACTATCCATGTTGCACAAGAAACATCCCGACTCTGGCACCAGCAAATCAGGTAATGTCTCAGTGTACTGCTCTGATGTTACTCAACACCTTTTTCACCCCAAAAAATGCCACAGCATACTATAGTCAACTTTTCACTCCTGGTGGAACTGGTGGAGTATTCTTCTCCACAGAAACATAAAGTTCTACTTACTGATGTAGCCAGACAGATGGAAGTATGCTTTGTCATAAGAAAACTAATTCAATATATCCAAAATTTGAGACCTGTGATTAGTCATATTACAGTTGTTTAATTCTTGACTTGCCACAATTTTTATAGGATGAAAATCGAAGTATCTGTGTAATTAGGTTCATGGAATGGGGATGTTCAGTTGCCTGAAAATTCTCCTTATTTATCTGTTGGGGATACCTTAAGAGCATGGTATGTGTCAATCATCCCAGGACTGTTTCCACACTGGAGCAAATATAAAAGAAGAAACTGTAGCCATACAATTATATGATACAAAATTAAAGGAGATTTTCTGTTCCAGAATACAGCACTGTACCACAGTGTGGTAACAGTGCCTGCACATCAACCAGCTGGCTAATAGTTCCATTTTTTCAATATGAATACTGTCAAGCCAAAGAATATCTGACTGTCATTCCTGCAGTATGAGGGGACTTGGACTAAATTATCTCTTTACAGTAAAGGTCAAAAGGAAAAATCTGGAAGGCAAAAATATGTTGTAAAATAAGGAAGATACAGGTCACAATAAAATGCAATAATTGATATAAGATCAGTGTTGATTCTGCAAGTGCATACAATGATATGCTCAATTTGTCTTTTACAAAAGCATAATTACCACTAACTAAAAATATCACAGTGGAGCAACAAGGACAACATTACAATTCAAATGAGAGGCAGCTACACCCAATGACAACAAACAAAATAGAGAAGGGATGATGTATACACAACAGGAGTAACATGGGAAGCCAGAAAAGACTGAAAGGTGCATTATCAAAAGATGACATCCCATCTGAAATGTACAGGGATGGTAGTGCTAGTGAAGAAAAATAACTTTTGCACAATGAAAGAGTACTGATAAACTAATAATATGCATACAACTATTGTATAAACAAACAACCTTAAAACTATATTTGCTATACAATATATCTACATCCATATATAATTCTGCAACATGCTTTCATAACACAAACACACTACTCAACCATGAAATAATCTCAACTGATCAAAACTTACATGAATGAAACATAAAACAGATTACTGTCGTCTGTGACAATACAGTGTAGTCCAGTTAAATGCACCACGTCACGCTGCAAGAAGTTGCAAATCATCATACTAACCACTGTGAGAACCAAAATTTTGAAAGATCAAGATCAAGATATGGCATCAATTTTCAAACATACGGAAAACAGAGTTTCCACATTCCTAATTAACAACCACTTTAAAATCAGGTTTTGATACAGAATTAAATCTCCCATTACCTCTCAGCAACATGTTGTCACATAAGGGCTCAAATGTACTACACTCATCCAACACTTATTCTTTCAAGAATACAAAAGAATTATCAGATACCTTGCCTCGTGTAAACCCAATACAGTCAAAGAATATAATACTGTTCCTTAATTTAAAATATCATCACAATTCCTATGGTCAGTCTGTTTGCATTGTAAGGCAGCAGGCAAATGTGACTGCAAATGCTCAGAACACACAAAGGAAAGTTAAGGCCCTTCAACTGGATGGCATTTTTCTTTAATAAAGTGGCAGTCAATATTGACGGGAGGATACTAAAAAAAAATACTCTCCTGTCAATGACTACGAAGATACAGAACTGTCTGGTCACTTTCAACATCAATCATACTTTAAAATTCTTTCAATTCTGGTGATTCAGAAAAATCTTATGTGAAAAATTAATACATTACTTTGAGGTAACATACTTCAGTCACAGTGTCTTAAGTAAAACCCTAAGGACATCAATAATACAAGTAGGAAAATTCCATTGGAATAGTGAAGTTCAGATATTGTACAACCACATGGATAGGCTTCATACTTTCCAAGTTCCCCACTATGTCAAACCAGACGAATGTCAAGAACATTACAGCACCTTATTAACAGTTTTTCCCCAATTTCACCTAGAATACAAACTGCTCTAGTCCACAGAATGCCATATTTTGTTTACGCTACTATGTTGGTATAGTGGAGTTAAAAAAGGCACAAGACAAAGCACCGCTACAAATACTGGACATATACCCCAAAAAGCCAGTATCAACTGATATTGTACAACCACATGGACAGGCTTCATACTTTCCAAGTTTCCCACTATGTCAAACCAGACAAATGGCAAGAACACTACAGCATCTTATTAACAGTTTTTCGTCAATTTCACCTAGAATACAAACTGCTCTAGTCCGCAGAATGCCATATTTTGCTTACGCTACTATGTTGGTATACTGGAGTTAAAAAGGCACAAGACAAAGCACCGCTACAGATACTGGACATACACACCAAAAAGTCAGTATCAACTAACTAGTGCAGAGCAACAGTCCATGTCTCAGTCAATGCTGAGACATTCCTGGTAGAACTGAAGAGAATATACATTACAACTTTGCTTTAACTTGGTGGCCAGTAGCCATTACTTTCTCCATGTCATCAAATGACTGCATTAGGGCATCATGGAAGGCCTTTACATCCGTACCATGGCCTAATTTGAAAGCCGCTAAACCAAAGTTTATGGTGTTTCCCAATGGATTGTAGCATGATGCATAGCCATCAGGAACCACTGGACCATAACACATCACCGAATTGCCTTTCCCTGCAACCTGAAAGTAAGTGTCATTGAAAAAATTGCTAGAAATTTTATACAGACTACAAAATAATATTTACATGAATTATAAGTGGTGCGATGGTGTCGGCTGGATTCATCTGCCTCTGCACAGGAAAAAAATGTCAGGTTGTTGTCAACATAGTAATGAACCCTCCACAGGAAACTTCTTGGCTAAGTGATTACCAGGAATATTCTGCCAAAAAATTATATAAATTAGCCAATAATCTGTAGCGCATACAATTTATACAGCCTAGCATACATCCTATCCATCACCTCTGGTTAGTGCTGATGCCTAAAATGAATGGAGCTTTACCTCCACATACCCATAAATCCTTACTACATGTTTTGTTCCATGGACAACTTTATCATCTTACCTTTACCTTACCATCAAACATAGCCCTCACAACAAAGTAACTGCTTATATTCACTCAAGTTATTTTCACAAATGTTCCGATCAATTTCACAGGTGACTTGATACATGCCCTATCCATAGAGAATCTCTCATCACATAAAATTAGCACTGGACACACTTCAATACAGTTGGTACACAGAAATATTCTACTTACTATGTAGGAAAGACATGGCTGCCTTATCTATACTAATTTGCCAGAACAAGTATGTTAAGGAATTACCTCACTATAAGCAATGGGATCCACCTAGCTCAACAGTTCTAATATTAGGTTTATGTATGTACACTTTGTGAATGAAGAGTGATGCTGAAATCAGAGTGTTAGTAAATTTATAGATTATCTGCACTACCATGGTGAACATACAAAATCACAACTTTGATCAGATATGAGTCAGGATCCCACTGTAAGACACCTTGATCTACAAGTTCTGTGCATTTTGCATTCAACTTTGTGGCCTTGGCCAAAACCCCACATAAATAATGTTTCAGTTCTTACCTACCATCTGCACACACAACTGCAGCACCTACATGAAATCTGCTCATGACAGGCTGGACTGCTTAGATTCTACAGATGCAAAATGCCCACTAGACACTGCCATGCCTAGCCGATCACACGTCTTTTCTTATGTCTTTAATTACTACACCTACATTTCTTCCACTTAACACATTAAAAAATTGTCACCTGTCAATGATTTTTGTCTTTATGTTTTGTCACAGCTACTGCATCCAGCTTGGGTTTACTTTGCAATAAACCTATGGACATAGACTAATTGAAAGTTTAAGATGTGACTACTTTAACACATATATTGGCAGTCATGTACGACATAAGGAAAGACAGCAAAAGTTCTGTGAAATGTTGTGCAATGACATACAAAAGGTCCACAAGCTATGTAATAAAAACACAATGCCTTATCGATTATGACAACCCACAATCATGCTGTTAACAGCCATGGGACAGAACCTATATCTGCTATTGAAGTATTATTAAATTTATGAATGGAAGAGTAACAACTGGAATTCCCACTGTCAGCTGATAAATGTACGTTTCATCCAGAATGCTTAAAATTCACTCATGAAGGGATCAATAAACTTATAAAATGTACAGCAGACATAAGGCAATGGTATATACAAACACCAAGCCAACATACAATGGACAAGATTGATAAATAATGATACAGCTTATTGTGAATGTGCATAGGACAAACATGTGCACCAGTCTGTTGCCAACCATGTCAAGGAGGTAATGTGACTACCCCTCCACTTTGTTGATATCAGAATCATTCTTAGATGAGAGAAAATAGAGACTAACTGTTATACAGCTGGGAATTTTAAATTATAATTTCACTAAAATATAATCACCTATAAGAGATGAATGTTTTACTTGGACTTTACCTGACTGGTTGTTACTTTGAAGTGTGTGCTACGCACATATGATGGGTCTTTATAAAGAGGATGTACTTCCATTCCATTTTCAACGGCTGCAAGCTTCAGTCCCAGCAGATGCCGATCAATGCCTTGTCCAAGTGCAACCTAAAAGAAGACAGATTCTAGCTGTACAGACTTTTGCACTGAATATCTCACTATTGCATTACAGGACACTGAAAAACATTTTGAAGACTGTGTTATATAATATGCGTATGCCAATTAAAAAGTGTGGTAATTAACTGAAAGGAACTCCAGTGGCCAGAGTCCTTTTGAAAAATGAACAGTCTGTCAGGTACTCAAGACAATGGCCACATTTCCTGCAACCTTAAAGTCTACTACCATGTTCACACAACTGTACCACATTCTGAGCCTGATGAATCCAGCCTACACCCTCATACCCTATTTCATTAGGACATACCTTAATAAGCTGCCATCTCTGCCCAAGTCTTCCAAATGGTCTCTTACCTTCAATAATCATCTAAAATATATATAAATATTCAGTTCCTGCCTAACACTGTACACCATGACAATCACAATGACCAACCAGTTAAGACTGTTTACTATGGCAATCACACTAAGCATACAAATACACTAAGCAGGCAATATGTGAAATTTCTTAGTGTTCCAGCAAATGGTATGTACAGTTACCACTAGGTTTCAAACAGTTTTAAATATGTTAGATGTAAGGGTGTCCACTGAATTCATCTGAATTATGAGGGCTGTGGCAGACACATCAGCATGTAATGAACCTTCAGGTTCCACACCAGGTGGGAATTTCTTTCCCATCTGCATGATTATTAGCTTATACACAATGGTTCTGCTCCATGGAATTGTGGTGTGAATGGTGTTTGGAAAAATAAACAACAAGCAGCAGTCCTGAATAGTTCACAAGTATCATTCTGGAAGCTGACATTAAAGGGAACTGCATTTTATATCTGATCAAAGTCTGAACACAGCATGAGCATTCTTCTGTTACAATTTTGAGCAGCATGTGTAGTGGTCATGTAGCTGCCATAATATGGTAGGAAGAGTAAACATGAGGTATGAATTTTCATACATTTCAGAATTTAAATTTACCCAAGACTTACAGAACAATATGAACTATGTATCATGTAAAGTGAATCGTAAGTAACCGAGGAACTGTTAAGCCAAAACAATAGGCAATAAAAGCAGGTGCAGCTTCTCAGTTCTAAACTTACATCACAGCTGAGCCATTGATGTTTACAAACCATTCAATATGGGGGCTGTGGGATTTTTTACTCACTATTTGGTAATCAATCTTCTACCACAATACATTCTCTGTACTTCCTCCAACCAGTCCTAAACATAATTGAATTCTCTATAAATATCTATAATAATTCTTCTATTCACCATCTGTTCCAACTATGGTGACTTTCATAGGTTGAGCATGAGGCCAAGTATCATTCTAACTTCAAACGTGATAACATCACGTTTTCGCAAGAGTCCTTCCTCCTGAACCTGAGGTTTTTATCATTTCAAGGGATGAAAGCCACCACCTAAATCCAAATTTCTATTTTACCTGTGTGGCATAATCTTTGTGGCTTTTAACGGCAGCCAAGAGTGCTTGTTTTTTCTCTTCATTTGAACACTTGGGATCAAGCATTGTCTTGGCAAAATGTACCGACTCTATTGAACAAGAGCGAATAGTGTCAGTGCGTCCCATATAGAACAGGCGAGTTCCACCTGATTCATAGTGAGGTGCTGGTTCATTATGAAGCCTGCAAAACACAAAAACGTACTTAATAAATTCCTCCTTTTCTCTTTGGAGGGGGGGGGGGGGGGGGGGGGGCGGTTTCTTTTTTTTTTTCGTTGTTTTTTTTTGTCTTTTTTTTTTTTTTTTTTATATTTT
>Ga0123357_10001976_pt1 | contig 22424 bp, 14 predicted proteins | sample TergutEmb28metaG_FD_89873 | JGI IMG/M metagenome (GOLD analysis project Ga0123357, IMG submission 89873) | Embiratermes neotenicus P4 segment gut microbial communities from Petit-Saut dam, French Guiana - Emb289 P4 | ecosystem: Host-associated > Arthropoda: Insects > Digestive system > Gut ... | reverse complement strand
GCCTGAATTTGAAGGGGCACGCATGAAGATTCACGAATATCAGGCGAGGGAGCTTCTGGCGAAGGCCAGCGTGCCTGTTCCGGCGGCGCGGACGGTGGAGACGGCGAAGGAGGCGGAACAAGCGTTTAAGGATAATGGAGCGGCTTTGCAGGTGGTCAAGGCGCAGGTGTTTGCCGGCGGACGCGGGAAAGCAGGATTTGTCAAGCTGGTAAAAACAGCAGAGGAAGCGCACGTGGCAGCGGAATTCATGCTGACGCACAAAATGATCTCACCGCAGACAGGGCCGGAGGGAATCGTCGTCAAAAAAATCTTGATCACGGCCGCGGTCGACATCGCCAGAGAGTACTACGTCGCAATCACGCTTGACCGAAGCCGCGGCGAACCGATCGTCATCGCATCGGCGGAAGGCGGCGTGGAAATCGAGGAAGTAGCCAAAAAGAATCCGACGGCAATCCTCAAGGAGCCGATGCATCCGCTCCTGGGACTGCAGCCTTTTGCAGGTCTGAAAGTAGCGAAAAAGATCGGATTCAGCGGAAAGCAGGCGTCAGTCGTAGCAAAGTTGCTGGTGAATCTGTCCAAGATTTATTTCCAATACGATGCATCGCTGGTGGAGATCAATCCGTTGGTGGTGACTAAAAACAGTGAGGTGCTGGCGCTCGATGCGAAGATGCAATTCGACGACAACGCCCTTTTCCGTCACCCGGAGATCGCCGCGATGAAGGACGAGGCCGAATCGGACCCGCTGGAAGTGCGTGCCCGTCAGGCCAATCTGAATTACATCAAACTCGACGGCCAGATCGCCTGCCTCGTCAACGGCGCCGGACTCGCGATGGCCACAATGGACGTCATCGGCTTATTCGGCGGAAGCCCCGCGAACTTCCTCGACGTTGGCGGAGGCGTGACCGCAAATGGAGCCAAAGAAGCATTCCGCATCATCCTGGCCGACCCAAAAGTCAAAGGCATTTTAGTCAACATTTTCGGCGGCATCGCCAAGTGCGACGTCATTGCACAGGCGCTCATTGACGCCGGCAAAGAGATCGGGTTCAAAGTACCGCTGGTCGTTCGTCTGGAAGGCACCAACGTCGAGCAAGCCCGCGAGTTGCTCAACGCCGCACACAAGGAACTGCCGACGCTGCAGACGGCGACGGATTTGAATGATGCGGCGGAGAAAATCGTTAAATCGTCGAGTCGTCAAGTCGTTAAATCGTAAAACGACTTAACGACTTGACGACTTAATGATTCACGGAGCTTAGCATGTCCATCCTTGTCAACAAAAACACGAAGGTCATCACGCAGGGCATCACCGGCTCGGGCGGCGGGGCCTTTCACACAAAGGGCTGTCTGGATTACGGCACGAAGATGGTCGGCGGAACGAGTCCGGGGAAGGGCGGAACGAAGGACGCCAACGGCTTACCGATATTCGACACAGTCTGGGAAGCAGTGAAGGAAACTGGTGCGACGGCAAGCATGGTATTCGTGCCGCCGGCGTTTGCGGGAGATGCGATCATGGAGGCCGCGGACGCCGGAATCGCGATCATCGTGGCGATCACCGAAGGAATACCCATCAACGACATGGTACGGGTGAAAAAATTCTTGGCGGGCTATCCATCCGTGACGCTGATCGGCCCGAACTGTCCGGGAATCATCACGCCAGGCGAAAAAGGGGGGGGGGGCAAGATCGGCATCATGCCGGGATACATTCACACGCCCAGAAAGCCGGGGCCTCCTCCGCAGAAAACCGTCGGCATCGTCTCGCGTTCGGGAACGCTTACGTATGAAGCTGTCTTCCAGACAACAAACCACGGCTGGGCACAATCGACCTGTATCGGCATCGGCGGCGACCCCGTGAAAGGCCTCGATTTCATCGACGTCATCAAACTCTTCAACCAAGACAACGACACCGACGCAATTGTCATGATCGGCGAAATCGGCGGCACAAGCGAAGAACAGTGCGCCCAGTACATCAAACAAAACGTCAAGAAGCCCGTGGTCGGATTCATCGCAGGCGCAACGGCCCCTCCGGGAAAACGCATGGGCCACGCAGGAGCGATCATCTCCGGCGGAGACGACACGGCGCCGGCAAAAATGAAAGCAATGCGAGAAGCAGGAATCACCGTCTGTGAATCGCCAGCGGATATCGGAGCAACGCTGGAAAAAGTCTGGTTAAGTCGTTAAATCATCAAGTCGTTGAATCGTCAAGTCGATTTAACGGGGTGTGGCCATCTTTGTGGTGTAGACGTCAAGTGGAGCCCCGCATGGTAATGCGGGGCTTTGCGTTGATCTTGCCAAAGGGCACCGAAAACGCTTGCGGCGTCGCGGACCTCGCCTTGCATATGACAATTGGCCATAAAAGATAGCCACACGCAAAACTTCTGGCTACTGGCTTCTGACTTCTGGCTTCTTCCGTTATCTTTCCACTCATGGAAGGACCGCAAACACGAGCGCTCGCTGAGCATTTGAACGACATGATCACTGGCAAACCGGTGCAGCGGATTGTTGTGCCGGAGCATCGCTGGCAGGCAAATGTGTTGATGCTAAACTGCGTGGGACATGTGATTCAGCGGGTGCGATCGCACGGAAAATGGTTGTTTTTTGATTTCTCGCACGGAGTTACCTGGCTTTGCCAGTTGATCACGAAGGCGAAGTGGACCGTGCTCACGGGCGAGGCGGCAGCATTGCATTGCGCCAAAGAGGAGGCGGCGGAGAGCGAAGGCAAGAAACGCCCGCTGATCACGCTGCATCTGCGGAACACGCGGACATCAGGTGGGGGGGGCATGGTGGCAATTTTGACGGGGCGGCCGATCGTTTACATTCTCCCCAGCGACAAGCTCTGGTCGCATCCGGAAATCAAGGCGATGGGCCCGGACCCCCTCTCGACGGCCACATTTCACGACGATTTCCCATACCGATTACGCCAGTCGCCCCATCGCACGCTGGCAACTGCCCTGTTAGATCAGGAAGTGGTCGCGGGGCTTGGAAACATGCTCAAATGCGAGATTCTGCATGCGACGCGGTTTTCGCCGACCGTGCGGGTCGGATCGCTGCTGGCTTCGCAGATCGATTACCTCGCCGGAACGGTCGTCGGCCTGGTCGCAACGGCGGCGACCTTTGCAACAAAAGGACAGGCATATCCGCATCGGGTCTACGATCGAGCGGGTCTGCCCTGCGGCACTTGCGGAACGGAAATTACCGTGGATCGCTCGGGCCAGGACGGCCACTTAACCTGGTATTGCCGCACATGTCAGACGATAGGCAGAGAACCGATGTTGTTCAATCCGTGAAGATTTGACGATTGAACGAAATGACAGAGCTTGTGATATGAGCGAAATGAGGGATATTGCAGGGGAGGCCAGGACGCCGCTGCTGCGGAATCGAAATTTTATTTTGCTCTGGGCGGGGTTTGTGATCTCGGCCTTGGGAGATCGGATTCATTTCCTGGTCATGCTGCAATTGCTGCAGAACATGAAGCAGCAAATGGATCCCGCGTTCAAAATCGGAACGCAGGAGACGGCCCAGTTGAACATCATGATGCTGCTGCCGTTCCTGATGCTGGGGCCGCTGGCGGGTGTCGTGGCGGACCGTTTCCCGCGGCGATTGGTGATGATCACGTCGGACTTCGCAAGGGTGATGATCGTCGTGCTGGCGAGAACGCTGTTCTTGGCGGTGCCGCCGTCGCTGCACGGGCAGGTCCCGTGGCTGCCGGAGGGATTTACGTATGTGATCGCGTTGCTATTAGCATCTGAGTTGCTCGTCGGAGTTTTCTCAACGTTTTTTTCGCCGGCGCGGACGGCTCTCCTGCCAAACCTCGTCCATCCCACGCAATTGCTCCGAGCGAACTCGATGACGACGGCAGCCGGGACAATCGCGTCGCTGGTCGGCTTCGTGCTCGGTGCGGCACTGGTGAAAAACTATCTGCCCGAAGCGATGTACGTCGACGCCGGAACATTTTTATGCTCCGGCATCCTGCTGTTGTCGATGCAAAAAACGCCGGCAATCTCGCAGGTGGCGGTGGCAGCGGAAAATCGCACCGGCTTCATACACGAGTTCGCCGAAGCGCTACGTTACCTGCGAACACATAAACATGCGATGCAGATCGTGCTGCTGATGTTTTTGTTCTGGTGCGCGGGCGCGGTGATCCTCTCAGGGCTCACCGGCATCGTGACCAAAAAGTTCGGCATGACCGTCGAGTACTTCGGATACTTCATGGGAGTGGTCGGTGTCGGAATGATGTTCGGAGCGGCATCCGTGTCGCTCTCACGCAAAGGCATCGCCAAAGAAATCGGAATCGCCTGGGCAATGACGCTGGTCGGCATTTTCCTGTTCCTGTTTTCGGTGCCCCGCTCGTGGCAGTGGGCGCTGGCGTTCCTGGTTATCTGCGGCTTTTTCGGAGCCGTCCTGCTGGTGAGCCTCGACACGCTCTTGCAGCGGATCGTCCCCGACTACATCCGCGGACGAGTCATGGCAGCAAAGGACATGCTCGCCAATGTCGGCCTGGTCGGGGTGGCTGTGCCGCTGGCGATGTACTTAAATATTGACATGTACATATTGCTGGTGCTCCAGATTTTGGCGGTGGTGATCTTTGCGGTGGGGGTGATGTTGATTGCGATGTATTATCGCGCGGGGAATCTGCCGCCGATGGTGGCGATTCTCACGAGGTTCAGCCGGGCGTACATGACGCTCTGGCATCGCTTCCAGGTCGGCAACGCGGTGCGGGTGCCGCTGAGCGGACCGGTGATTTATGTCGCGAATCACACCACTGGATACGACCCGATCGTCCTGCAAGTCTCCAGCAAATTCCGCCTGATCCAGTTCATGATGGCCAAGGAATATTACGACAGGAAACCATGGCATTATCTGTACAAATGGCTGCACATGATCCCGGTGAATCGCACCGGAAACGACACCGCAAGCATTCGTACAGCACTCCGGGCACTGAAAGACGGCGCATGCATCGGCATGTTCCCGGAAGGCAAAATCAGCGAAGACGGCCGCCTAAACAAAGGACGTCCGGGCGTAGCACTCCTGGCACTCATGAGCGGAGCGACAGTGGTCCCGGCGTATATCCAGGGAACACGGGTACATACAGGAATGGCAAATGATTTCCTGCGGCGTACACATGTCACACTGTTCTGCGGAAAACCACTGCGATTCGACGACATCAAAGGCCACGACGACAAAGCCAGAGAGGAAGCAACACAAAGAATCATGGGCGCGATTGCGGCCCTGCGCGACAAATACGAGACGAATCTCGAAAAGTTAAAAGAGTAAAAGTTAAAAGGTTTTTAGCGGTCGCCCTTGGGCGACTCGTGAAATCCCTTTTACCTTTTAACTTTTACTCTTTTAACTTCGTTATTTATAGTTCGACCACATTTTGATGGACTGCAGGTCATACCAGGTGCCGGGGTAATCGGGGAAGTGTTCTTCGTGGATGGCGCCTGTGATTTGGACTTGTTCGCCGCCGGAGTAGCCGACGAGTTTTTCCGCGGGCATCAGGGCGAATTCACCGCCGTGGGGATCGCTGCCCAGACCGAAACGGATGATCCAGACGGGCGGGTTATTGGGGTTCATGGAGGGGATGCGTTGAAGCCTGCCGAAGACGCTGGTGTAGTCGCTGTTGTGCCAGCCGGGATAAGGATCGGGAAAAGCTCGGGTGGCTTTGCAGCCCACCATCGTGAGAAGTGCGAAGAGGAGCACGAAAGCAAGAGTGTTTTTCATGGGCGATCCTGCGTCATACAAAATTCTTCTGGCTACTGGCTTCTGGCTACTGGCTTCTGGACGATCGTGGCGATGGAGAGTTCGATGAGTTGCGGCGGAGAAACGGGACTGGGCGCTTCGGTCATCAGATCGGTGCCGGACTGCGTCTTGGGGAATGCGATCACGTCGCGGATGGATTGGCGATTGAGCATGAGCATGACGATACGGTCCACGCCCAGCGCGATGCCGCCCATGGGAGGCGCGCCGAATCGCAAAGCATCGAGGAGGAACGCGAATTTCTTCTGAGCGTCTTCCGGCGAGATGCCCAGGAGTCCGAAGACTTTGGACTGAAGGTCTTTCTGGTGGATGCGGATGGAGCCGCCGCCGAGTTCGATGCCGTTCAGGACGATGTCGTAGGCCTTCGCACGGACCTTGGTCGGGGCGGTATCGAGCATGGGAATATCTTCATCCATCGGTGCAGTGAAGGGGTGATGCTTGGCAACATGGCGGCCGGTGGACTCGTCGAAGTCGAAACTGGGAAAATCGGTCACCCAAAGGAACTTCCATCCCCCTCCTCCGCCTTCCGGGATGAGCTTGAGCTGGCGTGCGATGTTCTGCCGAAGTTCGCCGAGCACTCGCCAGCAGACAGCTTCCTTGTCGGCGGTAAAGAGAATCAGATCGCCGTCCTTGGCATCGGCCAAAGCGCGAAGCTCGGCCTGCTTGGCGTCGGAGATAAACTTGGCGACAGGGCCGGACATTTTCCCGGCGCCTGCATCGCCGCCGAACTTGAGGTAAGCAAGTCCCTTGGCGCCGAACTTCTTCGCTTCCTCGGTGAGCGCATCGAGTTGCTTGCGTGTCAGCGAGGTACCGCCGCCGGGCACGGTGATGAGCTTGACGTTGCCGCCAGCCTCGACAGCGGACTTGAAAACGGTCGCATCCGTCGTTTTGGCCCAGTCGGAGACATCCTTGAGTTCAAGGCCGAACCGCATGTCCGGCCGGTCGATGCCGAAACGGTCCATCGCTTCCTGATAGGTCATGCGGAGGAAAGTCTGCGGAAGATCGATGTTGAGAACTTCTTTCCAGAGCCTGACGAACAGCCCGGTGATGAGCTTGATGATATCTTCGCGGTCGATAAAAGCCATTTCAATATCGAGCTGCGTGAATTCCGGCTGGCGGTCGGCACGAAGGTCTTCATCGCGGAAGCAGCGGGCGATCTGCATGTACTTTTCAAGTCCGCCGACCATGAGGACCTGTTTGAAGAGCTGGGGCGATTGCGGCAGTGCGTAGAACTCACCGGCGTGGAGCCGGGAAGGAACAAGAAATTCCCTCGCCCCTTCCGGCGTGGACTTGTAAAGAATCGGCGTTTCGATCTCGAGAAACCCTTCCGCATCGCAGTAGTCACGCATGATCTTGACGACCTTGTGACGCGAAATCAGAGCATCGGTCAACTCCTTGCGACGCATGTCGAGGTAGCGATACTTCAAACGTGTATCTTCCGCAACGACTTCTCGCTGGCCGGGAGTAAAAGGAACCGGATCAGCCTTGTTGACCAGGGTGGCCGAGGTCACCACGAGTTCGACTTCGCCGGTAGGCATCTTCGGATTGACTTTGCCCTCTTCACGAGCACGGAGACTGCCGGTGACCATCACGACATCTTCGTTGCGTAGTGCTCGTCCGATCTCGTGTGCGTCTTTGAAATCCGGATGAAAAACCGCCTGCGAGATCCCGGAGCGATCGCGAAGATCGACGAAAGCAACGCCGCCGTGGTCGCGGTAGGCGTTCACCCAACCGGCGAGTGTGATCGTCTGTCCAATGTGGGATTGGCGAAGTTCGCCGCAGGAGTGGGTACGTTTTGTCATGTCAGGCCTTTCTGATGATCTCCGATTTTCGTCTTTTTGAGGGCATGAAAGTTGTAGCCGATGTTGAGGGAATGGTCAAAAGCAAATAGCCTTGCGTGGAAACGTTGGGTGCATGACACGAAATGCAACCCAAAGTAGCGACCCCGCTTTGCAGGGTGGCGGTGGGGGGGAAGCGGCGGAGGGAGTTTCCTCGCAAAGTTTAGCCGCGAGCCGATAGGCGAGCGTTTTTCTACGAATTTTACGAATTGAACGAATTTTACAAATTTTACGAGTTCATGTCAGATGGCCGCCTCAAGTGTCATGCAGCTTGTTATCTGCCATTGCTTCTATTTTTCCGCTTTTTTTCTAAATTTTCTTTTACGGGACATTTCTCGCTCAACGTCCAATATCCACGCAACGTCTGAAAATTTCCTCATTTCCTGTTCGGCCTCTCCCCGCCATTTTCGGCCTTTCCGCGGAACCGTTCGCCGCGTCCTCTATTTCAGCATTCACCCCTTTTTCGGCTAAAAATACATACTTCCCGCACCCAAGCTCCTCTGCTGACCGGACGATATCAACCGGCCGATCTGCCGCTTGTTTTGGACGGATCGGACCAGGGTCATCCTCGAGGAGCGCAGTGGATGAAAGTACAGCAAGCGTCCGCCATTGAGTCGCTGGACATTCTCGTCGTCGACGCCGACGGCGAGACCTCCGGCATTGTTCAGCAGGCCGATACATCAGGGGCTCGCCAGCTCCGTACCGCCGCCAACGCGGATCAGGCCATCGCTCAAATGAAGCACAAACCTGCCGACGTGCTCATGGTCAATCTGCAGATCAATGACAACGGCGGGGTCTCGCTGATCGAGTCGCTGCACCAGCAATATCCCGATACGCAGATCATCGCTCTCTCCCGCGCCAAAAAAAGTGACGCCTGCCTCGATGCCTGGCGATCCGGGGCGTCCGATATGCTCACCGCACCCTTCGCTCCTGCCGATGTGCAGCGTTCGCTTGCCTCGCTGGCCGCGAAACGTTCTCGTATGGATCAGCTCTCCCGCCGCAATCAGCGGCTCCGCCAGGTCTGCAAACAGCTCAATAAAGCACGCCACGATATCTCTCGCCAGGTCGATCTCCTGTGCAACGATCTCGTGCGTGCCTACCAGGATATGGCCGTCCAACTGAACCTCACCCAGATCAGCGTCGATTTCGCACAGGCGGTCGGTGACGAGATCGAAGTCGAAGGGATTCTCCGCAAAACGATGGAGTGGGTGCTGCAGAAATTTGGGCCGATCAACGCGGCAGTCTACCTCGCCGACGCGGATCATCGCTTTGCTCTGGGTGCGTATCTGAACTTGGACACCCGTGCCGACGCCGACCTCATCAATGCGATTGGGGATACGATTGTCCGACAGGCCGACGGATCCGCGCACGCTCTGGCCGTCCAAAACGATCATACGCTCGCTGAACTCTTTGGCGAACAGGCTCGCCCGCTCATGGGACGCGCCTGGCTCAGCGTTCCGTGTTACACGATCGCCTCGAAGAGCCGAGAATGCCTCGCCGTCCTCGTGCTCTTCCGCCATCCACCCAACACCGCGGATTCCCCTCCCCAATCCAACGAAGGCGCCTTTGGCGAATCCGTCCGCGGCATGATCGAAGCCATCGCACCTCTCCTCGGCGAAAAAATCGAACAGGCCATCGAACTCTATCACCGCATGCATCCCGAAGAAGATGACCTCGGCGAAGAGGAATTCCACGGCCCGTAGACAAAATCGTCGCTGATCCTTGGGTGACAACACGCATTCAGGTATAGTGAGTCCGGATTGCCCAAGGCTGGAGCTCTGGGGCACCTCCTGAGAGAATGGAACAATGGTCGTAACAACTTTAGCAATCTCCACAGGCTCGGTGCTTCAACCGTACATGCCCGTGTTCTACGTCTCCTTCCTCGCCACTCTGATTCTTACGCCTATGATGCGGATGCTGGCGCATCGGCATGGGGTTGTTGACGATCCGGACAACCGCCGCAAGATCCACTCCCAACCGATCGCCTACCTCGGTGGCGTCTCGATCTTCCTCGGCTGGCTCGCTGGCATCTCCATCTCCGTATTCCTGAGTCCTCATAATGCCCAGGACATCGCCCTTTCCGCGGTCCAGATTCCCGCGGGTGTCCTCCTGGGGGCCGCCGTCGTCGTGCTTTTCGGACTGCTCGACGACGTCTACAGTATCAGTCCGAAATTCAAACTTTTCGGCCAGTTCCTGGCCGCCGTGCTTCTCATCCTGCCCGGCGCCTTCAAACTCGGCGGCAGCGACTTCTTCCTCGGACTCCAGGGACACAACGGTCTCGCCTGGATGATCCTCGATCCCCTCCAGCGCTTCCAGATCCTGGGCTCACAGTGGGACAAATCTCCCTACTTCTTACCACTCGTCGTTGTTTTTTCCGCCGTCGCCTCTATTTTCATCATCATCGCCTGCTGTAACGCCACCAACCTCCTCGACGGCCTCGACGGCCTCTGCTCCGGCGTCACCGGCATCATGTCCCTCGGGTACCTCATCCTCGCCGTCTACCTCGCCACACAAAACCTCTCACCCGTCCCCGAACTCGATGGCACACGCATCACCCTCTCCCTGGCTCTCCTGGGCGCCGTCCTCGGATTCCTCCCCTATAATTTCAACCCCGCCTCCATCTTCATGGGCGACACGGGCTCCATGTTCCTGGGCTACATCTGCGGCATCATGGTCCTCCTCTTCGCTCAAATCAATGCTTTCCGCTGGTTCCTCTCCGCGATCATCATCTTTGGCCTGCCCATGATGGACACCTTCCTCGCCATCGTCCGCCGCAAGCTCAACCACAAGCCCATCTTCTCCCCGGACTCCAATCACTTTCACCATTTCCTGGTCCGCAGAGGCTACACGGTTCGCCAGGCCGTTCTCCTGAGTTACGGCGTCGTCGTGGTCTTCGTCAGCTTCGCCCTCATCATCGTGATCGTCCCCACCCGCCTGGCCATCGGCATCTACCTCGTCCTCTTCGGCTGGATTATCGTTGCAGCCTTCAAAGTCGGCATGATCTTCCAGCACACCCCGCGCCCCGCCAACACGCAACTCAACATGGCCGCATTTCAGCCCAACACTCAGCCCACCTCCGAGGTTTCTTCTCAACCTCTCATCCTCAACGGCACCCCCACCCCCTCCCCCGCAGAGCCGCTTCACACTCCCTAGTGTAGTGTCTCAATCAGATGCTATCTTATTTGGGATCGTTTACTCCTATTGCCCGCCGTTTTTTAGTGGACGCGTTTGGCTGGGTTGGCGCCGGAGTTGGCGGTGAAGGGCGGTTAGAGCGGAGTGGTGATGGGGTTTTGGAGGATGTCGACGGTGAAGAACATTCTTTCGATCTCGGACCAGTCGTCGGTGATTTCGAGTCTGCCCACGTAGTGCTGGCCGGTGAACTTGTAGTGGTAGATTTTGAAGGCGACGGGGCCGTCCTCGGTGGCGATGGTGAAAAGGAGCACGCTGATCTGATCGCCGAGGGTCCGTCCGCCGAGGAAGGCGATGTCCATGCCGGTGAGCTTGGGGAATTTGCGGAAAATGCGAAGGGCGTTGGGGGATTGGATGATCTCCTGCACCTGGCGTTTGAGCGGGAAAAGGCGATTGGCGACATCGGTTCTCTGCTGGATGATGGCGGTGATCCAAGGGGCGAAATCGCGGGCGACACGGCGGGGAAGATCGCCGTCAGGCATGGTGCGATCCGGGACGAGCTGAGGGGTGCGAAGGTCGGGCTGGTCGGGGTTTGCCGCCTGGCCGCCGGCGCGGCTGAACCACATGGATAGACACATCGCGACGACGAGCACCACGACCAGCGATTTCCACATGACTTTTCTCCTGTTTTTACAGCGAATTAAATACAATACGCGACATCAACGTACCCGAACCGCAACGTTTTGTCTGTTTTCGTCTATTTTTGTCAGCGTTTGTCTGCGTTTGTCTGGAAATTAACGGCTTTTGAACCGACAATAATGAAGGAGCCAACGGCCGATATCTGTCTTTCGGCATATCGGTTCGAACGTTTTATTGATCGGAGAGCTTATGAAGATTTGCGTTATCGGCGGAGCTGGGTATATCGGATCGCATGCGGTGAAACTGCTGGCGGAAAAAGGGCATGAAGTCACGTGCATTGACAATTTGAGCAATGGACATGCGGCGGCGGTGGACGGACGGGCGAAGTTCTTCGTGGCGGACCTGGCGAATACGTTTCAAATGATCGATATTTTTCAGCGGCGGAAAATCGAAGCGATCATGCATTTTGCGGCATCGGCATATGTCGGCGAATCGGTGACGGACCCACGAAAGTATTACCGCAACAACGTGTCGAACACGGTGAGCATGCTGGACGCGATGCATGCGACGGGGATTAAGAAGCTGGTATTTTCGAGCACGTGTGCGACGTACGGGATGCCGCCGAAGATGCCGATCACGGAGGACCTGCCGCAGTTGCCGATCAATCCGTACGGGGATTCGAAGCGGATGGTGGAGCACATGTTGAAGGACGTGGCGAAGGCGGAGGGATTGGCGTTCGCGGCGCCGCGGTATTTTAACGTGGCGGGCTGTTCGCTGGATGGGGTGATTGGGGAGGACCATCGGCCGGAGACGCACATCATCCCGGTGCTGCTGAGCGTGGCGTTGGGGAAGAAATCGCATATGGATTTATTCGGCACGGATTATCCGACAAAAGATGGGACATGTGTTCGCGATTACATTCATGTGTGGGACTTGGTGGAGGCGCATCTGGTGCTGCTGGAGAACCTGCAGGCGGGGAAGGGTCTGTTTTATAATCTGGGCGTGGGTCGTGGCTATTCGAACCGGGAGATCATCCAGGCGGTGGAGCGAGTGACGGGTCGGAATATCGCGGTGAAGGCGTCGGCGCGTCGGCCGGGCGATCCGCCGGAGCTGTTCGCGGACCCGGCGAAGATCAAAAAGGAACTGGGATGGGCGGCGAAAATCACGGATCTGGATGAGATCGTGAGAACGGCGTGGCAGTGGTTCAGTAAGCATCCGAATGGGTACGCGGAATGAACCCGATAGGCATCGGTTCGCGACGCCGCAAGCGGTTTTGGTGCGTTTTGGCGAGATCAACGCAAAGCCCCGCATTGCCATGCGGGGCTCCACTTGATGACTATGCCACAAAAGATGGGCACACCACCACGCGGTGCTCCGCAATCTGACGATTGCGGCTCTGAGGGTTTGCGGCTACTCTCGTAGGTGCGATGTCGCGTTTCATGAAATGAGTTAAACATGGCGGCTTTGGATTCACTCTCCCTTCCCCTTTCTCTGCGTGAATTCGGTAATACTTCCGTCGTCGGCCTGCAGTGGGGCGATGAGGGTAAAGGGAAAATAGTTGATCTGCTGACCGAGCAGTTTGATTTTGCGATTCGTTGGAACGGCGGGTCCAATGCCGGGCATTCGGTGAAGGTCAGTGATAAAAAATATGCGTTTCATCTCATTCCCTCGGGCATTCTCCGGCCGGAGTGCACCTCGGTCATTGCCAACGGTGTTGTCATTGATCCGCTGAAGCTGCTGGAAGAAATCGATGCCCTCATCACCCAGGGCATCAAGGTCGAGGAGAATCTGAAGATCTCGCTGGCGGCGAATGTGGTCTTTCCTTATCACAAGCTGCAGGACCAGCTCGGCGAGGTGGCGGCGGGCGGCGGGAAGATTGGGACCACTGGGCGGGGTATCGGGCCGTGCTACGCGGACAAGGCGAATCGTTCCACGGCTATTCGCCTGATCGATATTCTTGATGACAATCGTCTGAAGCCCAAGTTGCAGGCCATCGTGGCATACAAAAACGCTGTTTTTGCGGCGATCTACAAGGCTTCGCCGTTCGATTGGCAGCCCATGTTCGAGCAGTACCGTGCGTGCGGCGAACAGTTGCGGCCGTTTATCACCGACACCACGCGTCTCCTACACACGGCGTGGAAGGCAGGCAAGCGTCTGCTCTTTGAAGGGGCTAACGCGGTGCTGCTCGATCTGGATCACGGGACGTTTCCGTTTGTTACTTCGTCGAACTGCGGTACCGGTCTTTCCGTGGGCACCGGTTTGCCTGGGACGGCTGTGCAGTCCACGCTTGGCGTGGTCAAGGCGTACTCGACCCGCGTCGGTGGCGGGCCTTTCCCCACCGAACAGAATAATCCCCTCGGTGACAAGATTCGTCAGCGTGGCAACGAATACGGCACCACCACCGGCCGGCCCAGGCGCTGCGGATGGATCGATGCGGTCGCCCTTCGCTACACGGCCGCCATCACCGGGGCCACCGGCATCTGCGTGATGCTGCTGGATGTGCTCTCCACTTTCGACGAATTGAAAATCTGCACCGGCTATAAGGTGAAGGGCGAAACGACGGATTGGTTTCCGGCTGACGCACAGGAACTCCAAACCGCCGAGCCTGTTTACGAAACCGTTAAGGGGTGGCACGAGTCGCTTGACCAGGTGACTTTTTTCGACCAACTGCCGGCCAACGCTAAAAACTACCTCGCCAAACTTGAACAGTATATCGGCGTCCCGATCAAGATCGTGTCGATCGGCCCGGCCCGGCATCAGACGTTGATCCGATGAAGAAGCCAGAAGCCAGAAGCCAGAAGCCAGAAGTGGGAACGGTGCTGATCGGTCTGCTGGTGGCGGCATGGGTGTTTCTGATTGTTACTCGCATTGTTGGGCCGAGTGATCTTCACGACAAGGAACAGCCGCGGACGATTGCTTACACCGCGGATATGCTAGTGAATCATTTCTGGCTAGTGCCGCACGATACTTTTGGGATTCCGGCGACCAAGCCTCCGCTTTACAACTGGCTCAGTGTGCCGTTCGTTGCGGTTTTTGGGTTTCGTGAATGGGCGTTGAAGATTCCGTCGATTTTTGCTTCGGCGGCGGTGGTTGTGATGCTGCTGATTTATGGGCGTCGGACGCAGGTCAGGGCGTGCGCATTTGACGATCAGAGCCGCGACCGTCAGGGAGCGACCGAGCAACAATGCGGAAACGGTGCCTGTCGCACCCTTACGGTCGCGGCTCTGATCGTCAAATGCAATGGCCTGATTCTGGGTGTGACGGCGGCGTTTATCTGGCTGGCGACGGTGATGACCGCGAAGCTGATGTATCTTGCTCGTCCCGATATGCTGGTGACCGCGGCGCTGATCGGTGCGTGGTGTGCTGCGACGGTGATGGCGCAAAGCAGCAGATCGCGACCGGGGGTTGCCACGGTTTATTGGGTTTGTGTTATTGCCAGTGCTTTTGCCAAGGGGCCGCTGGCGATTCTGCCGCTGCTTTATCTGCCGCTGGCGATGAAGGTGTTTGGTGGAAGTTTTGGGAAACTCAAGGAGAGCGGGTGGTGGTGGGGATTGCCGCTGCTGTTGATCACCAGCGGGATTTATGTGTATTGCTGTCATCGGCAGGAGCCGGAGTTTTTCCGGCAGATCGTTCTGCACAAGGAACTCGGCCAGCGAGTGACCACGCCGATGCAATGGATACGGCAGATTTTCCACGGGCCGTTTTATCTTTTCACACGGTTTCTTCCGTGGTCGATTCCCGGGGTGCTGATGGTGCTGCTGATTCCGCCGCGGCGGTGGCGGTCGCATCCGCTTTCGCCGGCGATATTGTGGGTGCTGCTGTTCGTCGCGAGCATGACGTTTGTCAGCACGCATCGGCCTGATCGCTATGCTCCGGTCTTTCCGGCGATGGCGATTATTGCGGCTTATGGGCTGCTCTATGGGCTGCGTTCCGTGTCCGCGACGAGCGGCAGGCAAGCCCCCCCCCCTCCCTGCCGGCTCAATAGTTACGTTGTGGCGTTGGCGATGTTGATCATCGTTGGTCTGGCGGTGAATAATCAGTTTTATTCGGAGAGCGCCAGGACGCGGAATGGCCGCCATGTCTTTGAGTTTGCCGATGCCGTTCGGCGTGTTGTTGGTGACGATGTGGTTCTTTTTGGCGATGGCGAAGCGACGCCGCTGGAGACGCTCCTCGGGCGGAATCAGCAGGTCTCTGTTCCGGAAGAAACGCTTCTGCGGGCGAAGTGGTGTATCCGCTATTATCTGCCGGGCACGGATGCGGTGGCGATTTCACAACCGCTGCCTTTGATTGACGATGCTCTGGAGGGCGGCAGGGGCCGCCTGGGGCTTTATCGTCTGGAGCCTGGCGAAGGCGTCGCGGCCTTCCGCGATATCCGTAATTCCTTCAGACCCTCCAACAGCGGTACTCCGGACCGCTGGATGCAATTGCAGCATGTGCATCCGCCGCTTGAAATGTCATGCACTCGAAGGCGCTCTGACAGTTGAGGCATATGCCTTTCGCGGTTATCGTTCTGGGGTCTCATGTCGTTTGTTTTCATTACTCTCTTTGGAGAAGGGACGCCTATGCGAAAGCTCTGCACGCTTGTTGTTGTGGCCATGTTTGTGTTCATCGGCGTTGCGCGAGCTGCGTGGGCCGGCGGACCGCTGGATTTCCGGATTCCGCCTGATGCGCTGGTTTACGTCGGCTGGCAGGGGGCGAATGATCTTGCCGGGGATTATGCGCAGTCGAATCTCAAGGGGATTCTCGACAACAGCAAGTTGCCGCAGTATCTCGTGGAGAACTGGCCGACGTGGATGGGGCAGCTCAAGGATTCCGATGAGGATGCGGCTGAGCGATTCCAGCAGGCGTCCGTTGGGCTTGAGATGCTCTGGCGGCACACCTGCGCCCTGTACGTTGGGCCGGTGAGTTTGGCGAATCCGGCGAAGCCGAACGTGAAGTTCGCGGTCCTGTGCGATGCAGGCGAGGATGCGGAAAAGCTCGAAACGTGGGCGAAGGAATGGATCGCCAAGGTTCCGCCCTCCGAGGACTTCAAGCCCGTCGTGTACAGGAACGGCACACTGGTGATCTTCACGGAAACCGATGTCAAACCTGAGGACTTTTTCCGGAACGACGGCGGACTGGCGGCATCGCCCGCCTACAAGGCGGCGAATGCTTCGTTGATGAAGGATCGCATGGCTGGCGTTTATATTGATGCACAGAAAATTCTGGTCACCATTGAGGAAGCTGTTCGCGTTAATCCGGATGCTCCCGAGGAGGCGAAGAAAGGCGTTCCAGCGATGTTCAAGGCGCTGGGGCTCGGCAGCCTTACTCAGATCGCTGGTGGTGCCACCATGGACGGCAAGGAATGGGTCGAGCAGGTCTTCATCGGCAGCAAGGCTCCGCGCAGCGGTGTGCTCGCTTTGCTGTTCGATGTCCAGCCGATCTCCGATGACGCGATCAAGATGGTCCCCAAGGACGCTGCCGCGATGAACCTTGGCCGTTTTGATCTGGCGAAGGGTATGGCACTCGTCCGCGAGGTGGTCAGCCAGGTCGCTCCGGAATCGATGCCCAACCTGGACAACGCCTTGGCCATGGCCAAGGAAACGACCGGCGTCGATATCGAAAAAGAGCTCCTCGCGACCTTCGGCGATGAGTGGGTTACTTATCGCGGCCCGCTGACCGAATCCGCGTCGTATCCGTTTGTTCTGGTCAACAAGCTGCGGGAAGCCGCCGCGCTTACCAAAGCGCTTGAGGCGCTCGGGACCAAGGTCAACGAGATGGCCGGCGGACGCGTGCAGGTCGAAAAAATGGATACCGGTACCTTCGAAGTCACCGGTATCCGCCTGCCGCAGATAACCATCGCGTGGACCATCCGCGACGGGATATTCTATGTTTCTTCGCTGGAGGGCATTTCTTCCGCCGTCGAGCAGGTCGAGAAGAAAGGCGAATCCATTCTCGCCAACGCCAATTATGTCAAAGTCCGAGGCGCCTTGCCCGTTCATAAGGCCATCAGCATTACCTACAGCGAACCGGCGAAGCTTTATTCCGAGGCGTATCGCGGTCTCATGGGTTTGCTGCCTCTGGGCCGGATGGCCGGTCTGGATCTCCCCGCGGACTTGCTGCCTTTGCCCAAGAAAGTCGCGGGGTTCATGACCCCCGGCGGCAGCATTTCCTGGCTCGACGCGGACGGCCTGCACGTCTCAAGCCGCTGTGCCTTCCCCGGCGCCGAGATATTGGGTCAGCAGGCATCTCCGCCCACGCTCCTCGGCGCGACCGCGGTGGGAGCGGGAGCGGCGTTTTTTTCGGCGCGACTCACGGTCGTTCCGGCACACTGAGATAAAATAAATATGGCGTTCGCGATTTCATGCAATATCGTTCAACGTGGCACGGGTGTTTCGCCCAGGGCAAACGCATTTGGAGTTCAGAGCCGCGACCGTAAGGGAGCGACCTCGTGGCAATGCGTGAATAACGCAGGTCGTTCCCTTACGGTCGCGGCTCTGATGGTCAAATGCGTTCGCCCTGGTGTCTCGCCCGTGTCACACTCGAAGGGCGTCACTATCGCGTCTGCAAGGCGTTAACATACGTAGCCGGGGGCAACGCCCCCGGTTATATCGATGTTATGCCCTGAAAGGGCAATACATTGTTCGGATAGGATTAACATGTTGCCCCCCTTCGGGGTTCAACAATTTCGCGTGGGTTTTCCGGGGGCGTTGCCCCCGGCTCCGTATGTTGACGCCCTCCGGGCGTAAACTTCGGTTCCCGTAAACAGTTGCCGAAAGGACAGAGCATGCTCAAGCGTATAGGTTTCGTGTGGGTGGTGATGGTTTTGGCCATTGCGACGTCGGCTGTGCATGCGGCGGCTCCGTTTGCTGATCGCATTCCAGACGATGCGTTGATTTATGCCGGCTGGCGCGGCGTTGAGGCTCTCGTGCCGCAATATGACAAATCCAATCTCAAGGGTCTCGTCGAAAACAGCAAGCTGCGAGCTTACCTTGTGGAGAATCTTCCCAAATGGATCGCGAGCGTCGTCGTCGGCGATCCTGACAAAGTCAAACAGATGCAGGAGATGCTCGATGGCGCTGAGCTTCTCTGGCGTCATCCCATGGCCTTTTACATGGGGCCGATCGCCATGGATATGCAACAGGGAATGCCCAAGATCAAGCTTGCGTGTCTCTGCGATGCCGGCGCCGATGCTCCGGCGGTGAAGGATTTTGCACAGAAGCTCGTCGACTTGATCGATTTGCCGGGCGGACTCAAACCGATCTTCAATCCGACCGTGGCGGTCGATGGCACGACGGTGATATTCACCATGGGCAGCGTTGATGCCGCCACGTTCAGCGCTCCGGCGGCGCCGCTGGCCAAGTCCGCCGCGTTTACCGCGGCCCTCAAGGGCATGCGAGACGATGCGGCCTTTGTTTTTTTTTACGACGTTCGCCAGTATATTGATTGCATTTTTAATATTGTCGGGCCGGACAACGCGGCGGAAATCGAAAGGCCGCTCAATGTCTTCGGCATTTCCTCGCTGACGCAATTCGCCTTTACCGCCGGTTTCGACGGGCCGCAGTGGCGAGAGCAGACTTTCATCGGCATTGATGGTCCCAGGCACGGGATGCTCACCGTTCTCGACGCTCCGGCCATCACCACCGACGCGTTGCATCTTGTGCCCCAAGCGGCCGTTGCGGTGAGCGTTCATCATATTGACATGGCGAAACTGTGGGCTGCCGCCCGCGAAATTTACGGGATCGATCCCGCCAGCGTTTTGAAATTCGACGGTCCTGTTGCCGACGCGTCCAAGATGCTCGGCTTCGACATCGAAAAGGATCTCATCGCCGCCCTTGGAAATGAGTGGATAGTTTATTCCGCACCCGTTGCCGAGGACGGGACTTATCCCACCGTGCTGGTGCAGAAGGTGAAGGACCCCGCCGCCATCGCCAAGGTTCTTGCCGGGATTGAAAAGCAGATCAATGTTCTGGGCGCCGGCAAGGTCAAGGCGGAAAAGATCGATAATGGGAAGTTTGAAGTCACGGGTGTTCGGTTGCCGCAGGTTACCGTCGCCTGGGCTCTCCGTGGGGACTATTTATATGTTTCGACGCCGGAGGGGATTCTGATGGCGGCCGATCACGTGGAGACCAAAGGAGGGGGGGGCGAATCGATCACGGCGAATCCTGGCTTCGCTAAAGTTCTCGCGGACCTGCCCGGCGATAAGCCCAGCTCGTTGTGCTACAGCGAACCGGCGAAGCTTTATCCGCAGGTTTATCGTCTGGCCAACGATCTGCTTCCGCTGGCGCGTCTTGCCGGTGCGAACATTCCTGGCGATCTTCTGCCGCTGCCAAAAAAAGCGGCTCCGTTCCTCGCGCCCGGCTGGAGTTCCGCCTGGTCCGATGCGACCGGCTATCACGTTGTGAAATGCACCGCTTTCCCGCAAGCCGACCTTCTCGCCGGCCAAATCTGCGGCCCAACGCCCATCCCCGTTGAGATCCTGATCCTCTCCGCCCCCGCCATTCTGCGTGCACAGGCGCATGCGATGGTAGAGAGTCCAAAGGACGCTCCGGGAAATTGACAGATCGCCAACGTGTGGCAAAATACACCATCATCACACGAAAGGACAAAACATGATGAAGCGTACATGGTTCGTCGCCGCGGTGGTCTTGCTCCTGGCGCTAACGCGTGGACTGTTTGCCGCCCCGCTCGATAATCGCATTCCCGCCGACGCGATCGCCTACGTCGGGTGGCAGGGTGTCGACGCGCTTGCCGGGCCATATGCTCAATCCAATCTCAAAGGCTTCATCGACAGCAGCAAGCTGCCGGAGTTTCTGACGGAGAACTGGCCTAAGTGGATGGCGGCGGCAAACCACGGCGACGAGCAAGTCGCTCAGCAGACCGCCGACTCCCAAGCTCTCTTGATGATGGTTTGGCGTCATCCGACCGCCGTGTATGTTGGCCCCGTCAGCCTCCCCCCCGCTTCCCCCCTCGCTTCCTCCCCCGCCTCCGCCCCCGCCGCCTCCCCCAATACGCCGCCGAGTTTCAAGGTCGCTATCCTCTGCGATGCCGGCGCCGATGCTCCCGTAATCGAGCAACTCATCAAACGGCTCAACGCCGCCGACCCACCTCCGCCCGAAGCCAAGTTCGCCATCACCCGTGACGGCAACGTCGTGATCATTACCCTCGGCGGCGCCAACGCCGCCATGTTCGCACCAGGCGACCCCGCCACTCGTATCACCGGTGCACCGGCCTATCTGAGTGCCACCAAGTCGCTCCGCCCCAATGCCGCTCTTACCGTCTTCGTCAACGCCGAAAAAACAATCGCGGCCTTCTCCGAAATTGCTCCCCCTCCCAAAACCGACGTCATCATTCTTCGCGCCCTGGGCCTCGACGCTCTGACTTATGCCGCCTACACCGGATCCTTCGACGGCAAAGACTGGCGGGATGATCTCTTCATTGGTATCAAGGGCACACGCACTGGCATCCCCTCGCTGCTCGCCGCTTCGCCGCTCTCGGATGATGCCTTGAAGATGATTCCCAAAGGGGCCGTCGCTTTTTCCGCCGGGCGATTCGATTTTGTCAAAACCCTCGCCCAGGTCCGCGGTATCGCCAAGCAACTCGCTCCCGGAAACGCACAGGCGTTCGAACAAGGCCTCGCCCAGGCCAACGCCGCCCTCGGCATCGATCTCGAAAAAGACCTGATCAACGCCTTTGGCGATGAATGGATTCTGTACCGTGCTCCCCGCACTGAAGAAATGACCGCCAATCCCTTTGTTTTTGTGCAGAAGCTCCGCGACTCGGTCGCCATTGAAAAGACCCTTGCCGCTCTGGCCGCCAGGATCACCGCCATGAGTCAGGGCAAAATCGCCGTCGAAACGCTCGATACCGGCACCATCAAAGTCAGCGGCGTTCGTCTGCCGATGCTGACCCTCGCCTGGACCGTCCGAGGCGGAGTGTTCTACGTCTCCACGCTCGAAGGCATCTCCGACGCCGTCGAACAGGTCGAAAAGAAGGGTCCTTCTATTCTGGAGAACCCCAGTTACCTCGCCGTGCGAAAAACGCTTCCAACCGGCAAAGCGTCGACCCTCAGCTACTACGATACCGCCAAGCTGTATCCTGATATGTATCAGATCGTCATGGGCAGCGTGCTGCCGATGGTGCGGATGAGCAGCGGCTTGGATATCCCTGGCGACCTCATTCCCGCCCCACGGCGCGTAGCGCCGTTCATGAGTGCCGGCGGTGGCATCGGCTGGGCAGATGCTGACGGCTACCACTACTCCAGCCGAGCGTGTTTCCCGGGAGCACAGATCATCAGCGGCCAAACGAACATCGCCGTCCCCGCCCTGACCGCCGCCATCGTCCTGCCTTCGCTGGCCAAGGCCAAAGAGCTCGCCAACCGCTCATCCTCCGCCGCCAACCTCCGCGGTATCGGGAACTCCTGCGTCATCTGGGCCGCCCAAAATAACGACCAGATGCCCGACCACCTTGGACGCTTGGTGCTCGATGGGCTGAGTCCCAAGATACTGGTCTCCAAGCGTACCAATACGGAGCCGCTGGTGATGACGCCGGAACTTGAGAAGCTCGGCAAAACGGATTTCGAGGCCTTCGCCAAAAAAGTCGATGAGCATTGCGACTACCTCTACTTCGGCAAAGGCACGAAAAGCAGCGCCGATGCCACCGTTCTGCTCGCCTGCGAAAAGCCCGGCCTCCGCCTCTCCGACGGCATTAACCTGGGCTTCGCCGATGTTCACGTCGATTTCGTCCGATACCAAGGTGTGCGAGCAATCGTCGAAGAAAGCAACAGGGCTTGTAAAGCATACAAATTCCCCACCATCGACATCGACGCGCTGCTCAAAGACTCGCCTGTCAAGTAGCCCGCGAAAATCCAAGACATGAAAGCCCATGGATTGCAATCCCGGGACTTGTGCTCTCATTTTGTCGGATACGAGTAGTAATCGAGCTGCGCCAGACTATGAGTGTCTAGACGGGTGTGGCCATTTTTTATGGCCAATCAGACGATTGCCCCGGAAAATCAGAGCCGCGACCGTCAGGGAGCGACAGGCATTATTTCCGCATTGTCGCACGGATCGCTCCCTGACGGTCGCG
>Ga0123357_10001975_pt1 | contig 22430 bp, 6 predicted proteins | sample TergutEmb28metaG_FD_89873 | JGI IMG/M metagenome (GOLD analysis project Ga0123357, IMG submission 89873) | Embiratermes neotenicus P4 segment gut microbial communities from Petit-Saut dam, French Guiana - Emb289 P4 | ecosystem: Host-associated > Arthropoda: Insects > Digestive system > Gut ... | reverse complement strand
TTAATTCCTCTCTTATATCCATAATAGATTGCTCCCTGTTTGGAAATACTTTCTGTTACAACGACGCAAGTTTGAAGTGTATTTCGTGACTTTATAAACCATATAACATTTTCAGCACCACGTTGGTTTTAATTCATGTAATTCATGAACACAAAAGATATATAAACTCTATTTGACCGTTCCTTCGCACAGCACAATGAATATAGTGGACGTAGATTTGTCATGCATCGACTTTATTCTCATTCTTTTATCGTTATAAATTCAACACTCTTTTTTCTGGAAAATCCGACATCTAAGAAGAACTGAGGGAGATTGGTCTTCATGTAAAGTACAGGGTGCTCTCTTCATATTTAAAAAAAAAATATTTCTTTTTTAATAGATTTTTCGAGGATGTTCATATATAGAATTTAATGGGATTTTGGTTTTAGAGAGTCGAGTATTTTCATTCTGACCGAAAGACTGACAGACATGACGTAGTAATTATTCGCGTTTCGTCGTTTTGCGAGTTCGCGTAATAATTAAAAAAAAATAACGACTTTTCTGTCATCACGATAAGTTAAGCCACAATTAGAATCTGTATATATCCGTGATCCAGCAAACATTTTCTTTAAATGCAATATCGGTAAATTCACATAAAGACCTTCATAAATTTTGGTCTAACCGTAGCCATAATTTTACCGTAGAATTCTGCTATTCAACACTGAACATTTTTCTACAGTTGACGCTGACTGGTAACTCAAAAACACACACAGAATGCTTTGTTATTTTTCTACTGCCAAAATGGTTAAGTGAAGGCGACAGAACGTTTATTTATGCGGACATTTTCATTTGGTTATTTGAAGTTAACTGTGTGGAAGTGGCTTGCTTGGATCCGCATTGAGACACACAACATTCCTAATAACAAACATACATATACCACCGCGGGATTTGAATCTGCGATATTTGCAATTGAGTTTAAATTATTTTTGTACCCAAGTACATAGTTTGGGATATTCTGGTAATTAAAGCAAAACCGACGTTCATTCCAAATCGCGACCACTAGCCAGGGAACAATTGTGAACTTTTCCAAACGTACATTCTTTTGGTCTCTATCAGAAGACTTGATCCATTTAACATTACCCTTAATTCTTAAGATTATGGCAGCATACTCTCATGGGCGGATTACACCCCTCATTCAACCCACAACACAAGAAGTTTTTCGGATGTACATTCAAGACATGATTTGTTTGTAAGTTTGATATCTTAAAATATTTCGACATGTTGAAGATGTGGGGTGACGTATGGCCTGAAATTTAACAGAAGCCTTAGTGGACTTGCGGATACCCAAAAAGTGCTGCAAAATATCGTAAAAATACTTATTGGGAATTTCCTTTACAGCGGGTTCTGCTTTATCAACTGTATCTTTATTATTACAACTAAATGCACATTATATAACTCTATACATACATTTGTTACCATATCTCTCCTACATATTTCGGAGTGAACTGAAACTTCCTTGGTGTTAAATTCTTATCACTTGCTCAAATCTCCCTATTTATTTTATAAGTTTGTGTGATAACTGACTGTCTTTTTGCATCAAGGTTTTTGTTAAAAATGTGAGCAAATTACAAAGCGCCAATGTTAGAGTTATCGTGTCTACCCATCTCTCTGTCTCTCCGTCTGAATTCAACAATTTCTTACCAAAAGGTCAGAATCTCTTGAAATTAGACACGAATTTACGCGTAGTCTGTCTAGGGAGTTCACGTTTTGTTAAAACAGACAATAATATAATGTACCCTACATGAAGATCTATGAACATATATGATTAGATTTCAATTAATTCTCATAAATATATGAATAACTTCATTTTTATTTATTTCCATTATTTTCTTTTCTTTATTCACTGCATATATAACACTATGTCTATGTTTGTCCACCTTTTCGTCAGCCTTCAAACATTTCTTTCCGAAAGAAATATTTTATTGAAGCATGATTCTTGGAAATTATTCGGTAGTCTGTATAAAAAATTCATTTTTATTGATATATGAGAAGAGTAACTTGTACTGTATACGAAAGCCTATGCAATTATAAAATTTGGTCTCTCTAAATCAATGTTATGACGAGAAAACTTTACGCAGGCTTATTGAAGACAATAGCAATAATAATTATTATGTACATTAAGGCATTATAACTAAATACTGAATGTAAAATTGCGCTGTGCATTCGGTAAAAGGATATAATGTTACTTAAAAACAGAGAGTATATAATTCATATTTTTTTAATAATGGATTAATTCCAATTTACATGAAGGTCACGTACAATTTATTTTACTGGGTATATAATTTCCCATAAAAATTGTTGTGCCTTAGTCATTGTTTCATACAGCTGACTGTGACATGTGTCTGAAAAACACAAAAAATCTAATTCCTCTTCCACCCCAAAAATAGTTACACAAAATTAGCAAAAAAGTAACTTGTACTTGCGTAAACTAAAGTTGTCAATTTTTACCGCACCTTGTTGAAGTTTCTTACCGCACCTAGACACAAAACCTGTACAGATACAGTGCTAACAAATTCACCCACACACACCATATGTCTGCAAGTTAGCAACAATTTGCAATATCCTTCAGTACTTATTAGCTATTACAGCCAACCAAAACTCATATCTGGATTTCACCATCATATATTTTTATCGGTTCTGAGAGCAGTAAGCTGTAACAAACTGAATGTGAATGTTATTGTCTTTCAACATTGACGCCGTGTAATTTTGTTGAGTAGGTAGCAAATTGGTGCAGTTACGTAGACATGTGTACCAAACAGTACGGCGTCACGTCACTCAAGCCAGTTACCTTCACATTCCGTCAAATTTCTCTCCGTATCCATAGAACGCAGTAACATAATCGAGTCCGGTGCAGTGATACGAATGTCCAGTTACTGTAGAAATTCACAGGCAGATCCATCCATTTTGTCTGACGCACTGGGTGAGTTCACTGGAGTGAAGTCTAGTTTCTGCATTTGTAGTTTCTTAAAGACATAATTCGACTCGACTAAATTCTATTACATTGTTGAGTCTGGGCCGACTTGTTGACAGACCTCTATATATCTAAATATAGCAGGCAATGCTTGCAAACTTAAGGTAAATATGTCTTCTGTCTTCCACTGCAATCCTGTGCAAGCGGTATAATACACACTTTCCGTTTTATAGAGAACAATTCCGAAAATACTGTGGCCTTGAAACTGAACGGCGTAATTGTATGTTAACAGCTGTCATAACCTGAGTAATAGCAGAGATGAATTTTATGGTACATCTTTCTTATATACCGACAAAATTTATCACGAATTCAAGGATGGACGACAGAGAAGAATGATCATGTATTAAACGGTTTTTTTTTCAAACTATTGTCTTTGTTATGCAGACGAATGAACCACTCTATATATTTCAGGAATTTGAATAAATACAGTAAATACTGTTGAGAAAACACTTGACATATGTAGTGGAACCAATAAACAAGAATTGATTTGTGACTGCTTAGGCAACTGACATAATTGAAAAGCGTATTAACTACGAACAAACGAGGCAACAAAATTGAAGGATACACTTAACTAATTCAGTTTTCATAACTTGAGGAAACAAACAGACAGTCAGGCTTAGAAACAGGGAATTTGACACCAATTCTAGGCATAAAACTAAAGCGTATTTTCTTTATACATATTGTGGAATTACATTTCATTAAAGTGTTTAAGTTGTATACTGCAGTCTATCAACAACAGGAGACTGGGCATTTGACGTAGGAAGCCTTCTTTATAATGCGCACTCCATTTCTTTCTTGGAGGTACAGTGACCGGTGTGTGGCCCTGGACATTCACCCCATTTAGGAATGAGGTTAAAGGAAGTGTAGGGTAATACCACTCCTCTATCTTTAAGTTTTATAGACATGTTTAAATGGGCCTTGTTACAAGATATATAACTCATTATTATTTTCTGAAGTTTTCAGTCCTATATCGTTGGCTCTTATGGTCCGAGCGACAATATATGAAGGTGGGTACAGACATTGTGCGGAATAAGACGAGGGTTGCTGATATGTCCTTAGCCCATCTAGGAAGGAAGCAAGCTACAATGACCAAACTCGGGATTTATTCAACATACTCACCACGAAGCTCAATATACTTCTTATCACGTTGCTCTAATATTTGCCAGTCACTCAAAAACAATTCAGGGTGTTGTCCGTCCAACTAGGTCTCCGCGACAGCAATGACGTCGTGGGAAGTAAAGTTGCGAAATTTCAATTGATTTTTCAGTCCAGCGAAAAGGTGGTTGTCCGACGGGGTCATATCCAGAGAATAAGTCGATGATCAAGACACTGGAAGCAGAGGTAGGAGAGTTTCTTCTGGGTTGCAAGTGCCCGTTGAGCTGGGGCATTTTCGTGCAAGAACAAGATCCCCTTGTTGAAATTCCCGCGGCTTTTTTCTTCAAAATGTTCTTCATTTGCACCAGCATATTTGGGTAAAGTTCCGCGTTGATAGTTTGGTCCTGTGGAAGATTATCAATGAGTAGGATGCCGTCTTGATCCTAAAAAATCGAGGTCAGAATTTTCCAGCCGATTTTTGTAATCGAAATTTTTGGGGCGAGGTAAGAAGGTATGCCGCCACTCCACTGATTGTTGTTTTGTCTCCAGCTCATACTGATACATTCAGGTTTCTTCCATGGTCAACAATTCCTACAGGAAATCATTTGGATTGCGCCAAAAAAATTCCAAACCTTGCACAGTCGACTCTCACCGTAGACGTTTTTGTTCCGCGTTCCGACATTTCGGGACTCACTTAACGTAGAGCTTCCGTATGTCCAAGTCTTCATGAATGATGGACCGAACCCGTCACGTGAAATGCCCAGCTGTTCAGCTTTGGATTTAACTGAAATCCGGCGGTCTTCCAAGATTAGCTCGTGAATTTGATCAATAATCTCGGCGGTGGTCACTGTTTTGGGTCATCCAGGACCTGACATATCACAGGTGGAAAAATCACCACATTTAAACTTAGTCACCCAGTTTTTGACGGTGGCATACAATGGTGCATGTTCTCCCAATGTTTCAATCAGAATGGCGTCAATTTCCTTTGGTGCTTTTTCCTTTTAAGAAAAAAACTTGACAGTTCGCGTCTCCATGTTGTTTTAATCGCGCGCGTCACCTGACAAGCTTCCTTTCAGCCTCTGTAACAAGTAAAGACTTGCAATTCGGCACATGAACGGACTCCTCTTTCCAACGACACTATTGATTCCGTCCTTCGACATCGGGAAGTAGGTCGGGCTAAGGACTTATCTGCACCCCCTCCTACTGAAAGTGTAGAAATGAAGTACTCAGGCCAAACCCTATTATACTCCCACATTTTTTACATCACACTTCTAGGATGGAATGTCTTCGAAACGAACGCAGGCTTCGTCTTTCTAAGTTCGGCGACTTACCGCCTGATCCATGGAACGTCCTTTTTAGAGGTGAGCGTACACCTACTTCTATAAATAGGCAGTCGTACCGAGTAGTAAGTGCTCTCCATATTTGGTTATAATAAGGAAAGTGCTATTGCCGGGTAGGGAGATATTTTCTCTTTGTTCTGAGGTTCACACTTAGGTATTTCAAAAGTTCTGTACACTGCGCTTGAGCGGCCGTTAGAATGATGCAATCGTTCTGATTTTCGCGACAGTTGTGAGCCAGACTTCAGTAAAGAACACTGTGTGCGTGTTGGCAGGCTACGCGGTCCCTGTTCCGCAAAACAGAGCCTTGAAATGGAAGAAGAAACTGACTGGAGTCAGATCACGCGCAGTGACCTGCGATCGTACATTAAATTTGAAAATTTGCGAGGAAAAAAACCAACCCAAATTCATAATACTTTACATGAATTTTGCGGGGATAATATAGTGGATCGTAGCGCTTTGTCACAGTAGGCATCTCGTCTCCGTGAAGGGCGGGTAAGCATTCAAGACGACCCAAGAAGCGAGCGGCCAGTTACGGCAGGGGACGACGCATTTGCGGTTATCGTCAGCACCCTGTTGGAAGAAGATCGACGCAAATCATGTGAAGAAATTGCGCATGAAGGAAACATGTCAACCGCTTATGTTTTCAGAATCGTGACTGAAACATTGCAGAAGAGATAATTCGCTGCAAAGTTTGTTGCGCATCAGCTGAACGAAGAACAGAAAGCAGCTCGCAAGAGGGTCGCAGAAGAACTGCCGTGGCGCTACGAGGCAAAAAGTGAGCAGTTTTTGAACAGAATGTTTGCCATATATGAAACATGGATACGAGATTTTGAACCACAACTGAAATCTCAGTCCTCTCATTGGAAGCATGAAAATTCTCGCCCTAAAAATCGAAAGGTAAGCTCATGATAATTATGGCTTACGACAAGAATGGAGTGATAGCAACAGACAGAGTGCCTCCGGGGTCCACTGTAACAGCGATATACAACAGAAAGTTTCTGCAAGATGTTTTACGTTCCAAGATTCGCAGCCGGTGTCCTCATGTTGGACGAAAAGGAGCGGCCTCATGTCTCAGGTGCAGAATCGGAAATTTTGGAAAGGGATGGCAAGTGCTTCCCCACCCACCGTACAGTCCTGACATGAGCCAACCAGATTTTGACTTGTTCCAAAAATTGAAGAAACCACTCCGTGGGAAATGCTTCAGAAGCATTGAGGAGGTGTCTAATGAGGTGACCCGAGTAATCAGACTCATCTACAACGAAGGCGTCCTGACGGGAATACAAGACTTGCTCTAACGTTGGACCGCTGTGATAAAGCACAATAGAGATTACATTGAAGACCTATAAATGTATTTTGTAAAAGAAATTCATTTTAAAGAGAAAACGTACAGTTTGCAGAACTTTTGAAATGAACCATATATGAAACACATAAATACGCTGTGATGCAGTATTTATGTTTTTTAGATGTATGAAACGCGAGGTACATAAAGTGTCCAAGTGGTTTAGAGGGCTAATCACTGTCAGTACTGACGGAAAATCTTCAATAATTACAACCTGGAACTGGAACAGTCCAGATTGACTCACTGTTACAATGAAGTAAATATCGTTGTTTATTACTGAACAGTACAGGTATACCTCAACACATTCTCTGCGACTGCACTAGATGGAGATATGCCGTTACATTCAACTTCCGACGAATAGATCTACCCGCAGAAAGGACAAGCGGTACGCATTGAATACGGGCATAGCGGGACAATCAGAATGGACGGATTGGACAAAAGGAAGTTCCCTTGCACAATTATGTGAACCGAACCACTTTCGTCCAGACCGTAGATATACACTGAGACAAAATTCCCATACATTTTATTCCTCACTCCAATACTCTAATTGGAGAAAAGGAAATAATTGTATGATATTTAATACCATTACGTATATTTTCAAATTCTGGCACAACAGATGGCATACAACGAATACATTCAGGTGTCCATAATATATAAAACCTCAGAAGGTTGCGTTCCATTTCCTTCGTCAGTGTATCTATGCAGAAGTTACACTTCTGTCGAAGACTGTACCAGCTGGCAATCATCCGGATTCCAATCCAACAACTCGTTGACATCTATGTCTTTCTTTTGCAGCTCTTTCAGCACGTGCTTCACTGTATTTTGGTCAGGGCGTTGTTCTCGATACCCCACATAGATAGAAACTGTAAGCAGATTATTGTCGGTTGTTAGAATTAAAGTTCCTTCATGTGTAATTACAAAAGCTGTGATTAATGACAAGTTCTATTGTTTCTGTCGTCTCCTCATCTTCCTCATCTTTAACCACTTCCAATACATTTCCCTATATGCCCTTCCTCCCTTCTAGACATTCAGCAAAAATATACGCTGTGGCTATGCACAACGTTCGGAAGCGTTAAGAAATGGTTGACACAGGCCTAGTGGTAACACACAGGAATACAACGCCAAGCAGAATATACGTCATTAACATTACTGTGCTGTACATTGTTCTCGGTGTTGAATCGGTTTATGGAAACAAATTTTTTTGAAAATAGGTTCGTTTTTACATTGGGTGTCGAAATTTGATGGTAAATGTAGATCAAAAGCACAATTTGCAAAGACTAACGCAAAACAAGATAGGCAGTGTATTTACAGCCATGATATAATGTTACCGTTGTGTAAATATTGATGACGAGCTAAAGCAATATGTTTTACTTTTTTTGTGTTTTTATAGCCTTACCTAACCAGCATGCACAGCGCTAGTACCTTGTTATATTATAATGTTTTCCTTGTCTGCCGCTACCAAATTTTTCCACTTTACCTAAAAAAATACACAATTTTGGATAAATATTTAAATGTAAAGAATTTTCTTAATTTTTGTCTAAAATCTGTTCGGACAAATTTCGTTTTCTAGGAAGTCGCTGCAAAGTTTGTTTACTTATACTCGTAAATTTGTCTTTATGTAAATACCCATCATACATATCAGAATTTAACAAAACATGAAGTTTGTCTAAATATTTTGCAAAGATTTCAATTACAATGAAATTTAAATACCTTCAATGAGGGCCGTGTTATTCGATGTGTACAGTAGGAAGGACTGGCAGCCATCACTAAATTAATACCAGATTTTCAGAAAATGTGCATAGTTTTTATACAGGTCACTCTGTAATTAGATATAGGTCACTCAGTAATTTGATACAGATAACTCTGTAATTTGATATAGGTCACTCTGTAATTTGATACAGGTCACTCTGTAATTTGATATAGGCCACTCTAATTTGATACAGGTCACTCTGTAATTTGATATAGGTCACTCTGTAATTTTATACAGGTCACCCTGTATTTTGACATAGATCACTCTGTATTTTAATCCACGGAGCAGAGTCTTTTTTGAGAAGCTAACAGGTGTTCAGGTAGACAAGAAATTCCCCTCATTGTATGGAATCCGAACGTTCATTACTATAATCACAAGAGCCCGCAACCTGTCCCTATCCTTAGCCCATCTCGATTCAGTCCTTGTGTCCACATCCCACTTCCTTAAATCCATCTTAATAATGAGCCTGCTCTATACAGGCTCCTAACATTCCACGTACCAAAGCTCATGACTCATTTTCGTTGCCCACAATATCAGTCCAGGTCTGAGGCTTACTCTTTGACTGTTTCGTAACACAATTCTTTTTTATGGTGAGGAGTTGTTACCACCTCGCCCAACCTCCAAGCTCTAAGATCACACCTTTTCGACGGTACGTGACTTCTTATTCAATATATTCGCAGCTACATTCCATATCGAAGGCCGTTCGTCCATCGGCAACCGGAGTACGAGGCACGCCGTGATGACATGGACCTACTTATCACGAACAATTTGTAAAACATGTAAAATATTTAACTGGCATGGGCTTACGTTGGTTGGTCTCGAAGTAGCAGAACTTGACAATGACGTAACGTTTGTAGTTAACTGCTAGGACGTAGGCTCGCCCAGTCAAGAATGCTGCAAAATGACCAAAGTGAATGCTATTGTATAGAGGAGTACATTATAATAGAAAAATTTTAATTACATTTTGTGGGGCTGGGAGAGATTGCATATTATGTACCGAAACATTACCAATTCAACAGAACCATACACTAAACAAAATTGCAAAATTATAATATTCGTTGATTTGCTAAATTGTAAATATTTGAGTAAAGATTGTCTTTTGTTTTTGATGAACTGCGAAAACTAATAAAGGTTTCTGAATATCTGTCAAGATCTGCATCTGCAACCCACAGCGCAAACTTTGGAGCAACCCCTTATCTATAAACTTGTTTCGTGTATTACTTAATAGGGGAGAGAAAACAAGACACATTTAACAAATAGTAAAACATTCCTCAAAGAGGAAAATCAAAACCTTTTCTTTTTAAAAAGTCATTGAAATTAACAAAGAATAAATAAGGAGAAAGTTTATAAATGGTTCAATATTCCGTGCCAAATCAATCACATTTACAAAATACCCCTATATTATGTCTGCTACCTTTAATAGCTCTTAAATTTTCTTGTCCCCAAAATCAGCTTAGCCAATTTGACTAGACGTATACACTTCTTAACGCTCAATCAAACTCTCCCTACCTCCTGTACACACTGCCCATATTCAGTAAGTTAAAGTTTTCAAACTCGATTATTATTGAATAATGAGCGCTGTGTTGCTAAGGAAAAAATCCGAAACTGTCAAAAACGAATTTTAGTTCTCAGTTGTTCCAGGCAGTATTCCCTTCAATATCTGGGTTGCCTTCGTCTAATAATAGAGCGAGAAATGTGTGAAATATTGAATGGTTTTTGAGAAATTTCATTCGACTTCGTTTAATGGACCAATCACATTTTCAAATTATCCAATTACCCGAAACAAATTTAACGTTCATATAAAAAGAGCTATGATCGTTTATCCTTATATTTTCCTGGTGATATCATGACACTGTTTTTAAAACTCTTTACGCTGAACTTACTAGGTTTTTCGTAAATTTCTTCCCAACCATTACCGTTCCAGTTTGTTGCATTTCCTTGTAGTATAATGTGACTTTTTTCGCTGTCGAACACAAGAAACTGAGAATTAGGAACAACTTTTTATATGCAAAAATGTACACTGTCTATTTGTTTTGAATGTCTCACAATACGTGCGACAGGCACATATACATGTAGTGTGTCAGCTAAATGTAATAATGTTGTAATGTTTCGACAATTTTCAGAATGTTTTGTGGCTTTTTAGGTTTAATTTCTGCAATTACTGGAGCATTATGTGCAGAGGGAGTGAGATGAATGTGCTGCAGTGTGTAACAATTTTTCAGATTTTAATTTTCGGTTGGGAGACGGTGACATTAGAATTAAAAACAAAAATACTAATACTGCAGTTGATGCCAAAAGTATTGTTTTATGGCTCTGTGTGAAGACCCTATTGAACTTAATGAGACTCCTTAACAAACATTAATGTTTTATGCTTGGCTTACTTGCAAAATGAACACATGAATTATATACGGTGAAATCGCTTTCACATTAGGTTTCTACCTGTATGTTTTAAGAATTACCCTGTATGAGTTAATTTTTTATATCCCAAATTTTAATTCAAGTTTTTTCTACGTTATAAACCATATAAATTTTCGATAGAAATATTTAGAGTTATGTTTTACTACATATAGGTTTAGGTTCTCTAGTGGATATCCGTTTGTTGGATCTCCATGATGTTGCCGTCTTTGGAGAAGTGTTAATATCATCTGTGTAATAAAATAATGTGAGAATTTGATTCTGACTTCAGAGGTGTATGTGAGGAAGGAAATTATTTCATGACATATTATAATGTCATACCTTATACATTCTCCATAAAACCATGTTACATTTTGTAAATTAATGGCCCTAGTGTCTCTGACTTCTGCCTAACGAAAAACCGCAGGGTTGAAAATATTAGCAGAAGAAAATTTTTAAAAAGTTTAGAATTAATGACAGTCAAGTCCCGATATATCGCCACATAAAATATAACCAACACAACTCTCTGAACATCAATTCCGTATTATTTTTATATCTATTTACCGGCTTAAAAATGTCAGTGAACAAACAGTGCATATTTTGAACCCACCTAACAATAAATACGTCGGTGGTGACTAAGCTTATGTTGCCCACAGGACTTGCATATGAGGCTACAGGGCAGGCAATCTGCGTATCATAATTGTAGTTGGGAGAGTGCAAGCGCCAGTACCAAAATCCTTTACCTGAAAACTGTGAGAACACGAAATTTGTGACACATTTCTGGTGAGTGTAACTTCTTAATTGCAGCTATTTGTAATTTTAGTTATTTATACATAATTTTAATAAAATCCGAGTTTTGAATCCGGTTCTCGCGAACATAATGTTTTGTGGAGCGAAATGGAACAGCTGTTAACATGAAGAGCCTGTAATGGAGTCTTAGTTCAAATCTCGATCAAGGCAATAAAAAGAATAGGCAACAAACTAGTAAACATAACGTTGACATTCTTTGTCCTTACCGCTGTTTTGTTAAAAAGTAATTTGTGTTAAATATTTTGAGTGAATATTTTGAACATTGTTATGCAGCAAGCAAAGCTCATGCGCCTTACTATATTTTCATTATTTTCATCTGTGGCTTGTGTACCTCTGCCGTATATTTTATATTATTCCAAATTGGCAGCGTTTTCGAAAAACCTAAACAGAGAATACAGTGTGCTTCTTGATTTTTAAAATTGTTTGCATGAAGCATTTCTTATTTCAAGAAGAAATGAAGAGATGTTACTATAAGTGCTGTATGCCTTTTATAAAATAGATGACATGCTTGTCGAATTTCAAAGGAAAATTATATTTTTCCAAAGATTGTTGAGAAATATTCAAAATTTGACTAGTGAAATCCGAGTTATTGCAATCAGAAAGACAGACATGGCGGAGCAAATACTCATAATTCTTAAATGTACGAAATCGCATAAAATTGCGAGTAAGTTTTCTAGTGTTTGACATTTTGCATGAAACTACTGATGTTTACTTTTAATTAGAAATCCAAAAACTCTTTTGAAATCTCAGAAAATATCTATCCAACTATCATTCAATTCTTCGAACTTATTCATTCTGATAAGCTCTATTGACATTTCGTTAATGGAACCACAAATTTAATATAAAACCAATGCAGCAGTTTTAACAGCTGCTTGTTTCAGTGATCATGTCAATGCACTAATACCTACCTTAGTAAAATCAAAATTCTTCATGGCCGTAATTTCAACGTTGCAGTCGCCGGAAACCGACGCTAACTTGACGATTAGACCCAGAAAGATAAACAGCAGCATGTTGCTTTTAATTACTGTAATTAATAAAAACAATAATATGTAAATTGTGTTTGCCTCTTCTTTCCCTTTGCATAATGAACACAGTGACACAAATTTTGGTACTTTCGGTGTTCTTCCAAAGATTTCATTGGCATAAGTCTGGACTTCGTTTTCAAAAAAGTATAATTTTTCTTCCCTTCGTGTTTGGCCAAGTTACATATTCGAACTTCTGGCTGGAGATAGAAAGTTTCCAACAAATGCACAGACACTCTCTGATGTTACACTACACCAAAATACCTTAAATTTCCCATTTTATTTTTTTTTTGACTAACACTCGTACCTATATGTTCTTGTGTTGTGGTACAGACATTAAACAACCTGCAAGAGGAGGAAGTCCTTTGATTTGGAGGAAATATGTGTCAGCCTCAGACAGGCTGATTTGCTGGTCTGTATACTCTCACTGTTACGGCAATTTCACACATGAAGACGATACCAGGATTCTTTTTAAGCTCACTTCATTCGTCAGATAAATTTGCGAAAATTACCTCATTATGGATTGAAATTGTAAGTACAAAAGTAGTGACGTAATAAGGAAGTTTAACCGGATGATACCGATATGTGATTTAAAATTACCGACTTTCAGCGACGTAGTTAAAATCGGGAGGTTCCGAAGTATGAACATTTGTGTCAGCCAATGAACCTCGTGTGTAGCTGTGTTGAACTGACCTACAGTAATGTGATATCAGCTCCACTGTCTGTAAGAAGGCCAGAAATTTCGCAGGTCTTCTGTAGATGTGCAGCTAATTTTTAATGACGTAACAAAATTGTGAAATTCGATTCCTAAATTCCGTCCCCCTCTCTCTTTTGTCCCTTCTCACTAAACAACTTATAGAGAATTGTATGGAGAGTGTTAGTTAATCTCTGTAAAATGTTCACTTTTCATTAAAATCTAGCACAAAATTGGGAGAACGGACAATTATCGTCGTTTGCAGGTCTGTCCCTTCGTCCTTCTGCGTGTGAGTATGAAACAAATCGTCTGCTACTGGATTGGTTTTTTGAAATTTGTTTGAAGTTGGTTTTCGGAAATCTGGCCGTAAAATTTATCGGTTATTAAATTCTGACAAAATAAGAGTTTCTATACATTTAAACCGATGTATATTCATAATAAAATATTACATAATTATTTTAAAGATAAGACATTTAGATACAAGTTTGCAAATCGGTTCGAAACACATATCTCATACTCCGTAACTTTTTCTGAAACTAGTACAAGTGATGGGATAATGTGGAAAACTTTTAGCACCAGGCAGGAAAGAGACAGCATAATATAAGTAATATGTCTATGGGTTTACCGTGCTGGATAATTAAACCTACATACACACAAACACACACATTCAGAAAAATTACTGTTTATTCTCCTTTTTAGGCAAGAACAATTACTCCAAATTTCCTCAGTGTTTCGTTATACCTACATTTTCTGTATTTTGAATTTAGCATTATGTTTGTGTATTGCGTATCAATATGCTTAACATTGCGTCATTTTACCATGTGCTGTCTTCTGTAATTATGTGTTGTTTTGAAGAATATTGTTACATGCTTAGGTAAACTTGTTGAGATATATGACGTATTGTGAACAGTATTCTAAATTCTGGTTTCATTTAATACTCCACAAATGTTATGTATTATATTTTGAATTTGAAATCAGGTTAATCTGTACTGTGAAATGCAAAAATTTGGACGTTTATGATCTAGAATATGAAGACATTCAATGTCTATTTTCTCTGAATTTCTTGCTTAAATATGGGTAATCCTATGCGTGGCGAACTCTAAACACTTTTCGTTAAAAATTAAAATTCGTGGGGGCATATTCAGTTGTGAGAGTGTTTGGCCTTTTCCCAATCTCTAGCTGGAAGGTTAAAAGAAGAGTAAAGTCATGCCTCCACACCCACTCTGGGACATCATGCCCTCTTCTACTTTGAAACTTACGTTCTGCCAGCGAGAAGTGTCAGACGCAGTCTGTTGTAATACTTCATGTAGAGGACAATTGTGTTGCTACTTCGGAATTAAGGTAAAGCCTTCGATAAAAAAAGTTGTTATTTTTCATAATTGTAGGGACAGAAACATATAACCTCACAGCCTCAGAATAAAAACTTCCTCTTGCTTAAAACATGTGGATAATGATAATATTTTTTTTTATTCCTTAGTCTGACATGGTCCCGCCAATCACTTCACTTGCAGAGCGTCATTGTTGCATATAATCACACTTAATACAACACACACACACACACACACACAAGTACAGTTAGACACAGAGGTCTCTACTTGGAAACAATCAACACTGACAGGAAACAGACGTCACAGCCCCCGGCGGGATATAAACCTGAAATTCTTGTTTGTTGAATTGAATATTCTGGCAATTAAGGCTTAAAGGGCCATCTCCTCCAACTCACGAAAACAAGCCCAAAATGTCATCTTTCACCCTTTAACAAAACCCATATTGTTGGACGATATCTTATAAAAACTTCACTTTCAAAATTACCCTAAAGTCGTAAGATGGTGGCAGTATACCCACATGGGTTATCTCTGTCCGACCCAAAACACAACAAAATTATTAAACATACAGAAAAAAAAGGTTTGTTTGTAAGTTAGCAATCGTAAACTATTTCGACGAGTTGACGATGTGGTGTGATGTATGGCCTTAAATATAACAGATGTCTCAGTGGACACACAGATACGCAATAAGTGTTGCAAAATATTGTAACAACAGTCTACATTAAAGGTAACATGTTCACAGTTGTTAGCAACATTGTGTGACCACAGTGGGTTAAATGGTGTAATTATTTGAGAAGTTTTCAGCATGACAAATAGCAGAACGTGCGTTTCAATTTCGTCATTTGTAGATTTCCTGCTTCTCGAGAGAGAAAATTACTTCAGTTTTTGGAAGTGGAAGAACTTAATTTTCCTCAGCGCATAAATTCTTATATAGTGTTTTCTAAAGAATAAGTCGTCTTCTTTGAATATTTGTAGATTGCAAATTTTTTATTTAGAAGGAAGAAATTCATTAAATATTTTTGTCGCGTTTGCAAGAAAATGAAAATGGTCAGCATCACTTAGTCTGTCTTTTTGCTCATCAGATTTTGTTTCTGCACTAAATAAAATCTAGTGCGACTTGACTGGTTTTCACGAAATTTTTTAAAGCATATTTCCAAAATATGCCGAAAAATTCAGCATTTATTACAATTTGAAAAAATAACAGGTACTGTAAATGAAGACCTATGTACATACTAGATCATGTGGATCTTAATTACTATTTAAATAAGAAATTTTAAGGAAGAATTTGCAAAACAACTCAAAAGAAATATTTTATGTTCACTGATATTTTCTGAAAATGGCAAAGATGATAAGAAAATGTTCACAGTTTTTTACTGATAGATAGGCCAGAGATTGCAATATAACATGTCTCATGGTTATTCTTTACTTGATACACCTTTATCACTTTTATTGCAAGAATAATTACTAGCAAGTGAATCAGTGTTACGTAATATGCACATAACGCCTTGTAAACCCTCGTGCATTATGTTACGTAATTGAAGAGGTGCTTGACGTTTGCAATTATGTGGTGTGTTGCAGATTATTGTGACATGTATCAGTAAACATTTTTAGTTTCATGACGAATTTTGAACAGTAATTTAACGTCTTGTTTCATTTAATTATTCGCCAAAATATATTATCATATTTTGGATTTAAAATCAGGTTCATCGACACTGTAGGTTGCAACAATCACAATTGTATTTGGAACAATAAAAGATACTATTTAAAATTTCCTGCGAAATTTTCTCTTAAAATTGAAATTTCCGAATTTTTAAAAACTTATTTTACTTTCTTTCCCAACCCTCATAAGTTATAACATTTTGTGCCGTTCTTAAAATATTCCTTTGCACTAACTTCTGGAACAAACCTAACCAGCAATTCACTGTCACTCACAACACTCACCACTTCTGCCGTTCTACTATCACACACTCAGCTACACTATTTTCAGTAACTCTGAGAATTTTCATTAGAACCCAAATTCACACGACACATGACAGTTGAAGATAATGAATTTCAGTGACTGTGGTCGAAAATATAGAAGACACATTAATGTAAAAAATAATTTCTAGGTGCTATTAGTCAGTGAAACCCGCGTAAATCTTATTGTCTCTGACTAATTAGAAATATCTACACTCGATTACTTTAGAGTGTCAGCACAGGAGCATTGAGAGAATGCTATGTGTCTACGCCGATCGCGGTAGCTAAACGTCTTATGATGTAGTTCTGCATTTGTTTCTTTCGTGCGATCGCCTATTTTAGCCTTGATGAGTGCAATGAATTCCCTCTCTTTGGTCGGTTGTGTGTTGTGTAGTAACGGACTGTGTGAAAATGTGGTCACTCGTTCTGAGGAGGCCTACAGCTTGCGTCTGTGTCTAAATGTGTGCGATCTAGGAACCTCAACACACAGTCACCTTATCTCTCAGTCTGACTGCAGCACCACAGAAAGTAAGTAAAGTGAAATTTACTTACAGACACTCCAATTTTAGTGGCGTCTACTTCCAGCTCCTCGACAGTGCGGGTTTTTCCAGTCGCGTATACCATTTTATAAGGCACATTTGAGATTAAGCTGCGCGTGTCGAAAGCAAACATATATTCAAAAGAACACCTGACAGGTGTGTTAGTATTCTGTAATGTCCACAAAGAGCTATAAAACAAAGGAAAGATAAAACATTTATGTTGCATAACTCCCAGTTTTTACGTAAATATTATATAACTCACCCGACCTCGCATTCTGTTTTTCGATTTCAACAGTTTTATTGACACAAAAATAGCTTCAAACACCTTTATAACGACAGTGTTTTATGCGATACCACGCCTATAGCGTTAAATATTCTGTGGAATAAATTAATTCCTTTTTTATATCCATAACAATTTACTCCCTCTCCGGAAAAACATTCTGTTAGAATGACGCAAGTTTGCAGTGTATTTCGTGACATAAATTAAATCAGATTATCAGCACAGTGTTGGTTTTAATTCATGTAATCCATGAACATAAATGATATATAAATTCTCTTTGAGCGTTCCTTCCCACAGCACAATGAATAAGGTGAAAGTAGATTAGTCATATATCTACTGTTATCACATTCTTTATCATTATAAATTCGACACCATGTTTCTGGAAAATCCCTCATCTAAGAAGAACCGAGGGATATTGGCCTTCACGTAAATTAAAGGGTGCATTTTCATATATTAAAAAAATTATTCTTCTTTAACAGATTTTTCGAAAATGTTCATATATTGGATTTAAAGAGATTTTGGTTTTGGAGAGTCGAGTATTTTCATTCTGACCGAAAGACTGACAGACATGATGTAGCCATTATTCCCTTTCGTCATTTTGTGAGTTCGTGTAATTATTGGAAAATAATTAACGAACTTACTGTCATCACGATAAGTTTAGCCACAATTAGATTCTGTATAAATCCGTGATCCACCAAACATTCGTCTGTTTAATTGCAGTGTCGGGAAATTCACATAAATACCTACATAAGTTTTGTTTAATCGGCGCCATAATTTTAACATATAAACCTGTTTCTCAACACTGAATATTTTTCTACCGTTGACCGGGACTAGTAACTCAAGAACACACACAGAATGCTTTGGTGTTTTCCATACACCAAAATGGTTGAGTGAAGGCGACAGAACGTTTCTTAATGCGTAAATTTTACTTGGTTATTTGGAGTTAACTGTGGGGAAGTGGCTTACTTGGATCCGCATTGAGACACACAACACTCATAAAAACAAACTTCCATGACCCATTGCGGGGTTCGAATCTGCAATATTTGCAATTGAGTTTAAAGTATTTTTGTACTCAATTACATATTTTTGGACATTCTGGCAATTAAACAAATGGGAAATCCCCAACACATCGCGACCCCTAATCGGGGAACTATTGTGAAATTTTCAAAACCTTCATTGTTTAGTTCGCTATCACAAGACTTGATCCATTTCAATACCAACCTTAATTCTTAATATTATGGCAACATACCCACATGCGCGGATTACCCATCTCCTTCAACCCACAACACAAAGGGTTTTCAGACCTACAGTCAAGACATGATTTGTTTGTAATTTCGATATCATAAAATATTTCGACATGTTTAGGATGTGGGGTGACGTATGGCCTGAAATTTTACAGACGCTGTAGTGGACATACGGATACCCAAAAAGTAATGCAAAATATCGTAACAATACGTAGTGGGAATTTTCCGTACACTGGGTTCTGCTTTAGCAACTCTATCTTTATTATTAAAAATAATTGCACATTATATTTTATAACTGTATGCAAATATTTGTTACCATATCTCTCCTACATATTTCGGAGCGTACTGCAACTTTCTTAGCGTTAAAGTCTTATCACTTGCTCAAATCTCTCTATTTATTTTATAAGTTTGTGTGATAACTGACTGTCTTTTGGCATCAAGACTTTTAATTAAAAACGTGAGCAAAGTGCAAAACGCGAATTTTCGTGTTATCGTGTCTACTCATCTCCCTGTGTGTCCGTCCAAATTAGAATAAATTCTTTACCAAAGAACAGAATTTCTTGAAATTAGACACGAATTGTTGTGTATTCTGTCTAGAAAGATCACGTTTTATTAAAATATACAAGAATATAATGCACTCCACCTGAAGATCTATGAGCAATATGATTAAACTTCGCTTTATTCTCATAAATATACGATTATCTTTATTTTTATTGATTTCCAATCTTTTCGTTTCCTTACTCACTCCTTACACACATAACACCATGTCTATGCTTGTCCGTCCGTCCGTCAGCCTTCAAATATTTCTTTCCGAAAGAATGGATTTTATTGATGTATGATTCTTGGAAATGTTTCGGTAGTCTGTAAAGAAAATAAAGTTTTATTGATATATGAGAAGAATAACGTGTACCATATATGAAAGCCTATGCAATTATAAGATTTGGTCTCGCTAAATCAATGTTATAACAAGAAAACATTACGCAGGATTATTGAAGACAAGAAAAATAATAATTATTACTTACAGTAACGTATTAAAACTAAATAAGGATTTAAAAATGCGCTTTGCATTGGGAAAATGAGACAAAAATACTTAAAAACAGAGAGTATATAATTCATATTTTTTTTAAATATTGGATTAATTCCAATTTACATGAAGGTCACGTACATTTTATTTAACTGTGTATATAATTTCCCATAAAAATATTGTTTGCCTTAGTCATTGTTTATACATCTGACTGTGAAATGTGTCTGAACAACATAAAAAGCATAGATCCTCTTCCACCGCAAAAATAGTTTCACAAAATTGCCAACAAGCTAACTTGTAATTGCTAAATTAATGTTGTCAATTCCTACCGCACCATGTCGAAGTGTCTTAAAGGATCAAGACGCAAAACCTGTACAGATACAGTGCTAACAAATTCACCCACACACACCATATGTCTGCAAGTTAGCAACAATTTGCAATATCCTTCAGTACTTATTAACAATTACAGCCAAACAAAACTCATATCTGGATTTCACAATCACATCTGTTTATCGGTTCTGACCGTTATAAACTGTAATAAACTGAATGTGAATGTTGTTGTCTTTCAGCATTGACGCCATATAATTTTGTTGAGCAGGTAGCAAATTGGTGCAGTTACGTAGATATGTGTACCAAACAGTACGGAATCACATCACTCAAGAGTGTTACCTTCACATTCCGTCAAATTTCTCTCCGTATCCATCGAACGCAGTAACTTAATCCAGTCCGGTGCAGTGATACGGATGTCCAGTTACTGTAGATATTCACAGGCAGAACCATCCTTTGTGTCTGTCGCACTGGGTGAGTTCACTGGAGTGAAGTCTATTTTCTGCATTTGTAGTTTCTTAAAGACATAATTCCGCTCGACTAAATTCTATTACATTTTTGAGTTTGGGCCAACTTGTTGACAGACCTCTATATATCAAAATATAGCAGGCAATGCTTGTAAACGTGAGGTAAACATGTCTTCTGTCTTCCACTGCAATCCTGTGCAAGCGGTAACTTAACACTGCCAGTTTTATAGAGAACAATTCCGAAAATATTGTGTCTTTGAAAGTTAACTGCGTAATTGTATGTTAACAGCTGTCATAACCTGAGTAATAGCAGAGATGAATTTTATGATACTTCTTTCTTATATACCGACAAAATTTATCACGGATTCAAGGATGGACGACAGAGATGAATGATCATATATTAAACGGTTCTTTTAACTATTGTCTTTGTTATGCAGGCGAATGGACCACTCTATATATTTCAGGAGTTTGAATAAATACAGTAATTACTGATGAGAAAACACTTGACATATTTAGTGGAACCAATAAACAAGAACTGATTTGTTACTGCTTAGGCAACTGGCATAACGTAAACTGAAAACCTGATTAACTACGAAGAACTGAGGCAACAAAATTGAAGGATACACTTAACTAATTCAGTTTTCATAACTTGAGGAAATAAACAGTCAGTCAGACTTAGAAACAGGGAATTTGACACCAATTCTAGGCATAAAACTAAAGGGTATGAATTTTATGGTACATCTTTCTTATATATCGACAACATTTATCATGAATTCAAGGATGGACGACAGAGAAGAAGTTATTTTTTTTTTTTTTTCAAAATATTGTCTTTGTTATGAATGCGAATGAACCACACTATATAGTTCATGAATTTGAATAAATACAGAAATTACTGTTGAAAAAACACTTGACATATGTAGTGGAACCAACAAACACCGATTGATTTGTGACTGCTTAGACAGCTGACATAACGGAAACTGAAAAGCTGATTAATTACAAACAAACTAGGCAATAAAACTGAAGGACACTGTTAACTAATTCAGTTTTCATAACTTGAGGAAACAGACAGACAGTCAGACTTAGAAACAGGGAATTTAACATCATTTCTAGTTATAAAACTAATATATAATTTCTTTATACGTATTGTGGTGCTACGTTTCCTTAAGACATTCATGTTGTTTACAGCAGTCTATCAGCAACAGGAGACTGGACACGTGGCGCAGGGAACCTTCTTTATATTGCGCACTCCATTTCTTTCTTGGTGGTACAGTGACCGGTGTGTGGCACTGGACATTCACCCTCATTTATCAATGAGGTTAAAAAAAATATGGCAATACTAATTCACAATCTATAAGTTTATAGACATGTTCTAATGGGCCTGGTTACAAGATATACAACTCGTTATTCTTTTTTGAACTTTTCAGTACTTGTCCATTAGTTCTTTTGGTACGAGCGACAATATATGAAGAAGAGGAGTACAGACCTTGTGCGGAATAAGACGAAGGGCGCTGATAAGTCCTTAGCCCGTCTAGGAAGGAAACAAACTACATTGACAAAACTCGGTACTTATTCAACATTATTCCCACGAAGTTTTATACACTTCTTAGCCCGTTGCTCCAACTTTTGCAAACAGATAAAATGAATTCAGAATATTGCCCGTTCAACCAGGTTTCCGCGCCAGCAATGACCTCCGCGTCGGACGAAGAATTACGAACTTCAATTGTTTTTTTCCAGTCCAGGGAACAGATGGTAGACCGACGGGGCTAGATCCGGATAATAAGGTGGATAATAAATACACTGGAAACCCAGGTAGA
>Ga0123357_10001974_pt1 | contig 22438 bp, 25 predicted proteins | sample TergutEmb28metaG_FD_89873 | JGI IMG/M metagenome (GOLD analysis project Ga0123357, IMG submission 89873) | Embiratermes neotenicus P4 segment gut microbial communities from Petit-Saut dam, French Guiana - Emb289 P4 | ecosystem: Host-associated > Arthropoda: Insects > Digestive system > Gut ... | reverse complement strand
CATCCAGATCAATCTGCTGGGTGCAGCCTCCTTGGAAGAACTCTTGAATCCGCGACGACGAAATACTGAAAACCCCTATAACCTTAGCCTGTTAAGCCTTGCAGCTTAGCCGGACAACCATGATGCTAAACTTAGGCAAATTACAAGAATAAGCCTTGGTCGCTTTTTGCCGTCTTGACTTTTGTACCTAAAAAGGTACATTCAGAGTATGCAAAAGGTCATCCGAGCGCGTTTCTTCCAGACATCCGCCACAGGCCCGGAGCCTGTGCGGGAATGGCTGCTTAGTCTGACGCCGGAAGAACGGTGGACTGTGGGGCATGACATACGGCTGGTGGAAATCGGCTGGCCCATCGGTATGCCCGTGTGCCGTCCATTAGGTGAGGGACTTTTTGAAGTGCGTAGCCGTTTGGAAAACCGCATCGCCCGTGTGCTGTTTTGTGTGGCGGACGGGGAGATGTGGCTTTTGCACGGATTCATCAAGACGACGCAAAAAACACCCAAGCAAGATATGCGGCTTGCAACGCAACGAATGCGTGAGCTTTTTGGAGGCAAGATATGAGCGACAAGAAACAAGTGAATCCGGTTCATGTCGGTGGCTACTTTGACGATTTTCTGCATGAGCAGGGTATTTTTGAAGAGATCAACGCCCAGGCCGTAAAAAAAGTCATTTCCTGGCAGATTGCAGAGGAGATGAAGCGTCAGGGGCTTTCCAAGGTGATGATGGCGAAACGCATGGGCACCAGTCGTTCATCCCTTGAACGCCTGTTGGATCCGGACAATGACGCTTTGGCTCTCTCCACCCTGACCCGCGCCGCATTTGTACTCGGCAAGGAAGTGCAGGTCAATCTGGTATAACACATTACTAAATTATGATGAGAGCGCCAACAAGCAACAGCATGCAAAATAATTTAGTAATGTGTCCCCGAAATTTTCCTCTAAGGGTGCACTATGAAAAAGCTTTTTATAGCCGTCGTTTTGCTTGTGGTGGCGATGTTGCCGGTGGCAGGGTTTACCGCCGAACAAGATGTTTCGGATTTTGCGACGATACAAAAAGCCGCTGAACAAGGGCATGTCAAAGCGCAATTCGAGTTGGGCTTGATGTACGCAAATGGGCGAGTAGTTCTGAAAGATGATGCCAAAGCTGCGCACTGGTGGACAAAAGCCGCTGAACAAGGAAACGCCGATGCGCAATACTATTTGGGCTTTATGTACCAAAATGGACTAGGCGTTCCGAAAGATGGGGGCAAAGCTATGCACTGGCTTGAGAAGGCCGCTGAACAAGGCTATGCCCATGCGCAATACGAAGTGGTCGCTATGTACGCAAATGGGCTCGGCGTTCCGAAAGATGCGGCCAAGGCCGCATACTGGTTTGAAAAAACCGTTGAACAAGCTGAACAAGGGCACAGCGAAGCGCAATTCAGTTTGGGCAACATGTTCAACTATGGGCAGGGTGTGCCGAAAGACCTCGCCAAGGCTGCGCACTGGTGGACAAAAGCCGCTGAACAAGGGCTTTCCGATGCGCAAAACAAATTGGGCCTTATGTACGATGCGGGGCGCGGCGTTCCGCGAGATGAGCCCCAGGCTGTGCATTGGTGGACAAAAGCCGCTGAACGAGGAGAGCCCGAAGCGCGAAAAAATTTGGACGTTTTGGCAAAAAGAGGTAACGAAAGCGCAAAAAAGGCTCTGGAACGCTTGAAAATTTTGAGCTTTATGTACGAAAATGGGCTAAATGTTCCTAAAGATGAGGCCACGCTTGTGCACTGGTGGACAAAAAACGTTGAAGGACGCGGTGTTCCGGAAGATTGGGACAAAGCTGTGCATTGGTATGAAAAAGTCGCTGCACAAGGGGATGACGAAGCGCAATTCAGTGTGGGCAGCATGTTCTACTATGGGCTGGGTGTACCGAAAGACGATGCCAAGGCTGTGCACTGGTGGACAATAGCCGCTGAACAAGGGCATGCCCATGCGCAATACAAGTTGGGCGCTATGTACGAAAATGGACGAGGCGTTCCTAAAGATGAGGCCATGGCTGTGCACTGGTGGACAAAAGCCGTTGAACGAGGATACGCCGAAGCACAAGAGAATTTGGACATTTTAGCCAAAAGGGGTAACGAAAGCGCCAAAATGGTTTTGGAACGCTTGAAAATTAAGGCAGATTCGTTTTGACATCGACCCCTTGTTCAAGCGGACGTGTGCAGCAGATCAGCTTAGCTGCTATTGTTGGCGTTATATTATTAGCTTTTGGAATAATTATTGTTTTTGCTGCGATTGACAGTTGGAGAAATATGATTTTAGAAGAAAAGCATATCCAGTTTTTCAAGGTTGAGCCAATTGGGAAATTCCCTGTTGAGCTTAATATAACAGGCTTGACACTGCACAGTGCGTATGTCGTTAGAAAGATAGAAACGTCTCAGGCCGACGATGTCTTGATGCTGAAAATATATTTACAGTTTGTTGCATTTGCTCCTGCGGGGTCGTCCGGAAGCTTCGCCTATCATTTAGCAGTTCCGGAGGCAGTACGCAAAGTTGTCTTGGGGGAAGAACAAGCAGTTATTTGGATGAGGGACTGACTTTATGGCCAGGAACTTCAGATTGTAACAGGCAGGATCAACTTGTTGAGGGAAAATACCCTATTGAGGAGATAGCCATGATCACCCAGCCTTCCCGTTTGCGCGGCGTACTGTCCCCGGTTGTGACGCCCTTCACGAACGATCTTGCGCCGGATCCCAAACGCTTTGTGCAACATTGCCGCTGGCTCCTGAACAGCGGCGTTGGGCTGGCGATTTTCGGCACCAACTCGGAAGGCAACTCCCTGTCGGTCGCCGAACGCCGAAATCTGCTCGACGCGGTGCTCGCCGCAGGCATTGATCCCGCAACCCTTATGCCCGGCGTCGGATGCTGCGCCCTTCCCGAGACGGTGGAATTGACCGGACATGCCGTCCGCGCCGGTTGCGCCGGAGTATTGATGCTGCCGCCTTTCTATTACAAGAACCTCTCCGATGACGGATTATTCCGCGCATACTCCGAAGTTATCCAACGGGTGGGGGACGGAGGTCTGCGCATATATCTGTACCACATCCCGCCGATCGCCCAGGTTCCGCTCAGCTTGGCGCTGATTGAACGCCTGTTGCAGGAGTACCCCGGCACAATCGCGGGCATCAAAGACAGCTCCGGCGACTGGAGCAACACCGAAGCCATGTTGCAACGCTTCCAATCCGATGCTTTTGACGTGTTCTGCGGAAGCGAAGTCTTTTTGCTGCAAACCTTGCGAGGCGGCGGCGCGGGGTGCATTACAGCCACAGGCAACGTCAATCCGGCGGCCATCGTGGACTTGTACAAAACTTGGCAACAGCCCGGCGCGGATGAGAAGCAGGCCGAGCTGACCGCTACGCGCCGCACGTTTGAAATCATGCCCATGATTTCGTCCATGAAGGCAGCCATCGCCTGGAAGCGCAATGACGAAGAGTGGATCAACGTGCGCCCGCCCCTGATGAACGCACCGGCCGACAAGGCCGCCCGGTTGCGCGAAGCCTTGACCAAGCGCGGCTTTGCCATGCCGGGCCTATTGTTGTAATGAAAACACGCTTTTTTATTTACAAAACACGGCAGGTGCTGTAGACTCTAGAAAAAAGTTTACGATGTGTTTGACCTGATCCACGCTTTTCGGAGGTAAGATGGGCTGTCCACGCAAAGGTGTCGCCGTGCGCGTGTCCGCCATGTATTTGGTTCTTTTAGTCTTTTTTGTGACGCCCGTATGGGCGGAGCCTCTTTCTCTGGAGGCTGGTTCCGCTGTGCTCTTCGATATGCGCAGCAAGCGCCTGCTGTACGAACAGGACAGCACACGCAAAATTCCTCCCGCGTCTCTGACCAAGGTCATGTCAATGTTCGTTGTGCTGGATGCGGTGAAAAACGGCAAGCTTTCTTTGCGGACGCCTGTTCGGGTGAGCAAGGCCGCCGCCTGTGCCGGTGGTTCCACCATGCGTCTGAAGGCAGGGGAGCGGGTGCCGCTCGACGATTTGTTGCGGGGCATGGCTGTGGCTTCGGCCAATGACGCTGCCGCCGCTGTCGCCGAGCATCTGGCCGGTTCCCAGGCGGCTTTTGTGGACATGATGAATCGCAAGGCCGCGCAGATTGGCCTGAAGAACACGGTATTCAAAACGCCGCACGGTTTGCCGGCCAAAGGGCAGATGACGACGGCCGCCGACATGCTGCGTCTTGCCTGCCGTTACCTTGAAACCCATCCTTCAGCCCGCTGGTACCACAGTAGCCCCGCCGTGATCCACAACGGCATGTTGATGCCGAACACCAACAAAATGTTGGGGCATGATGAGGTAAGCGGTTTAAAAACCGGCTTCACCAGGGCATCCGGGTACAATATCATTCTCACGAGTACCCGCCACGGCAGGGACATGGTTGGGGTGCTCATGCGCGCGCCTTCCGTGGAAGTCCGCACCCGGGAAGCGCAACGCCTGTTGGAATATGGCGCGAACCTGCCGCTATCCCCGGAAAAAGCACCCACAAAGGCTTCCGGCAAACAGAGCGCAAAGATTGCAAATGCCGGCAGGAAGAGCAAGACCCCTGAGCCGTCCCGTCGGCTATTGCCGCAGACAGCAGGGCTTCCCTCTTCCGCGCAAGGCAGTCAATGGCAGTAATGCCTGCTTTCCGCGTACGCGCAGGATACCTTGGAAATAAAGGCATGCAACAGCAAAGGTGAATATATGCGACAGCAAAGCGGTGAAGGAGGCGGCAGGAGAAAGAGCGATCTCCTTTTGGCGCGGATGAGCTATGATATTCGTACCTCCATGAGTTCCATTGTCGGATTGAGCCATCTGTGCCTTCGAACGGATCTCAGCGACCGCCAGCGGGAATATTTGGAGAAGATCCAGGATTCAGCCGTCACCCTGGTAGGAATTCTCAACGATATTCTTGATTTCTCCCGTATAGAATCCGGTCGCGTGGAATTGCTTGCCGGCCCCTTCCGCATGGCGGATCTGCTGCGAAAAATCGCCGATACCTTGGGTCCGCGCGCGGAGAAAAAGGGCTTGGAAGTTCTGTTCCGCGTGGCCCCGGATGTGCCTGAGCACCTTGAGGGAGATTCGTACCGTCTTTGCCAGGCGCTTGCGAATCTGGCCGACAATGCCGTCAGGTATGCCCACAAAGGAGAGATCATCATCAATGTGGAGACCCTGGAACGGCAGGATACATCCTACCATTTGCATTTTTCCGTCCAGGATACCGGGCTTGGGATGACCAAGGAGCAGATGGATCACATCGCGCGCTTTTTTTCCTTGCCGCAGAAGGATCTGTTCCCGGAGGCGCACCCCGACGCCGGACTCGGTCTTGCCATCGCGCATATGCTTGTCCGCCTCATGGGCGGCAACATTTGGATGGAAAGCGACGCCGAACACGGCAACGCGTTTCATATAAGCCTGTGGATCAAGGCAGGGGCCGTGCTCGGTCCGTATACGGTTCCCACTGACGTGCTGCGGCGTTTGCATGTACTGGTGGTGGACGATAATGCCTCTGCGCGGATTATTCTTACGGAAGCGCTGATGTCTTTCGGTTTCCGTGTGGAAAGCGCCGAGACCGGCACGGAGGCTCTGAACATGCTGCAAGAGGCGTGTGGGCGGAACGATCCCTTTACCTTGGTGTTGCTGGATTGGAAGATGCCGGGACTGGACGGCGTGGAAACGGCGAAACAGATCAGGGAGCATTCCTCCATCAATACCCTTCCTCAACTGCTTATGGTTTCCGCTGCGGATATGGAAGACTGTCGGCAGCAGGGGGTTGATGCGGGAATACAGGGTTTTTTGATCAAACCCGTGGCGCGTTCCCTGCTCTTTGACGCTATTGTCCGTCTTTTCGCCAAGGAAAAAAGCGAGGAGGAGAGGGAAGCCTCTGTCGTCGTACCGGAAAGGGGAGGGGACGTCACAGACTCCGATGGGCAGGAAGCATTGAAGGGCGCACGGATCCTGCTGGTCGAAGATAACGAGATCAACCAACAGATTGCGGTAGAGCTTTTGCAACAGGCAGGCTCTGTGGTCATAACGGCGAACAATGGGAAGGAGGCTTTGGATATTCTGCAACAGCAGCCGTTTGACGCGGTGCTTATGGATATTCAGATGCCAATCATGGACGGCCTTGAGGCCACGCGGCGCGCACGCGAACTGTCTGTACCCGGCATACGCTCTTTGCCCATTCTCGCCATGACGGCGCATGCCATGGAAAGTGACAGAGAAAAAAGCCTGCACGCGGGCATGCAGGAACATCTGACGAAGCCTATTGACCCCGAGCAGATGTATAGAGTGTTGTCGAAATGGATACATTTGAGCAAGTCGGCCGCCTTGGATATTCCGCCCATCGGCGTCGCTACGCCGGGGGGATTCGACGATCTGCCCGGACTGGCTGTACAAGATGCTCTGAAGAATCTGGGCGGCGACGAAGGCTTATATATAAAGCTGCTCAAGCGTTTTGTGGAGAGTTATGAGCATACTCCCCAACAGGTGCGTGACGCATTGGCTGCCGGGGATCGGAAGCTTGCCGTCCGTCTGGCGCACACAGTCCGAGGACTTGCCGCCAGCCTTGGGGCGTCCAGTCTGACCTCGGTCGCAGGCGATTTGGAACGAACTCTTGCCGCAGAGAAGGAACATGCCGCAGTGCTGGCGCAGATGCGCGATGTGCTGCGCCAGACCATCGAAAGCATCCGGGTTTTTTTGAAGAGGGTGCGGGCTTAGTATCGCGACACGCGACACGAGTGCGCTGCTCTTGCCTGTCGTTGGAACTTCGTAGTAAGCTTGTCCTATGAACGTACTATGGAAAGGCGGGCTCCCACGGGGCGGTATGGCGCAATGGGCGCTTTTCGGCGCTGTTGTCGCCGTTGGTGGGCTTGTGGCCTTTGTGCTGGCCGCGCTTGGGCTGGTGGTCGGCGGCTTGCTGGTCGGCTTTTTTTCCGTAGCCACGATACTGGCTTCGCGCCGTCGGCGCGGCGGCGCTTCCGCATATGCCGCGCGTAGGGCTGACGGGCGCGGATCTGAAGGATACTGCGTGGAACTGGACAAGGACGCTTACACGGTACGCATTGTGGATGAAAAGAGTACGCCTGCGCGACCATGACAATACGGATGCTATCCTGGAATGTGAACGGCCTGCGCGCTATTTCCGCCAGACCGGAATGGAGTTGGTTCAAAAACACCACAGCCGATGTGGTGGCCTTGCAAGAAACCAAGGCCGCGCCGGAACAACTGGCGCCTGATTTGCGCGCGCCGGCGGGATGGCACACGGGCTGGTCGGCTTCCGTGGTAAAAAAGGGCTATTCAGGCGTGGCGGTCTTCAGCCGCCTTGAACCCCTGCGCATCCGCGAAGAATTGCCCGATGCGGATTTCCGGGGCGAAGGACGCTTGCTGCACCTGGAGTATCCCGCCTTCCACTTTTTTGCGGTCTATTTTCCCAACGGCGGCGAGGAAAACAAGCGCGTCCCGTACAAGTTGGCCTTTTACGATGCATTTTTGCGCCATGCGCAGGCATTGCGCCGGACAAAGCCCATCGTGGTCTGCGGAGATTTTAACACCGCGCATACAGAGATTGATCTCGCCCGTCCCAAACAGAATGAAACCGTTACCGGCTTTCTGCCGGAAGAACGCGCCTGGATGGATGCCTTTGTAGCGGCCGGGTATGTGGATAGTTTCCGCCATGTGCATGGGGATGTGGCCGGGGCCTATACCTGGTGGTCCTACCGCATGGGCGCGCGCCGCACGAATGTGGGATGGCGCATAGATTATTTTTTCACTTCCCGGGAATTGCTTCCGGCCATCCGCAACGCCTGGATCGAAAAAGACGTGTATGGTTCCGATCATTGTCCCGTAGGGCTGGAACTGGAGCTGTGACATGCCCCATACAACGCCCTCCCGTTACAGCACGTAGCGGCTCAAATTGGTGTCCTGCCGCAGATCAGCTATGTGTTCGGCCACATAAGCGCGATCCACACGCAATGTGACGCCTGCTTTTTCCGGCGCGTCAAACGAAATCTCGGCCAGTATTTTCTCCATGACCGTATAGAGCCGCCGCGCGCCGATATTCTCCGTGTTGTTGTTGGTTTCCTCCGCGAAGGCGGCGATTTCCTCCAGCCCGTCGGGGCTGAATTCCAAGCGCACGTCTTCCGTGGCGAGCAGGGCACTGTATTGTTTTGTCAGCGAGTTATCCGGTTCTGTCAGGATACGCAGGAACTCCTGCCTGCCCAAGGCCTGGAGTTCGGTACGCAGGGGAAAGCGCCCTTGCAGCTCCGGCAGCAGATCGGAGGGCTTGCTGGCGTGAAAGGCGCCGGCAGCGATGAACAGGATATGATCCGTACGCACCATGCCGTATTTGGTGTTCACGTTGCTGCCCTCCACAATGGGCAGCAGGTCGCGCTGCACGCCCTCGCGGGAGACATCGGAACTCCGGTGTTCCGAAGAACTGGTCACCTTGTCGATTTCGTCAATAAAAACAATGCCGCTTTGTTCGACACGTTCGCGGGCGATGTCTACCAGCGCTTCCTGGTCGACCAGCTTGGTCGATTCCTCCTGGAGCAGGATGTTCCATGCCTCGCGGGTTTTCATTTTGCGCCGGCGTGTCTTGGCGGGCATGGCCTTGCTGAACATGTCGCGCACCTGCTGGCCGATATGTTCCATGCCCGGCATGGCGAACAAATCAATGCCCTGTACGCTTTGCTCCTGCACGTCGAACTCCACCTCGCGCTCGTCCAGATGGCCGAGATGCCACAGACGGCGCAGTTTTTCCCGCGTGGATTCGCGCGATTCCGCGCCGGGCACGGCAGGCAGGAGCAGATCAATCAAGCGGTTGTCCGCGGCTTTTTCCGCAGCCTGACGCACCCGTGCGTTTTCTTCTTCACGCACGAAATTGACGCCGATTTCCATGAGGTCGCGGATCATGGATTCCACATCGCGCCCCACATAGCCGATTTCCGTGTATTTTGTGGCTTCCACCTTGATGAAGGGGGCTGCGGAAAGGCGCGCGAGCCGGCGGGCTATTTCCGTTTTGCCGACGCCGGTGGGGCCGATCATGATGATGTTTTTCGGCGCCACTTCGTCCCGCAACTCGGGCGCCAGCCGGCGTCTGCGCCAACGGTTGCGCACGGCCACGGCGACCATGCGTTTGGCCTGTTCCTGGCCCACGATGTATTTGTCAAGTTCCGCTACAATCTGGCGGGGTGTGAGGGAGATCATGCATGTTCTCTTTCTTTTTTTAGCATAATGCGGCACCTTATGATCATGTTGCCTGACTGCATACTGCCCTGGCTTCCCTATCTGCTTGCGGGCGGCGTTGCGTTGCAGGGGGCCTCCAGCTTTTGCGGCAAAGGGTGGCCGGCGCGCGCCGCGTTGCTGTGCGGAGGCGCGCTGGTATGCCTATATGCCGTGCAGGAGCGCGACATCACGCTTGCCGTCGGACAGGCCGGCATTGTGTACGTGCTGTGGCGGATGCGCTTTTCCGCCACACGGGCGCAGCAACCGCCGGTCGCGTGAGTTTCGTATGGCGCCGCGGCAAGCAATAAGCCCGGCATGGCGCCGGGCTTATTGCTTCAATCCGCCAAAGACCTATTTAAAGGCCTTTTCAAAATTCGGCACCACTTGCTTCTTGCGGCTCATAACGCCATTCAGCCACACGCTCCTGCCTGCGGGCTTCACGCCAAAAGCCTTTTCCACCACGGAAGCATCGTCGGAAACGATCAGCATTTCCGAGCCTTCCTTCATAATGTCCGTGAGAAGCAGGAACACGCTGTGGCGACCGCCGCCTTCAGCCTTGACTTTGCCGATTTCGGCAAAGAGGCCGTCTTTCACGGGATCCAGAATGGACAGGTCAACCACTTCAAGCTGGCCGATGCCGACCTTTTTGCCGCCCATGTCGAAGTCTTTGTAGTCACGGAAGACCAGATCTCTCATGGAAGCGCCTTCCACAGCGGACTTCACTTTGAACATTTCCATGCCCAGCGCCATTACGTCGGATACGCCCGCGATCTTGGCCAGCGCTTCGACCGCCTTCTTGTCGGGCTCGGTGCAGGTGGGGGATTTGTACATAACGGTGTCGGACAGGATGGCGCACAGCAGGCCGCCCGCGATGCCCTTGGGCATCTCGATGCCGTAGAAGTCATACAGGGCCTTGATGACGGTGCCGGTGCAGCCTACGGGCCAGGTCCAGATTTCCAGAGGATTGGGGGTAGTTACATCGCCGAGCTTATGGTGGTCGACGATGCCGAGAATTTCCGCCGCATCCAGACCCTTGGGAGCTTGGGCAATATCGGAATAGTCCACCAGCCACAATTTTTTGCCGGCCACATCGTCGAGCACGGCAGGGGCGCTCAGACCAAATTTTTTCAGCACAAATTCGGTTTCAGGGGTCGGTTTGCCCTGCGCGGCGGGCTGGGCGTTCATACCCCGTTTGGTGAGCAGGTCGGCAACAGCGATGGCGGAAACAATGCTGTCGGTATCAGGATTCATGTGGCCAATGACGGTCAAAGACATAGCGGCTCCTCCATAAAAGGTTGATGGCAAACAGTCGGCGCGTGTACGCCTGAAGGTGTTTTAGCCCACTGCGACTGATAGCACAAAAGCCTGTTCCTGCCAAGAGGAGGACGGCGTTTTTCGGGCAAGGGCCGCTATGTTGGGGTACTACTTCTTTTCGCGCGCGCGGGGATGGGCCTGGTCATAGACTTTCATAAGTCCGCTCAGGGTGAGTTGCGTGTACCGCTGGGTGGCGCTGAGACGGCTGTGCCCCAGAAGTTCTTGGACTGTGCGCAAATCGGCCCCGGCTTCGAGCAGATGGGTGGCGAAGCCGTGGCGTAGGGCATGGGGGGAGATGGAAGCGGGCAACGCGGCGTTGGCGCAGAGCTCTTTGAGGATGCGGACGGCTTGGCGCCTGTCCAGGCGTTTGCCCCGTGCGCCCACGAAGAGGGCGGGTTCTTCGGGCGGAGCGAGCAAGGGACGCGCTTCAAGCCAATCTTGGAGGCTTGCCTGGGACTGGTCGCTGAGCGGCGCGAGGCGTTCCTTTGCGCCTTTTCCCATGACCCGCAGCACCCCGGAACGCAGATCCAGAACCGGCAGATCCAGATCCAGCGCTTCGGAGATGCGCAGGCCCGAACCGTAGAGCAGTTCCGCAAGGGCGGCATCGCGCGCGGCCAGGGCGCGCCCTCGGACTTCCTGCGTCCGTGATGCGCCCGGCGGCGCATCCAGCAGGGCAAAGGTCTGATCTACGTTCAGCACATGGGGATGGCGCTTTTCCTGCTTCGGGTTGCGTACCCCAAGGCAGGGATTGTTGGGGATGCGGCGCATGCGCAGCAGGTATTTAAAAAAAGCGCGTACTGCCGCGAGTTTGCGGGACATGGAACTTTTCGCCATACCGGATTTGAACAGGCCGGCGAGGAATTGCCGGATATGGCGGCGGACAATGTACTCGGGTTTTTCCGGGCTTAAACCCTGACTTTCCAGATAACGCTGGAACTGGGCGAGATCCGCAGCATACGCGTCACGAGTGGCGCTTTTTTGCCCCTGTCGGGCCTGGCAATAGCTGAGGAAGGCTTCAATGCTGGGACTGCGCGGGCTGTTATTTCCGCCTGTCAATGACATAGACGCTGCCCAAGGTATTCTTGCTGATGTTTTTGAGTTGCCCCGCCGCATGGGCAAGCTCTGCGTAACAGGTGTATCGTGCGCGGATGTTGATCACAACGGCAATGGAAATGCTCAGGATGGGAAAGAGCTTCTCGTTTCCTTGGCGGTCGTGGGAGAGGATGTACCCGCGCGATCTGTCTTTGGGATCGTAAAAGCTGGGCACGATGGCGTCAAAGTCGTTGACGACGGATTGGCAGGCCCCTTCCACGGCATCGGGCGGTAGGATGAACACAAAGTCGTCGCCGCCGATATGCCCCACAAAAGAGAGGTCGCACTGTTGCATGCTGACGGTATTGCCGATAATCCGCGCCGCCATGAGCAGTATTTCATCGCCTCTGGAAAAACCGTATTTGTCGTTGTACGGCTTGAAGTTGTCCAGGTCTGCGTAGGCCAGGGCGAAATCCGTGCCGTACGAGAAGAGGCGTTGGACGGTGTTGATGATGGTGGTATTTCCCGGCAGGCGCGTGAGGGGATTGGCGTCCAGCGTCTCCGTGGTGCGGTGCAGGGCGATCTCCACGCGCAGACGTATTTCTTCGGGCGGCGCGGGCAGGAGGACAAGTTCGTCCACGTTCAGACCGGTGTTCGGCAAAGCGGCGATATCCCCGCTTCTGAGTATAAGTATGGCGCATATCTGCCGATAGATGTTCTCTGCCCTCAGCATGCGCAGCACATCCATGCCGCTGATTTCCGGCAGCAACTGGTCGGCGATGACCATGTCGGGCGGTTCACTGAATATCCGTTCCAACGCGGTGCGTCCATTGCGAAGAACAGTCCAGTGTATCCGGTCTGAAGGCCACAGGTTCTTAATCTCGTTGATAAGCTGTTCGTCCAGCGTAAGCAGGCAAATACGAAGAGGCCGGCCGAGAATTTCAGAGAGGTCTTGCATGGTCTTCACGCCTGAGAGAAATGCGCGCCGCTTGCGGATATCCGGCGGCGCTCACAAAGGTTTATATTCTCCCCAACTCCAATATTTCCCCTATGGCGTCCACCACCATGCCCAGTTTCTGGTGGGTCAGCTGCAGATGCTTCAATGCATGAGGATCGAGTACGGGTACCTGGTCATCGCCGCCGCTGCCGCATTCAAAAAGACGGGTCAGAAAGTTTCCGAGATGGACTATGGAGGCGACGGTCATGTATTCCTTGATGGCTGTGGGACGGTGGTGACATGCCAAAGCTTGGCGCAGGTTGACGGGCAGGTTCCAGTGTTCGAGAAGCCAGGACCCGATGTGCGGGTGCGCTATGCCGAGAACGCGCGTTTCCGCTGCAAAGAAGCTGATGTCTTCCTCGCGCGCAAGGCGGCTGATTTCCTTGTAGGCTTCAGGCAGTTGCACTGCGGTAATGACTTTGCCTATATCATGCAACAGACCGGCGATAAAAAGTTCGTCGCAATTATCCAGTTTCAGAAGACGGCCCAGCTCTTTGCAGACGATGGAGCAACCCGTACTGTGGCGCCACAGATCGGGCATGCCGGTGGAGGCGCCTTCAAAAACCGCAGCGGAAATAAGCAGGCTTTTTATAACATTGAAGCCGATCAGAATCAGGGCGTTCTGAATGGAGGCAATGCGTCCGGGAAAACCGTAGGTCGGCGAATTGACAATTTTCAGCACTTTGCCGGAAAGAACCTGATCGCGTTCAATAACGCGGGCAAGCTGGGCGACGGTGGTTTTAGGATCGTCTGCGAGACGTCTGGCCTCTTCCAAAGCTACGGGGAGCGTGGGCAAATTTTTTATTAAAAGCTTTCGCCCTTGGAAGGAGGTTTGCAAGTCCGACATAAAGATTCCCTGTAACAATACAGTAACGCATAAAAGACGCGCTCGGCACGCGTCAGGCGCGATCCTGGAAATGCTTCAACAACAGTGCTCCCAAGGCCGTCATAAAAGAATCGTCCTGGTGAGCCCGGAAAAGATGTTGAACTCGCCGCGCCCGTGCACGCGCATCATAGCCCATATCGGCTCCGGGCACAGGCTTGCCCCGCACCACAAATTTCGCTATTCCGGCAAGCTCAAGCCGACGCAGCATCGCAGCATCTACAGACGATCCGGCGGAGGCAAGCACATTGCCGTCAACCGACATCACATCATTGGCGACTATCATGCCGACGCCGGCCTGACTCAGGCTTATTTTTTGCATTTCCCCTCTCTAAGACAAAAATGCACTCTACGTAAAAAGAAACACCTTCATTACATAGAGTATGAAATAAAGCTCTGCGCATGCCCGCGAGGAAACAAGCGTAATCCTTCTCTTTACTATCTATTATTGTATTATATGCTTTTTGGCCGGCATGTCAAAGTTTTTTGCGATGTAAGCGCCGCCGTCCTGCAACACGGAAATGCGAAAGAATTCATCTTCTACCTTCTTGCACAAAGAAACATATGCCGCCCCGGCGTACTTCGGCCTTGACGCCGCCGGGGAATTGAAAGCGCGTTGCACCTCGTCCTTCACGCCACGCGGCGTCGAGGGCGAAGAGGGTTTCCGCTCTGCCTTGTCCATGGCCGTATTCGCGGCTGATCTGCGAGAGGGCGCGCATGTACAGACGCAGGCGCGCGGCCTGCTCCAATTTTTTCAGCACCACGCCTTCCAGAGTGACGGCGCTTTCGCCTTCCGGCAGCATGGACACAAGCAGCTCGTCCCAGTATGCGCCGTCCGCACGGGCGATGCGCCACAAGTGCGCAATATGCTCAGCAAAGCGCGGATTTTCCTTCAGCAAGAGCGGCCATAGCGCGTGGCGCACGCGGTTGCGACGGAAATGCCGGTCCTTGTTGCTTTCGTCCTCAAACCAGTCAATGCCGCAATGTTGCAGAAACTCTCTCAATGCCTTGGCGGGAGTGAGCAAGAGCGGCCGCAAGAGCTGTCTGCGCGCGTCCACGGCGGGCATGCCGCCAAGCCCGGGCCAGCCCGTGCCGCGCAGGAGGCGCAGCACAATATCCTCTCCCAGATCCTCAAGCTGGTGGCCGGTCACAATCCAGGCGGCGCCAAGGCGTCGGCGTTCTTCTTCCAGCGCGGCATAGCGCAGGGCGCGCCCCGCTTCTTCCAGGCCAAGCCTGTGCGCGGCGGCGTATTCCGCAACAGCCAGCCTGCACGCCGCGCAGCCGATATCCAGGCTCTCGCAACGCGTACGCACACTTTCGGCTTCCGCGCCGCTGTGCGGACGCAACGCGTGATCCGCAATCATCACATGGAGTTCTACCGACAGGCGCGTACGTAATACATGCAGAATGTGCAGCAAGGCCATGGAGTCCGCCCCGCCGGAAACGGCCAGCAACAAGCGCCGTTTTGCAAGGCTGAGTCCGAGTTCCCTGGTGATGAAACGCTCCACCCCCAGGCAGAGTTTGGCGTCAACAGGGCTGAGATCCTGGAGTCTGAGGGGCATGTCGTTTTCAGCTCGTAATTTTCAACTCATCCAACAGTCCGTGCACATAGCTGATGATATACTCAACGAGCTCTTGCTCCGCATAGGCCACGCAGTCGCAGCGCAGCTTGTTGCGCGCGCGCACGAGCAGTTCCAGACGCAAAGACTCGTCCAGAATTTCCAGGGCCAGAACGTAGGGGCCGCATTCGCGCTCGTGTGTTTTCTGAATGGGGGTCAGCAGATTGTGGGGCACGGGGAGCCAATAGAGCTCGTCCATGCCTGCGGAAAGCCCCATGCTGTCCAGACGTTCGGCAAGCCGTTCCAGTTCGCCGGGCACGAATTCGTCAAGGCAATAGCTGCGCATGGCTTATCCTTTCTCTCTGCATCGCCGGGAAGGCGGGCTTTCAGGGTCGCCGTCGAGCCGGAACATGCGCCGTATGAGGTGGATGCGTTCCAGCGGGGCTTCTTCTTCCATGTCCCCTTTTTTCAAAAAATGCAGGGGTTCGTGATTGAACTTGCGGGCCATGGCGGACGCCATCGCGCGCAAGGCGTCAAGGGTGTCGTCGTCCACAGATCCGAGACGCCGCACGGTGCGGCTGAGTTCTTCCTCAATAATCCGTTCGCCGCGTCGCACGAGCGCGACCACAGTCGGCTGCGCGTGCAGTTGCTCGGTCCATCGCATGAAATCGCCGACTTCCTCGTTCACGATATGCCGGGCCTTGGCGGCCTCGTCGCGGCGGTTGGCAAGGTTTTCCTCCACCACTTCCTTCAAATCGTCAATGTCATACAGGTAGACGTTGTCGAGACTGTTCACGTCCGGGGCCACATCGCGCGGCACGGCGATGTCGATGAAGAACATGGGGCGGTTTTTGCGCCTCTCCAGCACCTTCTTGAGCTGTTCAGCACGGATCAGGGCTTCCGGCGCGCCGGTGGAGGTGATGATGATGTCCGTTTCCTTCAGGCGGTCAAACAGGCTGTCGAAAGCGACGGCTTCGCCGTTGAACTGGCGGGCCAGTTCCGCGCCGCGCTCATAGGTGCGGTTGGCGACAAGAATGCGCCGAACGCCCGCCTGCAAAAGATGCATGGCCGCCAATTCCGCCATTTCGCCCGCGCCTACGAGCATGGCGGTATAACCGGACATGTCGCCGAAAATGCGCTTGGCGAGTTCCACCGCCGCATAACTGATGGAGACCGCGTTGGAAGCCACGGCGGTTTCCGTACGCACCCGTTTGGCGACGGAAAAGGACTTATGCAGCAGTCGGTTGAGGACGGGACCGGTTTTTTTCCCTTCAGCGGCCTGACGGTACGCCTCCTTAAGCTGGCCGAGGATCTGCGGCTCGCCGAGCACCAGCGAATCCAGACTGGAGGCCACGGCAAACATGTGGCGCACGGCATCCTCATCCTGGTGGCGGTAAAGATAGCCGTCTAATTCGGCGGTCTGCCGCCCGCAGCTTGCGGCCCAACTCTCCAGAACGTGCCGGGCGAGTTGTTCTCCCCGGCCCGCCACCAGCACTTCCACCCGGTTACAGGTAGACAGAATGAACGACTCCTCAACGCCTTCCTCGTGAGGGATGGCCCAGCATCCCGGACCGCAACGGCTCGTGAGCGCGTAGCGCTCCCGCACGTCCACAGTCGCACTGCGGTGGTTGAGTCCCAGGAGATGAATGCGCCTTTTCATGTGGTGTTTAGGGAGAGTTGGGAGGCACAAACGCATGGTGCGTCGGCAATGCCATGTTCACCACCACAATGGAGAACACGCACAGCGTAAACAGGCCTATGGCGAACAGCGCGGGCTTGCGGCCCTGCCAGCCCCGCAGCAGGCGTTGACGAAAGAGCACGGCAAAGCCCAGCCAGATACACAGGGAAATGATTTCCTTGGGATCGCCGGAAAAGGTTGCGCCCCAAACGGAACCGGACCAGACAAAGCCCGCGCCGATGCCGATTGTGTAGAGCGGAAAGCCGGTCGCCACGCACACCGCGTTGATCTTGTCCAAAATGGACAAGGCGGGAAAATCCTTCTGAAAGCCCAGCAAAGGGGCTTTGGATTTGATTTTGCGGTGCATGTACAGAAAAAGCAGGCCCGCGCCCAGGGATAGGGCGATGAGCGCCAGGCTGAGATACAAGGCGCCGATATGCAGGGCGTAAAAATACCCGGAAAGCTGGGTCGGAAGCACAAGCTGCCGATGCAGGCAGGGGTAGGCGATGGCCGTAAGCAAAAAGGCCGGCGGCGCGGCGAACAACAGGGGAGCTTCCAGTTTAAACTTCCCCCAGCCCAGCATGCCGCAGAGCAGCAGGAACCACGCCAAAAGCTGCAAATAGGCGCCCAAGCTCAAACCGCCCGGCAAGGCCGCATGACTCCCCATCAGAAAGGCAAGCGTTTGCAGGCTGAACCCGCCAACGGCCATAAAGCAGGCTGTTCGGCGCAGCCCGGCCGCACGCCCCACAAGCCCCGCAAAGCCGCACAGGCTCGCCAGCGCATACACGGCAAGCACGGCAAGAGCCAGTTGATCAAACAAGACCATCTAAAAACTCCGCAATCCCCGGGTGCAGTTCTTCCGGCAGCACAGCCGCAAGCAGTTCCCCGCAACGGTTCAGGTCTCCGGCGGCAAGGGCTGCCCCGATCCCTGAACGCACAAGCGCACGGAACAACTTTGTATTGTGCATTGTATCTCTTTCCAAAGCAAGCAGACGGGGGCGGATGCGCCCCAGCAGGGTGGTCAAGGGGGCTTTTTCATGCAGCCAGGCTTCCAGTTCTTCCCGTAAAAAAGCGGCATAGGCCGGACTCGCGCCGCCCGTGGAGAGCGCCAGCGTCATCTCGCCGACGCGGGCCGTGAGGGGCACTATACAGGCGCCTTCCAACGGGGCATCCGCGCAATTGCAGAAGATCCCCCGTTCCGCACAGGCGGCGGCTATCGCCGCATTCGTCTCCCGGCTGCCGCTGGCGGCAAAAACCAGAGCGCAGCCTGCCAAGTCTTCCGGCGTACATCGGCGGGCCTCAAATGCCAGCGCCGGATGATCGGGCAGTAGCGAGAGATCCGGCAGATCCGGGTCCAGCACAACGAGCTCCCGCACTCCGGCCGCCAGCAACGAGCCTATCTTGCGCCTGCCCACCGATCCGGCCCCTGCCACCAGGCATTTCGCCCGGCTGAGATCCAAAAAAAGTGGATAATAGAGCGGCGCCGGCATGTTTGCGTCATGCCTTTTTATTGATGAGCACCTTGGCCGGACGCAGCAAGCGGTCTTTGAGCAGGTAGCCCCGCTGCACGACCACGCAGACAGCCCCCTCGCCCAGATCGGCACGGCTGTCGAAGCCGACAGCTTCGTGGAATTCGGGATTAAAGGGCTCACCGCATTCGCCGCTGGGTTCAAGTCCATGCGCTTTCAAGGCGTTCAGCAGGAGCTTGCGGGTCATTTCAACGCCCTGAATCACCTCCTTACAGGCTTCATTCCCACTGCCGTATGCGATAGCGCGGTCAAGCGTATCCAGGCTGGGCAGCAAATCGCCCAGGACGCCTTCCGCCGCAAAGCGCACACTTTCTTCCTGTTCGCGTTTCAGGCGTTTTTTCACGTTCTCCAGTTCGGCAACAGCGCGCAGACGCACATCTTCGGCCTCGGCCTGAACCGCGCAGGAAGGACAGACATGCAGACGGCACAGCATGTCCAAATTTTCCGGCATGGGGGAATGTGTTTCCTCCGGACCGGGATCCCGGGCTTCAGGCAGCAAGTCGCCGAGTTCCGCTGCCAGCCTGTATTTATCGTGGGGCTTGTGGGCCATGCCTAAACTCCTTGAAGAAATACCCGTATCTTGTAATGAGTAAGAACGCCGGAGCGAACTGTCAAGCTTGGGCGCCGCAAGGCATTGAAACAGCGCATCCGGGCCTGCAGTATGGCATACGGCGCAATACGCGACGCGGCATTGGGCGGCGGCGCAATTGACGCTGTTCACGATATTGCTTTTTTGGCAAAACAGCGTAAAATTTTGTAACATTCGCCTTTGGCGTACTTACGAGAAACTCCACAATACATCAATGTGTTTTTCCGGAAAGGCGTAGCGGGGAGAAATATGGCCCACACAAACATTCTCCTGGAGTCAGGAACCAATGAGCTTGAGGTGGTGGAATTCTACCTGGATGAACCGGGATACCGCGGACACTACGGGATCAACGTCGCCAAGGTGGTTGAAATCATCCGCCCCCAACCTGTCACCGCCATGCCGCAGATGCCGCATCCCTGCGTCATGGGCGCTTTTCCCTATCGGGACGGCCGGGTGGTGCCGCTGGTGGATCTGTCGAAGTACCTCGGCACGGAAACGCAGCAGGAACATGAACCCAAAGTGGTGATCACGGAATTCAACAAGGTAATCACCGCGTTTCAGGTTTCCGGCGTCAATCGCATCTACCGTCTGAGCTGGACGGATGTGGAAGCTCCCGGCAATTTTTTACAGGCTTCCAGCAAGAACTCCATTACCGGCGTAGTGCGCCTGGATGGCCGCGTTGTCTTCCTCCTGGATATGGAAAGCATCGTCGGCGATTTGCACCCGGGGCTGGCCATCGCCATGAAGGTGGAAGGCCGCGCCGATACGGTGGACGTAAGGCCGTTGCGCCTGTTGCATGCGGACGATTCCGGCAGCATCCGGCAGTTGATGTCCCAGCTTCTTACCGTCAACAACCGCTTTGAACTCATTCAGGCCACGGACGGACAACAAGCTTGGGAAACGCTGATCTCACTCAAAGCACGGGCGGAAAAAGAACAGCGTCCCATCACCGATTTTGTGGAAGGCGCCATCCTGGATATTGAAATGCCGCGCATGGACGGACTCACGCTGTGCAAAAACATCAAACAAGATAACGTATTGCGTACTTTGCCTGTGGCTATTTTTTCCTCGCTCATTACCGATACGCTGAGGCATAAAGGCCAGTCTGTAGGGGCCGATGCCCAGTTTGCCAAGCCGGACTTGCAGTCGGTCAGCGACAAAATGTTCGATCTTATCGAACGGAAAAGCGCGGAAGCCAAAGCTGCAGAAGCTTGAAACGCGTGGACAGACGTTACCGGCGCCAAATAAGATTCGCCTGTCTGCCCGTTGGCTTATCCCGGCGGTAGGAGAAAAACTGCGGCAACGATGCCGTGCAGAGATCCAAACTGAAAATCCGTTCCGGAGCCATTCCTGCTTCCTCAAGCTGGTTGTGCGTCAGCCGCCACAAATCCATGGTGCGGCGCCGGACGTCAAACCAGGGCGCGTAGGTTTTGCCCCATTCATGTTCAAAATGCACAAACTCGGCGGATGCAGGTCCAAGACTGGGGCCGCGCACGGCCATAACCTCGTCCGGCGTACAGCCGTAGCGCGCGCAAAAGGCGCGCAAGCCGCTTGCCGGAAAATTGGCGCGGTTGCCGCGCCAGCCCACATGCAAAGCGGCAACGGCGCGACCGGATTCGTGCGCGAAGAACAAGGGCTGACAATCGGCTGTTTTGATCAGCAGGCCAAGTCCCGGCCTGGACACGGCGAGTCCGTCTCCTTCCAGATCCGCAGGCGTATCCGCCTGAAGCAGGGCCTCCGCCGCCGGTTCAAAAAGTATATGATCGCCATGCACCTGCCGTAATTCCGCCACGGCCTCAAGTCCCAACTCCCAGGCCAGGGCCGCGCGGTTGGCGGCTGCGGCCTCCGGCGCATCCCCCACCATCAGGGACACATTGCCTTGGGCATAGGGTCCGGTGGAGGCGCCGCCCGTGCGGGTCTGAAAGGCGCACTCCACATCCGGCACACCTGGAAAGCGAAATCGTATAAAGTTCAAATCCATATAATCCCTTCTTCCGTACAGACGCCATGCAGCCGCGCGTCCCAGCTTTCCAGCGGCAGCAAAGGAGCAAGCTGCAGCGCGTAGATCAAGCCGATGCACAGGCTTGTTTGCAACGCGGGGCGGCGCAGAAGACGATCATAATACCCACCGCCGTAGCCCAAACGGCAGCCTTGGCGATCCACGGCGAGACAAGGCGCAATCAGCAGATGCGGCGCCTGTTCGGGGTCGTCCAGATCAATAGCCGGCAGTGCGGGCAAAGGCTCCAATATGCCGTAGGAACCAGGCGCAAGCTCCGTTGCGTCCTTGCATGCGACGAGTTCAAGCTCTCCGCGCCGCCCGGCAACGCAACGCGGCAACAAGACGCGCTTGCCCTCGGCCAGGGCTCGCGAACGTAAAAGCCCGGTGTCCACTTCCCTGCGGATGGGCATGTACAAAACGACCGTGTGGGCCTTTGTCCAACCGGGGGACGCAAGCACATGGTTCTGGGCGTTTCTGCCGCGCCGGGCGGCTTCCTCCAGTGGGAGCATGGCGCGCTGTTCCAGCATTCGGGCGCGTAACGCTCTTTTTTCATCCGCAGATATGGAAGGCACGCTGCTTCCGCCTACCGGGTTACCGGGTGGTCGCGTTTGGTTCCGCCAGACCCGCGCCGGCCAAGCCGGCGGCCCATTCCTGCACCTTGTCGGAATTGCGCCACTCAGCAAACAGCCGCATCCATTCCGAGAACGTCAAAAAAGTTGCGTCAAGCTGTTCTTCGTGCCCTTGCACCCAGTTGTTGAACAACTGCATTTCCAACTGGAAGTCGGCGCTGTCCAGAACCGTATTCGCCATGTTCACGGGGAGGCTTTTGCCGTCAAGCTGCGTCGCCACAAAGGAGCAAACGGCCAGACGGGAAAGCTCGAAGCGGATTTCTTTGCCGTTCAGGTCTTCCACAAGCGGCATGAAGCGGGGGTACTTTTCACGGATGCGCGCAACACCCTGTTCGGGCACGGCAAGCGCCAGACCGCCCCCTTCCGCTTCGGAAATAAAATAAAAACGCAGCCAATTCTCGAACATGATGACTTCAAGAATCTGCTGCGCCGCTTGTTGAAATGCCGTGGACATGGCAAGCTCCTTTCTGTGTGTAGTACGTGCTTGGAGGAGCAGCGTCAATCCGAACGGCGCCGATGCGGTCCAGGCGGGACGCAACCAGGCATCACTTGCGGCATCCGGGACATAGCCTCCCCGCAACATCCGCGAGTTCCTCAAACTCACTGTGCAGCAGATGCTCGGCGATTGCAGCAAGGTGTTCCCTGGTCTGGCGGGACCATGCTCTTTGCTGGAGATCCGCCAGCGCGTCTTTGGCGGTCTTTTTGTCATACGCCGCGCACGCCGCTTGCATGGCGAGCAGTTTTTCGCGCAAATACGCTGGATCCTCGTCCTCAGCCTCGCCGTCCTCCTCTGGCCTGATTTTTTCGATCACCGCCCGCAGTCCCTTCAAAAAGGCCGGCGTGTCCGCTGACAAGACAGCAATATCCCCCCCACGCCCCGCCTGCTCCAAGTTGTGCGCAAGGGCGGCAAGAGACGCTTCGCCGATATTCGCAAGCGCGCTTTTCATCGCGTGGACGTTGATGACAAACATGTGCATGTCGTCATCCCTG
>Ga0123357_10001973_pt1 | contig 22443 bp, 15 predicted proteins | sample TergutEmb28metaG_FD_89873 | JGI IMG/M metagenome (GOLD analysis project Ga0123357, IMG submission 89873) | Embiratermes neotenicus P4 segment gut microbial communities from Petit-Saut dam, French Guiana - Emb289 P4 | ecosystem: Host-associated > Arthropoda: Insects > Digestive system > Gut ... | reverse complement strand
TTCATCAACAATTGAGTGAGACATGCAATGATGGCATTATGGACGTGAAAAATGTGCGTTCGTGGGTACAACAGTTCAAAGAAGACCGAACGTTGTGTGAAAACAAACCGAAGGAGCCTCGGCGATGCACTAGCCGATCTGAAGACAAGATTGCGCGAGTGGAACAAATGGTTATGGAACACCGCCGCTTGACTGTGAAACAGATAGCTGTCAATGCCGGCATATCCACTGGATCTGTGGACACTATCTTGCATGATGACCTGAAAATGCGGAAAGTTTCTGCGAGATGGGTTCCGCGAATGCTGGCGGATGAAAACAAGGCTTCATGTGTCACAGTGTGTCAGGCAATGTTATCACACGACAAAGGTATGAATAGTGCTTTTTTTTCATCAATTGTCACAATGGATGAGACATGGATGCCGATGTTCAATCCTGAAACCAAATGGAAATTGGCTCAATGGACCGCCACCGAAGAAATTTTGGGTTACCATCAGTGCTGAGAAAATGATGGTAGCCATGTTTTGGGACAACGAAGGCATGATACTTACTCATTGCATTCCCAAAAGTACAACAATGATGGGTGAGACTTAAGAAGATGTGTTACGAAGTTTCTTCCAGCACTACGTGAAAAACGGCCCAAAAAGGCTGCAGCTGTGTTCTTTCATCACGAAGACGCTCCTCCTCATTGGGCGGCTCGTGTTCACCAGTTTTTCGTTGACAACAACTTTGAAGTTGTTCCTCATGCTCCGTACTCACCTGACGTCACACCAAGCAATTTTTGGCTGTTTCCAACACTGAAGGACACTCTTCGTGGTCGCATATTTTCAAGTCGTTCTGCTCTTGCAACAGCGATTTTCCAGTGGTCACAACGAACCCCTAAAGAAGGGTTTGCTGTGGCCATGCAATCGTGGCATCAGCATTATTAAAAATGTGTATGTCTACAGGGTGATTACGTGGAGAAATGACTGCACTGTCAGCTTCCTAGGATGAATAATTTTTTTTTTAATAAATTAGGAGACCTTAGAACTTGAATGCACCACGTAGTATTCTTAGTCCCTGTTCTGTGTTTTATTTATGTCAATGGATGTCTTATTCACAATGAAGTAATCTGTAATTAGTGTGCACGAAGGTAGTAATCATTAGTTTTGTGGTGTATCAGAGGCTCGGCATATATGTGTGCACCCTACATTGCAAACTGTGACCTGCATATTGTGTTGCAACTTGCAATTCGCACACAGCAACATTACACGGCATTAAATGTGTCAAAACAGGATGTCCCACCCTACGATTACGTGGCATCAAAGCACTAGAAGACCACAACAACTGACAAAGTCAAACACGGGCATTACCTCGATACTGAATAAGTATTTCTGGACGCCTGATTACAAGTCATATTCCTGACTGCGACTTAAAGATTGGCCAAAAATCCTGCACTGCAAAAACCTAACAATTACAAAATATTGAATGGCCTTGAACTTGAACAGATTCTGTGAATAATGCAAGTAATGGGAAATAATACATGCCACACTGACATAAGTACTAAATCTGAGTGGAGCCCATGCATTTCAAATAAAATTTTATGGGGTACAGCCCTTCACAGGAATGAGTTACCAACCCAGTATTTAGATGTACTAGTCTATGATTATTGACATTTTAAGTTCAGTTTCACAAACATTACTCTTCAACATGTTTAAATGTACTTCATGTAAACTATTATGCTACAACACAACCTACAACATGATCTGAAGCTGGGGCTTGCCACAGAATGTCATGGAGAAATGTTCCATTTGTTGGCACTACTGATTTCTAAGATTACACAGCATCTGTAAAACTCATGCCTCCTCAGACAGAGGGCCTGTAACAGCCTGAGCTAGAGTACAGCCTTGATCAGCTGGTATAAATTCAAATAATATATTTAGTGAAAATGAAGGCAATGTTGCTTACAGTATTGTAAAAATACATTTTACATCATATTTAACTTTTATTTATGTGCGGTAAAGCATATTTTGTAGACCTGAACCAATTTCCTGGATTTTCAGTGTTGCTAAAATGTTTTAACATCAGTCAAATTGTAGGTGTGCCATGCTGATTCACCGCAGTTGATGCTGACATGAGTCCACAAAATATTTGGTCGAGACAGAAAATTACGATACAGGACAACAGGGTTGCAGAAAGCTGATGATTCACTCCTTCAGTGGTTTCATTTGTGGACAGTGTACAACACAACCACACAGTCTTCTTAAGCACACATAACAAGTCCTCCACACTTCCCAACTGGGCATAATGTTCTTGTGAGACAGGATTGTACAAATTCAGTAATGAATAGTTTTATGTGAAGCACACCTCCTTCTATAGGCACAGAAGCATGAAACTTTCTGTGCCACCAATAGGTCTTACTCAAGAAGCAGCTAGTACACATGCATGTTCTAGGTTTGCTACAGTGGACTCTTCCCAGTCAGAGCTGTTGCATATTAAACTATCCAATCATAACAACACTACTGTACCCTGGGCCTTGGCATCAACCGCTCTACTGTGACATGCAGTCTACTGACAAAAAGGCAAGAATATTAGCTTACAAGGAGTTTCAAAAACTTCATCATGAAAAATTCATTTTAATTTTAATGGAGTTCTTATAATTATGTCGTGACATTTCAATACTACCAAATGTGTTGCCAATGAATGTAACTACTCTTTATTGCTTGTATCACTACAGCTTTCAGAACCCATTTGCTGTGTTCAATAAACAAATATAAAACTGCACATTCAAGTCCATTGTGATGTTACACCATGAAAGCTGGTAAACTGTTACTAATGTTCAGAAAGGAGTATTGTCTCTGGAATCAAGCAGTCCAGGAAGAGTAGCTGCCATGCAATATATGTGTACCTTATATTGGCAAGGAGGCAGAGGCACTCACTTGTGGTCATGCGTGAGGTCCAAGCTTCATGGACACAGTGGTTAGGTGAAGGATGCATACGTGAGGACAGGAAACAAATGAGGATGGCTTGGAAGCAACATTTCTTTACCAATCATGTCAGAGATGAGATATAATAGCACTGATGCAAAATCATTAACGGTATGGCAAAGGGTGTAATGTTAGTGGCAGAGGACAAAGTCAGAAATAAAACAACATAAAATGGCCTGGGCTTCGTTGGCACCGTTAGGTATCCACCAAGACCAACTAGAGGGTGGTATGGCGCAGTTTATGATGGAATTTGAGAAGTTCTGGCATGCCTACAGAAGGAAAGATACTGAATCCATCTGCTTTTACAGCTTCACTGTAGCTGGCTCCACTAACAAGACATGTTACAATGGAAACAGAAGTGAAAAGAATTAACTGCTGATGAAAAAGCCAAAACTTAGAACTATCAGAGTTATCACAGAATATTCAAAGTGTCTTGAGCAGGTAACTACATTCATATATAATTACACACCCCAGACAATAAAAATGTGCTAACATTAAGGTAAACAATACAGTCTGCACACAGGGAAGGTGGGTTACCACACAGCTAGCTGACACCTCAGATGGATGTGGTTGACTTGCACTTGAGTTACCACAAGCCTGCCACAACAAGCAGGGTGGCAAGACCTCCGTGAACAGAGCTGCTTTTACTGCCCATACCTTGTTCCACCCAGATATGGTCACAGTCCCTTTCACATCTGGCCAACCAACATTCATGTTGGGCAGTTCTAAGACCCTGATTTAAAACAAATGGTAAAAAGGTAATGTGGAGAGTGGGCAATGCTGCCTCACTGCCACTGTCACCCACGACTCTGTATCCAACACAAGATTACATTATAACCCTGTTTAAACCTTCAATAAAGCTGCAGTTTAAATTCCTACTGCTGCTTAGGATGCAGGATTTTAAATTTACCGTACTCGCAAATGCATTCATAAAATGCAGTGTGCCAAAGCCAGCAGCATCTTAGCAATTAAAGGTCCATACAATGCACCAAGCCATGCACTTAAGGGTGAAGAAGTGAATGACATCTCATATATAGCTTAAGTGTTAAGTGGGCTGGGAAGATATTGCAAATGTAAGTCTTGGACTACAATCAGGAAGTCCATACACAGCGGAAACAGCTCTGGCAGAATGTCAACAAGTCTCGCTGGGTGGAATTTCACCGTCTCATGGACCTTACAGGCAGCGACAAGCTCTACATTACAACTGAGATGAAAAGGTGGTATCTACATTATAGGCTTGCTTATTTAGGATAAGAAACACACCTGAATGATACATTCATTGGAATGCACACATAAAAACCACTGCATATTGGGGAGATCCACTGGTGTGTTCATAGAAGTATCTCTAGTTTGTACTGCCATGTTACATCACTGTATTGTGGGGGTTCAGAAGGGATGACAAATGTGAAGAATTATCAACACATATGTAGAGGTGAGCAGCCCACTTATTGGCTATTCCCATGTAGTTTATCTGGGAGCATTTGTGGTCCACATGACTCCCCTGCAGTCACTATGCCGATTCATGTATGCCACATATTCAAAACCTACTAGTGCTGTCATAAATTCCGACAAAGTTGTCCAGATGTGCCAGTTTCATGTGGCAAAACAACTGCCAGATTGGAGGCACTCCCAAGAAAATCTTTGGCCCAACTTACATTGCATATGGGTGTGTCACTGTCATCACCACGAAAAACAACAAAACTGCTGCATTTGAATCCATATAAAATAAGTGAGGTTCACACACTCTACCACTCAGTGGATATGTGAACTCTCAGAATAAAAGGTACCAGTTTGCATAAAATTCTACATTAATCCCCAGATGGTCATTACAAGGTGTTGCTCATGTGTGGTGTTGCGCATTATGCAACTTCTGTAGGATCACATTTTGACAAAATCAGGATGAAGGGCTTTATCCTGTTCATATCTGTGCACTAATATCACTATTTTGAATGAAGACCGATAAGTGCAAACATATATTATTAACACCACTTTATTACAATATAGTACTCTGACATGTCAACCCTCACAGGGCCATCCTTGAGGAATACAACTGACACATTTCAACAGCAAGGTCAAAAAAATGCATTGCTAGATGTAAAATTCAACTCAGCGAGCAGTGTCATATGTTATGTGGCAGTTACATGATTCACACAGCTGCTACGTAACATGACACACCGCTCACTAAGATGAATTTTACATTTTTATGGCCTGAATGGTTTCAGACACAAAGAATGAGTAAATGCATACAGGAAACTGTATGGTCACACCAACACAGAGAACAAATAAAACCTTTCACTGTGCACTATGTAAGAAGGCATATGATTTGGTAATACCACCACAGTAGCTTTGTATGTAAAATGCCTGAGGTAAGTAGCTCGCATGACATAAACACACAAAAACACATGGCATGATAGGTTTTATTTATATTAGAACTGAAATATTAATAACATATGTTTTCAGGACATGAATTTCTTACTTATTCACTTAATCCATGGAACAAAGTCCTTCATGAGAAGCTAACTGGTTTTCAGCTAGTCAAGAAATTCCCCACATTTTATGGAACCCGAAGGTTTACTACCTGTCCCTATCCTGATCCAGTCCATAACCCCACAACCCACTTCCTGAAGAGTCATCTAATATTATCCTCCCATCTATGCCTGGGTCTCCTAAGTGGTTCTTTCCCTCAGGTTTACCCATCAAAACCCTGTATATGCCTCTCCTCCCTCCATATGCGCTACGTGCCCCACCCATCCCATTCTTCTCGATTTTATCACCCGAACAATATTGGGTGAGAGGTACAGATCTTTAAGCCCCTCATTATGTAGTTTTCTCCACTCCCTTGTTACCTCATCCCTCTTAGGTTCAAATATTCTCCTCAACACCCTATTCTCAAACACCATCAGCCTACATTCCTCTCTCAATGTGAGCAAGTTTCACACCCATACAAAACAAGAGGCAAAATTATAGTTCCATATATCTTAATCTTTAAATTTTTGGATAGCAAACTGGAAGACAAGGGATTTTGCAGCAAGTGATAGCAAGCATTCCATGACTTTAATCTGCTCTTAGTTTCTTCCTGAACAGAATTTTGATTTGTTAAGCTTGTTCCCATACATTTAAACTCTTCCACCCCATTCAAAAGAACTATTATCAATCTATATACTGTGACTTCATCCTGCACTCTTATCATGAGACATGACCATGTACTTAGTCTTATCAGCATTTATAGTCCAGTCTCCTTACTAGCAACTACTAAGGTTTCTGTGTTTTTCTTTATAGTATGAGGTTTGTCCTAAAAGTAAGTGTACTGATTTTCCTATGTACGAATTGGTAAAGCAGCATCTTGCTGATGTATACCAGCGTGTCGGCAGTGACTTTGGCTGCATGTCCATACTTGTTTCAACTGGACTGGTTGAGTCAGTCATGCACTACTGCCGCTTGTGTATGGTCGTGTTTTATAACCTTGTTACGTTTGTGATGCAGGAAAATACCGAATAATGGTACGCTATCAAATTTTGTGTGAAACTCAACAAATCTGCCACAGAGACATTTGCTTCTTTAACTGAATCTTATGGAAATGCCACTCTATCAAGAACTATGGTTTTTAAGTGGCACAAAGCTTTCAAAGAGGGTCGAGAAGATGTTGAAGATGACCCTCGTTCTGGAAGACCAATCTCATCAACAAATGATCAAGACGTGGAAGTGGTGCAAGCTGTGATGGCGAAAGACCGCTGACTGTCAGAATGATTGCAGAAGAAACAGGCTTGGATAAAAATGCAGTCCATAGAATTCTAACAGACCATTTGCACCTGCGAAACATTTATGCCAAACTGGTGCTGAAAAACTTGTCTGTGGAGCAAAAAGCGAACCGGTTGGAAATTTGTCAGAATTTGCTGGGAAGACTTGAAATTGAGACAGATTTTTTTGATAAAGTAATAACAGGAGATGAATCATGGGTGTTCGACTACGATTTCGAGACCAAACGGCAACGTGTAGAATGGCACACAAAAAGTTCTCCTCATATGAAGAAAGCACGCATGAGGAGATCCAGGGTGAAAACTACGATTATTGTTTTTTTTCAACAGCTATGGCATTGTGCACAAAGAATTTGTACCTCCAGGACAGACATTTAATCACGCCTTCTATAAAGACGTCTTGGAACGACTTCGAAAATGGGTCCAACGAGCCCAAATGGACATTGCAGACGATTGGGTGCTGCACCATGATAACACGCCAGCTCACAATGCGCTTTCAACTCGAGAATTTCTGGGGAAGAAAAACATTCCCGTACTTCCACATCCTTCCTACAGCCCAGGTCTAGCTCCATGCGATTTCTACCTCTTCCTTAAGTTGAAATCGAAGTTGAAGGGTCATCATTTCGGGACGATGGAAAACATACAAAAAATTGTAACTGATGACCTACACACACCTATGGAAAATGACTTCTGGTACTGCTATGATCAGTGGAAAAAACGGAACCACTATGTAGCTTCCCAAGGGTCACACTTTGAAGGAAATAACTTGTAATTTCAAGTGAGTCCAATAGGCATTTAAATAAAAAATCAGTACACTTACTTTTGGGACAACCCTCGTATGTACGCTACCTCCCAATATATTATAAGCAGCATAAACCATACGTTGATGTGTACCATTTAATTTCAATCGATCCTGGTTTACCTGAACCCCCCTTATGGCGTACTCTAAAGCAAAGGTGATAAAGCACAGGACATGAGTTACAATGGTAAGGTGTTTTATGTACATTGTAACACTTTCCTGTTGACAGTAATACACACATGAGCATTATAAACAAATTCCATGCCACCCACATCATTTAGGTTTGTTTTAGTCCTCAATGCAGCAAAGATGTCCTTCAAGAGCAGTGCAACTGGCCATCATGATTAACAAACACTAGCAGCAAGTGAAACTGTGGGAGGTGTAACTACTAATTAATTCTACTATAACAGGTTAAATTGCGCGCGTCCATTCCACGAAGCCATACAAGGGGAGTACATTGTGGCGAGCAATTACCGTCACGCTACGGCTGCTTTACCCCCCGGAAAAACCCCCGGTACACATGAAGTACGAAGCTGGGTGGACTTCAGAACCGGTATGGATGTTTCGAAGAACAGAAAAAACCCGGATCGCCCGGTCCGTAGGGTAGCCACTACACCCATCACGCTATCCCAACTCCTTTTACCGCTTTCATATTTTCACCCACATGTAATCGCTCTGAAAATTTATTCCAATCATAACTCAATGCGTTGGGAACATAAATGCTATTTCACTATTCTTAAGATTCATGAAAACCTGTTCGCTCTGTAAAACAAATCCATGGTTTAATTTGAAAACGCTCGCACTAAATTAACGCAATATTTCATGGAACTTTTAAAATAATCTCAATGTGGTCATCTAAACTACAGAACAAACACTGATACCTCGCCTGAAATCGAATTTCTGATAAAGAGTGTAGAAAATCCCTTTCTCCGTAAAAACCCCAACACTCTCGTCCATCTTGTAAAATAATCGACGCCATACGCCTAACTGGGAGACAGCACCTGGCACAAAAAAATTACTACCTAAGAACTACATTGTACTTACCATATCCATCGAACCATTCATTGCACTGAAATTTGTTGCAGCCATTCCCTACGGCAGCTTAAAGACTACAGTTCTCTAAAAAACGTATATTTCCAACGATCCATTTTTACGCCGGACTACCTAACATGGCTTCTCACATTCTCTATCTCATCGACTTCCTACTGCGTGGGGCCACTTCAATGCCAGAGATCAAATGGAGTGCTTTCTACAAACAGGTTGGCGGATTCTGTAGTTCAAATTGATGAACAAAGCAACGTACAACTAAGGCGAAGTGTGACAGTGTCTCTGATGTGTATGAAATTACTTTAAATTTACCTTTATTCATATTTTACGCCATTCGGTAAAAAAATATTCGTCTTTTCTTCAACGAGGAGAAATAATGAATTACAATTCGTACAGAAAAGTAACCGTGACTGCGCCGAATACTGCAAGCATGGATCTGAGATGAAGTATGCAGTGACACGAAAAATCAGCGAATAAAAGGCACGAGTCACAAGGCACGTACACCCAATGTGCACACATCAATATCTATTACAGATCGAAAACTCCGAGGAAAGGTACAATTACAAAACCACAAGCGGCATGGTCGGCCATGTCGTTGGTACAGGCATGGTAGTTGGCGTAGGTCACTGAGCATAGGTAAAGCATGCGTGCGTTGGTGTTTTATAAAATGATGTAGCATGACATCTATAAAGCGCCTACCTCCCATACTACGCCTTTTCAACCAACCTCCGCTGATAATGACACTACTTTGAGATTATTAAAAGCCAACTAATTACACATTAGTCAATCACCACTATTATTTTACATGACATATGTTCCGAAGTATTTCTGCCCAGAACTGCTTTATTTTGGGTTTTTACGCAGCGAGTAGTAATAATTTTGTACCATTGTTTCGGGACAACCTACCGGTCCCAACCCACAAGTCAGAAGAGTGCAGTTCTCAGCCACTTGGCGGCGGAAGCCTGAAATCATGCATATTTCTGCACAAATCAGACTATAACGTAAAACAATAAGACATATTTATTGCCTAATATATGTATTTAGTTCCCTTTATACTATTCTATGCAAATGCTCAACAAACAAGAATTATCCATCATTACAAAAGTTACATGGAGAAGTTGCTTAAAACCAACACAACAATATGGTTCAACAGAATGTGCAGATTCAGCTATTTAATGCCTAAATATAGCCACATTGCAGTTAGTAGTAACAAAGCAAACAACAGACTTATTATTATTATTATTATGACTGTTTCTCCAACATTACATCAGATTTGTATATATCATTTTAACCAAAACCTGTAAAATTCTGCATTATTGATACCATAACATATGTACACTTATTGTGACCTATTTTATTGCTGTATATTTTGAAGAAATTTTGGTGTCAACTCCCTGAAGATGGTGAGATAGTAATGCCAAAACATACTGGAGCTGTGTAAAAGATAGTATGTCAGTTAAAAAACTGTGCACATTTGTTAGTGTTACACAAGTTTTTTGGCATGTATTTAGTTTGTTTTTTTAATAAATACAGTAGTGATACAAGCCATGGAAAATGCCAAATATTAAGATTCAAAATTACAGTCTTCTGGGTTATGGGACAATGTAATGTGACTGGTGGATAGTGAGGTTTCAGTCAGGAAATACTTCTTCTGTCTTTTTGACAGCCTGTGAAGATGTAAGCAGAATGCTCCACCAAAACATTTATACCCATAGCTGGACTGCATTATATGGGATACTGGGTCTCCTGGGCACTCTTTTCTGAATGTAAATTGATCAGCTCCTTCATTGGTACATAATACAGGAGTATTGTACATTATGGACAACAGTTTCTCATGGAAGTGTCTCAGTGACTGTTAAGAGATGAAAACAGAAAAATAAAATCCCCAAATTGTAATGTCTAATTTACATTTTTCACTCCTGGGGGAGAAGGCTACATGCCACTCCAAAATGTCAGTTATTTATAGCATTCTGACACAATGCCATGGCCAAAAGTTTCTACATTGGAGTTCAGAGGACAGAAATGACATTTACGTATTTTCTATATTTGTAATAATGTGTGTAATGTATAGCAATTGGCATAAATTGGCATGTTGTTTTACATTAAGGTAAATATTTACTGCCTTAACTAAAAGCATTAGGCCAAGGAAACGTTTTAGTTTTTGTCGGCTTAGGAGGGCTTGTGACACACACCTAGAGGTGTTGCTGTAACCATCATCTCTGCACGTTAACCTCCCCTGCCCCCCAGGCCCACTTGGCTACACCTGCTCACCAGACACCAAACTCAGAGATTTGTATCAGCTACTATGAAAGGAAATGCAGAATGATCTACATTGGCCTGTGCTTTCCAAGCAGAAAACAAACAACAGACTGCAATGTCCAATGACACACAACTTTATTAAGAATGCTTTGTAGAAGACATGTTTTCATGGAGGGGAACTTATTGCATCTTGTGAGATGTGTTGTTCTCATCAACTTTGCTGTCTTCTTGTATGTGATGTCCTGCAGTGTGTTATAACAGCACCAACATTTCGCAGATACCTTTGCTTCCATCAGGACAGAAGGTGAAAGCAGTAGGATCATCTGTAATGGTGCATCTGTACCACACTGCACTTTGCTACAGCCAACAAGACAGTGACCTTTGCATATCTTCTTTTGAATGAGAAGTTACTGAGGTCTCAGATGACCGTGTGCACAAGCAATGACCACATGGTCATTCTTCATCACTTAGAATGGTAGTTTGTCACCGTTGCCTGTGAACAAATACACTATATTAAATGTTAATCCACCGCCAATTGTTCACGTAACTGTTTGTGCTGTGAGCAACACAACTCATTAACACTTTATATAAGGTAAAGCTGTATCCATGTTTCACTGAGCACCACACAGTGAGGGTATAGAGGAATGTGGAGGTACAGCACATAGAGCCACATATTCTTTATCCTAATTCTAGACAGAGATAAGTGGTTTGCTTCCTGGGCCAGCTGTTTACTCTGAGTATGGACAGAATAGGAGTCTGGGCTGGCCTCAGAGGTTGTGTGGATGTCTTGAAGATAAGAGAAAACTCTACCCTGTGAGAAATTGATGAACAATTCCTTGGTCATCCAGCCCATAGCACTGTCTTCATGTAAAACAAGTAGCTGCCCAACAAGTACAGAAGCATCCCACATTACATTGAGAATGAACATTGAATCTGGGTTTGCAAGCACTCTGAAGAGTTCAATCCCACCAGTGAAATCACACCTTATGGAAGTTGGTGTTAATATCTTCCATCTATGTGCAGGCCTTCCATCTGAATGATCTGTGTGCTCCTTTCTGTTCCTTTCAGTTTCTCCAAACTACAAAGCATATAATTTCTTGAAGTCCTTGCATTCTACTTGCCCTGCCAATCCCCACCTTCTTATACTTGTAACCTTTCCATCAGTGGTTTCCAACCTTCTTTCACTTGCGTAACCTTTGGCAGCCTATTTCCATAAATTGTACCCTTCATATTAGCAAAATGTTTGTAATGAATATAGTTGCTGTTATTTCAAATTTATCTTGTCTTACACTGTTGATGTATGTACCTTTTTCTGCCATTATTAATTTTTTTTGTGTACCTCTAAATATCGTGGTTTGTACCCATGTGGGTACGTGTACCCCAGGTTTGAAATCACTGTGTTACCTCATTTGGTGGCCACTACATTTTATTACAGAGTGTAGTGCATTGTCAACTGTAATAACACAATGCACATACTTGCACAATGTAGATTATTTTTAAATTATAAAAATTATATTGCACAATTAACTTGTTCCAGGGCAGTGGTGATAATACCTCAGATCCTGTCAGAAAAGTTTCACCATGATGGTAAAGAGTTCTTTCTCTGTTTTGATGCCAGTGTTCTCTGCTCCTGCTCTGGTAACTTCTCCCACAGACAAACACAATACATAGCGCAACAAAATATATTTCAATAGACATGGAAAAAAATTCTGTGTTAAGACTGGAACACAGTAATCTTTGTCAAAAACCAAGTACTATGAAACTCACTACAACAGTGGTTTTTCTACTTGTCATAATTTGGTCATTATGGCCTGTTTGGTCTTCATGTTGGGTTAAGTTAGGTTATTTATTTATTTATGTATATAATGGCAAAAGTTCATGTTGTGCAACCACACATAACTTTCATGATCTGCTCATTTATAAGTGTAAGCGAAAAAATGCAACAATCTGAAACTCTTGTGCACTGAAGGGCCATGGCTTGAATTTAAGCCCTTGCCCTCCATCTATTATCTCTAGTTTGGATGAAAATATGAAGTTTATTTCACACCTTAAATCTTACAATGCAGCCAGCAGTAAGCTGTAGTCTGCAGCATGGTGGTTGAGCACAACTATTGAGTTGATACCACGTCTGCAATAGCTCTGCATTTTCATCACTCTTAAATGCCATTTCAAAATCTTTATTCTTAGTTGTTTTAAGTAAAAGGAATACCAAGTGACAAACTCAAAACCATAACACATGCCACTTACGTTTGCCCTGCAATTAAGAGCAGACATGTCACTGAAATGCATGGCATTTATTAATTTAGTATTACACTTTGTCATACTGGTGATTAGGTTAGGTTAGGTTAGGTTATTTACTTATTTTGTTTATCTTCAGCTTCCATAAAATATAACTAGCTGAAAAACTCCTGGCTCCTCATGAGGGATTCTGCACCATACATTTTTGGTCTCTACATTGGGTGATATAAATGGACTTTTTGCAAAGCTGAATACAGATATTGAACAGTCCCAGGAAGTAAAGTAGCAACAAATTGTCTCCGACAGGACTGCCAATATCATACCTTTCCCACAGTATCCTCTGACTTTATGAATAATATGCTTAATACATGGAATATGAATAATATTCCAATCCTACAACCTGCTCCTCACACTCCAAGAGTCACCTAACTCACTGTCAATGTTACATTCATCAGCCCACTGATGGAAGTACCTTCATCCTTCAAACTGGTGCACAACCCAATAAAACCTTATATACAAGATTAATGACAGTTGCATAATACAAATTTCAACAGCCCCTGTTAGTGATCAGTGTTTTGTGTATTCTTAATTGCAATATGTAACTATGTGGAACAGGCTAAAACGGTTCCTCAGCAGCAAGTTTTCTCGCATTTTATGCAACCAAAGAGCCCATTAGTTTGTTCACAACAGCTCACCACTTCTCCCTATCCTGTGACACATGAATTAGGTACACACCCTGCCAACCTATGTCTTGAAGATCTATTTTAATATCCTTCATCCGTGCCTAGGTCTTCCAAAGCCTACTTTCAATTTTGCCCATCAAAATCCTGCCTACATCTCTTCTTCTCCTGACTCAAAGTTGTCAAGGAAACAGTACTACGAAGTTATTTCAATGCTTATGGAAATATGATAAGATTATAGAATGTTGGTGGGTATCTGAGAGAGAGGACATTCTGGGGCATGTCATTGTGATTGTAGTAATTGATTGTGTTATATGTTTGTACCAATGTAGGTTGTAAGTTTTGATGGAACCTGTATGTGAGAGTGTACTATGAATTTCACTCAGTGTGACCAAACACTTGATCTACTGGGAAACCTGCATTTCAGATTTTATTGCGAACCTCACTTGTTGTAACAAAATAATCCATCGATTGGGCTCTGTGCAAGATTCATAGGGTAAAGTATTGAAGAGAGTGAAACTTCAACCTTCCCACTCAATTAGGGCAGCTTGCTGCACTCTACCAGATTAACTAGATCTGAACATGTGTGTATTCACACATTCTTCTCTTTGTATGTTCTCTGGGCAACAAACTTTGAAGGTAGGGGGGAATCTGTTAGCCCCAGAAGAGAGGGTTGCCAATGCCAGTACCTTGTTCTCAGCATTGTAATTCTGTGTGCAATAAAGCCTCTTACTCAGCTGACTGAGTTTTCAAGCACAAACAACCCCAAGTCCCTCACCTACCACTCGGCAAGTTTTGAGGCTACAGCAATGCCTTTGCATGTGTGACCAATTTCTAGTCCCCATATACAATAGTTATACTGCAGTCACTCTTACAGACCAGAGACACAAAATCTCTGGCTGTAAGTCACATGGAGTACAAAATGTTGTGTGAGGTATCTAATATTTGGGGTTCCTCAGCAATGAACTTGCTTCATGTTAGCTTTCTGGCACCAAAAATTTTTATGTGGGTCCTACATTTTTGGTAAATTTGTTGACCTTTTAAATATGGTTGTAGGGGGTTGCATGCATTACCACTATTAAACACATGAATAATGTGGCTTGTCTTGGGTCAAGAGTATAGCCAATCAAATATCATATCTATGTGGTTACCTCCACACTGCTTACAGGGGCATTATTTTGCCACTAATCTATATATAAGGAGATTGTAATTCCTGAATGTTTGGATCCATCAACAATATAAAAATACTGAGTGTTACACAAAAATGTTTTAATAGCAAATTTATATCTGGTAATTACAAAGTGCACTTAGGTCTCACGCAAAGTGATGGATATTTTTGTCCAATTTTAACCAAATCTGGTGTTTGTCAGGAGGTTTTCATAAAATACCCCAATATCAAATTTCAATGAAATCTGTCCAGTGGGAAGTGCACTGATACATGTGGATACATGGAGAGACAGGCAGACATGACAAAGCTACTAGACCCTTTTCATGACTCTGCAAATATGCTTACAAGTTGGAGCTGCATATAGTGCACAGCTCTGATATGTCCTTGAAACTTTAGTGTCACTTTCAGTTGCAATGGTTACAGAGAGTGAAACATGAGATCCAACTTCCTTTCCAGCACAAGGCATATGGAGATTTGTTTCTGATATCTGGACTCAAAACAAAAACCTGCAGTCAGTTTAGAGGCCCTCTTTGACTTTAGTTTAGTTTCATTAATAGTGTGAGATTCTTCTAATACAGTCAGAACAAATGCTGTTAGCCTGCCCTGTACCATTTTGTCTGTCTTCTACAATTCCTGTTAATTTTGGAATTTGATCATAATGTAAAATTTCTTAAACTGTTTTATAGTCTGAACAAATGTAGTTAGATGTCCTCTTCCTAGCATACACTTGTGTTTGTATTAATTTTTTCAGTTCTGTCTGCCAGTCATTCATTTGGCATTTGTACTTTAGCAGTAAGGAAAGGCTGTACAATTTGTGCCATATTTGGCAACATGTATAATTCCTATATTCAAATGCTCTTATCCTCTCTTCCTGTATCCAGCCTGTAAGTGACTGTTTTAATTTAAAATAAAGTTTCAGTTTATTCAGTATTCGTACTTTCTTGTGACTAAAATTTGGGTTACCTGTTTCACCAGTTGAAATATATATTATACAATAAAAAGTTCATAGCTACACACAGAAGTGCAATCTGTGTTCCTGAATATTAGGAACTTGGCAGTTACGTCTAGCGAGTCAACATTTTTTTCTAGATGCAGAATGTCGCATTATCTGCCCTGCCTGAAGACCTGAATTGGCATGCAGGGATATTCATAAATAGGCGAAAGTAGTTTATGAAATTATTTTAAATTTTGTATGTAATTACATAGTCATGTTAAGTGGGTCCCACAGCATGACACATCTTGCACTGTAGGTGTAGGAAATGATCTCCAGATATGGATGCTAACTGTGTTACACTGAATGAGCAGTGCTGGAGAGCCAGGTTAGGATGGTCTCCCAGGCAGACGGTAAAATTTTAGCATGTTATTGGATGTGTCTTAGATCACCAGACTTGAATGGATTCTTTGAAATGGCCTACGCAATGGAAAACAGAAGTGACATTTGGGATATGCAATGTCAGTAGCCTCCAGAGTGTGAGTTCTTTGAAAAGACTGGCAGCAAAATCTGCAGTGCATAAGTTACATTTAGGTGGGACAAGAGTGGAATGAGATCATCTGACAGGTGCATATTTGCCTATGGCAAAGGGAGCTAATTGTTGTGTCTGAATTAGACTTTATCACATACAAGAAAGTGCAGATCCCAGTGGCTGTGTCATCTAAGGTGTGGGTCTGTGGCCACTCACTTGCTGGGATTATGGGTTCGAATCCTGCTGGGGGTGTGTGGATGGTAGTCTCTAGTGGCTGTTGTGTGTTGTTAGGTAAAGGTCTCTGTGTCAAGTTGATCACTCATACAGCAGAGTCCACGAAGTGTGATGTGTCTGAGTGTGATTAAAAAGCCTTGATAAGAGAAGGTCATTGCCCAACAATGGCCGGGGGGGAGTTAGATCAGCAGTTCATAGGATAAAATTTCTTAGTGATAGTAGGATACAATATATAACACTAACTGTTTGTGTTGTTATATGTATAATGTATGCAGTGTTACATTGTTTTGAATGTTATTGCCAAACACAGGATAACAGTGATAACAGCAGGGCCAATTTCTGTACGGAGCAAAGCAAGAATTCAGCCACTTTCCTAAGGACAGATAATATTTTTACTCTCTAGTTTCAGCAAAACTGCTGTTGTGGGACATATTTCGCACATGAAGCCTGCCTCTGCCAGCAGTTTACAGTCTATATTTCTCCTACAGCTCAGCTTACTTAGTTTCATGGAAGAGTCTCTGAGTGTTGACACCCAGCTGTCGAGCAGGCCTTGCACCTTCTGAAGATATCTCGCAACACACATCGTAGGTCTTGTCATTAAATATTGGAATACTGTCTCTCAGTTTTTGCAATGAATGTTGGTTGTTCACACAAACCCTTGTCTCTCAGTGGTCCCCAAAAATAATAGCCACACAAATTCATATCTGGAGATCTAGGAACCCATAACTTAGTAGAGAATGATTTTAAAATTAGCACAAGGTAGTGTTAGAAATTTATTTCTTCAAAAAACACAGGCCCTATGATTTGGCACTAGCTTGCTGTACACTGGACTCTACCCTTAAGGTTATGCAGAGGAAAATCTTAAACCGAATGGGAAATTTTGGAACCACAAAATCTGTTGTTCTCTTTATATTCCTACTTAATGCTGACTCTGCCTCATCTGAGTACACACCCATCCCACATCAGGAAATCCATTGGCTATTGATTCTTAAAACCACCTACTATATTGTGCATATTGTTTCTATTATATGGCATTGTTGTTGCAGGGCATTTTTTACAAAATACTCTTTTCTCCAGAAAATATTTTGGACAAGCACTGAATTACTCTGTATGAAACTGAAAGGATAAGGCATATGTCACATTCAGGCACTGACATTATGAAACACCCAGCAGATTGGTGATGCTAAACTAGCTCACATTTCCCTGCTCTCAGTGTAATGAATTATATTATGCACTACATAAAAATTTTGTGAGGTTATGTCACTGTGAAAGTAGAGAGAGTCTAAAATTGACAATTGGGAACAAGATTTTTCAGAAAATGGATAATAATAATAATAATAATAATAATAATAATAATAATAATAATAATAATAATAATAATGACAACAACGACAATAACAACAACAACAACAACAACAACAACAACAACAACAATAAAGTTAGAGCAATAAAATTTTCTAGACCAAAAAATCTAATAGTCAAGACTACAAAGTTCTACATCACAATAATTATAAGTACATTTGAATTTTTCCCCTGATGGGAAAGCATACAGTCTATATGATCATGTCGTGATATATGGGAAATAGTATACCAGTGTTCGTCATGTCCATTCTTTCATGGCAGCTCAAGGAGACACTGTTGGTAAGTAAATCAGCAGAAAACTGATGGAGTTATTCAAGCCCAAGAAGTTAAACAATGTGGAAGTTAAAAAGAAAAGTATCAGGTTAACATCAGAAACAGATTGGCAGCTTCTGGAACACTGAGATGGTAATGTGGACATCAGCAGGGTTTGGAAAATGTTGGAGAGAATATCACCATTTTATCTTAACAAAGTGTTGCTTATATTATTAAAGACTGCAGTAATTTAAGTAAAGAACTGACAAAAAAAGTATAAAAATTTTGGGTGAAAGGAAGAAAACTATATTGCAATAGTTACAAGAGCAAAAAAGAAGTCATACAGGTTACCACATCATGTGGATGTTAGTGGCAATGAGGCAACTGAAGCTGTTGCCAGGAATGCCACTCTACAGAATACCTTGCACCCACTTCAGATCTTAGAACTACCCTGCATCACAGTATTATGGTCATACAGCAAGGGGACTGGGACCATATATGGGTCAATAAAGTATGGGCAGAGGAAGCATTTGTGCATCTGTGGAGGTCTGGCCACCCTGTGTGTCATGACAGATTCAGCTATACCAATATGATGTGGCCAGCAGCTATCTGGTAACTCACCTTCCCTGTGTGCACACTGTAATGTGTACCTTAGAGTAATCGCATTTCAGTTGACTGTCCAAGGTATATTCTCATACATGAATGGGTTTACCTGCTGTGGATAGTGTATGAAATACTGCATGGTAACCCAGACAGTTTAAGTACTAGTCTTTTCATGAGCAACTGACAGTTGTTATTTTACATAATCCCTATTTTGATTTTAAACTTTAAGCGACGCCTACTAAAAAAAAACCCTTAATGATAAGGTGCACGAACTGGTAGGTTGGCAAAAATAGCTTCAGCAGCCAATGCACCTATAAATTCATTACTACTACAACAACTACTACTACTACTAAAAATAATAATAATAATGAAGTTCACCCTATAAGAGGTGGAGTAGAAGTATAGCTCTACTCCTTCTTTAACCTCGGCGCTATATGGGGGGTGGGTGGTCAACGCCATGCCCCGGCCGCTTTACCCCCGGGAAAGACCCGGTAACCCCTGTATAGGTGGCTGTGTGGGCCCCAGGTCTGTTCTGGATGGGTACAGAAAATCTCGCCCCCTTCAGGATTAGACCCCTGGACCATCCAGCCCATAGCGAGTCGCAATACCGACGGCACTATCCCAGCCCACAACAACAACAACAACAACAACAACAACAACAACAACAACATTAATAATAATACTGCTTCTAGAAACTTCATTTTGACGCTGCAACAACAACCGCAGTTAGTTAGCCTTTCTTTTGCACACTGCTCTCATCACTAGGAATTGCCCAGTTATGTGCAATCTACAGTAATATGCACTTGTATGTCTCTACAGTATCTACAGTAATATGCACTTGTATGTCTCTCCTGTTACTTAGAATATAAATGAGTAGTTTAGTTGAAGAATAAAAGACCAACTTGATGTCACATGCCATTTTATTCCACTTCTTATGTGCTCAACATGTTTTGGACATTAATATATCCATCATCAGGAACTTGCGGCTATTCTGCTGAATTACCACATTGGTCATATTGTTCTTGGTTTGATGTGTGTTGAAAACACCAACACACATCGAACCAAGAACAAGGATGGATATATTAATGTCCGAAATAGCAAGTGACATCAAGTTGGTCTTTTATTCTTCAACTGTCACAATGATGCACGGTCCAATAAACATAAGAGTAGTTTAGTATTTAAGGATTTGCCCTGGTTGTTTGTACACACACACACACACACACACACACACATACACACACAACACACATAACACAGCACACACACACACACACACACAACACACAAAACACATACACACACACACAACACACAAACACACACACACAACACACACACACACACAACACACACAACACACACACACACACACACATACACAACACACACACACAAACACACACATACACAACACACACACACACACAAAACACACAACACACACATAACACACACACACACACACAAAATGGCCAGTGATTTTATGTAAATACTGTGGTACTCTGTGCTCTAACAGCAGAAGTTATTCCCAGCCAGACATGTTGTACGAAACTAAGTCTGTATTTACTAAATACAGAATGACATTTAGTGTGTAGTATATATAGGAAGTCACCTGTATGCTATGTACAGAATGACAGTATATACAGGTGTTGTGCAAAGGTTGTACTTTTTCAGAAGTGTGTTCTAGGGGTCATTTGGAGCAAATAACATGCTATAAACCATAAGTCACATGGTACCATGAGAGAGTGAAGTGAAAGTGTATCATATCAGTCAGTTTTCAGTTAAACTTTATTAACTAGGTCACATTTTTAACAGGACTACCTTCTGACTGCATGCATGATGCCAGGTGACACTCCACTGTGTCATTACTGAGTATGTTCCACCATATTCCTTATGCCAGGACATGCTTTCATCATGCACTCCACTAGCTGCTGTCCTGATCCTGACTTACTGCTGTCATATATCCTGGGCTTCGTGCAGTCCCAGAGGAAGGAATATGACAAGCATAATTTTAGTGATGGAGTTGGGCTTGCCAGCTGTTCACCTCTTTGTAGCCATCTGCCTTGATGCATTCTGTTCACATTCTCATAAACTCTCCCAAAATGTGGAAAGGCACTGTCATGTTGCATTGACATTCTTCACCTTGTTGCAAGAGGTCTATCTTCAGAAATAGAACTACAAAGTTCCTGTTACAAGCAGATGTTAAGCATCACTCAATAAGATGTGTCCAAGTAAATGACTTTCTAGTATTCCATACCTATCATTTACTAGAAACCTTTGCACTACTTTATTTGGAAAGAATGAGAATTGCTTATGTTGTGATTACTGTCATGTGTAAATTGTGTGTTGCCTGTGAACAGCAGCTATTTTGTCAGTGGCTTCTGTACCAATCAGGTAAACTACCAACACTCTTACTTTCAGCATCCAAATAAGAATATCTGTCTGGTTCCTGCATGGACAACAGAAAATACACTAGTGTCTGAGCTTGTAGTATACACAATATTAACAGGTCAGGCACTTGGTTAAAGAATAAAAGACCAACTTGATGTCACTTGCTATTTTATTTCATTTCTTATGTGCTCAACATATTTCGGACATTGATATATCCATCATCATGAGCTTGTGACTATTCTGTTGAATTGCCACATTGGTCGTACTGTTTTTGGTTCGATGTGTGTTGGAGTTTCGGTGTGGTTGGGTTGGAGTGGTATCTGTGTTGCAGGCTGCAGCACAACTTGTGCTTCTTTTTTTTTTAAAGTGCCTATAATGATGTTAAAACTGAATAACACACTGGACCCATAGTAACTTACCTTTAAATAAATATGTGTATAAATAAATATATATATATATATATATATATATTCCACAGCACCAATAATTTACAAGGTAGTGTATTAGCTACTGTGATTCCTGTAGGCCCATATTTTTAAGTCAATATATTTTTCTACTGATAAACCACTTAGAGGGTCGAACTATATTGGGGTTGAGTTGTGTTTTCATCTGAGAGGTACACATACAAAAATAAATTGTCCTTGCCGGATTTTCTGTATTTCACTTATGTGAATACAATAAACAGTGTGAATTCAAGCCTCCAATCAGCAGTTCTGATGATGGACCCCCCCCCACCCCCCCACACACACACACACAATCTGATGTATTTCTTTTGTACATTCTTAGCAAAGAAACGCAGAGAAATGCGAGATTCAAAACACGAATTTAGTCTGTTAGTACTTTAATATTGTACTGCTGTGGCTTGAGTTTTGGATATGAAAATACATTGGGTATGTGCTATGGAATTCTTTATCCAGACTTAAGTGTAAGTGTTCAAAATCCAGCCTGAAATGGACGGCATTTCCAGATGTATGGAATTGTATTATTGGCTTCTATTGTAATTATAGACTTTTCAGTATATTGTCAAATTAGTGCACTGTTGAGTGCAGGGACTGGACAATGATATTTTATGGAAGTTTCAAGCGCCTATTTTCAGAATAACCACTTTACTTACTTACTTACTTACTCCATGGTGCAGAGTCCTTCTTGAGAAGCTAACTGGTTTGCAGCTAGTCAAGAAATTCCCCGCATTTCACGGAATCCGAAGGTTCATTACCGCACTCACAAGC
>Ga0123357_10001972_pt1 | contig 22446 bp, 17 predicted proteins | sample TergutEmb28metaG_FD_89873 | JGI IMG/M metagenome (GOLD analysis project Ga0123357, IMG submission 89873) | Embiratermes neotenicus P4 segment gut microbial communities from Petit-Saut dam, French Guiana - Emb289 P4 | ecosystem: Host-associated > Arthropoda: Insects > Digestive system > Gut ... | reverse complement strand
TAAAATCGCATACAGATTTGGAAAATGAATACATCGCGTTATCTTCCGCAACGCAGACGGTAACAAATATCAACGAGTTAAAAAAGGCATTGGACGAAAAAATCTTAAAAAAGATGCCAATTTTTGAAAAGATAAAAACAAACACAACCCGCAATATAGCGAGCCACGACTATGACAGTATAAGTTCGTTTGCGGTATACAGCGTAATAAGCCAATTAATATCTGAAAAAAACACAAAGGAAATCGAGGCGGAAATAAATGAGCTTACAGAACCAAAAGCAGATTCTGAATAGTGAAATAATAAAAATAATATATAATGCCGCTGACGGAAATAAATCACTAAAACGAGTAGGGGTGTTCGGATCATATGCCAGAGGAGAGCAGACAACAGAGAGTGATATTGATATTGTATATGAGGATATATATACAGAAGCTTATTTAGATGATTTAGATGATTTCGCTTCAAAAATTAGAAGTAATTTATCGAAGGTATTGAATAAGCCGGAATTGGAAATAGATTTTGTAACAATAAAGGGATTAGACAGCGGACTGATGAAAGATTTAAATCAGTCGATAATAAAAAGTATACTAAGTGATGTTATATGGATATATGAAAAATAAAAAATATTTTAGAAAATTGGCTTATAAAATTTAGGATTTTCTTTTTGCAGACATTGAAAATCCGTGCAAAAGAATAAAGGGGAGCGACCTCAAAAATATAAAAATAACATACGTCATTTTTATATTTTATCGGGGAGAGCCGATACGCCAAAACTAACGTTTTGACATATCGGGTGTCCGGTACTGTTTCGGCTAAAGCCTCAAAAACCGGACACAGGCAAGCTCTGCGGAGCTTGCAAAATTACCCTTGACAAAGCCGGTGCATTGTGGTATAATGAAGGCAGGGTAATTTTATAGCAAGGAGCGTATCAGGATAGCCATTTTCGCGGCTAACGCCTCTCAAATGACTACCTGACACCTCCTTGTGAGGGGCTAACGCCCCCTCAACCCCCAAAGTGCTTGCCTATGACAAAAGCAAATTCGCTGCTGGCGCAGCTCATTTATCTTTTGTCGCGGCAAGCAAAAATAAGAAATATTTTTCAAAATATTTCTTATTTTTCCCGAAAAGATAGTTACAGGAGGAACGAAAAACATGTCAGAGCAACCAGCGAAGAAAGAGTACAAAAGACAGCGGGACAATCAAATCATAATACGATTTTCAGATGAAGAATTAGCAGAGCTTGATGAAGCGATTGCAGAAAGCGGATTAAGCAAAACAGATTTTTTTCTACAACTATTACGAAAGAAAAATATAGTAATTGTAAACGACCTCAAAGACATTTGTATAGAACTAAAAAGGCAGGGAATAAATTTGAATCAAGCCTTGAGATATTATCACGAGAGCGGGTACACGGAAGAAATAAAGGCGGCGATATTCAACTGCAACGAGTTATATGAAACTGCAAAGAATTTATTTTTGTCAACGGAAAACAGAATTCAGAAGATACAAAAAAAGAAACGTGTTGGACCGCAAAAAACAGAAGAGAGGGGTGGTGAGAAAAGTGCCGATAGTAATATGCCGAGCGTGTAAAAGTTACGCAGGGAAAGCGATAGATTATGTTACGGATAAAAATAAAGCGGAGCGAGTCACGACGCACGGACTTGATGAAACACGGAGCTTGGCACAGCAGTTTATAGATACAGCAATGTTGCACGGCAAGGGGGACACGTATGACGAAAGAAAATACTATCACATAAAAATATCATTTGAGCCGAAAGACCGAATAGAAAACGGCGGGAAGCTTAATGCTGAACTCGCAGAAAAAATAGCAAATGAGTATTTAGAAAAACGGTACGGGTCGTATGAATATATACTCGCTATTCATACAGACAAAGAGCATATACACTGCCATGCGATAATAAACGCGGTTAATTTTGAGAATGGGAAAAAGATACAGCACAGCAACAAAGATTTGGCGGATATGAAAGACGAGGTAAACGACGTTGCAGAAAAACATGGGGTAAGCCGATTTGATTGGAAGCAGGCGGTGAAGGAGAAGCGGCAAAAGATAAAAGAGGAGCGAATCAGTGAGGCAAAAGCCTTGACACAGGCGGAAAAATATATACAGGAGCGACACGGGGTAGAATGGACTTCAAGCAGTTGGAAAGAGACGCTGCGGAGCAAAATAGACGAGGCTAAGGGACAATGCACAAGCCGGGCAGAATTTCAAAAATATCTGCTTGACAATTACGGGGTGGAAATGCCGCGAAATACAGGCAAAACAGTATCATTTAAGCACCCGGCGGTTGATGAAACGGTGAGGGGAGCAAAACTGGGTGCAGAATACACAGCCGAGAGTATAGACCGTGCATTAAAGGAAAATATATCCCTGCAGGGGGAACACGAAAGGAATATAAAAAATGCCGAATTACGAGTTACCGAAAAAAGAACAGCCAGCGACGCCCGCGTCGCAACAGCCGTCTCCGGAGATAACGCAGGAACAAATTACGAAATCAATGTCGGACATACTGTTTCAGCGAATGAATCAGTCGGAAGTGGAACTGATGAAAGCGGAGAACGCGGAGCTAAAACAAACATTGGCGAACTTCGCGAGAAACTACAACAAATTCGAGGACTTGACAAAAGATATAATCCGGCAGAACAAAGACGAATTAACGAGGCTGACGAACGAGCTAAACAGCAAGCAAGAGAAAAAGCTGGGCGAGTTAAAGACGAGCAACGACATATTGAGCGCAAACATATCGGGCACGATGACGAGTATGAAAGATAACATAAAAAGCGATGTAACGTCAATATATAACAAAATCCACAAAGATACGACAGAGCGGCTGGAAAAGTATAAAGCGAGCATAGATGGTCTGGAAAAGAAATCGCGGCGGTTCTGGGCGATAGAGGGAATAAAAGAAGCGTTGTTCTGGTGTATGTGTATAGCGATTCTCCTACTGAGCGGCAGAGCTATGTTTGACATATACGGGGTTACATTGCCAGTCTTGGTATGGCAGATAGCATATCCTTGCACATTTATACCGCTTGTGGCTTATGCTATTCAAATAGCTAAAAAAAGTAAATAACAGGATCAAATTTATCAATATCTGTGTAAATACTACGTAATTACACATGGTTTATGAAAACTACGTGTCGGGTAATCAAAACGGTCTGCTATTAACAATGTTGTTAATAGCAGTGATCGGGAATAATAGTATTTTTACGAAATACACAATAACAAAACATTTTTGTGTGTATTTTTGTTCGACAAAAATATTTCAAAATAACACGAAAAATTAAATAAATACTTGACAGAAAACTATATTTATGATAAAATTATGTATATAAATTGGAAATTAATTCAAAATTTAATGAAAATTTAAAGTTATAAAACATACAAATTCTTAATTTAGTAAAAATGAATCCTCGCTGAAAAAGGAAGAAAAAAATCAGTCGGATAGTAATTCATAGCTATTTTAGAGTTTGTGTGTCTTTTTTGTTTTTTAAAGAGATCAGGTGATGTGGGGAATTGATGTAATTCATAAAAAGGACAGCGGCGAAGATTATAGGAAAAGAAAATGAGTATTTTATAAAGTAAATATAAAAGTGGAGGATAATATAATTATGCAAAAATACCTTAATTTGCGCAGTATAGCGGTTATGCTCATATTAAGCATGATGATGACTATGTTTGGACCAACCATAGCGATGGCGGTTGAAATACCGAGCGATCAGAAGTATGTTAGCTTAGATACAACAGACGGACAACTGATAGCAATAAGTTACCCGATAACATGGACAGGGGAGAAACTTGGCACAGATTCATTAAAAGCGGGATATAATCCGGAAGTAATCACTCCGACAGTACTATCATTTAATATGCAGAACACACAGCCGTTTACAATCGGATTATACAAATTGGCAGTTGGTGCAGATATAACGCAATTATACGGACAAAACGCAGATGGGAGCCCGAATTATTCATATACGCCTTGCGGTGACTTTGTGGGGTGGCTGAAAGGCACTGACATGGATAACGGCAAAAGCTATGTTTTCAATGAAGATTATCACACGGAGTTTGGGAATCCATCATACGGAGGAGTATGGTTCAAAGGATATGACGGACTGCTGCCGGCATTAGCGAGCAACGGTTGTACAAACCCATATCCTAACGTCAGCAAAATTACGAATGAGATACAGTGGGATGGTACAATAGTCGATTCATCGGGAAACGCGAGTATGATGCCGTGCGAGGAGGATCAGTCGTCGGAGTACATAATAGTCATAAAACCTGTAAATCCGTCAACTGCAATGTATGAAACACGGTTGGGAATTATTGTATATAGCGGCGTAATTCTCGACGGTTCTGGAAATGAAGTAGATTTTTTCAAACTTGACGAAAATACGGCTTTTTCTCCGAAAGAACAGATAGACGCACTGCTGAAACCGTCAGGGGGCGGCGACCCGGTAAACATGATATCCGGCAGTTTTATATGGGATTATACAGATATATCGGTTTACGGCGCACAGCAGCTTGATTTTACGCGTACATATAATTCAAGAGACAGCTATAACAATGAATTAGGTTACGGCTGGCGGGACGGATTCGGATACAAAGTTGACGCAGAGGGAATATATGCGACGGTCACTTTCGCAAACGGATACAAACTGAACTTCAAAGAGGGTGTAACGGGGATTACAGCAGACGGAAATGCGGAAGTTGCATATGTGAATCCGACCACAGACTTATATACATTTGAAAACACCGGGAATGGATATAAACTGAGCGATATAAAGCAAAATGAATATATTTTCGACAGCGACGGCAATGTCACGTCTATATCTGACATAAACGGCAATACGACGACTTTTGAATACACGGACGGTAAATTGACGACGGTGACAAACAGAAGCGGTTCGCTTCATTTTGAATACACGGGGGACAAAATCACAGCTGTCTCCGACGATAACGGCAGGAGCATAACAATAAATTATACAGGCGACGATTTGACTTCAGTAACAAATACAGACGGAGATACAGTATCGTATATTTACGACAGCAATCATCATTTATTGAAAATAACTGATTTCAACGGAATAACATATATTGAAAACACATATGACGGAGACGGCAAAGTAACAGAACAGTACATAGCAGAACAGGGGACATCTAAATTTTCATACGACACCACAAACCGTGAATCTACGATTACAACTCCTGACGGGGCGACCACTGAATATTATTATGACGAATATCAGAATATTACACAAATGGTGACAGCAGACGGTGCGGAGAGCTATGAATATAACGAGAATAACAGGCTTATAAAAGAGACAGACAGATTGAACAATTCTACGTCATATACATATGATAACGCCGGAAATGTCCAGTCTGTAACATATCCTGACAGCACGACTGAAAGTTTTGTATACAACAGCATGAACCTTGTTACAAAGCATACGCAGAAAGACGGCACAGTCGTATCTCTCGCATATGACGGTAAAGGAAACCTGACATCATATACAGACGCGAAAGGCAACACAAGCACATTCACATACGACAGCGATAATAATATGCTGACAGCGACAGATTCATTGGGCAATACAACGACATATACATATGACAGCAAGGGCAATTGCCTGACGCAGACAGATCCGCTTGGCAATGTTACGTCATATCAATACGACGATCAGGGCAGGCTTATCAAGCAGATAAACGCCGATACAAGCACTGTAGACTATCAATACACGACGGCGGGAAAACTCGTCAAGACGACAGACGCGCAGGGAAACAGCGTAACATATACAGTCAACGGCAACGGTTTCACAACTGCCGTCAGCGATGCAATGAATTATATCACATCGACAGAGTATAACGACCAGAACAAGCCAATCTCCGTCACAGACCCGGAAGGCAATACAACGACATACGATTATAACAGCGTCGGAAGTCTCATAAAAACGACAAATGCTCTGGGCAATAGTGTAAGCTACGGTTATGACCTCGCAGGAAGGCTTACATCAATGACAGACGCGATGGGAAATACCTATACATACAGTTATGACGCGAACGGGCAGATGATTTCATCGACAGACCCGTTAAACGGCACTACATCGACTATATATGATACAATGGGCAGAACGACAAGCACGACAAACGCTCGCGGAGCAGTAACTTCATATACATACGATTCGATGGGACGGGTTACGTCAACGACAGACGCACTCGGCAACTCATCGCGGAATGTATATGACGCAAACGGCAACCTGACTGAGAGTTATGACAAAAACGGCAATAAATGGACATATGAATACGACGCGAATAACCGGCTCATAAAAGCGACAGACCCGCTGGGGTATCAGACGAGTTACGCCTACGATGCAAACGGGCAGTCAACAAAAACGGTAACAGCGTTGAGCTCAGAGATAAAATCGGAATACGACAATATGGGCAGAATAGTGAAATCGACAGACGAAAACGGCAACGAAACGTCTTACTCATACGACATACTGGGCAGACTTATACAGACATCGAACGCTGACGGAACGGTTGTGAAATATGAGTACAACGCGAACGGGTGGCTGACGGGGACATACAACGAGGAGGGTTCGCTTACAGGCTACACATACAATAAGAACGGGCAGATACTGACGATAACGGACGCAATGGGCGGCGTAACGGGCTACACATACGACGCGTTGGGGCAGACTGTCGCGACTACCGACGCAATGGGCGGCGTAACGAAAGCGGACTATGACAAAAACGGCAATATTGTGAAGAAGACGGACGCATTGAACGGGGTTACGTCTTACACATACGACGCATTGAACAGGGTAATCAGCATGACAGACCCTAACGGAAATGTGTCGCATGTGGAATATGACGCGAACGGCAACGTTACGAAAGTCATAAATGCCGATGGCGGGGTTACCTCATACAATTATGATTTAATGGACAGATTAACCTCATATACTGACGGAGACGGCTATACTTTCTCAATGGTATATGACGCGAACGGGAACGCCATAAAATCGACAGACGGGCGCGGAAACAGTAAAGAGACGACATACGACGCTCTGAACCGACCGATAGCGCAGAAAAACGAAGAGGGCAACAGCGCGAATGTGATATATGACGGCGAGGGGAGAATGACGCAGTATACCAACGAAGAGGGCGCGGTCACAAAATACGAGTATGACAGGAACGGCAATGTGACGAAAATAACGGATGCGCTGGGCAATTCAACAACATTCACATACGACAGCATGAACAGGGTAACGACGACGACGGACGCAAAAGGCGCGGTGACGGCTTACACATATACTCCGACAGGAAATGTTGCGACGGTAACAGACGCGCTGGGCGGCGTAACGAGTTACGCTTACGACGCGCTTGGCAGGGTCACGAAAGAGACCAACGCGAACGGCGAGCCGACGACATACACATACGACGCGCTGGGACGCGCGACGTCCGTGACGAATGCGCTCGGATATACGGATTACCTGACATATGACGCGCTCGGCAGAATCACGAGCGTGAAAGACAGGGACGGAAATGTGACGAAATACAAATACGACGCGAACGGCAACGTAGTCGAGACGATCGACGCGCTGAACCACAGCTCGTATTACTCGTATGATTCCATGAACAGGCTTGTGAAAGTGGACTTGTACCGCATAGACGGGCAGGACAACGTAAATCAGGAAGAGGTAACGCTGTACAAGTACGATAAGCGCGGACTTGTGACGGAGACGATAAATGCCGCGAATAACAGCGTGCTCTATGTGTACGACGGTAACGGAAATCTGATACAAAAGACGGACGAGGACGGATATGTTACAGAATACGCATACAGTCCTGTGAATTTGGTCACAAATATCAACTATGATAATGGTAACGGCAAGAGAGTAAGTTACGCGTACAACAAAGTGGGCGAGCTTGTCGAAATGACAGATTGGACTGGCACGACCAATTTCACGCTTGATTTATTGGGGAATATCATAAGTGTAAACGACCAGAACAACAGGACGGTGAGTTATGAATACGACGCGGTATACAACCAGACGAAGATAACCTACCCGGACGCTACAGTATCTAACTATGAATACGATTTGCTGAGGCGCATGACGCAGGTGACGGAGACTGACGGCAGAGAGACGACATACCAGTATGACCCGGTAGGGAGAATAACGGAGCAGGCATACCCGAACGGCTGGGTTGATGTCTACACCTACGACAAGGTAGGACAGCTGTTGAAAGTCACGGATATCAACCCGACGAAGCAGGGAAACAACGGCAACAACGCAAGCGGCAGTAATGGTAATAACGGAAACAATGGGAACAATGGAAACAGCGGCAGTACAAGCACTACAAGCGGTACATACTCGTTGAAAATCAACACAAACAACAAGGGGACAGTGTCGATAACATCGGGGAATTACGCGGCAGGGACGACTATAACGGGGTATGTAACCCCTGACGCAGGGTATACGCTGAAGTCGATAAACAGCAGTAAAGGCACAGTCAGCCAGAACGGACTGTCGTTCAGTTTTGTCATGCCAGCCAGCGACACGGTGATGACGTTCGTTTTCGCGAAAGGCGACAGCAGCGGAAGCGGCGGGACTATCGGGAACGATACGACTGACCCATATGCGCTGTATATGGAGGACGGGGCGAAAAAAGGGTGGGCTAACGAGAAGAATCCGCACAACTACATGACGTTCATGACAGATATGTTTTCGTCGTCATATATGCCGTGCGACAACGGCAGTACAAATCCGACGGCGACAGGCGAGATAGCGGCGCAGTACAGCTACGACCCGGAGGGCAACCTGATGTCGTACTACAAGGCGGGCAACGGAATCGGCGAGGTCAAGGAGAGTTACACGTACAAATACGACGCGCTGAACAGGCTGACGGAAGCGCACGGGAAGTTCGGCAAAACCGACCATTACTACACATACGACAGCTTGGGCAACCTGACATACGAGCAGACTGACAACAACAAGAGCGTGGACTACAAGTACAACAGTCTGAACGAGCTAACGTCTAAGATTGTGAACAACAAGACGATGGACACATACACATATACCTATGACAAACGGGGAAATAATATCCAAGAGGTATATGACAAGTTCAGCAGTATCGAGGCGGTATACACATACGACGAGACGGACAAAATGGTGAAAGGCATAAATTCGTCGGGCGAAGTGAGCGAGTACACATACAACGGGTTAGGCGCGCTGGTTGAGAACGACCAGACGATAGCGCAGGAGGCATACGGGTATCACGGGTTCACGGAGGTAACGCCGACGGGCATACCGTCGAACACGACGAACAACCCGCCTAACAAGTATCAGCAGGTGAAGAAGAGTTTCGTGATAGACTACACGAGCGCGACGCAGAATCCGCTGATGGAGTACGAGAGCGGCAGTGCTGACGCATTGACGTACAGATATGTCTACGGAAACGATATACTGTCGGTGAATGTGAGCCCTGTGACGCAGGCGGCGGGCGACCTGATAGAGAACGGCGAGATACGTTTGTACTACGACCAGGACAGAATGGGCAGTTCGCGTTACCTGACGAGTGCTGTGACGGGTAAGATAGCGAGCTGGACGGACTACAACGAGTGGGGCATGATAACGCACAACGAGGTGCTGAAGTGCGGCGTTCGCGAGCTTGACATGGTACAGAGGTACACGAGCTACGATTACGATGCGGTTCTTGGCGTATATTACGCTAAGGCGAGGCTGTACAACGCCGATGATAAGCGGTTCTTATCGGTTGATTTATTCAAAGGCGATGTGAAGTTGCCTATGTCGTTAGTACAATATACCTATGTTATAGATAATCCGTTTAAGTGGACAGACCCATTGGGACAATATTATATTTATTATCGTAATGGGAAATATGTCCCTGTACCAGAAACAGGATGGGGAAACCTCAAAGTATTTTTGCAATTGGGGACCAAACCTGTAGGCGGAAATTCTTTGAATGATAATGTAGCAGTGTATAATCCTATTAACGATGTACTATCTGGTTTGATGAATATGATAAATAATACAATAGATGAAGACTTCCCTGATCTTAAAGGAGCTATAAAAGAAGAACATATTCAATTATTTATTAATTCCATTAACTTGATGAATGATGTTGCATATGGTATTTATAATCCAATTATAACCCGTGATACAATAATATTCAAAGTAATTAATGATTCAAATATAAGTACTAATTATATTACGCTTAATGATGCTGAAATTAAAATGGGAAATGCAGATAATTATGTAATAAATAATATTGGTGCATTTGAAATTAATATTCCGGGATATAATAAAACTTTGTATGAAATAGGTAAAATTTATGCAAGCGGAAACCAAAATCAAATAGCAAAATTAGAAAGTGGTAGCGCATTACGAGATGCTATTACAACAATGTATGTAAATAAAATGAATTATGAAAAGACTTTGGGACTTTCTGGTTATAATGCATTACCCAAAAACGATAGGGATATAATAGATACCTTACTAAGTGAATATAAAGATTATTATAAAAATATTTCCAGCAAATTTTATAAAGATACAATGTCATACTTTGAAAGATTAGTGTGTGACACTATCTGGATGGACGGGACACCGCCGCCAAATTCATTGACATAAGTCAAGAGAAATGAAATCAAGCGGCATTGGCATTATAACCAATGCCGCAAACTTACAAATAAATTTGGAGGGACAAATGACTATGAACAAGATTATGAGGAAGACAATTACAATATCAATGATAATGCTATGCTTTCTGCTTAATTCATGCAGAACTGCAGATAATTGGGCAAAAATGGGATATTCATTAACTTCTATATCTACTGGAGATTACACAATAGCACTCGATACAGGTGGTAACTTGTGGGCGTGTGGCGCAAATCTAAACGGACAATTTGGTGGAAGCGTAAATCGAGTATTACCAATGCAAATTGTTGCGACAGATGTCAAATTGGCATGTACTGGGGCAGGTTGTACGATGATTATAAAAAATGATTCCAGTTTATGGATTTGCGGTAATAATGAAGATGACCAAATCGGTGATGGAATGAAGAAAAATGTAACTGAATTTAAAAAAATAATGGAGGACGTTATATCAGCATCAGCAGGTGGAGGAACTTTGTTTGCTATAAAATCCGATAACAGTCTGTGGGCTTGCGGTTGTAATGATTATGGTCAAATGGGTGACGGAACAAGAGAAAATAAGACTACATTCACAAAAATAATGGAGGATGTATTGGCTGTTTCAGGATATCAACATACAATGGTATTAAAAAAAGACAATACATTATGGATTTGCGGTAATAATGAAGATGGTCAAATCGGTGATGGAACAAGAGAAAATAAAACGGAATTTGTTAAAATAATGGAGAATGTTGAAAGTATATCGGCGGGAGTTGACTACTCAATGGCTGTTAAAAAAGACGGCAGTCTTTGGGGGTGGGGATTTAGTAGTGCCGGTGAAGTTATAGACTTCGATGACGTAAAATGGGAAAATGCCTATTTAACAGAGCCTATAAAAATAATGGATAATATTCTATCTGTTTCAGCAGGATTTTCTCATGTTCTTGTAATTAAAAAAGATAACAGTTTGTGGTCTTGGGGGGAAAATTTTCATGGGTCATGCGGCGTTGGAATAACCGATGATATTGTGATAAAATCAACCAAGATAATGGATGATGTCGTTATGTCAAGCGTAGGTTATTCTGAATCTATGGCTGTGACTCGAAATGGCGACTTATGGGCATGGGGAAATAATGAATTCGGACAACTTGGTGGTGGAACTAAAGAAGATAAAAATGTCCCTACAAAAATAATATCAAGGTAAAGGAAATAATCATATGTGGTCATGGCTGATATTTTTTATAGAAATTTTATTGCCGATTTTTCTATGTGTTATATTTTATAAAAAAGGTAAAAAAATATGGATTGCGATACTTCCTGCTTATATACAATTTTTTGTGGCTGTAATTATTACATTATCAAATAATCCAGGTATGCCAATTTGGTATATGTTAATATCAGATAAATTGTATATAGCGAGATATGGGATTATATATGGAGTTTTAGCTACCGAGATATGGGCTATATGGAGTTTGATATGTATATTATTTACAATAATTTTCAGATTTTTTATGAATAAGCGTAAACGTATATCAAAAGCAGATTGAAATCCGCCGAATCAAAAACGGTAAAAGTGCCTTTTTATTTAAATTTATATAATTTCTGAAATGAGTTTAAAGACATGGGAGTGTTCATAATTATGATTCAGGAAATAGAAAGTTGGCAGATAGATGCTTTTGTAGGCGAAAATTCAAAATATTATAAAAGAAAATGGGGAGATTCCGAAAATTTTAATGGTGGATGGAACTGGGCTGCTCTCTTCTTAGGTATTTCATGGCTTGCGTACCGCAAAATGTACAGAATAGCTGTGATTGCTTTTCTAATTCCTGTTACAATCAATATAATATTAATCTTTTCTCCATTTCACGCTACCATTAAGAGTGGGATATGGACAGAGGCAATAGGACTCATTTTTGCAATTTGGGGTAACGGTATTTATCGCAAAAAGTTTATTAATTTATTGGAAAAATTTAAGGATATGAAAAATTCAGAACAAAAGAAGATCCTATCTCAAAAGGTGGTACCAGCTATATAGGTTTGGGGATATGCGTTTTATTACAAGTTGTCCTGATTATCTTATCATTTATGTAGAATGTAACCTAAATTATATTATTCTAACATCGTAGACTATCAAATATATAATGTAGATGGATGGGTAGCAAGAGAAAACAAAATTTTGCATCTTTTCAATGAGAATTATGGCAATATGCCAATTGGTACTATTAATGGAATGGGGAACTCAATAAAATTTTAACTTTTAGGGTACGGCGATCTGATATGACTTTACATAAGACTGAATTCGATATGTTGAGGTTGACACATTTCAAAAATTAGAATTAATAAATAAAAAAATAAATATACTGAAAAATATTACGGAGGAAAATATTGTGAAGAAAAAAATTGTGTCTTTGATTTTAGCATTTATTGCAGCAGTTTCTTTATGTACTGTTCCCACATTGGGAGCAGACGATACAGCGCAGCAGACCACAAATAACTTTTACGTCAGTTTTTGGAGCATTGATTCATCTGGTAATGAAAATATAGTGCCGTTGAGTGCTACCGGCGAATATGCCACATGGCAGGAAGTGCTTAACGCTATCAGAAGCTATAACGTTTCGGGATATAAGGATTACAGATTCGGAATTATGTACGGAATTGATATTGCGTCAGTCTGCGAGATTAGCTCGGACATCGTACTGCCGGATAATACATATCTTGTTTTAGGGAATACAAAAATAACGACGCCCATTGCGATAAAAGGCGGGAGAAACGGGCTTCTCGTCGTAACGGAATGGTGCGAGTTCGACAATGGCTCCATAACAAATATAGCCGGCGACATAATTCTGTACGCCCAATATGCGTGGGACAGTGCTTCGCAGAAATGGACATATAACCCAAACCAGAATAATCCGGGCGCGAACGGCTCATATAACATGTTCTCTTACGGGAATTCCGGAGTAAGTAACACGACAACAAGCGAAACAACGCAGACAGCAGCTATAACGCAGGAAGCGGCAATATTAGTCAACGGCGCAAAAGCGGCAACGGAATCTGATATAGAAAAATCGTATGTTACGGGCAGTTATACGTTGACCGCGATGCCGGGAAAGAAATCAGACGGCAGCTACGGTAACTCTGAGTTTGTGATTCCGGTGAGTATGTTATCGTCCGCGTACAGCGCGACGAAGAGCAAAAGCACTCCATTCAGTTTTACGCTTGATACGCCGATAGGCTCGTATATACTGCCGTCAAATATAACAGATTTCATTCCGGACTACAATAATCTTGTCAAGGATAAAGATACGCCAATATCAATAAAAATAACGGTCATTGATATAAGTTCAACCACGAAAGTCAATGGTTCACTAACCCATGCGGTTGAGTTCAAAGCTCAACTGATAGACAGGAACGGAAAAGTGATAGCCGACGTCACAAATTTAACCGGAACAATCGGGCTTACAATCCCTATCGCTACTGGCATAGCGAAACCTGCGTATTACGGGGTATATAAGCGTGCGGACAGTAAATCAGACTGGGGATTTGTACCGGCGAAATGGACGGACAAGGGCATTGTCGTCACAAGCAATATGAACGGTCAGTACGTGGTCGCAGAATATAAGCCCACATTCACAGACGTGACGCAGGATAAATGGTACTATGACGATATAACGGTAGCGGCTTCAAAGAAATTGGTTCAGGGAATGAACACGGCAGGCACGATATACAGCCCGGAAAATCAGGTTACACGTGCCGAATTTGTGACGATGATAGCGAGGGTATTGAATTTACCTGCGGCGAAAGCGGATACTGTAAGTTACGGCGACGTCAAGACGAGCGATTGGTTCTACGATGTAATCATCAGAACGAAATCAGCAGGTCTTTTGAGTGCGTTCGGTACAGATAATATTAACCCAAACCAACCGATGTTGCGTGAGGAAATGGCGTATGTCCTCGCAAAAGCCGCAGAATACTGTAAAATCAAAATACCTGATACCACATTTGATTTGAATACAAAATTTACAGACGCAAGTTCAATCGACAGCCAATATGCGAGTTATGTAACGAATACCATAAAATTAGGATTAATGCAGGGTATGTCAGCGACAACATTTGAAGGGAAAGGAAATGTGACGAGAGCGCAGGCGGCAACCATTCTCGTAAGATTGGCGAAACTTCTGGGCTATATTGACTAAAATAAATCAACGCAAAACGGAGCGCAATAATTTAAATAAAAATTTTCATTATTTGCTATTTTGTGCTTGACTTTCAGTTTAAAATAAAGTAAAATACTGAATATACTAATTGTTTTAAAAATTATACAAATTAAATAAAAAAAGACAGAGAAAAAGGTTTCAACCACCATACCGACCAAAGTAAACGTGGAAAAAACCTTACGCTATTGTTTTATGTAAGTTTTATTATTAAACTTCTAAGTAAATGAATTTCAAATGTTAAATTCATTATACAACGAAAAAAGATTTTTGTCAAGAGGAAACAAAAACTTTTAACAAAATAATAAAAGATATAAAAAGAAGCGGCAAGGTAGATAAGGTAGGTTGAACTCTTTCTCGAAGAAAACACGAGGGAGAGATTTTTTTATTCTCCCGGGAACATCAGCGAAAGGAGGGTGAAGAGTTGCTCGGAGAATGGGGCTGGAACGCAGGAAAAGCGTACAAACATACATATGAGAAAGCAGAAGATTTCAAGACGCACATAGAATATATGCAGTATCTGTACAGCGGGAGCTGGGGTGGCTTTTTTACCCGCGCCGCGAAGAGTGCGTCCGGCGAATGGTCACAGCAGCTGAACTGCAAAAAGATACATATATATAAAAACAGATACCACGAACAAAAAGACGTGTACATATCAATGAACAGCTTCAAGAGTAAAAAAAGAGGAGTAGACAATGTCAAACGGCTGAACGCGCTGTACATAGATATAGACTGCTACAAAGTGAGCAAGACGAAAGAACAGGTATTGTATGAGCTTGAACAGGACTATTTCGGGCATAGCATACCAGTGCCGACATTCATAATAGACAGCGGACGAGGGCTGTATCTGATATGGCAGATAAACGAGGGAGCGGAAGCGCTGCCGAGATGGAACAGAGTACAAAAGTATCTATACGAGCAACTGAAGGCGTTGGGTGCTGATAGCAGCGCATTGGATGCGGCACGTGTTCTGCGTGTGCCGGGGTCAGTCAACTCGAATAACGGAGAAAAGGTAAAGATAATAGAGTTCAACAACGTGAAGTATACGCTCCACGAGATAATACATGAGTACAGTATAGACAGCGGGTACGCATACAGGGACGAGGACACAAACGTATGGGGTAAGGCGACTAAGTGCATGAGGGAGTGCGCAGGGGCAATCGCGCAGGAGCAGGGGCTTGAACAGCCGGACTATGAGAGTTTCGAGGAGACATGGGGATACATAGGGACAAATGGGAAAGGAAGTGGGGAGGGCAACTGGGGAGAACCGACGAGAAACCAGATAACGTTCGCGAGAGCAATATGCGGTGAAAAAGGTCTTGAAATGCCGGAGTTCAGGGACTACGGCGAAGCGTGGACATTTATAGGCGACAATCTCAAAGATATGGCAAGGCAGATAAAAAATAAAAAGCCGTTTATAGACGGCTATCTGATGGATATATACAAAGTGCTGACATCAAGGAAAGGTGAGGACTGCCGGAGAGAAAAAGGATTATTTCTGACGAGGCTACTCTGGGGAGAGAAAACTGGTGATTACAATGAGGCACTAAATATGACATTACTGTTAAATGCGCAGTTAGATAAGCCGCACGATAAAAATTATGTGATAACACACACACAGAGTGCGGAGACAATATTAAAGCAGGGGAAAACATATAAATATTCGATAAAGAGAATCATGGAGGATTTGAGCATAACAGAGGAGGAAATGCAAAAATTATCTTTAGAGCATTTATATACACGGACGCCGGAAAGAGAAAAAGAGCGCAGACGGGAATACGACCATGAGAGATACATAAAGAGTCAAAACGGAAAGAAGGGGAAATCGAAGTCGCAGGAGATAAGCGAACGCCGTGAGACAATGGCGAAACTGCTTGCGGAAAATAAGAACGGTGACGAAATCCGCGAGAAGCTGAATATAGGAGTTCGGACATACTACCATGATAAAGCCTGCGTGATGAAAGAGGGCTTACTTGAACGCGCGATAACTGCAGCAAAAGAAGCGTCAGAAAAAATAGTGGCGGCGGCAAAGGAAAGAGCGGAGCAGATAAAAACAGAAATAGCGAGGTCTGCGAAAAAGCTGGGAAAATCTATGAAAAGCGGACTGCAAAAAATTCCACTCTCTATTGTGTATAAGAATAACGATGTTATTCTTATTGCGCGTTGTGATGGGTCTTGGCAGGAAGAATTCGGTAAAAATAGAGATTTGCTTGAATAGGGTTGATAGTTTTTTGGGTAGCGCGTTACAAAATTGGGATTTTGCGAATAGCAAAATTACCTTTGTTTAGTTTTTTGTAGTTTAACTAAATAAAATATTTTGAGATGTGATGAAAGAATTAAGAGATAGAGACCAAGCGTAGGCGCGGTAGTAGTTGATGTCACTTAGAGTCTGAAAATGTGTTAGTGATTGCTGACAGTTGGATTTTTGTTTGCGGCGCGGAAAAATCTATAGTTTTTATTACGGAGTTTTACATTTTTTAGTAATTACTGATAGGTGTTGACAAGAGATTGCTTCACGAAATGGAAATAAAAGCATGTTATGATAATATTTCTTTTATAATAATTTTATTAACGTCTGTTTTGTCGGAAATGTCGGTGCTACCTTAAAGAGAAAATTAGCTTTTCAGATATTTCCATAAAATAGGATTGAACATACACATAAATATATACATATACAGATATACGCATGTGTAAGTATGTATATGTATAGTTACTTTATTATCTTCGTGGAATGCTCTAAAATAGTATGAATTAAGTCATTGAGGCTTGTCCCTTTTTGTGCCGCTGTCTCTTTTAATATATTATATAAATTGGGCTGCATTAATAATTGAACTCTTTTGCTTTTAGTTTCGATGTAAAGCGGATTTCGTTTCATTGGGATAAAAGCTGTTGCTGGTGAAATACTTTCTTCCGTTTCCAGTTCTTGCTTTTCATTAGTTTCAGAATTTGTGCTTATAAATTGTAAAGCTGGATTTAATTCATTTTTAAAAGTTTTTTTTGGCATGACTATTTTTCCTCGTTATCTTTTATTATTTCGTCCGCAAGCTTTTGATAATCTATTGCGGCATTACTGTTTGGAGCATATGTAAATATATTCGTCTGCTTGATTTGACTTTCTTTTATTGCAGTGCATTCTCTTATTTGAGTTTTGTACAATTTCGTTTGAAATTGTGTTGCTGTTTTTTCTATCATATCCGCTATATCCCGGCTGATAATAGCTCTCGAATTATATCTGGTTAATAAAATGCCCATAACATTCAGCGATGGATTACAATATTCTTTAACTGTTGTTACGGTCTTATAAAGCTGGCTTATTCCTTGAAGACTATAGATGTCAGCCTGTGCCGGAATAATCGCTCCTGTACATGCTGTAAGAGCATTTACAGTAAGTATTCCCAATGCTGGAGGGGTATCTATTAATACATAATCATAGAGTGATTGCATTTCCTGTAACGCTTTTTTTAGCCGATATTCTTTGCCTGTATTTATTATAATAGAATCCGCTACAGCTAAAGAAGGTGAACTTGATATAATATCACCTTGTTTCAAATGTTGTATTGCCTTATCAATTTTTATTTTACCAATTAAGAGGTCTAAAGACGTTGAATTTGATAAATTCGCATTGGCATTCATTGTATATGATAAATTGCCTTGCGCATCAAGATCTATAAATAAGACTTTAAATTTTTTTATCATGAGAGCTTTACCGATTAAAAATGTTGAGGTACTTTTACCTACGCCGCCTTTTTGATTTATAATTGCGATTATATTTTTCACATAAATTCCTTTCTACACATACATATATGCGTATATGTTTGTTATGATATAGATAATATTTAATATTATATCATATTTTTATATAAAGTCAAGCGATTGCCTAATTAATTTTATACACATACAGTTATACATATATATGTAACAGTATGTGTATAAATATTTAAAATATAACAAAAGCTGAAAGTTCCAGTGGATACTTTCAGCTTTTTGTGCGTAGGCTTAACAAACCTTACATTCGGGCAATTCCCAAACATCTTGTAAATTTTTATTTTAAAAATTATACAACCTGTTTAGGAGTTGCTCCGACTTTTTTTGCTCTGTTGTTGTCAGCGACGAACGGGGCGAAAGCAAAGTTTAAAAGTTTTGCCGCTCGTCGTTTTACTCATTATCGCAAAAAAAGAAGTGCTGATTTCTTCCTTAGCTCCGAAGCGAACAAAAGCAAAACTTTTATGCGTCATCATATGAAATTGATTTTTATTAACGCGCTCTTTTTTCCCTTTCGTCAACTGACCCGCCCTATCAATAACACATCCACCCGACGTTGGGTAGTTTTTCAAAATCCGACACATTGCGGATTTTGAAAAACGTTGGTTAGTAACATCGGTGTTACGAACCACTACCGCGCGCTATTGAGCGACTGTTAATAAGGATTGCGTTAGTGTTTGGCAATTTTCTAAATATCATCTTCAAAAAGCAGATTGAGTAACAATCGTGCGCCCGCTTTCATGCCGATTTCAAGAAATACGTCCTCATATGCCGTTATTGCGTCGGCTATGTCATTTGCCGCCTTACTGTATTCTTTTTCGTCCGGGTAGAGTCGTTTCATTCGGTCATATAATAGTTGTGAATCCTCTTTCAGGCGTTGCTCATACGGGCGAGGGTTACTGTCCTGTTGTGTGCCAGTCAGAAGAAATCCTCTGAATTGCTGTAAGCTCATTCTTGTAAAATATTCTTTAATATAGTTCATATTTTTTCGCTCCTTAATTAAATTTATAATTGTTTAATCAAATTATACGCTTATTAATCATATTTGTCAAGACATAATTTTCACTTACCAATTAAATATTTAATTTTATATTGAAATATTTAATTATATGATGTATAATTTAACAAAAAAGGAGTGCTACACATGGGAACAATGGCGAAAAAAATAAATCAACTGTTAATTGAGGTTGGTATGGGGAAACAGGAGTTAGCAAAGTTGCTTAATACCACTCAATCAAATATAAGCGGAAAACTAAGGCGTGATAATTTTTCAGAGAAAGAATTACAGGATATTGCAGATGCATGCGGAGCTACTTATGAAGGTCGGTTTATTGTGAAAAATACTGGAAAAGAAATATGACAATAAGAGCGATATAATCAAAAAAGAAAAGACTTAAAGTTAAAAGTTGAATAGCGGAGAAATTCCTTTAGCTTTAAGGAAAATAAACAACGGAAAATTTATATTTTCGGGGACAATATACATGAGTAAAAAAGATTTTAAAAACTTAAAAATGGGGATTGTCGAAGCAAATTTTATTTTAATAGATAAAAAAGATAAATCAATTTGGATAGAACGTGGATTCGAGGAGGATAGAAAGTTCCCTTTATGTCGGCGCAAACTTAAAAGTTACGAAACAATTATGCTCGGAGTTCCAAAAACAATAATTGAATTTGGTATAGAGAAGTTTATCGGTGCAACTATAATTGAAGCATGTACTTATCATGGAACATATGGGGAGGGTGGACCGGGGTTTTTCGGGTTGTCGTGCGACACAAAACAAGGTATATTCTATTTGATTTTTACGGTATGGTGTAGTGGCGAATATAGTATGATTGATGACCGTGTAATAGAATGTCACCCTAAATATAACAATCAATATAATCCGTGGTATCTTTGGGATGATTCAGGGATTATTACAGATATAGGAAATATTTTAAGCGGTACTGTAGTTAAAAATATTGAATTGCTTGATTCAGAATGTAGAATAATTTTACAATTTAATGATGATACGGAACACAAAATGTTTTTTTATAAGTATAACGAAAAATTATCTCCTATGGGTGGTATTGAGCAACCAAGAAAAGAAGCATTTACAACAGGAGTGATTGCAGATTATTTATTAGTTACTTATAAAGGCACTCATCTTCAAGTGTAATTTTATAACATCCACTAATAAGCCAGAGAGTGTAGAAACAAAATTGGAATAGCAAAATGCACAAAAGAATATGCCATTTTGTGGTGTGGCGACCTCGACACGCCGAAAATTCAAGTAAATCCGTTTCAAAACGGTGCGCCAATTTCGCTCACAAGCGAAATTATGTCGCCGCGCCCCATTTTTTGTGCAAATTTCCGAATACGTTTCGTTTTCACAGTCTCAAGCGTTTTCGACGTAATATTCCGTAATAAAGAACGCTAAATTGGAATTAAGGTTCTTTTACTAAGTAATTTAGGTTTGTGTAAAAAAAGCGGGGGAGCGGAGAAAATTTTGTCCCCCTAAAAGTGTATTTCGTCCCCAAACGGTTGACAGAGCTTTTGAATTTTGATAAAATAAAATTTTAAAAAGGTTCATTTTTCAATTCCGCCAAATCGAACTTTTGCGGAATTACTCACTTCCCCCCCATTTTGCGCCAAAATATTTTTCGCTTAATGAAACTATCAGTGATTATTCACTTTTGACGATACTTTTGCATAGTTATTCACTAAAAATTTGAATTAAATGCTTAAATTTATCTCTTGACAATACATCAAATATAATGTATAATTATAAAGGGCTGAATAATGAATATAATTGATTATCAAACCGCAGGCGGAAAAAATCTTATAAAAGAATATTTAAGCGCATTGCCAAAAGCAGAACGCGACGTTGGATATAACATCAGACATAAGATAGTTAAAAATGGATTATCGGCTTTAGATGAATTAGACACGCGGCAATTACGCGGCGATTTATGGGAAATTAAATTCTCTCAAAATCGAATTATGTATGTATTGGCTACTAAAAAAGACAGTATATACTTTCTCCACGCTTGTAAAAAACAAAAGGACAAAGCTGAAAAATTTGAACTTAATACAGCAATCAAAAGAGCAAAAGAAGCAGGTTTCGATATATGATGATGGGGGTGATGATATGCCATTCATAGATGCAACCGATATTGTATTGACCGAAGAAAAAGCACAGCTTGACGAAGATTATAATAACGATCCGAAAGTGAAATTAGCGATAGACCAATTTGAGGCTGAATGTAAACTAAGAAAAGAATTGGCTGAAGCCCGTCGGGGTAATAATATAAGTCAAGAAAAATTAAAAGAATTGACCGGGCTGACACAGCAGACGATCAGCCGTATTGAGACTAACCCGGAAATCAGTCCGAGTTTAAAGATTCTGCTGAAATACGTAACTGCTATTGGATATGAATTAAAGCTCGTAAAAAAATAGATGATAGCGATTATAAGCGATATAATAATCCAAAGAGCAGAATTGCGATGCGCATCGTAATTCTGCAAATCCAAAAGGAAATTATCATAAATTAATGATTTTGGAAAATCGTCTATGCTGTCGATTTTCCAAAATTCAAAAAAAGGCGGTAATTATATTGAAAATTAAAAACAAAAATAAATTACAATGTAAATTTTGCGGACTCGACGAGTTTACTCAGGAGCGTATAAAAGATATATCACGATTTTTAGAATACAGCGAAACAGACGTTATAAAAATTTTAGTGGATCAGTATTATAAAATGCAGGTTATAAAACATGAAGATGAGGACGGCTATTTGTCGTTAGAATTTATACCGTTCTAT
>Ga0123357_10001971_pt1 | contig 22450 bp, 6 predicted proteins | sample TergutEmb28metaG_FD_89873 | JGI IMG/M metagenome (GOLD analysis project Ga0123357, IMG submission 89873) | Embiratermes neotenicus P4 segment gut microbial communities from Petit-Saut dam, French Guiana - Emb289 P4 | ecosystem: Host-associated > Arthropoda: Insects > Digestive system > Gut ... | reverse complement strand
TCAATGTGACAATTCTTTTCTCCATTCCTCGTCAGTATCTGCAGTAATACTTAAAATGTTACCTGCTTTTTTTCCCTTCCAGGGTAAGAGAGCAAAATTAACACTGCTTAAGCTTAGTCTAGCATCCAGATACAGAGCAATAGAATGAAACTCATATAAGAGGGTACCTTTTTCAAGTTTCATTCCAGAACTCGAATCACTGATTGATTTCGTAACTTACTGTCTCACATATTTAGAGAAAGGCAGGAGAAGAATAAATGTAAATACAATGAAAAAACGACAAGATTCAAGACAAGAAAAAATGGTGGGAATCCTGTACACTGCAACCAATTTTACAGTGGTATCTTATACTGCAGAACCCGATACAGGCTGTAATTTATTAAACTGTACCTACGTATATCCTAACCTTTGGTCTGAGAAATGGAAAAGAACAAGCTTTGTACACAGGTTGACCTCGGGTTTCGATCTCGGAACATGACGAAGAAAGCCAGCCGTGTTCTGCCCTATGTTTCTTCGGTTAGATCATCTAAATGAGACATGAAACCATTAAAACTCCGGTGCATCCCGTTAGTGTCAGGTTGTATCTGTGCGGGTCACTTGGTTTCTGTCTGATTCCAGTCGATCAAAGAGCAGGCAGACTTCACGAGAGATTCTGTCTGGCAAGGGTGGTCGATGATAGGGGAAGAGACTCTGAAGTCAAGGAGTGGAAACGCAGTAGAAAGGAAATAGGAGCATGGTGGTGGTTAAGGGCGAGGGGCAGAGGGGAGGTTGATGAGATATCCATTTATACAACCCCTCACTCCTAACCTAGCACAACTTAAGCAAAGGCAATTTACTCCCTTACTCACATGAGACGAGTATGTGAGGGGACAAAAGATACACACAAGGACATCTATGTGTGAAGCAAAGAAGTTCCTGCTTGCATTGTTCAACAAAACGCAAAAATTTTACACCTTTCTACTTCATCCTCTTGCTAGTATTATTACTGATGAATTTAAAACAAAAGGAAGCCTTGTTTATAGAATTGCAAGAATAATTACGACAATGGAGACTGGAAAGGAATTTCAAATCTACAGGAACTGGAAAGTCGACGGTGACCAACAATTAGGCATATTTCAAGTTGTCCCTGTGCAGAACATACGGGCAAATGAAGGCAGTAGTGTTATAGCTTCGCTGAATATTAACTTCGGCAGTTGTCGAAAATGAGTGGCCATTTTAACCCCCCCCCCCCCTCCGGCAGCTTTACCTGCAGGTAAAATACTGCCGATACTCTTTGCATAGATGTTGGGTGGTACCTGATGTTAGTCTGGACGCCTTGGAAAAGAAAAGAAATTCTTGCTTAGCCTGGGCATCGAGCCACGACACTTCGGTACTGTTTATACCAACTGAGTTATCCCAGCTACTAAGGTCTACTTGCGTAAGACTATTTCTCATATATGTTCCCTTACAATGTCGATACGCACGTCAGAAGTTCTTGTTGCTTCACGATGCTGGTAGAACAAGATGTAGATGGAGTGGTACCGTTGTAAAATATTTGCAAATCTATTCTTCTATCCAAACCGACATTCCGAGTTTCTTTAAAATATTATGTCGGTTATAATCACAGCGACAACTTTAACTTCGACATTATTTAGTTGTTTAACAACATCTACAGAAACACACATACACACACAAAGAATGGTGTCCGTGACAACATTCACTTCATCACATGCAATGACAATGCAGGTGTTGAACAATTGGCCCCGTGGTTTCTGTATCCTTAACAACGATGCGTAAGGGAAATACACAGGTGCTGGAAACGAACAGCGAAATCGCTACCCACCCACAGAGTTCTTTACGATACGGTATGACGTACAGCTTGTATCCGGAATGACCAACTTGTCGGCTCCTCAAACGGCTCGCGTACGGCTGTCATAAGTGTGGCCGAGGCTGTCATTAAAGCCCTTATTGCCAAGTGTCACTGCAATACAAAGTGCATGCAGGGATAGGAGGAGAGTGAGGGAGATCCGATGGTGAAACACAGCAGCACATCTGTACTTCAAACTGTGGAGGAAAGGCGCTTTACTCCCCTTTTACAAGTTACGTCACCTGGAGTATAAAATTTTCTTCCTTGCGCTAACAATCGTGTGAAATTCATGAAGTCTGGCAAATCGTTAATATATGAAAAAATCGTGAAAATTACGATTGATTGTAAGAAGCGGGAACTCATTTCGTCGACTGAGAAGTGTGCTGCGACAGACCCAACCGAAAACCTGTGTTTGTGAAGCCCGAAACCAGCATCTTAGAACAGAATAGTTGTTAGTACTTCAATAAAACAGATTTACAACGTAAGATTACAATACGACTTACGAGTAATTTGACTCTTACAATAGTAATGTGCTGTTCTAGGAAGTGCGTCATCCCCGTTGTGTGTATGAAACCAGGAGAATGGTATTTAGTCAAACACAACTATGTCCTAATAGGTGTATTTAGTGACTATAATGGGCAACCACATGTTTCGGCCTCTTTCTCCTAAGACAATCTGAAGATGGCCAGTACAGGCCGAAACATGTAGTTGCCCATTATAGTCACTAACTACACCTACTGGGACACAGTTGTGTTTGACTAAATACCATTTTCCTAGTAATGTACCGTTAGAATTAACAACTAGGTTGTACAGTATACACGGCATGAAGGCATACAGCGGGAATAGAGGTATAGTTCCGTTCATTCTTAACCTCGACACTATATGAAGGTTAATGGTTAGCTTCAGACTCCGGCTGCTTTATCCCCTGGGGAAAAAACCCATACCCTTCAGTCGGGCCCCAGAGCCAGTCTGGGTTTTTCGGAGAACAGAAAAATCTGCTGGTCCTGTCATTCGGACCCCCCGAACCGCACAGACTGCAGATAAGTTGCTGTACCCACTACACTAATCTGGCAGTCAATGCTCTGTATACGTATATGAACATACAACCAAGTGTCCCAGTTAAGTAGCTACTTTGTCCCTGTGTTACATGCTGCTCTTGTTTCATTGAATACAGAAATACTGTGGATATGCGAAATATTAGGAAGGTAATTAAGCTTCGGTCGGTATTGTAGCCTCGACCTTTGCGAATAAAAAATGTTTCGCTAGTCACTAGCACCTCTTATCCTATCATGATTCCTTTAAAAGACTATAATTTATGACAGTTTATCAGTGGAAGTCTTATCGGTAGGAATAGTGGCTAGGGTTTGTGCAAGCCACGAAGGCATAAGGAATAGTATAGTTATGGTTGCACGTTTTCCTGAAACTCAGCACTATGTGAGTGCAAAGGATTATAAAGAGCAGCCGCTTTCCTCCAAGAAAATGAGCTTCAATATCTATCGAACGGGAGGCTGCTTGGACTCCATAAACTGTCTAGACACTTTGGAGAAGAGAAACATGTTACATCTACCGGAAATTGAACCCCGAATACTGAATCTTTAATACCATTGCCTAGTCACTCTTGTACACTGGTGGAACTGTCCCAGCTTAGCTAGAAAAGGCAAATGTAAATTTTCTCCTTACAATTTCCAAAGGCTTCATACTAGTAATATACTTAGTTTGTAGGAGATGGGCGTCAAATATCTGCAAGAGTACAATAGACAAAACAAAAGAAAGTAAAGTTTAGCCTGCTGCTTAGTATCAACATGAAACCCATTCTAAGGCGTCGTCAGTGTGTCACAATACATAAGGCCAAGTTCTACGATGAGTCTTGATTTACAGACTCATATGGATGATGTAGGAAACAGGCTTGGCCTGATTGAGGGGTTATGTCCACGTATCATTGGTTAGCTAGACGGACTGAGGAAAATAAGAAAAATCCTCAGTGAGATTAACCGGCACCACAGCAACGATCGAACAACAAATGTAAAGAATACAAGTCAAAGAAAAAGGTAAATCTTCTTCTTCTTCTAAGTAACTTTGTTTGTCAGTTAGTTCGTGACGTTTCGTGTAGGCTATTAGGCCTGTCGTCAAGGGCCAAGTAATTTGTAATTATTCTTGGACTGCTTTACCCTTGAAGACGGAACCCATAGAGTCTCAAATCCAGACGTGTGTAATTAACTACAAAAAAAAAACGCAGCGTAAAACTTCTTAAGACAGAAGACGTCAACTGCACTGAGACAGAAGCCCAAAATCTCGCAAGTCAAAACGTGTTACCGCTGGAACAAATTTGTTCATTAGTGTAGCCCGGGGACAAGAAATACTGAAGATTAAAATATAGAGAGAGTCTTCAGAATCTTCATTTTTGCACCGTGCATCAACGACAATTAAACACTTTATTATCCAACTAATGCTCAATATATAATTTGTAGATAAAATTAAAATTATAAAATACTTAAAAGTGCCCCAACATATTTCGGATCAGCAGGGAGCCTTGTACAGTGCTTGGCTTCCTATACAGTCAACTACACACACGCACAACTGGTCAGAATATGCTGCCATAACACAGACCTTGTCCATGTCAACGGACACGATAGAACCATTCTTGCAATTTTTAGGCAAGCACGGTAAAAGGCTCCCTGATGATGGATCCTCTGTGATCCGAAACATGTTGGAGCACTTTTAAATATTTTATAATTTTAATTTTATCTACACATTATACATTGTGCATTAGTTAGATAATAAAGTGTTCAACAATCTTCAGAATTTTGCTGGTCTTAAGTTTCCATCTCAATCTGATTTAGGAACAGGCCTAAGGAATTACACGATATAAACCTGTGACTTTTCTTTCCCCCATTTTCTTGAAAGCTCAAAATTTCGAGAGCCAATTTTATCTTCGTCATCAGGTTAAGCAGAAAAATTAGAAAACTCTTTCTTGAGTCCACAGATGGAACTAATCTCTTATTTCAATCCCTCCGTCTTTCAGTAACTTAGTAATGACGTAAGCAAGAAATATGTGTCTTGACTAGACGGTAATCTTCATGATAGAAACGTTTATATTACCGCAGTTCAAAGGCTCCACTGATAATCCGGCAGTGTACAACATTCACTAGAACTGTGTACAGTGATCCCCCTTAGTAACGTTTCTGTCATCCTACATCTTTTGAAAAGTTCTACTGAGGTTTAAGAAATCACGCCTGGGAAGTTATTTGGGTGTTCCTGTATGATTTGTATAAATTCTGTTTTAGCACGTTCAAACATGATGCCGTGAAAAGAGTTTGTGTATCTTGTGCGGGAATCTTTGTAGGAAACGAACTCCATATGCGTGGAGATCTTACTAAGAGGAATACTCGTTTTTAGTATTTAAATTCCTGTATCCCAGTGTGGCTACCTTAAATTGTGGTAAATTGGAATTATTTATTACGCAGAGTTTTGGAAGTGTGAAGGAATTTAGTGAATCTTAACTTAAAATATCTTCTCTCTAAACCCGAAAACAAAGCAAGGGAATATTACACGTATCTTTAACATTTTAAAGGATTTACATTCCTAATGATCCTTGTGTTATTTAATTCTTATACAGCAGATAAATAAATTCCCAACTAGAAAAACAATATTTCATACTCCGCCATTATTAAACATGAATATATTACAAAAAGAACTGCACTTTTTACTAACCCTTTAAACGCCGAGTTAAATCCCATCTGCCATTTGCTAGCATTATTCGGAGCTCACCATATTCTCCACGTTAGCAGGTAAAGGGTTAATTACAGTACCAATTGGATTTTTTAAAGTTTCTGTAATATAATAATTCTCTCTCTAATAAATTGTTCAAAGATAATTAATTTTTAAGAAAATTTGTTATTAAACTTCGACGCCAAGAAACCGTTTATTAACCGATAATATAAGAAAAGAGTTATGCATTGAGTAAGGTAATTAGTTGTGCATTATTAATAAAAGGCATAGATATACAATCCATGTAATTCTTCGTCTATTCGGTTTCGAAAGTCAGACACATTTGGCAGAAAGCTGAATTCAACCAGTGGCTGAGTTCTAGTTTAACATCGCTACTATCTTTCTCCATCTGCCATCCAAGTATAGGTATTACAATAGACCTGCTTTAACACAAGACTTAAGCAACAAAATATTTCGTAATGTAAGCTTAATTATGACTAGCTTAACAAAAAAAATCAATTAACATTTTAATTAAATTTCAGTCGCCATGCAGATAGAGGCTACTATCAAAGTATAGAATGCAAGTGTGAGTCATGTAAAGCGTAATATGGATTAAATAGAGCAAGATACTTATCAAGAAAAGCACGGTAAGCAGTGTGACATACCTGGATGTACGGTTCATGCAGCAAATTTTAAATTCATGCTCGTGCCTTCCATATGCGCAAGTTAACAATGAGATGAGTGTCTCTTCTATTAATTGTATTTCGTTGTACAAGTGTGTTAGTAATTTTAACTAAGAAGAGCGATGAAATAGATAAAGGTGCAAAAAAAGCTTCAGATACCAAAGGAAAAGAATTGTATGAGTAATGAATGAAGTAGTCAAAGCCACGCATAACCAAACACGCCTAAAGCTATATAAAAATAAAAAATGGTTTATAGACTTTATTTTGTGAACCAGCAATTCCGATCACCAGTAATGAAGTCTAAGCCTATTTCTAATTCAGAAAAAACTTCGGAATATAAATGCAGGTTTATGGGAAGAGTTTATAAAAAAAGCCACAAGCACAAAGATGAGTCAAAACATTGATGCAGTTTCTTAGGCTTTCACGGCGGGAAAGAATGAGATGACAGTTTTTTCAATTCTGACAATGTAAGCTTGTGTTTTTGTACTAAATTTTCGGAAGAACTTCCTGAATTTATTTTATAGGTATCAATTTCTCGTCAAAGAAACTGTGTCGCCCTCCCTTTCTATAATTCTAATGAGCTACATTACTTGAAACGTAAACCTGTAAATGACCCACTTTTCTCCCCGATTCGATTTATTCTACGAAGATATAATTCCGTCTTTGTGAAGCGGGAATCACAACGTTTTTCCGAAACGTCCCTGTTAACCAACAAGCCTACATAGTGTGAAAACTTGGAAAACTTTACTTCGATTAATACCTTTAGATTTTCATTTGAATATAAATTACATCCATCTTCGATGAGGCTTAATTGGTATAGGAGAGGCTAAAATAGCCTATATTGAATACAGGAGTCTAAATGTGATATATTACTGTAAATCGTTATAGAAAATTTTAGAACTGTAGAATTATGCAGAATTGTAAGTGTTTATGTTACAAAGCCAAAAGTTCGGTCATACTTTTTGGTTAAAACAAAGATATCCTCGTATGAACAAATACCAAATTTTAAATAGTTATCCCTTATGTAAGACGTTTTACAGTCTAGATTCCTTACTGTCAATAAGCCTCTTTTAATGTCGTTTTAATTGCGCTGTATTCAGTAAGCATCCACAAAAATGTATAACAGAAAGCAGAGATTTTATGATGTGAGCAACATTCGAAAAGCTGAAATAATACAAGAATGCTAACATTTAAAGAGGAAATGTATCTTAAACCGCGTAGAACGTAGAAAATGTAAGCATAATAGAAACAGCACAGATAGCAGAAGATTCTAAAAGATAATCACATGCTGCAGGATGCACAGAAATTAGAAATTAGAATTAATAAATTAAATAGTGATTATGTTTATTTTGTACAAACAATTGGATACACAAACATAATAAGTTAACGGAAGCATAATCACAAACAGAGATCGGCATAAGAATAAAAAGTATAGATTGTCTCCTTTTGTAAACATGTACAGTACTTTTGAGCTGTTTGCCTTACCTTGTATACTGGCCAGTGTGACAGGAGGAAATACGCAAGCTATCCTGTAAACAGAAAAATTATTTGTACATGACGGGAGTTGTTCGATTAGTGTAATTACTTAGTTTTAGGACATATTACTTAAAGGAGAACGGACTTGAAATCCCACCTCCACTTCCACACATTTTTACAGTATGGTATTTGATTCAATACGAAAAGATACACTTTAACCAAAGTAGCTCAGTCATTACAGTGACGACGCGGACTGTGTTCAGGAAAAGATTTTTGTACAGTGTGGTTCCCTCTCATGTCTATATTCAGTCCTTAATTGGAGGCCCTATTCTAGAGGCTAAAGCAATCGGAGCGTAAAGCTAGCGTCTCACACCCAAATAGTGCCCAATTTAAGGTGGATTGGAGACATTCGTCCACAACCCGAAACGTCTTTCTTGTGTGCTTCTCAACTGAAAATACAGATCGCTTTAAATGTGTCGCGTTACTTCAATTTCTCTGGAAGGTAATTTTTCTCTTTCACTCAGTTTTCCCCACCAAAACCCTGTATATTCTCCCCCATACGTGCCACATTCCCCGCCCATCTCATTCTTCTCAATTTGATCAACCGCACAATATCTGGTGAAGACTACAAGTATCAGTTTTTTATTGTCCTTTAATACCAAGTCGCATTCATTTATGCAGCGAACTCTAAAGGAACTGAAATACAATAAAATGTTTTAAGTATGAAAGACCCTAAACGAAATTCCTTGTGTGGAAGGTCACAAAACATGAAGAAATTGGCTCACGTACACTTGCATTGCGTCTTGAATTGCTCTATTTGAAGGAAGACTTTTTAAAGGGCAATTAAAAATACAGTTTTGTTGGTCGTTAAAAGCGCACATGCACCACATATAAACACGGAACACTAACCTACCACACCGCTAACTTGCTGCCAAGATCATACGGAATAGTTTGTCTGCGAGTAACCTGTGACAAAATTCAGATGGTCTTTTTAGAACTACGCACATCCGAAAGCAGTAATCTCAGCAACAGAACGGTTTCGCAACGTGTGTGTATAATAAGCTTCTTAGTGCCAGAATATTTAAAATACAGTAGCTTTCTACATTGCAATACATATCATAGTTATATAGAATGAAGATGAAATGCCTAGCCTTGTGGCCTGTTCACCGGTTTTACTGACTCTCTCGTTCAAAACATATTTTGTGTTTCTGAAAATGTAAAAACATATGTACTGCTCGTGTAATGATAAATAAACCATAAGAAGCAACAATAATCAAACTAGTCTGTGCCCTTGAAAACAGAGAGGCGGTTGAAATTAAAGACGACTGCTAAATGAATGCATGCCGATAGTATCTATAAAAATTATTGGCTTAATAATAAAATTATCTTACTTATTTACTGCAAAAAATTAGTTTTTAAAAGACACTATTTTTCGGTTAACAATGTGATTTACAAGAGAAAGTGATATGTTCTGACACTTGCTTCTAAATTTACTTACGAAAAAAGAAGTATCTAATGGGGGAAGGGAAGTGATAGTCTGTAAGATGTTATCGGAGTTATTTAACATTGGATAAAATGCATATTTAAGAACTACGAAGTAGTCCACAGAATATACATATTATATTCTTGTAAAATTATTTGATGGTAAATGATAGGCTTTTATGCGAAACTGATAAAAAGAATAAGAACTGAGAAAGTAATTAACACAAAGACTTCACTATTCACTGTTATTGCACAAACGGAAGGAAAATTAATTACTCAAGAAAACTTGCTTCATACGCTTCAAACTGAAGCTGCAAAACAACATTACATTAAAATATAAAAGTTCGATTTTAAAGCCATTGAATTTCAACCAACGATTATCTGTTGCTTGTTAAAGAGGTAGGTTGATTTGCTGAATTGTTATTTGGAATAAGAGACATCGGTTATCCCTGTGTTTTTCAGAAGAAAGATCTAAAATATTAATGCAAAAGTTAAGCAATGCATGGGACTAGTAACAATAGTGGTCTAATTACATAAAAAAACGTAGGATTAGCGGTGAACTTGTTTTAGACACGCATTATGAAATAAATTTTTTCTCTACAATTATTGCCAATATAGCTCAACTTGTTCTGAAGAACATTACGTGTTAGATTTTAATTTCGATACAAGAACAGAAAAGCGTGTTGGCCTTCATGTGATGTATTCTTAACACCATCTGAATACCTCGAACAGATGTAATAATACTTTTCAATACCAAATTTTATAACAAATCATTTTGAGGTTCTCCACTTGTCTGCTGCCTACCGAAAGATACATCTACAGTCCGAAAGAAAGACTGACATACACTTACGGTGAAGGACGAAGGGACCGAGCAATTTTAATAGGTCTGAGCTGTGTTGAGAACAGGTTTTGAATGACACTTTTTTTAATTATCTGCAAGTACGAAAGCAAAACAATAGCCAGTTTTCTTACACTAATGTGCGTGTGTGAATCTTCTTGAGCATCTCTTTGGGAACTTCAACTCTCGCAGTGTGGAAACTTATTGTTTGTTTGTTTATTTGGTCTATCGCATACATCTTGACATTGGACAGGCGATTCTGGAGCATTGTATTTCGTAGAGGGGTTGCATAGTAGGGCAGACAGCTTGTCCCAGTTTAATTTCATCCTCGTGAATCTTATGAACTACTTTGAGAAACAAACCAGACCCCAGCCTTAAGAAATCCTTCAATCGCCGCGTGAGATATGGTAAATTTCCTCAAGTGCAGCGCTTATCACAAACATTTGAGAGCTGCATAACAATTTAATATACAATTATTCTTAGCCACACTTACAAAAACTTTCCGGTATGTTTACTTTTCAAAACTATATTATGCTTAAGTTTATTGTAGTGAGGTAAAAGTTCCCGGGGCGATGACAACAAAACGTACTCTTCCGCTAATTCACACCATGTAGTCTGGTACCGAAACGGAGTGAATGCTGAAGGCGGTAGTGGTGAATATTTGGAGAAATGGGCCTTATAATTCTTACAGTTACAGTGAGGTATGCCAGTATGGAGCTTCGGTATTCATTCGGAGAGCATTTATTAGTGTATTGCAGGATACCTTAGCCTACATCTTCTATCATTAGAACAGCAATAGTAGTTTATTAGAAAAAGTCTGTAACAAGCTACTATACAACCTATCACCATATGGAAGAAGATAGTAGTTTTTTATATTATGTTACTCATTTTGAAACGCGATAAGCAAGGCCGGTCTTAACACATCGTGGTGGAATTGAATCCTGCTACATCCGTATGAATGTTTCAGTGAACCGCAACAAAGAAGGATCTAGTAAATTTCATTCACCAACAAATGCACTTCTTATTAAATTTGGGAAGGCTTTAAAATTTACATTAAAATTCACATTGAGTTTGCTCCTACATGTTTCGGTCTACGACCACCATCAGGGAGCTTATACTAGAGTCTGACTAAAGTAATATTAAAACTCAGTAAAAGTTACATCTTTATATGTCATGCGGTGGTGTGGCAGCATGCTGCCACACCACCGCATGACATATAAAGATGTAACTTTTACTGAGTTTTAATATTACTTTAGTCAGACTCTAGTATAAGCTCCCTGATGGTGGTCGTAGACCGAAACATGTAGGAGCAAACTCAATGTGAATTTTAATGTAAATTTTAAAGCCTTCCCAAATTTAATAAGAAGTGCATTTGTTGGTGAATGAAATTTACTAGATCCTTCTTTGTTGCGGTTCACTGAAACATTCATACGGATGTAGCAGGATTCAATTCCACCACGATGTGTTAAGACCGGCCTTGCTTATCGCGTTTCAAAATGAGTAACATAATATAAAAAACTACTATCTTCTTCCATATGGTGATAGGTTGTATAGTAGCTTGTTACAGACTTTTTCTAATAAACTACTATTGCTGTTCTAATGATAGAAGATGTAGGCTAAGGTATCCTGCAATACACTAATAAATGCTCTCCGAATGAATACCGAAGCTCCATACTGGCATACCTCACTGTAACTGTAAGAATTATAAGGCCCATTTCTCCAAATATTCACCACTACCGCCTTCAGCATTCACTCCGTTTCGGTACCAGACTACATGGTGTGAATTAGCGGAAGAGTACGTTTTGTTGTCATCGCCCCGGGAACTTTTACCTCACTACAATAAACTTAAGCATAATATAGTTTTGAAAAGTAAACATACCGGAAAGTTTTTGTAAGTGTGGCTAAGAATAATTGTATATTAAATTGTTATGCAGCTCTCAAATGTTTGTGATAAGCGCTGCACTTGAGGAAATTTACCATATCTCACGCGGCGATTGAAGGATTTCTTAAGGCTGGGGTCTGGTTTGTTTCTCAAAGTAGTTCATAAGATTCACGAGGATGAAATTAAACTGGGACAAGCTGTCTGCCCTACTATGCAACCCCTCTACGAAATACAATGCTCCAGAATCGCCTGTCCAATGTCAAGATGTATGCGATAGACCAAATAAACAAACAAACAATAAGTTTCCACACTGCGAGAGTTGAAGTTCCCAAAGAGATGCTCAAGAAGATTCACACACGCACATTAGTGTAAGAAAACTGGCTATTGTTTTGCTTTCGTACTTGCAGATAATTAAAAAAAGTGTCATTCAAAACCTGTTCTCAACACAGCTCAGACCTATTAAAATTGCTCGGTCCCTTCGTCCTTCACCGTAAGTGTATGTCAGTCTTTCTTTCGGACTGTAGATGTATCTTTCGGTAGGCAGCAGACAAGTGGAGAACCTCAAAATGATTTGTTATAAAATTTGGTATTGAAAAGTATTATTACATCTGTTCGAGGTATTCAGATGGTGTTAAGAATACATCACATGAAGGCCAACACGCTTTTCTGTTCTTGTATCGAAATTAAAATCTAACACGTAATGTTCTTCAGAACAAGTTGAGCTATATTGGCAATAATTGTAGAGAAAAAATTTATTTCATAATGCGTGTCTAAAACAAGTTCACCGCTAATCCTACGTTTTTTTATGTAATTAGACCACTATTGTTACTAGTCCCATGCATTGCTTAACTTTTGCATTAATATTTTAGATCTTTCTTCTGAAAAACACAGGGATAACCGATGTCTCTTATTCCAAATAACAATTCAGCAAATCAACCTACCTCTTTAACAAGCAACAGATAATCGTTGGTTGAAATTCAATGGCTTTAAAATCGAACTTTTATATTTTAATGTAATGTTGTTTTGCAGCTTCAGTTTGAAGCGTATGAAGCAAGTTTTCTTGAGTAATTAATTTTCCTTCCGTTTGTGCAATAACAGTGAATAGTGAAGTCTTTGTGTTAATTACTTTCTCAGTTCTTATTCTTTTTATCAGTTTCGCATAAAAGCCTATCATTTACCATCAAATAATTTTACAAGAATATAATATGTATATTCTGTGGACTACTTCGTAGTTCTTAAATATGCATTTTATCCAATGTTAAATAACTCCGATAACATCTTACAGACTATCACTTCCCTTCCCCCATTAGATACTTCTTTTTTCGTAAGTAAATTTAGAAGCAAGTGTCAGAACATATCACTTTCTCTTGTAAATCACATTGTTAACCGAAAAATAGTGTCTTTTAAAAACTAATTTTTTGCAGTAAATAAGTAAGATAATTTTATTATTAAGCCAATAATTTTTATAGATACTATCGGCATGCATTCATTTAGCAGTCGTCTTTAATTTCAACCGCCTCTCTGTTTTCAAGGGCACAGACTAGTTTGATTATTGTTGCTTCTTATGGTTTATTTATCATTACACGAGCAGTACATATGTTTTTACATTTTCAGAAACACAAAATATGTTTTGAACGAGAGAGTCAGTAAAACCGGTGAACAGGCCACAAGGCTAGGCATTTCATCTTCATTCTATATAACTATGATATGTATTGCAATGTAGAAAGCTACTGTATTTTAAATATTCTGGCACTAAGAAGCTTATTATACACACACGTTGCGAAACCGTTCTGTTGCTGAGATTACTGCTTTCGGATGTGCGTAGTTCTAAAAAGACCATCTGAATTTTGTCACAGGTTACTCGCAGACAAACTATTCCGTATGATCTTGGCAGCAAGTTAGCGGTGTGGTAGGTTAGTGTTCCGTGTTTATATGTGGTGCATGTGCGCTTTTAACGACCAACAAAACTGTATTTTTAATTGCCCTTTAAAAAGTCTTCCTTCAAATAGAGCAATTCAAGACGCAATGCAAGTGTACGTGAGCCAATTTCTTCATGTTTTGTGACCTTCCACACAAGGAATTTCGTTTAGGGTCTTTCATACTTAAAACATTTTATTGTATTTCAGTTCCTTTAGAGTTCGCTGCATAAATGAATGCGACTTGGTATTAAAGGACAATAAAAAACTGATACTTGTAGTCTTCACCAGATATTGTGCGGTTGATCAAATTGAGAAGAATGAGATGGGCGGGGAATGTGGCACGTATGGGGGAGAATATACAGGGTTTTGGTGGGGAAAACTGAGTGAAAGAGAAAAATTACCTTCCAGAGAAATTGAAGTAACGCGACACATTTAAAGCGATCTGTATTTTCAGTTGAGAAGCACACAAGAAAGACGTTTCGGGTTGTGGACGAATGTCTCCAATCCACCTTAAATTGGGCACTATTTGGGTGTGAGACGCTAGCTTTACGCTCCGATTGCTTTAGCCTCTAGAATAGGGCCTCCAATTAAGGACTGAATATAGACATGAGAGGGAACCACACTGTACAAAAATCTTTTCCTGAACACAGTCCGCGTCGTCACTGTAATGACTGAGCTACTTTGGTTAAAGTGTATCTTTTCGTATTGAATCAAATACCATACTGTAAAAATGTGTGGAAGTGGAGGTGGGATTTCAAGTCCGTTCTCCTTTAAGTAATATGTCCTAAAACTAAGTAATTACACTAATCGAACAACTCCCGTCATGTACAAATAATTTTTCTGTTTACAGGATAGCTTGCGTATTTCCTCCTGTCACACTGGCCAGTATACAAGGTAAGGCAAACAGCTCAAAAGTACTGTACATGTTTACAAAAGGAGACAATCTATACTTTTTATTCTTATGCCGATCTCTGTTTGTGATTATGCTTCCGTTAACTTATTATGTTTGTGTATCCAATTGTTTGTACAAAATAAACATAATCACTATTTAATTTATTAATTCTAATTTCTAATTTCTGTGCATCCTGCAGCATGTGATTATCTTTTAGAATCTTCTGCTATCTGTGCTGTTTCTATTATGCTTACATTTTCTACGTTCTACGCGGTTTAAGATACATTTCCTCTTTAAATGTTAGCATTCTTGTATTATTTCAGCTTTTCGAATGTTGCTCACATCATAAAATCTCTGCTTTCTGTTATACATTTTTGTGGATGCTTACTGAATACAGCGCAATTAAAACGACATTAAAAGAGGCTTATTGACAGTAAGGAATCTAGACTGTAAAACGTCTTACATAAGGGATAACTATTTAAAATTTGGTATTTGTTCATACGAGGATATCTTTGTTTTAACCAAAAAGTATGACCGAACTTTTGGCTTTGTAACATAAACACTTACAATTCTGCATAATTCTACAGTTCTAAAATTTTCTATAACGATTTACAGTAATATATCACATTTAGACTCCTGTATTCAATATAGGCTATTTTAGCCTCTCCTATACCAATTAAGCCTCATCGAAGATGGATGTAATTTATATTCAAATGAAAATCTAAAGGTATTAATCGAAGTAAAGTTTTCCAAGTTTTCACACTATGTAGGCTTGTTGGTTAACAGGGACGTTTCGGAAAAACGTTGTGATTCCCGCTTCACAAAGACGGAATTATATCTTCGTAGAATAAATCGAATCGGGGAGAAAAGTGGGTCATTTACAGGTTTACGTTTCAAGTAATGTAGCTCATTAGAATTATAGAAAGGGAGGGCGACACAGTTTCTTTGACGAGAAATTGATACCTATAAAATAAATTCAGGAAGTTCTTCCGAAAATTTAGTACAAAAACACAAGCTTACATTGTCAGAATTGAAAAAACTGTCATCTCATTCTTTCCCGCCGTGAAAGCCTAAGAAACTGCATCAATGTTTTGACTCATCTTTGTGCTTGTGGCTTTTTTTATAAACTCTTCCCATAAACCTGCATTTATATTCCGAAGTTTTTTCTGAATTAGAAATAGGCTTAGACTTCATTACTGGTGATCGGAATTGCTGGTTCACAAAATAAAGTCTATAAACCATTTTTTATTTTTATATAGCTTTAGGCGTGTTTGGTTATGCGTGGCTTTGACTACTTCATTCATTACTCATACAATTCTTTTCCTTTGGTATCTGAAGCTTTTTTTGCACCTTTATCTATTTCATCGCTCTTCTTAGTTAAAATTACTAACACACTTGTACAACGAAATACAATTAATAGAAGAGACACTCATCTCATTGTTAACTTGCGCATATGGAAGGCACGAGCATGAATTTAAAATTTGCTGCATGAACCGTACATCCAGGTATGTCACACTGCTTACCGTGCTTTTCTTGATAAGTATCTTGCTCTATTTAATCCATATTACGCTTTACATGACTCACACTTGCATTCTATACTTTGATAGTAGCCTCTATCTGCATGGCGACTGAAATTTAATTAAAATGTTAATTGATTTTTTTTGTTAAGCTAGTCATAATTAAGCTTACATTACGAAATATTTTGTTGCTTAAGTCTTGTGTTAAAGCAGGTCTATTGTAATACCTATACTTGGATGGCAGATGGAGAAAGATAGTAGCGATGTTAAACTAGAACTCAGCCACTGGTTGAATTCAGCTTTCTGCCAAATGTGTCTGACTTTCGAAACCGAATAGACGAAGAATTACATGGATTGTATATCTATGCCTTTTATTAATAATGCACAACTAATTACCTTACTCAATGCATAACTCTTTTCTTATATTATCGGTTAATAAACGGTTTCTTGGCGTCGAAGTTTAATAACAAATTTTCTTAAAAATTAATTATCTTTGAACAATTTATTAGAGAGAGAATTATTATATTACAGAAACTTTAAAAAATCCAATTGGTACTGTAATTAACCCTTTACCTGCTAACGTGGAGAATATGGTGAGCTCCGAATAATGCTAGCAAATGGCAGATGGGATTTAACTCGGCGTTTAAAGGGTTAGTAAAAAGTGCAGTTCTTTTTGTAATATATTCATGTTTAATAATGGCGGAGTATGAAATATTGTTTTTCTAGTTGGGAATTTATTTATCTGCTGTATAAGAATTAAATAACACAAGGATCATTAGGAATGTAAATCCTTTAAAATGTTAAAGATACGTGTAATATTCCCTTGCTTTGTTTTCGGGTTTAGAGAGAAGATATTTTAAGTTAAGATTCACTAAATTCCTTCACACTTCCAAAACTCTGCGTAATAAATAATTCCAATTTACCACAATTTAAGGTAGCCACACTGGGATACAGGAATTTAAATACTAAAAACGAGTATTCCTCTTAGTAAGATCTCCACGCATATGGAGTTCGTTTCCTACAAAGATTCCCGCACAAGATACACAAACTCTTTTCACGGCATCATGTTTGAACGTGCTAAAACAGAATTTATACAAATCATACAGGAACACCCAAATAACTTCCCAGGCGTGATTTCTTAAACCTCAGTAGAACTTTTCAAAAGATGTAGGATGACAGAAACGTTACTAAGGGGGATCACTGTACACAGTTCTAGTGAATGTTGTACACTGCCGGATTATCAGTGGAGCCTTTGAACTGCGGTAATATAAACGTTTCTATCATGAAGATTACCGTCTAGTCAAGACACATATTTCTTGCTTACGTCATTACTAAGTTACTGAAAGACGGAGGGATTGAAATAAGAGATTAGTTCCATCTGTGGACTCAAGAAAGAGTTTTCTAATTTTTCTGCTTAACCTGATGACGAAGATAAAATTGGCTCTCGAAATTTTGAGCTTTCAAGAAAATGGGGGAAAGAAAAGTCACAGGTTTATATCGTGTAATTCCTTAGGCCTGTTCCTAAATCAGATTGAGATGGAAACTTAAGACCAGCAAAATTCTGAAGATTGTTGAACACTTTATTATCTAACTAATGCACAATGTATAATGTGTAGATAAAATTAAAATTATAAAATATTTAAAAGTGCTCCAACATGTTTCGGATCACAGAGGATCCATCATCAGGGAGCCTTTTACCGTGCTTGCCTAAAAATTGCAAGAATGGTTCTATCGTGTCCGTTGACATGGACAAGGTCTGTGTTATGGCAGCATATTCTGACCAGTTGTGCGTGTGTGTAGTTGACTGTATAGGAAGCCAAGCACTGTACAAGGCTCCCTGCTGATCCGAAATATGTTGGGGCACTTTTAAGTATTTTATAATTTTAATTTTATCTACAAATTATATATTGAGCATTAGTTGGATAATAAAGTGTTTAATTGTCGTTGATGCACGGTGCAAAAATGAAGATTCTGAAGACTCTCTCTATATTTTAATCTTCAGTATTTCTTGTCCCCGGGCTACACTAATGAACAAATTTGTTCCAGCGGTAACACGTTTTGACTTGCGAGATTTTGGGCTTCTGTCTCAGTGCAGTTGACGTCTTCTGTCTTAAGAAGTTTTACGCTGCGTTTTTTTTTTGTAGTTAATTACACACGTCTGGATTTGAGACTCTATGGGTTCCGTCTTCAAGGGTAAAGCAGTCCAAGAATAATTACAAATTACTTGGCCCTTGACGACAGGCCTAATAGCCTACACGAAACGTCACGAACTAACTGACAAACAAAGTTACTTAGAAGAAGAAGAAGATTTACCTTTTTCTTTGACTTGTATTCTTTACATTTGTTGTTCGATCGTTGCTGTGGTGCCGGTTAATCTCACTGAGGATTTTTCTTATTTTCCTCAGTCCGTCTAGCTAACCAATGATACGTGGACATAACCCCTCAATCAGGCCAAGCCTGTTTCCTACATCATCCATATGAGTCTGTAAATCAAGACTCATCGTAGAACTTGGCCTTATGTATTGTGACACACTGACGACGCCTTAGAATGGGTTTCATGTTGATACTAAGCAGCAGGCTAAACTTTACTTTCTTTTGTTTTGTCTATTGTACTCTTGCAGATATTTGACGCCCATCTCCTACAAACTAAGTATATTACTAGTATGAAGCCTTTGGAAATTGTAAGGAGAAAATTTACATTTGCCTTTTCTAGCTAAGCTGGGACAGTTCCACCAGTGTACAAGAGTGACTAGGCAATGGTATTAAAGATTCAGTATTCGGGGTTCAATTTCCGGTAGATGTAACATGTTTCTCTTCTCCAAAGTGTCTAGACAGTTTATGGAGTCCAAGCAGCCTCCCGTTCGATAGATATTGAAGCTCATTTTCTTGGAGGAAAGCGGCTGCTCTTTATAATCCTTTGCACTCACATAGTGCTGAGTTTCAGGAAAACGTGCAACCATAACTATACTATTCCTTATGCCTTCGTGGCTTGCACAAACCCTAGCCACTATTCCTACCGATAAGACTTCCACTGATAAACTGTCATAAATTATAGTCTTTTAAAGGAATCATGATAGGATAAGAGGTGCTAGTGACTAGCGAAACATTTTTTATTCGCAAAGGTCGAGGCTACAATACCGACCGAAGCTTAATTACCTTCCTAATATTTCGCATATCCACAGTATTTCTGTATTCAATGAAACAAGAGCAGCATGTAACACAGGGACAAAGTAGCTACTTAACTGGGACACTTGGTTGTATGTTCATATACGTATACAGAGCATTGACTGCCAGATTAGTGTAGTGGGTACAGCAACTTATCTGCAGTCTGTGCGGTTCGGGGGGTCCGAATGACAGGACCAGCAGATTTTTCTGTTCTCCGAAAAACCCAGACTGGCTCTGGGGCCCGACTGAAGGGTATGGGTTTTTTCCCCAGGGGATAAAGCAGCCGGAGTCTGAAGCTAACCATTAACCTTCATATAGTGTCGAGGTTAAGAATGAACGGAACTATACCTCTATTCCCGCTGTATGCCTTCATGCCGTGTATACTGTACAACCTAGTTGTTAATTCTAACGGTACATTACTAGGAAAATGGTATTTAGTCAAACACAACTGTGTCCCAGTAGGTGTAGTTAGTGACTATAATGGGCAACTACATGTTTCGGCCTGTACTGGCCATCTTCAGATTGTCTTAGGAGAAAGAGGCCGAAACATGTGGTTGCCCATTATAGTCACTAAATACACCTATTAGGACATAGTTGTGTTTGACTAAATACCATTCTCCTGGTTTCATACACACAACGGGGATGACGCACTTCCTAGAACAGCACATTACTATTGTAAGAGTCAAATTACTCGTAAGTCGTATTGTAATCTTACGTTGTAAATCTGTTTTATTGAAGTACTAACAACTATTCTGTTCTAAGATGCTGGTTTCGGGCTTCACAAACACAGGTTTTCGGTTGGGTCTGTCGCAGCACACTTCTCAGTCGACGAAATGAGTTCCCGCTTCTTACAATCAATCGTAATTTTCACGATTTTTTCATATATTAACGATTTGCCAGACTTCATGAATTTCACACGATTGTTAGCGCAAGGAAGAAAATTTTATACTCCAGGTGACGTAACTTGTAAAAGGGGAGTAAAGCGCCTTTCCTCCACAGTTTGAAGTACAGATGTGCTGCTGTGTTTCACCATCGGATCTCCCTCACTCTCCTCCTATCCCTGCATGCACTTTGTATTGCAGTGACACTTGGCAATAAGGGCTTTAATGACAGCCTCGGCCACACTTATGACAGCCGTACGCGAGCCGTTTGAGGAGCCGACAAGTTGGTCATTCCGGATACAAGCTGTACGTCATACCGTATCGTAAAGAACTCTGTGGGTGGGTAGCGATTTCGCTGTTCGTTTCCAGCACCTGTGTATTTCCCTTACGCATCGTTGTTAAGGATACAGAAACCACGGGGCCAATTGTTCAACACCTGCATTGTCATTGCATGTGATGAAGTGAATGTTGTCACGGACACCATTCTTTGTGTGTGTATGTGTGTTTCTGTAGATGTTGTTAAACAACTAAATAATGTCGAAGTTAAAGTTGTCGCTGTGATTATAACCGACATAATATTTTAAAGAAACTCGGAATGTCGGTTTGGATAGAAGAATAGATTTGCAAATATTTTACAACGGTACCACTCCATCTACATCTTGTTCTACCAGCATCGTGAAGCAACAAGAACTTCTGACGTGCGTATCGACATTGTAAGGGAACATATATGAGAAATAGTCTTACGCAAGTAGACCTTAGTAGCTGGGATAACTCAGTTGGTATAAACAGTACCGAAGTGTCGTGGCTCGATGCCCAGGCTAAGCAAGAATTTCTTTTCTTTTCCAAGGCGTCCAGACTAACATCAGGTACCACCCAACATCTATGCAAAGAGTATCGGCAGTATTTTACCTGCAGGTAAAGCTGCCGGAGGGGGGGGGGGGGTTAAAATGGCCACTCATTTTCGACAACTGCCGAAGTTAATATTCAGCGAAGCTATAACACTACTGCCTTCATTTGCCCGTATGTTCTGCACAGGGACAACTTGAAATATGCCTAATTGTTGGTCACCGTCGACTTTCCAGTTCCTGTAGATTTGAAATTCCTTTCCAGTCTCCATTGTCGTAATTATTCTTGCAATTCTATAAACAAGGCTTCCTTTTGTTTTAAATTCATCAGTAATAATACTAGCAAGAGGATGAAGTAGAAAGGTGTAAAATTTTTGCGTTTTGTTGAACAATGCAAGCAGGAACTTCTTTGCTTCACACATAGATGTCCTTGTGTGTATCTTTTGTCCCCTCACATACTCGTCTCATGTGAGTAAGGGAGTAAATTGCCTTTGCTTAAGTTGTGCTAGGTTAGGAGTGAGGGGTTGTATAAATGGATATCTCATCAACCTCCCCTCTGCCCCTCGCCCTTAACCACCACCATGCTCCTATTTCCTTTCTACTGCGTTTCCACTCCTTGACTTCAGAGTCTCTTCCCCTATCATCGACCACCCTTGCCAGACAGAATCTCTCGTGAAGTCTGCCTGCTCTTTGATCGACTGGAATCAGACAGAAACCAAGTGACCCGCACAGATACAACCTGACACTAACGGGATGCACCGGAGTTTTAATGGTTTCATGTCTCATTTAGATGATCTAACCGAAGAAACATAGGGCAGAACACGGCTGGCTTTCTTCGTCATGTTCCGAGATCGAAACCCGAGGTCAACCTGTGTACAAAGCTTGTTCTTTTCCATTTCTCAGACCAAAGGTTAGGATATACGTAGGTACAGTTTAATAAATTACAGCCTGTATCGGGTTCTGCAGTATAAGATACCACTGTAAAATTGGTTGCAGTGTACAGGATTCCCACCATTTTTTCTTGTCTTGAATCTTGTCGTTTTTTCATTGTATTTACATTTATTCTTCTCCTGCCTTTCTCTAAATATGTGAGACAGTAAGTTACGAAATCAATCAGTGATTCGAGTTCTGGAATGAAACTTGAAAAAGGTACCCTCTTATATGAGTTTCATTCTATTGCTCTGTATCTGGATGCTAGACTAAGCTTAAGCAGTGTTAATTTTGCTCTCTTACCCTGGAAGGGAAAAAAAGCAGGTAACATTTTAAGTATTACTGCAGATACTGACGAGGAATGGAGAAAAGAATTGTCACATTGA
>Ga0123357_10001970_pt1 | contig 22453 bp, 15 predicted proteins | sample TergutEmb28metaG_FD_89873 | JGI IMG/M metagenome (GOLD analysis project Ga0123357, IMG submission 89873) | Embiratermes neotenicus P4 segment gut microbial communities from Petit-Saut dam, French Guiana - Emb289 P4 | ecosystem: Host-associated > Arthropoda: Insects > Digestive system > Gut ... | reverse complement strand
TGAAGTTTCGCTTATTACTTGTGCATCCTGAATATCCAATTCCTTATTATTATTTGGCAACAAAACTTTTGCTTCTCCAAAGTTTGTAAATACGCCATCTATCCCGTATTGGTCATACCGGCTAATAATTTCATCCGCCTGTTTTGACGATAAAATTTTTCCCATTTCATATTTATCCATCAATCCATCGGCTGAATTAATAATAAATTCCATTTCGCCAAGTTTATCGCTTATATCTTTCGCCATATAATCCATTGCATTATTAAACAGCGCAACTTCATCAGGATCGCCTTTAAATACCGACATGATGCTCTTGAAAGTACTGTGTTGTTTTTTAATCTGTTCAAACTGTTCGGTTCTGATTTCAACTTCGCTTTCAGTGTCATTGACTGTCAATTGCGCCATTTGATACAGTTTTGTTAAAATCTCGTACCATTTGTTGGATTGCGTCAGATTTTCTTTATACGTATTTATAAGTTCCTGAAGCCTTACGACTTGCCTGTTCGACACCTGCGCTTCCATGCTGGCGCTTTTGCCTTGTTCGTTATAAACCTTAACTTTTTGAACTTCCGTTTCAAATTCATTGGTTCGTTCTTTTAACTTTCTTTCACTTTCTTTTATCGTACCATTGAGTTTACCAAGAAGTTGCTGTATATTCTCCATCTTCTTTTTCAGCATCGCAACTCTTCTCTGTACAATAGCAATCGGGTCAATTTCAATAAATATTCCCGTTAATTTTCTCATTAACATGAAATAGCCGATAGACCACATTCGCCTGAAATCTTTATTGGTGATTAACCATAACAGGGCGGCGATTGCAAGACATAACAATGCCAATGTTAATACACTTGTTGCTAAGTTTATCAAAAACGGCAATATTTTATATAAGCCGATTAAAGCGGCGGCGCCTAAGAGACCGGCAATCACGATGCCTAATTTTCCACCGGGTTTATCCCAGTTTGTAAGTTCTTTCATTTTAGCAGAACTCGAATTATTTAACGGAACTAATTCATTCATTTTGTTTTATTTTTATTGTTAATATTTTGTTATTTTATATTTGATAAAGCGTTGAGAATTTTTGTTTTGTCTGCAATCAATAAATTCTTAAAATAGTCAACTGTAGTAGCTAAATCCTGTTCTTTTTTCGACAAATTTGATTTTTCCGCGTCTATGCTATTGGCAATATTTTCTGCCTCTGCATTTTTCTTTGAAATTTGGGAAATAATCTCATCTTTCTTTTTATTTAAATCGTCTATCTCCGCTTTTATTTGCGTTGCTTTTGAAAGAGGCGTATCAATTTTGTCTTTCCTTTCCTGCGAAAGAATACTGTTTTCCTCATCCTTTTGCTTCATGATAATATTGATATACTGGTCAACAGAATCGCTGATAGCGCTTTTTGAAAAAGAAGGAGAAGACATTTGTAAATTTACGAAAGCCGCTTTAATTAAATCATCTTCTGACGCTGAAGTAAGGATCGTTTTTAATTTATCCACATTTTGTTTCATATCAAAATAATTAGGAGACGGGAGCGTACTTTCATCCACTATTTTACATAGAGCATTAAAAATTGTCTGATTAACCTCGCCTTTTGTATCATTTTCATTTGTATTTCCGGCTGGAACAAAATGTGATTTTGTTGGCTGGGGAGCCGGAGAAGCCGGTTGCGTTTTCTCTTCCTCCTGTGGCTGTACAAAAATAGCCCTTCCTATAAATGAGTCTTTAAAGCCTGTCATATTTTTTTACTATTAATTTGACAACAAAGTTACATAAAATTTAGAAATAATGGTTAAGAAAAAAATATAAGCATTTTATTTGCAGTGACTTCTGAAAATTTCGTCGTTTTTCAGGATTATTTCTTTGTTTCCAGCCATGAATCGTATCACTTGAACGATATGTTCTTCAGGAAAAGAAGACATATCATTCAGGAGTTGTGATACTTTTAAGCCTGAATTATTCAATTTTTCAAGAATTATTTCTGCTATTTTGTTGAAATAATAATTGCTCAACCCATCTTTACGCTTAGCCAAACAAACATCGCATTGTTCACAATCCTTAGTATTTTTTTCTCCAAAATATTGGAGTAATAGCTTGCTGCGGCATATTTCTTTGCGGGTTCCATATTCTATTATTTTATTCAGCCGTTCGGATATTCTGTTTTTCCGGTCTTCATAAACCGGCTGTGGAATTGAAATATACTTGAGATCTTCCCTGTTTTGAAGATAAGTAATGGTGGGAGTTTTTTGAGCAGGAACGTAGTGAATAATCTGCTGATGCGACAAAGCTTTCAAGATTTCATAAACTTGTTGGTGGGATAATCCTGCACGATCGGCCAGCAATTCTTCATTGATGTAAACGTAGTCTGCAAATAATCCGGTATAAGAACGTAAAACAATTTTAAGCAGGTTTTCCGAATATTTATCTTGATTGGTATATTTATAAAGCTCGTCTCTCGTTACGGTAAAAATCAATCGAGAGTGTCTTTCGGTTTCTTCCGTATATTCAATATAACCTGAAAGTTCCAGGAGTTTAAGTGCATGATGAGCTTGCGTGAAACTGTATTTAAAAATGGTACAAAATTCTTCCAGATTAAAATTCCGGGTAACTTGAAATCCCGAATTGATTGCAATTTGAAAATAACAGGCTAATTTTTCATATAAATCCTTGATATAATCTCTTTCGGGAAATTCATCTTTAATTCTCTTCCTTAATAATTTTTCATCATTGATAGAATATAAGGCTATTGCATAAGCTTTTTCTCCGTCTCTTCCCGCCCTTCCTGCTTCCTGAAAGTATTCTTCCAAAGAGCCCGGCATTTCATAGTGAATAACAACTCTGACGTCGGGTTTATCGATGCCCATGCCAAAAGCATTTGTACAAACCATGATGCGACATTCCCCCGTTTTCCATTTATTTTGTTTAAGGTTTTTTTGGTCGGGGGTTAATCCCGCGTGATAAAAATCGGCGCTTATACCTTGTCGCTGTAATTCCAGCGCTAAATCCTGTGTCTTTTTCCGGCTTCTTACGTATATAATCCCTGTTCCCTGAATTTTATTCAGCATGTTGACTATTTCATATAGTTTATCTTCGGTTTCACGTACCACGTATGCGAGATTTTTCCGTTCAAAGCTTTTTCTAAAAACATTTTTCTGTTTGAAAAGTAACTTTTCCTGAATATCATCGATTACATCTTCGGTTGCAGTTGCCGTTAAAGCTAATACGGGTACATCAGGTAAATGCCGGCGAATATCTGCGATTTTCAGGTAAGATGGCCGGAAATCATAACCCCATTGGGAAATACAATGAGATTCGTCGACAACAAGAAGACAGATATTCATGTATTTCAACTTTGTTAAAAATAATTCGGTATTGATTCTTTCCGGCGAAATGTATAGAAATTTATAGTTGCCGAAGACGCAATTTTCAAGATTGATAATGATTTCCTGACGGCTCATTCCCGTATAAACGGCTGTAGCTTTAATACCTCTTTGTTTGAGATTGTCGACTTGGTCTTTCATTAGGGCAATAAGAGGAGTTATGACTAAGCAAACTCCCTCCATTTGCATCGTTGGCACTTGAAACGTAAGAGATTTGCCGCCACCTGTGGGCATTAATCCTAAAGTGTCCTTCCCTTCGTAGACAGAGGTTATTATTTCTTCTTGCAGAGACCTGAAAGAATCATACCCCCAGTAGGTTTTGAGTGTTTCGAGAAAGTCCATAAAGTTGAGAGTTGAATAACTGAATAACTGAATAATTGAATAACTGAATAACAGATGTCAGTTATTCAATTATTCAACTTTCAATTTGTTCTGATGTCTTTAATCATTAATTGAATGGTTGTATTGCCATTATAAGTGTTTTCTTCTAAAGTGTAACAGATGTCGAAAGGCTTTGTTGATTTGATATGATCGCCAAAGCGTGACATGCCAAATGCAATACCTTGGATAATCTGGTCGGAAGAATCATCAACTAATTCTAATTTAATATGTTCTAATTCTTTGCCTACAAGCTTGCTGGTACCGAAGTCTTTTACATTGAAGGAACAGAAAACAGGTTTTTGATTTTCAGGACCGAAAGGATTCATTTTCTTCAGATCGGAAACTAAACGAGGAGTTATTTCATTGAATTTCAGATTAATGTCGATGTCTAAAGTTTGAGTCATTTGCTCTTCGATCATGTTTTCATTGGCGTATACTTCCAAGATACTAATAAAAGTTTGGAGATTTTCTTCTTTTAAAGTTAAACCTGCGGCAAAAGTGTGTCCGCCAAAGTTTTCAAGCATCTCTTTTGCATTTTCAATGGCTTTATAGATATCAAAACCTGTAACAGAACGGGCAGATCCCGAAATGAATCCGTTAGAACGCGTCAAGACGATGGCCGGTTTGTAGTATTTTTCGGTAAGTCTCGACGCTACTATTCCAATGACGCCCTTGTGCCATTCCGGACTAAATACAACGATTATTTTCTGTTTTAACATTTCAGGATTATCTTCCAATAAGGCATTGGCTTCATCTGTCGTTTTTTTATCCAGTTCGCGTCTATCATCGTTATATTGGTTGATATTTTCACTTTTTTCCCGGGCATCTTCAGCTTCTTTTGAAAGTAACAGTTCTACGGAATCCCTGCCGTTCATCATTCTTCCGGAGGCATTAATCCGGGGACCGATTTTGAAAATAATATCACTCATGGTGATTTCTTTTCCGGTTAATCCGCAGATATTTATGATTCCTTTCATTCCGTTGCTGGGACTGTAATTCAATTGTTTAAGTCCGTAAGAAGCCAAAATTCTGTTTTCTCCTGTGATAGGTACTATATCGGCAGCAATACTTACCACAACTAAATCGAGCAGATTTTTTAGTTTGGAAAATTCAATGGCATTGCTTATTGCAAAGGCTTGCATAAACTTAAAACCTACTCCGCAACCGGAGAGATGTTCATAAGGATAAGTACAATCGGGACGTTTAGGATCAAGAATAGCTACTGCATCGGGTAATTCGTCTCCCGGCATGTGGTGGTCGCATACAATGAAATCAATTCCTAATGATTTAGCGTAAGCGATTTTCTCGATGGCTTTAATTCCGCAGTCAAGCGCTATGATAAGAGAAACGCCTGTTTCGGCAGCGTAGTTTATTCCTTTGGTTGAAATACCGTAACCCTCTTCATACCGGTCGGGTATGTAATAATCTAAATTCGATTTCCACGAATTTTGTTCTAAGAACTTGTAAACGAGTGAAACGGCAGTTGTACCGTCTACATCATAATCTCCATAAATAAGAATCTTTTCTTTGTTTCCCAACGCACGATTCAAACGGGTTACCGCTTTATCCATATCTTTCATCAAAAATGGATCGTGTAAGTCTCGAAGACTTGAATTAAGGAACTTGTGAGCGTCTTCTGTGGTTGTAATTCCCCTTTGTACCATTAGCAAACACAAAGCGGGACTATAGCCTAAAGATTTTGCCAGTTCATCTTGTTTAAGTATCTGTTCTTGTGTTGGGGATTGATAATTCCATTGTTTAATCATTATATATTTTATTTTTTCTTTATATCACTCTCCGGTTCCTAATTTAAATTAGGATATGCTCTTACTTTAGAATGTAAATGAATGAATACAAATGAGATGTCGAGAAAACACCTCAATTTTTTAAAGTAAGAACTTGTAAAGTTAAAATAATTTAGCTATGAATTGTAGGAATTAGCACTAAAAAAAGTGAAATTTCTAAATAAACATATATGGCACATAGAAATATTAAAAATCTATGTGCCATATATGCCTGTGTGATTAAAATCCAAGAAATGTTATCAAGTCAATTTTGTCAATGCTTCTTTCACTCTCTTCATTGCTTCAACCAGATTCTCATCAGACGCTGCATACGAAAGGCGAATGCAGCCGGGTGCTCCGAAAGCAACACCTCCAACTGAGGCTACATGCCCTTCTTCGAGAAGATACATTGCCAAGTCGGCCGAATTTTCTATTTTCTTTCCATTATAGGATTTTCCCAAATAAGCGCTACAATCGGGGAATAAATAAAAAGCACCCTGCGGATTGTTCACTTTAAATCCGGGTATTTCTTTTGCCAAATTCACCATCAGGTTTTTACGGCGTTCAAATGCTTCACGCATCTCTTTAATACAAGTCTGATCGCCGGTATACGCTACTTCCGCCGCCTTTTGTGCAACCGAATTAGGACCGGAAGTATATTGTCCCTGCAATTTATTACATGCCGCAGCAATCCATTGGGGAGCAGCAATCCATCCTATTCTCCAACCTGTCATGGCATAAGCTTTGGATACTCCGTTTACTATTACAACTCTGTCGCGAATATTATCAAATTGAGCAATACTTTCGTGTTTGCCTATATAATTAATATGCTCATAAATCTCATCTGCAATAACAACTATGTTTGGATGTTTGGCAATTACATCGGCCAAGCCTTTCAATTCTTCTTTCGAGTATACGCTTCCTGTCGGATTGGAAGGAGAGCAAAGAATCAATGCTTTGGTTTTAGGCGTAATAGCAGCTTCCAATTGAGCCGGAGTTATTTTAAAATCCTGTTCGATTCCGGCAGTAACAATAACATTTGTGCCTTCTGCCAATTTCACCATTTCCACATAACTCACCCAATAAGGAGCCGGAACAATTACTTCATCGCCCGGGCCAATAACAGAAAGTAATACGTTACATACAGACTGTTTAGCTCCATTGGAACAAACTATTTGGTCTGCCTTATAATCCAAATTATTTTCTTTTTTCAACTTTGCAACAATAGCATTACGCAAAGCCGGATACCCCGGAACCGGAGAATAAAAAGAAAAATTATTATCAATAGCTTTTTTTGCCGCTGCCTTGATATGATCCGGAGTAAAGAAATCAGGTTCTCCAACACTAAGATTAATTACGTCAATACCTTGCGCTTGAAGTTCACTACTTTTTTGCGACATAGCTAATGTCTCGGAAGGAGACAAGCTTGCTGAACGATCTGAAACTTGTAACATATAAATACAATTTGTTAGTTAAATTTCTGTTTTGGTTGCAAAAGTAACAATATTTATACGAAACTCAAACAAAAATTCAACTTTTTTGCAAAATATGTCCCATTCTTTCTTTTTTTGTATGCATGTATCGAATATTATACGGATTAGGCTCTATTTCCATCGGAATATTATCTACGATTTTCAAGCCGTATCCTTCAAGCGCTATACGTTTAACAGGGTTATTGGTAATCAGTTTGATATTTTTAACGCCAATCGCACGCAAAATTTGAGCTCCAACTCCATAATCCCGTTCGTCAGCTTTATAACCGAGATGTATATTCGCCTCAACGGTATCGTAACCTTCTTCTTGCAGCTTGTACGCTTTCATTTTATCCATTAAACCTATTCCCCTACCCTCCTGGTTAAGATATACTACAGCGCCTTTCCCTGCTCTTTCAATCATTTCCATCGACTTATGCAACTGTTCTCCACATTCGCAACGCAAAGAACCGAAAATATCGCCTGTCGCACAGGAAGAATGCATCCGGATCAGCACGGGTTCGTCTTCTTCCCATATTCCTTTGGTTAAAACAATGTGTTCCAAGCCATTGGATTTTTGTCTGAATGGAGTTAGACAAAAATGTCCGTATTGTGTCGGCATATCGACAGTAACCCCTTTTTCGACTAAAGATTCTGTTTTATATCGATATGCTATTAAATCCTTAATGGTAACAATTTTAATGTCAAACTTTTCCGCTACTTTCACCAATTCAGGAAGACGCGCCATGGTTCCGTCTTCATTGATAATTTCTATAAGCGCTCCTGCAGGATACAATCCCGCCAAACGGGCAAAATCAATGGTAGCTTCCGTATGTCCGGCTCTTCTCAACACGCCGCGAGAACGCGCTCTTAATGGGCTCACATGTCCCGGACGAGCTAAATCACCCACTTTCGTTGCGGGATTTGCTAAAGCCTTTATAGTCTCAGCCCTGTCGAACATAGAAACTCCGGTTGAGCATCCTCCGCCAATTTTATCTACCGTAACCGTAAAAGGAGTTTCATAAATCGAAGTATTGATTGTCGATTGCATTTCCAACTCCAACTCTTCACAACGCTCTTCTGTGATTGGGGCGCAAAGCAACCCACGACCATAAGTCATCATGAAATTCACTTTCTCCGGAGTGATTTTCTCTGCAGCAATGATAAAATCGCCTTCATTCTCCCGATCTTCATCATCTACCACAATCAAAAATTTTCCATCCCGGAAATCTTCTATAGCTTCTTCTATCGTATTTAATTTGAACATAACTTCTTCTCTATCTCTATAAATAATTCATCATTCACTTTCCGGATAACTTCTATATCATGCTTAACACCTTTACCTCTATACATATCCCAACAATAGAAAATCAAACCAACAGGAAAAAACCAACAACAGCAAGTTCTCACTACAGAATTCTCCAAAAAGAACAATCTTTTATGATTAATTACAGGGTAATCCATTAACTTCCCTATAATATAATTTTCTTCTGAGTTAAGCAGATCTTCGATAATCAGTTCCATCTTTTCACTTATGGCTTCAATAAATGCATTCTCCCTGCTATTTTTCCAATAAGATATATAGCTAATTATTTTCCCATGTAAAGCCAAATATTGATTACAAGATGCTGTCAAATCCGTTATCGCATTCAAATTTTCCTCATAATCAGGAGTATCCATAATTACCTCTTTTCTTTGGTAATTTCGAATTTCTTTTTTACCCATCAGCCTTTTAAAGAATTCCATCCACGCATCTGCATTCAACATAACAGAATCATTAACTGCTTTATAAGTAAAAAACACTCCCAATGCAGAGAGGATAAACGAACTCGACCACGTGCCCAACCATACCGGCAATACGCTTTGTCTTGCCAACTTCACCGAAAAAATATCTATCGAATAATAAAATAAGAAAAGAAAAACCGAAATAACAGCCGGCATTCCTAAGCCTCCTTTTCGTATGATAGCCCCTAAAGGCGCCCCAATAAAAAGAAAAACAAGGCAAGCAAAAGACAGAGTAAACTTACGATGAAATTCTATCTCGTGCCCGATAAGTAACATCACTCTTTCCTTCTGCGCCAAATTACTATATAGATATTCTCCCTTAATACTTTCAATTCTTGATTTAGCGATAGAAATTATTTGTTGTTGCCGGTTTAAATCCTTACGGTCAAAATAAGAATCAACATCAACAACTGAAAGAGTATCCGAAGACACAATAGGTTTTGAAGGCGCTGAGAGACTAACATTCGTTTTCAATACCTGACTGTATGTCTGGTCGACCAAACTTTTGGCAATAAGCCTATCTGTGCTATCGGCCACAATGGTGACAGAATCAATAAACACACGTAACTTACTCAAATCTTTCGTAAAATCACGGTTAGACATAACCGATTCATCTGCCATCTTAAAATTAGCATCAAAAGCTATCAACATTTCTTTCAGGCTAAATTTTTCCCTGCGATAAGGAATCTTCTCATTTTTGATACGATAAGATTGCTTCTTCAGGTTTTCAAAAGATTCTCCACTATAAATAGAAAGCACCAAGTATTGTTTATCCGTAGAAGCTTCAAGTTTTCCAGAATCAGCTAAAATAACCTTGGCATTATCAAATCCATCTACGAAATTATAAATCATCATACCATACATCATTCCGGTCTCCTTATCCTTATGATCGATATATACATTATACCCGCTGATTTCTTTGTAGAAAGTCTTTTGCGGAATATCTAATTCCGGGGATTTTAATTTAACCGAACTAATCAAAGTCCACAATTTGGATTGAGCAGGAGGAAGTGTATTATTTTGAAAAAAGAATGCTCCGATTGAGGCGATACAAATAAGAACGATAACAGGCTTCAGGATTTGAAGCAAAGAGATGCCGGAAGCTTTCATGGCTAACAATTCAAACTTTTCACCCAAATTTCCGAAAGTCATCAAAGAGGCCAATAAAATAGCCAAAGGTAAAGCCATTGGAACCGAGAAAAGCGCTGCATAAAAAAATATTTCTCCAAGCACAAAAAAACTTACTCCTTTCCCTACCATATCATCAACATACTTCCACAAAAATTGCATGAGCAGGATAAACAAACACACGCTGAAAGCAGCCAAAAATAAAGGCAGGAAGGTTTTTATTATAAAAATATACAGTTTTTTAATATGCAGCATCGGATTCTGTTGAAGTTCAGCGTGCAAAGATAACTCTTTTTAATAAAGAGCTAAAAGTTATGGTATATAAAAAATCTTTATAAATTACTCAAATTCCCAATATGCGTTTCAGCTCCTTAACTTGGGAATCCCATAAGTTAACAGTATCTTCTTTTTCTTCCGGATCCGCAAAATCAGTGATTTCTAAAACAATAGCTCCAGTTATTTCATCTGTGTGTAATTTAAACTCAACATACGAATCAGGGGTTTCATCTTCGACCCACTTAAAGCGCACTGTATTATTAGGAATTACGACCAATAATTCCGCCTTCGCCGGAGACTTATCCCATATAAAAGTATACTCATTTTCATGAATATGAACCTCATCTGCAAACCATTCAGAAAGTCCCGTTGAAGTAGTCAGGTAGTTCCACAAAGCGTTCTTTGAAGCCTTATCGAAGATGTATTCTACATGAATCTTCTCTTTATTCATCTTTCAAAAAATTAAATTTGAGTGCAAGGTACAAAATAGCTACTAAATAACCAAAGTTTTACCTAAAAAAATAGAAAAATGTTTGCTTTGTTTAAAATGTTATTTTACTTTTGCAGCCTAAATAAAAAATGTTGGCGGGATAGCTCAGATGGTTAGAGCGCATGATTCATAATCATGAGGTCGCGAGTTCAATTCTCGCTCCCGCTACCTGAAACAGAGAGGTTTGCAAGAAATTGCGAGCCTCTTTTGTTTTTATTTGTACACAATTTGCACACAGCTATTTTTTTATTTGCATGTGTGAGTTTCCGGCGAGACATAAATTATTTCAGTTTGTTTTGAACTTTTTCAGTCAGGTAATAACCGCCGGTTTTGGGAACCCCTCGAAATTCTATAATTTCTTTTTTTCTCAATATACGGAGATAACGCTCCGTCGTGCGTGGGCTTTTGTTAATACGTGTAGCTATTTCAGCAGCATTTAAACCGGACGCTTTTAATAGAATATCGACTATTTCATTTACACCGTCATTTACACCGTCATTTACACCGCCATTTACACCGCCATAAATAAGATGAAATATTTTATCTTGCTGATTTTCAACATTTTTTACACCGCCATCTATACCATCATTTACACCGCCATCCGAAAGGAAAGCAGGATGTATTGGCAATGTTGTAATAAAATAACTGTGATTCTCGTCTGTTTCAAAATGAGGTTCCGGCGAGCCATTCTTTGCCATTTCTTTACGAATGATAGGAATGCCGGTTCCTCGACCTTCTGTCATATCCAATTCTTTCAAGAAATCGCCAATTCTCCGATTTCGATATCGTTTGTTTCGGATTATCCCCTTTTGCATTTCATCTAATTTGACACTTCGGTCGGGGCCTCCCTGATTCACTATTTCAATGCAATCCGGTAAAATCCGTATTTCGACAGGTTCTCTGATTTCCCAACTTCTGTGATACAAAGCATTTGCAATACTTTCTTCCAAAGCTCGGTAGGGATAATTCCATACTCTGTCGGATTCTGGGCGGTCAATATTTTTATAAATCCGTTCTTTCAACACCATGCTTTGCAGTTGCAGTAGCGCTTGCTGTATTTGCGAGTAAACAGGCCCTGTGATAGCCGGTTTTTCATAAAATGTCGGGTCGCCCATACCGTTCGGAAATTCAACAATTTCTATACGTGAATAAGGAAAGAATTTTTCAGGACGGTAATTGAACATCATCAAGGCAATATTTTTCGGATAAAGCAGTTCATCCGGCCCACTTACCAAGTCCATCGCCTTGTAAACTTCTATTGGCGATTTTTCTATTTCGTCTAACAATTCGCTATCTACATTTTGCAAAAATTCTCTTACCAATAGTGGAGATATGTCTTCAATACTTGCATCTGTGTTAATTCGGTCATCGAACGGCGTTTTACGGGTAAGGCTAATTAATTCTTCTCGTTCATCCTTATCTGCCTGAACCGTACTTGCATATCTTCTTATGTAATAGCGATATTTCTTTTCCTTTTTAATAGTAACATCTTCAGGAACTTCATAAGGTCTCCTATTCCCTCCCGGAACCCAAATAATCAAAATAGATGCATCGTCAATCGTTTCAATACTGATTTTCGGAGTATAGTCGGGATTGATGAGTTTATTGTATTCAACCATTTTCTTTTGAATAGCATCCAATTCTTCAACAGGAATACCGGAAACAGGACGCTTTGCACGTCCATTTTCTTCTTCGGCTCCGACAATGATGTAACCGCCGCCAATATTTTCAAAATCGTTAGCAAATGCACCGATTGTCCGGTAAATCGCCGCCGGATTCCAACCCTTTTTATACTCTATCCGTTCGCTTTCAACGATTTTACCGGATATTAACTTTTCAACATTAACATGTATTGCCATACGATTTTGTTTTGAGCTTCAAAAGTATTAATTTATAGGTAACTAATAGAATAGGTCGCGAGTTCAATTTTTGCTCCCGCTACTTAGGACAAGAGATGTTAGTTAAAAAGTATATCCAATGCTCCGCGTAAATAACCGATAGACTCCAAAACTCCATAGAAAGGCGCATCCGGGTCTTTTTCATATTCGAGAGAGACAACTCCTTTATAGTCTATTATCCTTATGGATTCCAATACCGGTAGAAAATCAATGACTCCACGTCCCATTTGGCATGTTTTTCCTGCTTTGGACGGTTCTGTTACATCTTTAATATGAATATCAAATATTCTATCCTTATATCTTATCAGATCTTTTGCGGCATTGCCACCCCATCTTATTGTATGACCCAAATCAATGCAAATTCCCATGCGAGGATCCATATCTTTAATCCTGTCGTAGACATCTTTTGCATCGGGATAAAGCGGCATATCAGGCCCATGTGTGTGAATCGCAATTCTGATTCCGGTTTCTTTTACTTTCTGCTCGACATAAGGAAGCAATTCATAATTGGGAACGCCAATTAACAAGTCTCCTCCGAAACGAACTACATAATCGAATGTTTTATCCACTTCTTCCTTCGTCTTCATATAAACGGGACCAAGCGCATAAGGGATAACATCGTGAGCGGCACATTTTTGTTTGAAAATTTCCATTTCTTCTTTTGTGCTGCTTAACGGAAGATGAAAATCTTTTACAGACATATATTTTACATCTGCTATTTTATACATTTGAAGGGTAGAATCGATATCGAATTTTCTAAAAGTATAAGCGGCAATACCTATTTTTACTTTACTTGAACCACGTTCTTGAGTTGTTTGCGCTGTAGTGTTCATTTCAAAAAAGAGCACACCAATGATAACGAAGAATAAATATTTTTTCATGATTGTCAAAATTATTTTCGTGTTCCGGATTATTTTTGCAATAATCCTTCAATATCTTTCATCGTCAATTGGAAAGATTTATCAATATCCAATGAATCCTGAATGGTTTTACACGCATGGAGCACTGTTGCATGATCCCGCCGCCCAACCATGTTTCCTATATGAGAATATGAAAAATCGGTATATTTCTTAGATAAAAACATAGTTACATGGCGGGCTTGCACGATTTCCCTTTTTCTTGATTTGGAGTGTATCAGCTTCATATCTATGTTAAAGTAGTTGGATACAACATCTTGGATTTTCTCCAAGGTAATTTGCTTTTTTTCCAATCTGACAGTCTGACTTATAACTCTTCTCGCAAGAGGAAGGTCAACTTCGCGGTTGTATACCAACGAATAAGCTACTAATGATGTGATGATTCCTTCCAAATCACGGACATGCTCCGTCACATTTTCTGCAATAAAATCAACAATTTCAGAAGAAATATTCAATCCATCCTGTTTAATCTTATTGGCCAGAATTTTTCTTCTTAATTCCAAATCAGGCTTAAACAACTCTGCGGTTACTCCCCATTTTAACCTCGTAATCAAACGTTCTTCCAAGCCTTGCAAATTCACAGGAGCTTTGTCTGACGTTAAGATTATTTGTTTTCCTAATTGATGCAAGTGGTTAAAAATATGGAAATACGTATTCTGTGTCTTTTCTTTCCCTGCAAATTCTTGAATATCATCAATTATTAAGACATCAACTCCTTGATAGAAATTAATGAAATCATTTGAAACATTATTCCGGGAAGCATCCGTAAATTGCACCTGAAACAAATGAGACGATATGTAAAGGACTTTCTTTTCAGGATATTTTTCTCTGATTTGATTTCCTATCGCATGGCAAATATGTGTTTTTCCCACACCCGATCCTCCATGTATGAATAAAGGATTAAAGGTCGTTTTTCCTGGATTTTCTGCAACAGCTTCGGCTACCGTCCGCGCCAATATATTGCTTCCACCTTCAAAAAAGTTATGAAAACCATATTTACTATTCAGATTTGCATTCCACGGTTGCTCGGGCTGTTCGATTGTTCCGGGAGTTTTATTTAACCCTTTCGAAGCTTTTTTTTCAGCTAACAAGGTACCAAGCTTTTCACTTTGAAGCGTAGTATGAGATTTGGAAACGCTATCTACAATAACTCTATAGTTCAATACAGTACCTTTACCAATAACCCTGTTCAGCGTAGCATAAATCAAATCAACATATTTTTCTTCCAGATATTCATAAAAGAACTGACTCGGTACTTGAATTGTAAATTCAGAATTTTCCAACCTTAACGGAACAACAGGTAAAAACCAAGTATTATAAACGCTTTCAGATACATTATCTCTAATGACATCCAAACATTTATTCCACAACACTTGACAATTACGTTCCATGTTCAAACAATTTTATTAAGTCGTTCCTGAATTTTTATCTTCTACATTCAATAAAGGTAAAATATTTCCTTTATGGATGCAAAATTTGAAAAAAAATTTCGAAAAAAAAAATGGATTTTTAGTTGCAAAATATATTCTCTTTTGTTTCAATGATTTAAAGATTCTACTTTTATCGACCTCCCAACAATACACAATTAGTTATTAAACAGCAAGTTAAGAATACAAAAAAGGATTTATATAAAAAAAGAAATATACACTCTAAAGTTAGATATATAAACAAAATTCCAATGTTTGAAAAAAATAATTATTTTAGACAGAATCTAAATTACAAAGATTTTCAATTAAAATACAGAGAAATGAACATACCTTTTGGGATTTTGTTTCAAATCCAACAATAAATTAGATGCATTCTCTGTGGTCGTATTTAAATTATCATATAAAGTTCTATCATTAAATAACAGCCCAATATTATTGTCTTTACTTTCAAACCGGTTGCTCAGCTTCTCAAAATTATTAAGTGAAACATTGAGGCTATTATAGGCTGAAGTAAGATCAAGTGATTTCAATTCACTGCTAACCTCTGTAAGATCAGAAGAAATAGTTTTAAAATTACCTAAAATAACGGGTATATCGCCCGACATCATTTGATTCAATGAAGCCGTAGTTTTTTGTAAATTAGCGGTCGTATTTTGAATAGAATTTAATGACTGCAACAAAGCCGGATGGTTAACGATTTTTTGCAGCCCTGTTACAATAGAATCAATTTTAGGCATAATATCATCGATTTTGGGCACTAATGTCTTAGTCAACATTTCCATTGGACCGGTCTTTAATATCCCTTCAATCGTATCTCCTATTTGATATTGTGACGTTACTTGTTTATTCAACATAATACTGAGACTTGCTCCAGCAGTCAAACTTGAAGATAATTCGACAAAACTTCCCGTTTGGATACGCATATTCTTATCAAGACTGATCTGCACAAGAATATTTCCTATACGGGTATAATCATAACTAATATTAGTTACAACGCCGATTTTAAATCCGTCAACATAAACAGGACTTGTATTTTGCAAATCCGTCACATTTTCAAATCTCACATAGTAATGATTGGTTGGTTTGAATAAATTGACGCCTTTTAAATAGTTAATTCCAAAGAAAAGAACCACCAAACTAATAACGGCAATAATACCAATTATGCTTTCGCGGGAAAAATATTTTTTCATCTTGATTATTTCTTTTTTTACTTAACGCGTACGCCATTTACAAATTTTACGGTAAAAGCGTCCGGAAAATCCTTTTTAGCCGCAGCCTTCAATTGACTAATTTCATCCGGGTCTGTAGAACTTCCAAAAGTATACTTGTATAAACCATCCGTATCTACATAACGACTGGCTTTATATCCCTTCAATTGTGGAGAATTTAGAGGCAATTCACTGCTTGAGGCCAAAATCTGAACTTTGTATACTATCACACCCTGTTGGACATTAGTTGGAGTTTTTGCCGGTTCAGAAGTTAACGGCGCATGTGAAACAGGGGGCGTTTGCACTACCGTAGTCGAAGTAGGCGGCGTTTGTTTCGGGGCCTGTTTAGTTGTTGAAGCCGACGAAGTTGTTTTATCTGCTTCCTGTCCTGCCGGAAGATAATAGCCACTCTTTCTGTCGTGATCGATTTTAAATTGCGTAAAAGCATTAAACAAAGAATTCGCCAAACTTTGCTGGCCAACAGCGCTTGTCATGTAAGCTTCTTCCGTAGGATTTGAAATAAATCCCAATTCTATCAATACGCTGGGCATAGAAGTTTCCCTCAACACCAAAAAACCGGCCTGCCTGACACCCCGGTCGGAACGCTTGGATGTTTTTTTAAACTCTTCTTGAATAGCAGAAGCAAAATCAACGCTTTGCGCCATGTATTTATTCCGGATAAATTCAAAAATGATGTAAGATTCCGAAACATTCGGATCAAATCCTTCATACTTTACTTTGTAATTATCTTCCAATAAAATAACCGAGTTTTCTCGTTTGGCGACTTCCAAATTCTCTTCCGTCCTTGCCAATCCTAACGTGTAAGTTTCTGCGCCGAAAGGAGAACGGCTTGTTGAAGCATTTGCATGAATCGAAATAAATAAATCAGCTTTTGCAGCATTGGCTATATCCGACCGTTCTTTCAAATCCACAAATTTATCCGTTCTACGGGTGAATACTACTTTAACATCCGGATGCTTGGCCATCACCAATTCTCCAAATAATAATGCAACATCCAGGTTAATATTTTTTTCTTTTGATTTAGACCCCGGAGCTCCATAATCCCTACCGCCGTGTCCCGGATCAATGACCAAAACAAAATCACCCGAATCATAAGCAAACAGGGAAGTTCCTGAAAATAAAAAGACAAAAACTACAATTAATAACTTAAAGCAATACTTCATAATAAAACTCAAATGTTTCATTTAACATGCAAAGATAATGTTTTTTTGGAACAAAAAAGTAGAAAAAAGGAATATCTATAATTTTAAAACGCAAAACTACCTGTTACCAACAACGATCCTTTCGTTAATTTATTATTTCCGGCTTCTTCTGTCCTGTCAACATAAGTAAGCCTATGCACATATTCAATCCTTAAAAATTTGAACACATTAACCAATCCGATATTAGCTTCGACATAAGGTTGTTTTCCTAAAGGAGTAACTCCTTTGTTAAAAATAAACAGATCTGAATGACGTTCCGGATTATTTTTATCAGACAAAGGACCATAAATAGCCCTTGCCCCCATACTTGTTTTAATTTTGCTATTTTCACTAATCCATTTCATAGGAGACCAATTAAATAAGAAATTCACATTCCCGGCTACAAAACGATCGGTTGTAAATTCATAAAAATTCATGTTGTTATAATTCTCTGTCTGAAAAATATAACTCTGATTTCCTATGGGTATGAGCAGCAGCGGGAACGGCACTTTATTCCAAACCATCCCACAGGAAAGTCTCAAATCCAAAGCTCCTACCGTATTTCCTAATCCGATTTTCTTATAGGCATCAGCGCTCGTGATCTGGTAATTATAACCGGAACCAAAAACATTTTTCAAGCCAACTCTATGATTTAACTGCAATTCTACATCTCCCCTCCGGATAGGAATACGCTTATCCCTATTCTGGAAAAACCTTTCACGAGGAGAATACCTTAAAGACAACGTAAGTTCGGCTGTATTTAACCGGTCAATTGTTGTTGTATCCAAACCGGATACTTTCATATATTTTACTACTCCCACAGGATTATCCGATGTATATTTTGCTCCTATTACATAAGAAAAATTGTGCTTATTTTCATTCTCAAAAGTCAAATATCCAATCTTTTGAAGCGACATATTATCTGTGGATGTATGAGAAAACGAATATACCAGATTATCCCTGTTCGTTGTCAAAAGATTTTGTCCCGGAATATTCAAGTCATTAACATAAGTAAAAGAAAGCAACCGCTTAGGATATTCCCAGATATACTTTTCACGAGGAAAAATAGAATAAATCAAATCTCCCCTGTATTTCAACCGTTCATCTTTCAAACCATAAGCGACATAGCCTCCTATTTGCAGCCGGTCGAATAAAGCTGTGGTTGTATTTCCTCCAACCCTCAGGCGTAATCCTTCCATGTCATTATAACTAAGAAACTGCGACAGAGGGCCAAGTTCAACTTTTCCGTTTATACCTCCAACAGTTACATAATTACTAAGTAAAATCGCAAATAATTCTTGCAATCTTATATAACCATTATTTTCCGGAGCAATCTTAATCAATCCGTCTATCTGAGTTTGCGCCGGAGTTAACGGAAATGGACGAACCGAATCCCAATACAGACTATCCCTGTTATAATAGTTCTCGTCATGCGATGATTTCCAATTCTTTTTATCTGTTTTTTCAAAATCATAATTTGAATACGACAAAGTGCGAACGATAGACAGACCACTTTCAAATCCATCACCCAGCACAAGTGCGCTTTCCTTTTTTACCGGATATATCACATCGTCGATCTTCGTATACGAATGCGTAATCAATACATTTTTCAGGAAGTTCATATTCTCCGGATTGTTGAGCGTAAAGATAGCCTTACACAAGGCTAAAGAAGAAATATCTACATAAAGATAGCCCGCAAAAGCATTATCCTTAGGATTTTTAGCATAAAATGCTATTTCATAACAATCGTTTCCATTGATATTTTTAAATCCCAATAAACGATATTCATAGATTTTAAGAGCATCATCCGCCAATGGCGTTTTAAAATTCAACAACATTAATTCGGCATCGTTCCGATATAAATCAATGTTGCCAAACATCTCATCTAATAACTGTGAGATATTTTGCTTTCCTAAAGTTTCAAAAAAGCCGACATCTCTTGAAGCGTGGACTTTGGTCTCTTGAAGATGTTCTTTGTTGTTTTTACTGATTGTGCCATAATCTTCGTATAACAAAACAGTCAAAGCCAAGTCGTCGGTATTCGGAATCTCCCGGGCATAATCCAACCAACCTTCAAATGGCACTATGTATCTGCGGTAAAAAGAACCACCTTTATCCTCATTAGACTGTATACGTTCTTGCGTTGTTTCTTTATTGGCAATAATATCTACCGAAGTTTTCTGATAATAATTATATTTTACAAACGGTTGAGAATTAAAATTATAAGAATGCTTGCGAGAAATCACCTCTTTCATAATATCATCGGCATTTTGAGTATTCCCCTTATAACGAAGGCTTTGAATAATCAACGCCGAAATCCTGACATCAGCCGGCAGTTGGGCTTTGGCCTGAATAGAGAAAAATAATTGGAAGATAATACAGAAAACAGCCGTTCTCTGAGCAAATTTTCGTGCGTTTGATTTATTATCAGAATCCTCCCCCTGCCACCTCCAAAGGGGGATAGCTGATGCTCGAAAAATCATTTTTTTGTCTTTGTTTTTGCAGGCTTTTTACTTTTTGATTTGCCGGAAGATTTATCGGAAGATTCGTTTACAATCTTCATACATTCTTCATAATTCAATTCGGCAGCAACTTTTCCTTTCGGTATTTTATAATTTGCTTTATTATAAGCAATATACGAACCAAAACGACCATTTAATACCTGCAATTTCTCATCTTGAGGAAACGTCTTAATAATACGATTAGCTTCTTTCTCTTTTTTCTCAGCAATTAACTTTTCAGCCTCTTCTATCATAATAGTCAAAGGATTTAAAGTTTTGGGAATTGTTACAAACATATTATTGAACTTGACAAACGGACCAAAGCGGCCTATTGCGGCTGTAACTTGCTTCCCTTCTATTTCTCCGACTACACGCGGAAGGTCGAATAACTTCAACGCTTCTTCAAGAGATATGGTTTCTATCGACTGTTCTTTCATTAATGATGCGAATGACGGTTTTTCCTCATCCTCGGCATGACCTACCTGTACGAACGGGCCATAACGGCCGATTTTCACGGAAACTTGTTTGCCGGTTTTAGGATCTGTTCCTAAAACTCGTTCGCCAATCTTGTATTCTGTTTTTATGGAAGATGCCTGTTCTACTATCGGATGAAAATGTTTGTAAAAATCATCAATCGTTTTAGTCCATTTTTGTTCTCCATCGGCGACTTTATCCAATTCTTTCTCTACTCCGGCAGTGAAACTGTAATCAAGCACGGTAGGAAAATATTCCGTAAGAAAATCATTAACAACAGAACCGGTATCGGTAGGCATCAATTTGTTTTTATCGGCGCCAACAGTTTCCTTTTTGACTTTTGAAGTAATTTTTCCTTTACTCAAAGTGAGAGTTGTAAAATCACGTTCAACTCCATCTTTATTTCCTTTGATAACATAACCTCTATTTTGTATCGTAGAAATAGTAGGAGCGTATGTTGAAGGACGACCGATGCCCAAGTCTTCGAGTTTACGCACCAAACTTGCTTCGGTATATCTCGGCGGACGCTGGGAAAGTCTTTCCTGTGCCATCGCCTCCTCTAAATTAAGTTTTTCTTTTAATTTTAATGGCGGAATGACAGCAGATTCATTTTCATCAGCAGATTCATCGTCATTACCCTCCAGATACACACGGAGAAATCCGTCGAACTTAATAACCTCGCCCGTTACAAGCAATTTTTCGGAAGGACAATTGCTGATAGAAATAGTTACGGTTGTTCTTTCCAGATCGGCATCGGCCATTTGAGAGGCAATAGTACGCTTCCAAATCAATTCATATAAACGTTGTTCCTGAGGGGTTCCCTTAATCGTTTTTTCGTTCATATAAGTCGGACGAATAGCTTCATGCGCTTCCTGAGCGCCTTTTGTTTTCGTCTGAAATCGACGTACCTTAACATATTCTTCACCAAATCCAATCGCCACTTCTTTTTTAGAAGTATTGATAGCCAAATCGGAAAGATTAACGGAGTCTGTACGCATATAGGTAATGTGTCCCGATTCATATAATTTCTGAGCGATAGACATCGTTTGGGAAACGGAATATCCCATTTTCCTCGAAGCTTCCTGTTGTAAAGTGGAAGTTGTAAATGGCGGAGCCGGAGATTTTTTGGCCGGTTTCGTTTCGATATCCTGTATTTCGAAAATGGCATCTTTGAATTTTTCCAGTAACGCCCACGCTTCTTTTTCTGTTGGGAGCCTGCGGGCTAATTCTGCTTTCAGCGCAGTTCCGTCTGCCAGGATGAATACTGCGGATACCTTATAAGATACTTCCGCCCGGAAAGCATTAATTTCCCGCTCACGTTCCACGATAAGCCTTACAGCTACAGACTGCACTCGTCCGGCGGAAAGCGACGGTCTTATTTTTTTCCAGAGCACAGGAGAAAGTTCAAAACCGACAATGCGATCCAACACTCGTCGAGCCTGTTGTGCATCGACCAAATTATAATCTATATCGCGAGGATTTTCTATAGCATGTAAAATTGCGCTCTTCGTAATTTCATGAAAAACAATCCGTTTAGTATGTTCTTTTTTAAGTCCTAAAGCTTCATATAAATGCCAGGCAATGGCTTCTCCTTCGCGGTCTTCATCGGAAGCAAGCCAAATCAGAGAAGCATCTTTGGCCTCTTTTTTCAGATTTCTTACGACAGTTTCTTTGTCTGAAGGAATGACATAAACCGGTTTGTAATTATTCGCTATTTCTATTCCTAATCCTTTCTCATTCAAATCTCTGATATGTCCATAGCTGGATAATACTTTATAGTCGGCTCCGAGGTATTTTTCTATGGTTTTAGCCTTTGCCGGGGACTCTACAATTACTAAATTTTTATTTGTACTTTGCATGAGCTACATATTATTATTTCATATTCAAGGCGCAAAGTTAGAAAAAAAATAATTTATCTTCACAACTTGGAAAATAGAAACGATGAAATTTGTAAAATAAGACGGTACAGGGCGCTCCCTGTACCGCGTACCGTGCACCGTTTACCGTGCACCTTTTACCTTTGTTCGACTACAGAACTTTCTCCTTATTAGGATCGTATCCCGACATTTGAAATCCCTGTTCCACCTTTATTTCTACTATTTCCATTACAGGAGCTTCGTATACTTCCCTTGTTTC